>WNFV01009208.1_pt1 | contig 20455 bp, 12 predicted proteins | sample 5400101 | NCBI WGS metagenome assembly WNFV01 (sample SAMN13153361, study PRJNA577476) | soil metagenome | isolation source: 115 cm soil or saprolite under grassland replicate 1 | place: USA:California | collected 2016-06-15 | reverse complement strand
GCCGTCGACCTGGACGGCAACACCGAGGTGATGGCCAGGGTGCCGACGACCATCCCGTTCTCGATCGACTGGCTGCCGGACGGGCGGCTGCTGGTGGTCGCCGGGCCCGAGGGCCGGCTGCTGCGCCAGGAGCCGGACGGGTCCCTGGTCGACCACGCCAACCTGAGCGGGCTCGGCGCCGGCCTGAACGAGATCGTCGTCGACGGCCGCGGCAACGTCTACGTCAACGGCGGCACGGACTTCCACCCCGGCGAGGGCCAGGCGCCCGGGTTCGTCGCCCTGGTCACGCCGGACGGAGCCGCACGGCGGGTCGCGGAGGGGATCGCGTTCCCCAACGGGATGGCGGTCACGCCCGACAACTCGACGCTGATCGTCGCGGAGTCGTTCGCGGGCACGCTCACCGCGTTCGACATCGGTCCCGACGGCGACCTGTCGAACCGGCGGGTGTGGGCCGCGCTGCCCGGCGACGGCATCGTGCTGGATGCCGAGGGTGCCGTCTGGACCCCGGGCTGGACCGAGACCGGGGCCGCCTGCCTGCGGATCGCCGAGGGCGGCGAGGTGCTGGATACGATCCCGCTCGACCGGGCCGGGTTCGCCTGCACGCTCGGCGGCCAAGACGGCCGGACGCTGTTCATGCTGTCGGCCGAGTGGCGGATGCAGGACGGCTTCGAGGACAACGTCGAGCGCCTGACGACCGGACCGGAGACCGGCCAGGTCCTCACCGCCCGCGCCCCCGCCCCCCACGCCGGCCACCCGTGACGGACTGGCCCGACGCCCAGTGAAGCTGGGCTTCTTGCCGCGCGCTTGACCGCCTCCAGTGCCAAGGCCCGTCGCACGCCACGAGAGATGCGACGTGGGGCGACCGGATACCTGCTGGGTCTTCGCCGTCAACTCACTCGGAGCGGTGTGGCAGTGCGTCGCAGCGTGGGACGTGCGACCCGGCCGGCCGTCATTGCGCCTGCGTGGCGTGGTGCTGTTGTCGAGCATGCTGGCATCGTCGTGTGATCGACAGAAGCGTATTCCCTGGCTGGCTACGGTCGGGTTGGGTGGTCCCACCAGCTCGTTGGTTCCCGACAGGGCGGCAGCGGCCCCGGTCTGTGGTCCTCTGCGGTCCCGGCGGGGTGCGTGCGTGGAGCGGCGACCGATCGTTTTCCGCCGGGTGATGCCGACCGGGTGTGTCGGTCGGTCAATCGTGAGGATCCTGTTCGGCCGCGGCAATGGCGGCGTCGGTGACCGTCATCATTCCGATCAAGCTGAGCAGGATCAGGGCGCCGGCGCCGCCGAAGACGGCTCGCAGACCCAGGGTCTGGCCGATCAGGCCTCCGGCAGCCGCGCCAACGGGTCGGCTGCCCCCCAGGCCACCAGCCGGTAGCCGCTGTTGACGCGGCCCAAGATGCGGTCGGGGTGATGTGTTGCCGCAAGGAGACGGTGACGACGTTCCACAGCGCAAGGGTCGCTCCTCCGGTGAGGAAGGCGGCGGCACTGGGCAGAGGGCCGGTCGTCAGCGCGGGTGCGGTGACGGTGAGGGCGCCGCCGAGGATGCCAAGCGCCAGGGTGGGGGCACGACCAGGCGCCGCTCGACGCGGTCGGCGACCAGCGCGCCGAGCAGGCTCCCGGCGGCGATGGTGGCAAACAGCAGCCCGTAGCCAGCCTCGCTCAGCTCCATGGCAGAGTCCGAGCCGACCACGTAGAGCACGAACACGGCGAAGGTGGCGTTGGTCGCGAGGTTGAACAGCCCCGTCATGGCGGCCAGGGTGCGCAGCAGCCGGTGACGCCACAGGAACCGCAGCCCCTCGGCGACGTCGGCGCGGATCGTGGTGCGATGCTCGCGCAGGACCCGAAACTGGCCCTGCACCAGCAGCAGCAGGCCAACCGCGACGGCCCACAGTCCCGCCGGCGCCGCGAAGGCCACCGCGATCCCGGTCGCGACCAGCACACCACCCAACGGTGGTCCGACGAACTCGTTGGCGGTCAGCTCGGCAGCTTGCAGGCGGCCGTTGGCGCGCGACAGCCGCTCGCGGGGTACCACCTGCGGCAGGATCGACTGCGCACTGGTGTCGTAGAGGGTCTCTGCGGTCGCCACGAACAGTGCGACGCCGTACAGCGCCCAGATCGACCCGTACCCGAGCAGCACCGTCGCGACCAGCACGACCAGCGCCGACCCGCGGGCCACGTTGGCCACCAGCATGGCTGCGCGCCGGTCCACCCGGTCGGTCAGCGCACCGGCCGGCAACGCGAACAGCAGCCACGGCAGCGTCACCGCGACCCCGATGCCGGCGACCAGCGCGGGCGAGTCGGTCAGCGTCACCGCCACCAGTGGCAGCGAGACCTTGACGACACCGTCGGCGAGGTTGGACAGGGTCGACGCCGACCACAGCCGCCAGAACGCCCGCCCGAGCGGGGCTGGTCGACCACGCCCGGCGGGCGGCCTGCCAGTCATCGTCGCGCCGATGGCGATGAACCACCGCGGATTCTGGGAGGCTGTGTCGATGAGCCTGGGGTGATGCCCAGCGCTTCGAAATAGAAGGCGAGTTCTACCTCAAGCGCCTGGCGGATGCTCGTCGACGCGCTGAGTCCGTGGCTCTCCTCGGGGAAGGTGAGATAGGTGTGGGGGATGCCTCGCTGCCGCAGGGTGTTGGCGATGGCTTCGGCTTGGGCGGGCGGCACGACCGTGTCCTTCAGTCCTTGGATCAGCAGCAGCCGCGTGGTGAGGTTGCCGGCCGCGTGCAAGGGGGAGCGGGTGCGGTAGGTGTCGGCCGCTTGGGGATAGGGGCCGACGAGCCGGTCGAGCTGGTGGGCTTGGAAGCGTGGGGCCTGCTGCCGGAAGGTCTCCAGGTCGGCGATCCCAAAGTAGCTGGTCCCGGCGGCGAACACGTCGTGGAAGACCAGGGCGCACAGGGCGGTGTAGCCGCCGGCGCTCGCCCCGGCGATCAGCAGCCGGCGAGGGTCGGCCTTGCCGGCGTCGGTCAGGTGGTGGGCGGCGTTGATGCAGTCGGCGACGTCGAGGATGCCCCACTGGCCGGTGAGCCGCTCACGGTAGGCGCGGCCGTGGCCGCTGCTGCCGGCGTAGTTCACGTTGACCACCGCGAACCCGCGGCTGGTGAAGAACTGGGTGCGCAGGTCCAGGCGGCTGGTCGTCTCGGCCGTGGGCCCGGGGTGCGGCTGCACCAGCAGCGGTGGCCGCTGGCCAGCCGGGCCGACCGCCTCCTGGTTGGTGGGCGGGTAGTACAGCGCGTCGGCGGTCTGCCCGTCACTGGTCGGGAACTCGATCCGCTGCGGCATGGACAGGAAGCGGACATCGACCGCCGCAGCCTCGCCCGGCGCGGCGAGCACGGTCGGCTCCCCGCTGGCGAGGTCCAGGCTGACGACCGCTGGCAGGGCGGTCTGGCCGCCGCCGATGAACACGACCTGCTCGTGGGCGGCGCGTAGGTAGGGCTTGATGGCGGTGTGTGGTACGCCGAGCTGGTCGAGCTGGCCCGTGCGGGGGTCGAGGATGGCAAGGTGGTCGGTGCCCACCTGGCGGTAGCGGCAGACGATCCGCCCGTCGGCCAGCACGGCGTAGGTGGAGTAGTCGAGCTCCCATGGGGGATCTGCGAACTCCGCCGACATCGGCAGCAGCGGCTCGGCAGCGACGCCCGCAACGGGCTGGCGGCTGCGGTACAGGTTCCACCAGCCTGAACGGTCGGAGACGAAGTACAGGTCGCCGCCCGGTGCCCACTCGGGCTGGATGATCGACTCCTCGGGCCCACCAGCGACGTGCTGGGGCGCGCCGAGGCGGCCATTGGGGTGCAGGTCGGCGACCCAGAGGTCACTGCCGTCCCAGGGCATCTGGGGCCGATCCCAGCTCAGCCAGGCGAGCTTGCGGCCGTCGGGGCTTGGGCGTGGGGCGGCGTAGAAGTCGTGGCCGCCAGCAAGCACCCGCGGCGGGGTCGCCCCGTCGGTTGGGAGTGCGACCAGCTCGTTGCGGACCGCTGACCCCTCATGCGCTTCGCGGACGCACAACAGCCATCGCCGATCCGGGGCCAGGCGAAGGTCGGCGTAGCGCATCTGGCCAGCGGTTCCGGGCGGGGGAGTGATCGGCTGAGGGCTGCCATCCCGATCGAGCTCGATCCGGTACACGCGCTGGTCATCTCGCCGGACAACGAATACCGTCGACTCAGCGGCCAGGTAGGCGCCGCCGCCGTACTCATGCACCCGGCTGCCGGCCTCGAACCGCGTGGGCACTGCATCGGTTGCGCCGGTGTCGGAAGTCCAGCGCACCAGCACGGTTCGCCCCTGCTCTGACGGTCGGCTCTCCAGCCAGTAGACCGCGTCCGCGGTGACCTGGACCGCGTCGTAGGCGACCGTTCGCCACGCGACCAGATCCGCGCCGATCGGTGATGGCCAGTATCCATAGGCCGCGACAGCAGGCGGTCGCCCCGCGGTCGGGCCGCTTCTCACAGCACCGCGGCGAACTGCTCGTCGAGGTCAGCCAGCGCGGGCGTGCCGCCACGGGTATCCACTGCGGATCGAATCTGGACGACTCGTTCGACCCCGGCGAGGGATCCGACCCTGGACAGGATCTCCAGAGCGGCCCCGGCCAGCCGGCACGCTCGCTCAAGGTCCCCCCGGTCGAGTTCCACCGAGGCGAGTTCCAGCAACGCCGCGCTGCGGCGCCTCGAGGGACGCGGGCCGATCTGGATCAGAGCATCCTGCAGCAGTTCCTCGGCGGCTTCGGTCTGGCCGAGCTTGCGGTAGCAGGAGCCTGCCAGGACGGAGAACCTGGCGGGGTCGAAGGCGTCCAGCCATGGCGGATCTTCCTCGGGTCGTGCTTGCCCGATCGCTTTCTCGGCGTTCTTGAGCGCTGCCACGCATCCGGTGGCGTCTCTGAGATCCGCCAGTGCCCGCCCCCTGAGCCCCCACAGCCACGATCGCAGCGTCGCGGTCCCGCTCCGGGCGGCCTTACGGCTGGCACCCTCGGCAAGCAGGCGGGCCTGCTCGAACTCGCCCTGGCTGGAGCGCACCTGGCTCTTGAAGCCCTGCACGTAGGCGTCCAGCGCCGGGTTGTCTGCCTGGCGAATGGCGCTGGCCGAGATCATGTAATACCGGGCGGCGCCACGGTCATGGTTGAGATCATGCGAAAGCCAGGCCACGTGGCCGGCGGTCTCCGCCGCGATCGAAGCAAGCCGACGGCGCAGGCTAGACCGCTCGGTGCTTCGCAGCCCCGCGACCACCGCGGTTAGATGGCCCCGCAGGGCGTCGATCAGCTCTGACGGGGTCGAGCTGTGGTACAGCTTGCGGTGGATGGCCGTGACCTGCTCCAGATACTCGACCTTGGCAGGGTCAGTGGAAGTGCGACGCAGCTCCAGGGCGAGACGATCGAGCAGATCGTGCTCATGCTCATCCGGTCCTCCGTCGGCCGGCCACCCTTGGAGCCCGGATGCCATCTGACGCTCATCCACGCCGGGGCCGTTCGCGGCTCGCGTCACCGTTTCCTGATCCGCCGGGGACGTTGCCTGCTCTTCGGGTTGAGCGTCGTTGAGGATGGCGGTGATGAGGCGGGTGGAGGTGGTGTGGTACAGGACCGCGAAGCGTTCCAGGACGCTCAGGGGTGGTTCGCGGCCGCCCTGCTCGTGGGGCCACTTTTCGTACTCGGAGACGCGTTGGGGGTAGAGCCGCTCGTCAGGGTCGAGGAAGCGTTCGGAGTAGGTGTTGGCGGCCTCCAGTTGGGTCTGGTTGTTGGCCCAGCGGTAGGCGGTGAGCGCGCCGATGTTGTGGGTCTGGCGGAACCGGTGGGCGATCTGGTCGATGTCGAGGCCTTGTCGCAGCCAGGTCTGGCGTTGGCGTTGCCGCTGGTGCTTGGCGTATTGCGGTTCTCGATCGGCAGGCATCTGGCGTCGCTTTCCGCGGTGACGGGCCTCCGCAATTATCCTCCCGAACTGTTGGCGGTCCGCCAGTCGTCCTCCCGTCAGCGGCGATGCGCGAGCTGAGAGCTTCCTTCGGGAGTCATGGCGCAGTCGGCGCGAAAGAGATCCATGTGACGTCATACGGAATCTTCGTCTGTTTGGAGAAGATAGCTTCGTCCGAGTAGTATGCGTTGAGCTGTGCAAGCACACCATCGGGAGGCTCATGGGGACTGGCGGCACGGTCCCACTGCACCGCCAACGGCCCGCCTGGCTGCATCCCTCGGGCCGGGTCGTCGACGCGCTGCTGGCGGTTGCGCTCGTCATGCTGGCGGCGCTGCCGTTGGCGACCGTCCGCGCCGCGGATGGGCTCGCTATCCGCCCGGTCCCGCCAGAGGTCGACCTGCCGCGCTTCACGCCGTCGCCCGCGCCGGCGCTGCGTGACCTCCCGGCCTTGAGCGACGGTGGGCAGGCGGCACAGCTCGTCGCCGACCGGGATGGGCCTGTCGATGCGAATGCCCTGCGGACGACCTTGGGGTCGCAGGCGGCGCTGCTGCTCGGCCCCTCCAGGGCGGCTCGCCTCCTGGCGGTCGTCGGCAGCTTCACCACCAGCGTCCAGTACGACCAGGCTCCGCTGGTTGGCGCCTACCCGTACCACTATCGGGTACTCGACGGGCTGCTGCGGCGAGGGCAGCCGACCGTGCTCGACGCCGGCCAGCGCGCCGGGGCGAATGATCTGGCGGGCCTGCTCTTGCTGGCCGCGGCGCAGCAGCCGCAGCTGTTCCCCAACGCCGCGCCGGCCGCCTTCGCCCTGCTTGATCAAGCCAAGGGGTCGGGAGCTTGCCTGCCGCAGTTGAACCTGGCGTTCCTCATGGCCACCGACACCGAAGCCAACTCCGCCAACGTGACCTCGGAGCTGCGCAGGGCAGCCGACGCGTGCCCATCGGACCCGACCCCGCTGTGGCTTCTCGGCCAGTACCAGCTGGGTGAGCTGCTCCCGTCCGAGCCGGTCCCGCCGGCCAGCGTACCCATGGCCGCCCCTGCGGCCCTCGCCGCGGCCGGTCCCGACCCGCGCTCGACCTTCGTGACGCTGGAGCGACGGTTTCCAGGCTCGCCGGCGGGATGGTCCGGCGAGGCGGACGCCGAGGTGCGGGTCGCCTACCAGGAGCAGGCGTCGAACCCGTTCCGGGCGCGCGACCGGTTCCGCCGCGCACGCGCGCTGTACCGCCGGGCCGAGCGCCTGGACGGCGACCGCACCCTGCTCGTCGGCGAGGCGCGGGCCGCCGCCGGCCTGGGGCTGTACCGGGAGGCCGCCGACCTTCAGCGGCGCGCGCTCACGGTCGACCCGCACAGCCTGCCACTCCAGGCGCGGCTCATCGACTACCTGGAGCACGCGCACGCCTTCGTTGACGCGGCGGCCGCCGGCGCACGCTTCCTGGCCGGGCCGGCAGACTTCCCAAACGGCCAGCGCCTGTTTCCCAGGCATCTGTTCGGGATCGGCTTCGCACTGCCTGAAGGCATCGATCTTCGGGACGTGGAAGGCCCGCTGTCGCTCGGCGTTGGCCGGCTGCAGCCGGTGGAGTTCCAGGTCGGCCCGTCCGGTGGCAAGGGCGGTGGCGCCAGCATCGAGGACTTCTCGTTCATCCCCACCTTCCACGACACCCCTGGGGTGACCGGCTTCGACCCCTGGTGCCCGCAGTGGTCCTACCAGCGCGACTCGATCCTTGCCGGGGATCCGGCCCGCGCCCGGGTCATGCCCGCCGGCGGCTTCACCGGACCGCAGGACGTGCTTGGCGAGGTCGTGCAGCAGCCGTGCGGCCGCCAGCCATTCCTCGGGCAACGGCTGCTGCCGGCGGTGGCCGCGTGGGAGGCGGGGGACCGCGACGCGGCGATCGCCCAGGTCCGCGCCGACAGCGCCGGCCTGCAGGACCCGGGGCTGCGGGCGCTCACGCCGGTCACGGTCATCGAGGAGGCGCGGCAGAACCTCTGGCGCTTCGCGGGCGACCTGCAGCGGGCCGAGGGGGTGGTGCGGGAGTGGCGCGGCCTGGAGCCTCGAAGCGGCTTGGCGCTGGACCGGGCCGGGGAAGTCGCGTTTCTCAAGGGCGACGTTCGTGGCGCGGCTACCCTGTTCGCTAGCGCCGCCGCAGCCGGATCGACGGCGCCAAGGGACGGGGCGCGACGCCTGCTGGTCGCCAACCGCCGCCTGAAGGAAGGGGCGGCCCTCAAGCTCGCGGGTGACCGGGAGGGCGCCCGGCGCGAGCTGCTCGGCGCGGCTCGGCTGGCCACCACCCTGACCCAGGGCGACTACCTCGGGCAGGTGCAAGGGTCGAGCGCCTACCCGATCGACTTGGCCGCGCAGACCTCGACCGACTCGCTGCACCGGCACGCGCTACAGGTCGCCTACAACGCGCGAGCCCAGGCGGGCGACGTGGAGCTGCGAGCGCACAACTACCCCGCGGCGGCGGCCTGGTACGACGCCGCGCTGGCGCTAGAGCCCGAGCTCGGGCCCCTGAACCCCCAGGTGCTCCTCGGCTACCACCCGGAAGTGGCCGAGAGCAACCTCGCGCTGACGCAGATCGAACTCGGTGACGCTCGCGGTGGCCTGGAGTCCGCCCAGCAGGTGGTGCGGACCGACCCCGCCAATCCCATCTTCCTCGAGCATCTCGGCTTCGCGCAGCAGCGCATGGGCCGCAACGAGGACGCCGCACGCAGCTATGCCGCAGCCGCGTCCAAGGACCCCACGCTGTTCCCGGCGCTGAACGATCTCGGCGTGATCCGCGCACGGCAGGGAAGGTACCGCGAGGCCGTTCGCTCCTTCCGCATGGCCGTGGGCGTCAACGACCGTTACGCACTCGGATGGTTCAACCTGGGCGTCGCGCTCGGCCGTCTCGGGCCGAGCAGGTTGCTGGCCGCGCAAGGGGCGCTGGGCCACGCGGTCCGGCTCGACCCCAGCCTCCGCTCCCGCAAGCTGGAGGTCGTCTCCGACGATGAGCCGTACTTCACCACCCTCGACCTGTCCAGGCCGCTGCCGCCGCAGTGGTCGTTCGCCACCTCCCAGCGACGCGGCGGCTTCGCGCTCGCCACCGTGGTGGTGCTCGGCCTGCTGCTGGGCGGGTGGTTCCGGTCCTGGCAGGCGTACTGGCGAGGAACGTTCGAGGGGGCGGGGGCCACCGAGCTCGCCGGCAAGCTACGGCGCCGCTGGCGACGCCTGCGTCACCTGCCGGTTCTGCCACCCGCCCACCTTCCCGCCTGGCTGGCCCTAGTGGCCACCCTGCTCGTCTTCCTCGGCCCGGCGGTCGCCGGACACCAGCTCGACAGCGGCTCCGCGCTGGTGCTCGGGATCGGCGTCGCCACGGCCATCGTGCTCTACGTGCGCGTCAGGACGCTGTCTGCGGAGCGAGCGGCAATGCGCCTACGACACTTCACCTGGACGCCATCGCTGCTCGTCGCGGCCGTGTTCGGTAGCGTCGGCGGTGCCTGGGCGCCGCTACCCGCCTCCGCTGACCGCGCCGCCGCCCGCCGCCTCCACTGGGTCGGCCCGCTCGCCCTCGGGCTGACAGCGCTCGGCTTCCTGCTGCTCGCCAGGCTGACCGGGACCCCGGTGACCAGGGCGCTCGGCGTCTCGGCGCTGACGATGATGCAGACCGTGCTGCTGCCGGTCAGGCCCTACGACGGCGCCTACCTCTCCGGGGCCCCACGCGCGCTGCTGCTCGGCGCCTGGGTATGGGTCATGAGCGTCCTGGTGCTAGTCGGCGTCCTGTGACCGTCTTGACGACCGACCCACCCACAACAGCCGCCCGAGCCTGCAACGAAGCGATGGCCACACGGAGCGGGCAGGGGACGCCGTGTGGGAGCGTCCGTGACGAGCCGATGCAGCCGCGCGATGATCCACGGATGGCGACGGCGGCACATGCCTTCCCCAAGGTCCTTTCCGCTGACGGCTCACAGCAGCAGCGTTACGGCAAGGCGCTGGCCAGCTCCCGCCATTGTCGTATTGGCAGGCCGTGCGGATCGGCGTCCAGGACCTGAACGCACACGTGATTGGCGCCCGCGCCAAGGTGATCCTGCACGCGGCGCGCGACTCGGTCGAGATCACCCCACGCGAAGACGGCATCGACGAGCCGATCGCTGCCGCCCGCGGCCAGGTCTGCGTCGGTGAACCCCAGCCGCCGTAGGTGGTTGGTGTAGTTGGGCAGGTCGAGGTAGGCGGCCAGGTGCCGGCGGGCGATCGTCCTGGCCTTGCCAGGATCGGTCTCCAGGATGACGCCCTGCTCGGGCAGCAGCCAGCGGCGGTGTCCGAGCTTCTCCCGAGCGGTGGCGGTGTGCTCTGGTGGGGCCAGGTAGGTGTGCGCGCCCTGAGATCGCTCGGCGGCGAGCGCCAGCATCTTGGGTCCGAGCGCGGCCAGCACTCGCGGCGGCGCTACAGCCGGTCGTATCGCGCGGTAGCTGGCGGCCAGGCGGTCCATCGCGTCCAGATAGGTGTTGACGGTGCGGGGGGCTAGGCCCTCGGCGATCATCGCGGCCTTCCAGGCGCCTACGGTGCTGGCGTCTAGGTCGCCGATCGGGATGTCTCCAAAGGTGGGCAGGATGCGCTTTTCGACCTTCTTACGGGTGCCGTACTCCGAGCTTGGGTGCTGGTCCTTCCATGCCGGCCACCACTTGGTGCTCACGTACTCGCCAAAGGGCATGCGCGCCTTCTGGGGGTCGAGGTCGACCGGCTCGGGGAACGGTTGGCGGTCGCCGCGCTCGATTGCCCGCTTCTCGGCGAGCGCCAGGCGCTTGGTGGGGAAGATGCCCGCCGAGCGGTGCCGCTTGCCGTCCTGGAAGCAGACCTGGTAGCGCTCCTGGGGATGGCGGGCCGACGGCGGGATGGGCACGATCCAGGCCATGTAGGATGCCTCCGTGTCCCTCATGGGTTCCGCATGGGTCGGCCCCAGAGAACGTCGCTACCATCGCATGGAGACTCACTGACAACCTCACTACCAGCAACAACACTCACTTCGGGCGTGTAGCTCAGGTGGTCAGAGCGCGTCGCTTACAACGACGTACCCGAGCTAATTCTCACCATCAGTGACCAGCATCAACGGCCATTCCCGCAGGTAATTGCCATCATAACGTATGGATCAAGTGGTAACGAGTGGTAACGAGTGGCATCGGCTGGCGAACAATCTTGATTAGTTTCGGCCCGAGAATCGGACAAGTTCCCCCGTGCGTCTCTAGGATCAATCTCCAGGAAAGTGCCAAGAGCTGCAATACCTGGAGCCTTGCGTCTGTGGCGCTTGTGGTGGTGTACCGAGACGAACTCCCAACTATGACACCGCCACCGAGCATAGCCTTCTTCACTTCCTGGAAGCCACTTCGAGACTCATCTCCGGTGGGCACTGGAGTGAGGAAGAGCGGTAGCGACTGCCTGCGCCGTGGCCTACTTTATTGAGTCACTGAGTTACTGACAGGACGGCAAGCCGAGTCCGGAACTGACTGACAGGTGCAACTGACATATCCTGGTGAGAATGACGGTGAGCGTGCGGTGTGGCCGAAGGGGGAGGCAGTGAGGTCGGCGCCGGTCGCACCTTGGCCGGCCGCCCCGCCGTCGCTGGTGATGAGTCTCCGCGTCCATGGCTGGAGCGTCGGTCACCAGCGGCGGGCTGCAGGCGGCGGTGGTGCATGCGACCACCCGGTGTGACCCGGTCGGTCCCTACTGTCGTTGCCGGTGTGCCCAGCAGCGCGGCGCTGTCTGCGGGATCGGTGGTATGCGTGACGGGCTGGACGGACGATAGGCTCGGCCCAGGGTGGGCGGCGCGGGCGGCGCGCCGCGCTGGTCGATGGTCGAGGGGATGGTTGTGGGACGAGGTGGAACCGTCGGTGGCACCGTGTTGGCGGTCCTGGCGGAGCGTGGGCCCTTGGAGCTTGGCGAGCTGGCGCGGCTGGTCGCTGAGCGGGGGGCGACCCGGGCGAAGCGGCCGGAGGTGTCGGTGCGGCGGGCGGCGGGCCGGGAGCCGCGGGTGGTCTCGCTGCTGGATGGCCGCTGGGTGTCGGTGCCCGCGGTGCTCGAGGGTGTGGTGCTGACCCACAGGCTGGACCAGGACGAGGCGGACGGCGAGATGCTACCGATCGATCCTGACCTTGCCTCGCTGGCCCCCCTTGCCATCGCCGGCCTGCGGCTGGTCGCAGGCGGGGACCTGGAGTTGTGCTCCGACGCACACTTGCACGGGCCGTCTGGCTGGCTTGGCGGCCTGGGGGCGGGGGAGTTGGTCGCGCTGCGGGTGCGCGGGGGCGCGGTCGAGGTCGGCCCTGCACGGGTCCCGGCCGAGGTGGAGGATCTCGGCGTCCGCCGGCTGCTGGCGGTGGTGGAGCGTGAGCTGTCCAAGCTGGGCACGCCGGGCGAGGGAGGGCTGGCGGCGGCGCTGCCGCTGGCGCTGGTGGTGCTGCAGGCGATGGTGGAGGCGCCGGGGCTGCTGCGCCGGGCCGCGGCGCCGCTTGGTGAGCTGCTGGCCGCGGCGGGGTTCGAGACGCGATCCTGGCTGGTGGGCCGTGGCGGCGCGGACTGGCGGGAGTGGGACGAGATCTTTGCGGACGGCGAGGACCTGCGGGAGGAGGATCTCGAGGACGACGGCGGGGAGCCCACGATCGCCGACATCGCCGGCATCTTGGGGCTGGACGAGCGGGCGGTCGAGGGCGCCGCCATGATCGTCGGGGTGATCGAGCTGTGCGCACGGCAGCCGGGAGCGCTTGCGGAGCTGCGCGGCGCTGCGGGGCTGGCGGGCAGGCTGGCGGAGGTCCTGGATGTGGAGGGGGTGGCGGAGCTGGTGCAGCTGTTCGGCCTTCAGCAGCCGGCTGCCGAGGGGTTGCTGCGCGCGGTTGCGGAGGCGGCTTCCGGACGGCTGCGGGCGGCGCCGACGTGGCTGCTGGCCCGCGCCGTCGAGCAGCGTGGCGACGCTGTGGCCGCCGAGGCGCTGGACCTGCGCACGGCTGAGACGGACCCGGGCTTTGCGCCGGCGCTGCTGGACGCGGCGCGGGCAGCTGAGGACCGCAGTGACGCCGCTGCCGCCAGGCAGCTCCTGCTGCGGGCGGGCGTGGACCGGGATGACCTACAACTTCAGCGGGTGGAGTCGTATGCGAGGCTACGCCCCGCCGCTGGGGTTGGGCGCAACGCCCCGTGCCCGTGCGGCTCCGGCCGCAAGTACAAGCAGTGCTGCATGCGGAGTGTGGCGTTGCCGCTGGGAGACCGGGCGGTGTGGCTGCTGGAGCGTGCGGCCCACTGGGCGACGCTGCCGGCCCAGCGGCGTGCGGTGGCCGGGCTGCTGGCCGACGACGATGACGAGCTGCTGGGCGTGCTCGCCGAGGATGCGGCCTTGTTCGACCGCGGGCTGCTGGCAGGCTACCTGGAGGCGCGTGGGGGGTTGCTGCAGGCCGACGAGGTCGAGCTGGCGCGGCGCTGGCTGGGCACCGAGCGGGCGATCTGGGAGGTGCGGCAGGCAACCGCCGGGGGCCGGGTGCGGCTGCGCAACCTGGTGACCGGCGAGCTGGCCGAGGTCACCCGCCGCTCCCCGGAGGCGCCGCTTGCTCGCTTGGACCTGTTGTACGCGCGGGTTGGGTCGGATGGCTCGGCGGATGGCCGGATGCTGCTGGGAATCCGAGGGTGAGTTCCTGGAGACCGTGGAGGTCGACGGCCGGCCGATCCACCGGGGCCGGGTGCGGCTGGACGGCGACGTGGTGGAGATCCAGACCAACTCCGCCGAGCGGCTGCGCCGGCTGGAGCGGCTGGTGAGCTCGGCCGCCCCGGGCGCTCGCCTGCTGGGCCGCGAGCAGCGCACCGCGGAGGAGGCGATGGCCAGCCTGGACGCCTCCGAGGCGGCGCCGCCCACCGCCCTGCCGCCCGAAGCGGTCGCCGGTGCGCTGGAGGCGTTCATGGCCGAGCAGGAGGAGCGCTGGATCGACGAGCCGATCCCCGCGCTGGGTGGGCGCAGCCCGCGGCAGGCGGCCGCTGACCAGGCGCGCCGGCCCGCGCTGGAGGCGCTGCTGGACGATTTCGACTGGATGGACGCCCAGGCCGGGCCCAGCGACATGGGACGCGGCATGGACACCGCCCGCCTGCGCAAGCTGCTCGGCGTGCCCGGCGGGCCGGGCTGAACGGCGCGCAGGGCGTCCCGCAGGACCTGCACCGCGGTGCCTCGCCGGCCGTGGCGATGGGGCCTCGGCGCCGATAGCTGTGGCGTGCTTACCGCGCCGCGGGGCTCGGTCTGGCGCTGGTGCGCCTCGAGCGGCGACGTTAGGACGCGCTCCTGGGAGACCCGGGACGGCGACAAGCGGTGGGTGGTGGAGAGCGATGCCGACGAGGTCGCCCTGAGCCTGAAGTGGGCCACCGCCCGGCGCAGGTTGCTCGCTCTGCCACCGTCGGCGTAACGGCCTGATTGTCCTGCGCGCCAGCGGTGCCGACCCCCGGTCGCATGTTCTGCTGTTGTCACGCCGGGTCTCCCAGCCTAGTGCCACCCCGGTGCCTGCAAGGCCGGTCCGTTCCTCCCTCGCTTGCGCTCGGTCCGGTACTCCCGTCCTGCGGACGCCCTGCGGGCGGCCCTTCCGGCGCCGGGGACCCCGGCACTCCAAGGGTGTCACCCAGCGGGCCGCCGAGGTCCCGCTCGTATCCAGGGAGGCTGTCATGCTGCCAGGCGAGACCATCGTGTCCGGCTACCCGGTCGTCTGGCCGAACTGCGAGGCAGACGTCTCACCCCTGGTCATGCTGCACTCCAGCAGCGGCCACGACATCCCCATCCGCTACCCGTGCGGCCCCAGCCACAGCCCCGAATCAGACTACGGTCGGACCTGGCTGGCCGCCGAGGCCGCTGTGGCCGGCTGCTGCTGGTTCGGCCGCGGCGGCGTCACCGGCGACGTTGCCACCTGCCGGCCCGAGCAGGCCCAGTCCTCCATCACGGCCACCGGCTCCTTGGCGAGCCAGATCCGGCTGGCGCTGAAGCGCACGGCCCGCCACCTCGCCCAAGTCCTGACTGGCAGGTCGACTACTGACGTGGTCGAGGACGCCACCAGCCGCTCGTCGAGGAGCCGGAGGTTCAACGTCACCGTCCTGCACAACAGCGGTCGGGGCCGGTTCTTCGGCTACGAAGAGGGCGATACGCTCGTTCGAGTGTTCGACTTGTCGGTGAGCGCCAGCGGAGTGGAGGCGGCCGCGGAGGTTGTCTTCGCCGTCACCAACAGCTATCCAGGCGAGCTGTTCTGCGAACCAGCCTATGCCGGCGTTGTCGCCGCCTACCGCGCCGCCGGCCTGCGGTCGCTGTCGGTTGGGGATGTCCTGATCATTGCCGATCACACGGGTGTCAAGACCGCGTGGGCGTGCGCACCGGCCGGATTCGACCAGCTCGACCGTCTGCCGACCTTCACGAACGGCTGTTAGAACCACACCGTTCGCCGATCAAGGCCGGCGCGACACGCCGTGGCCTCGCCACGCAGATCCTGCCGGCCCCACCTACCCGACCCTGAGGCGGGAGAGGATCCTTCCTGCCAACCGACTCAATTTCGCGTGCGCCGAATGCCCCAGATTGCCGACCTGGCACAAGCGATCGAGAGGATTCTGGGCTACGACGCTGACCCTGTCTTCCCCTCGTCGCTTGTCCTGCTGCAGGCGATGCGCGACGCCATTGCCGATCCTGCCGCGCTCGGCATCGCCGCCCTTACCGCCACCGCGTGGGTCCTGCCTGCAACCGAGGACATCGCCAGCCAGAATGACCCGGCCGCCTCCCGATCACGGCCATGTTGCTGCAGCTCGGCCGGATCCCGGCCAACGGCGGCACCTACAAGCACCCCTGGCGGGAGTATGCGGAGGATGATGCCTTCCAGTTTGTGCTCAGCCACGGAGGCGGCAACAACGACGCCATGGCGTTCGTTCTGCGCCGCGTTGGCGGAGGTTGCCAAGGTCACCGGTGACAGCGAGGCGATCGCCGCGCTTGGGGAGCTGCTGGGACGGCTACCCGAACCGGCTCCCGTGGAGCGGATCACAGTGACAGCCGACCTGGAGGTGCTGTTCCATGGCGGCACCTCGCCACTTGAGGAGCTACGCGCGTTGCTGGACGGCAGGGTGATCTACGACCCCGACGGTCTGCCGGTCGGGAAGCTCAGCGACGTGTCGGTGACCGAGACGCCCACCCATACCAGCGAGCGCGTCTCGAGCGCGCTCAACCGCGCCACCGACGACATCCTTGAGGCCTTCGAGGCGCCAGCCACCGGCCTGCATGACGGCCTGAACCTGCTGGTGAACGCCGCCATGAGTTACCTGAACGGCGAAGCAGGTGATCTGGAGGAAGTCGTTGCGGCCAACTGGGACGCCGAAACCACCCTAAGCAACGTGCTGAGCTGGATCGAGGACGGGACATACGCGGCGCACGTCGTCCCAGCAGGTCCGAACGTCGGGCGCTGCCACGCAGGCCGGTCCTGATTCGCCAGGAATCATCCTGCACTGGCCAACCTGGGGGGCGGTGACCAGCTCCGCCAAGGCGTTTTCCGCATCCCGCCGAGACGCCCCAGCCGAGTGCCACCCGGCCCTGCCGGTCCTTGAACCGGCAGGCCAAGCCCACCTGGGGGTAGATCGGAATCCCTTCCTCGCCCGGGCCGCAGGCGGCCCAGCATCCCGGAGTACGTGCGGCGAGCGTGACCGGCTTGCGCAGCGGCGGCACGGACCGGCGTCGCCTCAGCTCCGAATCCTCGCGCAGCCCGGCACCGGCACACCCGACTTTGCCTGCCAAACGGCAAGGAGGCCTTCATGGACACCGTTGAAGCGCGCACGGCCGTGCAGCCGTCTGCCGCGCCGATAGGGCGCAATCCGATCAGCCTCCCACCTGAGGAGGCCGACCGGCTCCGCGCCGCTGGCTGGACCGAAGCGCAGATCGCGGCCGGCAAGCGTGAGGTCCCGCAGCCCTGCCGCCGATGCAGCGGCAACGGCCACCTGCCCGGGTTCCGCCACGTCGATGGCGGACGGTGCTTTCGCTGCCACGCCGCCGGGATCGATCCGAAACCCACCACCGAGTACGCGCCCAGCGTCCGCGCCAAGCTGGACGAGCGGGCTGCGCGGTGCCGCAATGCGAAGGAGGCCAGGCTGCTCGCGGCGTTCGACGGCTGGCTCGCGCAGCGTCCAGAGCTGGCCGCCGCGTTGGAGCGGGCCGACGCCGACATCCGAGCGTGGGCGGCATGGGACGCACGCCAGGCGACCCCGACGGGGGACACGGCGGCCAGGCCGCACACGCCGATTGCGTGGAATCCGTTCCTGGCGGAGCTGACCCGGCAGCTACGCCGGCGGGAACCACTCAGCGACCGGCAGGCCGAGTTCTATGTACGCCGTGTCGCCGAGGTCGCCAGGCAGGATGAGCAGGAGCGGGAGCGGGAGGCGCGGCGCGTGCCCGCCCCGGAGGGCACCGTGACCTTCACCGGCATGGTGGCCACGATCCGCTCCCACCCGGGGTACATGGGACGCGCTGAGCTGAAGATGCTAGTGATCGCCGAGGCTGCCGACAGCCACGACGAGTTTCGCGTCTGGTGCACTGTTCCGCGTCCCGGTGAGCCGTTCGGTGAGGGAGACCGCATCACCCTCACCGCCGAGCTGCGCCGCTCCGAGCGGGATCCAAGCTTCGCATTCGGCAAGCGCCCACGCCTGGTTGCGCCGGGAGGAGGAGCCCGATAGCAGACCACCGGAGGTGACCAGAGGCGCGGTCCACGCGAGATTGGCAAGCACGCTCAGCGCGGTTCAAGGCCTGATCCGAAGCCGCGACGGACCGGGCTGAGGCGGCGCGGAGGCAAGCAAGAAAGCGCGCTGCGGACCCGGCGATACCGGTACCGACGGGTGGGTAACTCGCCTTCCTGGCCTGCCGCCGGTCTCCCCAGCCTAGTGCCACCCCGGCGCCTGCAAGGCCGGTCCGTTCCTCCCTCGCTGCGCTCGGTCTGGTACTCCCGTCCTGCGGACGCCCTGCGGGCGGCCTTTCCGGGGCCGGGGTCCCCGGCACTGCTCGGAGGAACCGGCAGACCATCTCGGGGTCTGCCCGAGTGGGAAGGAGCCGTAGCAATGCCGCAGACATCCTGGAGATCACGGAGTACGTCGGGAAGGATGGAGTTGAGTCCTCCCCCGCTGTCCCACGAGCGGCTGACCCGGCCACGACCAGGTGACCTGGTCGAGTGGGCCGACGGGAGGCTCGGCAGAGTCTGGGAAGTTGGCACCGGCCTCTGCGGGCCGGACGAGGTCCACGTGTGTCATAGCCTTGGCTCGGCGTTCCTGGGCCGCGGCTACGTCTCCATCAGCGGTGGGCCCTTCACGATCCTGAAGCGAAGTGCGCTCACGCTCACGATGCAATGCGCGCCGGCAGGCTTCTGGAACTGGGGCAGCAACCTCCCCGGTGCCGACATGGACGTCCACTACCGGCTCGCCCGTCCGGTCTTCCGCGTCGATCGGCTGCCCTGAACCGGAGGCAGGTACACCTCGCTGGCCACCGCGACAGCGCCGACCACGTCGGCACCTGCCGCACCTCAGCACGCGACCGTGAGCGCCGCCATCTTCGCGGTTGCCGTAGACCCGGACGGCAGCGCGCTGCCCATCAGGCTGCGATGCGGGCCGGCGGACCACAGACGGCGACTTGGGACCGCTGCCCGTACACCCACGGCCCCGACCGGCCACCCCCTTCCACCGGCCCTCACCCCAGGAGACCCCATGAGCAGGCTGCTCGTCCCTGCGGCCGAGACCCGCTTCCCCGCCGACCGCTTCGCGCCCACCCAGCACGACTCGGCCGCGGCCAAGGCGCGCTTCGCCAACCACTACATCCGCTTCGTCGCCGCCGGCTTCGACCGTGCCCTATTCCAGCACTGGTTCTACCGGCGGCTGTGCATGACCTTCGGGCACATCGCGCACACCAACCTGGACGGCTTCTACAACACCTGGTTCGAGCGCACCTTCGACCAGTGCGGCTTCGTCGACCGGGCGCTGCGCTGGCAGTGCCCCGGAGATCCAGCGTTCACCTACTGCGACGTGGAAGCCGCCCTGCAGCACTGGCTCTGGTCCGTCGGCGCCCTCGACGTCCTGGCTGCAAGGCTGGCCGCCGAGCGGGAGGCGCGCGAACGTGGCGAGCTGCACCGGCTGCTCGCCACGTACGGCGTGCCAGCAGAGTTCCGGCGCATCGCCCTTCCGGTCATCCGCCGCGTTCGGCGCCCATCGCCGTGACTGGGCGGGCCCTCTGGGCCGTCCCGAGCCGGGATGGCCCGGGCCACCGGCTCGCCTGACGACGGCGGCCACTCGCCGGCTGAAACACTTCAGACATCCAGCCCTGTCTTGCGCAAATCATGGCCATGGTGTCATGGACGGTAGGCGCCGCCCCTTCGATGACAGATTGCGGACGGCGGTGGGGGAGCGGGCTGCCGGGTCGTCGGTGGTGGCTTCTCTCCCGTCTGTCGCCGGTCTTCCCAGCGTAGTGCCACCCCAAGCCCCGCAAGGCCGGTCCGTTCCTCCCTCGCTGCGCGGCGACATGCCAACTGCCTGCACCCGGTCATGACGCGCCTGGAGCGTCGGGGTCTTACCTCCGCGGCCGTTCCACCGGTCGCCCACCGCCACCCGCGGTGACCTTGCCCTGGCTGTCCACCGCTTAGAACGACTGGCGGGCAACGCCTCCACCTTCGCAGCCGCCCGCCAAGGGCGGCAGCAGCTTGTGGCCGACGAGCAACCCTACGCCGGCCGAACATCCGTGCTGGCCTGACTGAGAGGAGCACCACCCATGTCATCGTCGCCCACCGTCCAGACGCTGGTCGACCAGATCGCCGAACGGGAGCAGGCGCTCGGGTGCGCAACCAACGACCTCACCGAGCGATACTGGCAGCTTGTCGCCGCGCTCGTCCGCCAGGTCGTGCCCGACGCCACCGGCGTGCGGCTGTGCGGTGACTACACCAAGAACGGCATGCGGCTCAGCCCGGTCACCGTGCTCCGCGACGGCGAGCCGGTGCAGCCGATGGACCCGGGTCGCTTCGACCAGCTCAGCGAGGACCTGTTCGATTCGCTGCTATGGATCGCCGAGCACGAGGACGACTCGATGCTGCACGGCGAGCACAGCTACGACCTGCCCGCACCGTCGCCGCCCGAGCCCGCGATCATGGCCACCATCACGCTACCGGACGGGCAGCTTCGTGTCTGGGAGCGCGATGCTGGCCAGAACGACCTGGGCCGCATTTACGTGCTGGATGTGCACGGCGTCAACATCCAGGTCTGGCAGCGATCCGACGGCCTGTACGTGCACGTGGACGGCGACGCCGACAGCCAACCGGTCTCCACGGTGCTGCTGGTCGAGGTCAACAACGGTGGCGAGTCCGAGCACAGCCTGTAGCCAGGAGCTGTGGCGCCTCGACGACCGCGCGGGTGGGGCAGCGGCGGCGAGCCCGAACGGCTTGTCGGGTAACCCAAACCAGCTGTGTCCTGTCCCGCCGGGTCCTCCCAGCCTAGTGCCACCCCGGCGCCTGCAAGGCCGATCCGTTCCTCCCTCGCTACCGCTCGGTCCGGTACTCCCGTCGCTTGCGCGACGCCGACGGCGGCCTTTCCGGCG
>WNFV01013041.1_pt1 | contig 20467 bp, 27 predicted proteins | sample 5400101 | NCBI WGS metagenome assembly WNFV01 (sample SAMN13153361, study PRJNA577476) | soil metagenome | isolation source: 115 cm soil or saprolite under grassland replicate 1 | place: USA:California | collected 2016-06-15 | reverse complement strand
ACGTGCTGTTCATCGCCGTTGACGATTTGAATCATTGGGTGCGCCATCTCGGTCGAAACAAGCAAGTCATGACGCCGAACATTGATCGTTTGGCGGCGCGCGGCGTGACTTTCGCAAACGCCTATTGCGCCGCGCCCATCTGCAATCCGTCGCGGGCGGCGCTGCTGTCGGGGCTGCGGCCTTCGACGACCGGGGTGTACAACAACAACATTGACTGGCGTCCGGAGATTTCGGCGGACAAGACGCTGGTGACGCATTTTCGTCAAAACGGTTATTACACGGCGGGCGCGGGCAAGATTTATCACGGCGGCTTCGACCGCAATGAGGAGTGGGACGATTACGGTAAGGAGCGCCGCGGCCCGTGCAAACTGCTGAACCCGACGGACGGCGTCGGCGACATCAAGTTCTCTCCGGTGGATTGCGGCGACGAAGGCATTTCCGATTACAGCATTGCCAGTTACGGCGTCGAACAACTCCAGCGCAAACATGACAAGCCGTTCTTTCTCACCATTGGCTTCCACAAACCACACATGCCATGGTACGCGCCGAAGAAGTATTTCGATCTGTACCCACTCGACAAGATCGAATTGCCGCCGTACCGCGAAGACGACCTCAATGACATTCCGCCCGCGGGCGTGAAGATGGCGCGCGGCCCCGGATCGAACTCGCCCGACAAACCATCCGACCACGAGTTGATACTCAAGTCAGGCCGCTGGAAAGAGGCCGTGCAGGCGTACCTGGCGACGATCACTTATGTTGACGGGCAGATCGGACGCGTGCTCGACGCGCTGGACAAGAGCGAGTACCGCGACAACACGATCATCGTCTTCTGGGGCGACCACGGTTGGAGCCTCGGGGAAAAACATCACTGGCGCAAATTCGCGCTGTGGGAAGAGCCGACGCGCGCGCCGCTGATCTGGGTCGCGCCGGGCGTGACCAAAGCCGGAACGACTTCGACTCGTACGGTGGATTTTATGAGCGTCTATCCGACACTGTCTGAGTTGTGCGGCTTGCCGATTCCCGCGCACGTCGAAGGCGCGAGTATCAAAAAGCTGCTCGCCGATCCGGCGGCGAAATGGGATCGTCCTGCGCTGACCACGCACGGATATCAGAATCACGCGGTGAGGACCGCGCAGTGGCGCTACATCCGCTACGAGGACGGCGGCGAGGAACTGTACGACGAGACGAAAGACCCGTATGAGTGGACAAATCTGGCGAACGACAAAAAGTACGACCGGGTGAAAGCGGAACTGGCGAAGGTCTTTCCGAAAGTGAACAAGCCTGGGCCGAGAGGCGAAAACGCCGACGGGAGCGAAGGCGACGGACCGCGCAACCCCCGGCGCGGAAACCGCCGCCCGAATCAAAACAACGAATGATTTTTCCATAGATCCATGGATCATTGATCTTTATAGGAGGCAAGTCATGACACGGAGAGTCCGCTGGACGCTACTGACCGTTTTATTCATCACAGGCGCCGCCCATAGCCCTTTACTGGCGCAATCGCCACAGGCGACGATCTCCGGCATCATCACCGACTGGAGATGTTCAACGCATTCAACCATCCTGACTTCGGCTTACCGGGCGCGACGCTCGGCGGGCCGGGCTTCGGCGTGGTGTCGAGCGCGCGCGGGGGTCGCAACATCCAGGTCGGCTTGCGTCTCGTTTTCTGAAAAAGGCTCCGGGAGCTGTCGCCGGGCAATTTCCGGGCTTCGAGGTGTGAAATGAAAACAATCAGTTTGACTCTTCTCGTTCTATTGGCTGTCTGATGACCACAGCGCGGCGCACGTCGGCGCCTACGGCAACCCGGACATCAGGACGCCGAACCTCGACAAGTTCGCGACGCAGGGCATGCGCTTCGAGCGGGCCTATGTCGCCGCGCCGCAATGCGTGCCTTCGCGCGCGGCTCTCATGACCGGACGCTCGCCCGTCGCCGTGCAGATGACGCGTTTCAGCGCGCCCCTCGCCGAAGAGTACAAGACCTGGCTGGAACTGTTGCGCGCCGACGGCTATTTCACGGGCGTCGCCGGGCGCACGTTTCACCTCGACGGATCGGGCAATCAGCCGCCGGAGACCAGGGAAGTTTTCGACAAATACAACCTGCGCACGTTCCAGCGGCGGCTCGATTACGCCAGGCAGGGCAATGCGCTCGCGCAGTACCGCGAATTTCTCGATCAAGCGAAAGGCAAACCGTTCGCGCTGCAGCTCTGCTTCAGTGACCCGCACCGCCCGCTGGACGCTAACGCCATCCCGATCCCACACGATCCGAACAAGATCAAGCTGCCCGCGCACTACCCCGACACGCCCGGCGTGCGCGCTGACTTCGCGCGCTATTACGACGAGATCGCGCGCTTCGACGGCGCCTTCGCCGAGGTTTTGGAAGAGTTGAACAAACGCGGGCTGGCCGACAACACCATTGTGGTTTTCATGGGCGACAACGGCGCGTCGCAATTTCGCGGCAAAGGCACGCTTTACGAATTCGGCGTCCGCGTGCCATTGATCGTGCGCTGGCCGGGTAAGGTCAAGGCCGGATCGGTGACTGGCGAACTGTTCTCCGGTGAAGACCTCGCGCCGACGCTGCTTGAGGCCTGCGGCCTGAAACCGTTGAAGGAGATGACGGGCCGCAGCGCGCTGAAACTTCTCCGCGGCGAAAGCTACACGGGCCGCCGATATGTTTTCGCCGAGCGCGGCGCGCACGGTTCGGGATTGCCTGACGGGACTGCGGCTTTCGACCTCGGTCGTGTGGTCATCGGCAAACGTTACAAGCTGATTTACAACGCGCTGTGGCAATTGCCGTATCAGCCGGTGGATTTCGCAGGCGACGCCTTCTGGAAAGAGCTTCAGCAGATGAGCAAGGACGGCAAACTGTCGCCGTTGATACAGCGGCTCTATTTTTCATCCACGCGCCCGATGTTCGAACTCTTCGACCTTGAATCCGATCCGAGCGAATTCAACAATCTGATCGGCGGCGAAGAATACGCCGCCGTCGAGCGGGAACTCAAAGCCGCGCTGCAGGAGTGGATGATTCTGGAGCGCGATTACCTTCCGCTGCCGGTTCCTCCGGCCCCGGCGCGATGAATTCGGTCGAACGGACACGTAACACGCAAACAGATCAACTCTCCGGGAGCAATCAATGACAAGCTTGATGAAACTTTGCGGCGGCTTTGTCGGGCTGGCTGTGGTCACGCTGTGCGGCCTGATGCTTTGCACGCCGCGCACAACGCAAGCGGCGCAAACGACTCATCGCCCAAACATCCTTTGGATTTCCACCGAGGACATCAGTCCTGACTTGGGTTGTTATGGCGACTCGTATGCCGTAACGCCCAATGTCGACCGGCTCGCCGCGCAGGGCATGCGTTACACCAACGCCTTTGCGACCGCGCCCGTTTGCGCGCCTTCGCGTTCGGCGATCATCACTGGAATGTATCCGACGACGATCGGCTCGATGCATATGCGCTCGAAGGCCGTGCCGCCCGCCGGCGTCAAAGCCTTCACTGAATATTTGCGCGCCGCCGGGTATTACTGCGCGAACAATTCCAAGACCGATTACAACTTTGAAGCGCCGCCCGCGCACCGCCCACCGGATACGGTTTGGGACGATTGCAGCACGACGGCGCACTGGCGCAATCGTCCCGACAAGTCGCAACCCTTCTTCGCCGTCTTCAACATCATGGTCACGCACGAAAGCCAGGTGCGCGCGCCGGAGGCCCAATACAAACGTAACACGGCGCGCCTGACGCCGGAGCAATTCCACGATCCGGCCAAAGCGAAGCTGCCGCCTTATTACCCCGACACGCCGCTCGTGCGCAAAGATTGGGCGCGCTATTACGACAACATCACGGCAATGGATTACTTCGTAGCCGATATTCTGAAACAGCTCGAAGACGATGGCCTCGCGAATGACACTATCGTTTTCTTCTGGGGCGATCACGGGCGCGGGCTGCCGCGTGCGAAACGCTTTGTCTACGATTCGGGCTTGCGCGTGCCGCTGATCGTGCGCTGGCCGGGGCAGCTCAAGCCGGACACAGTGAACGATGAGCTGGTTTGCCTGTTCGATCTTGGCCCGACGGCGTTGTCATTGGCGGGCGCGCCGATTCCGGCGCACATGCAGGCGCAGGCGATCTTGGGCCCGCAGAAGAGACCGCCGCGCCAGTACGCCTTCGCGCATCGTGATCGGATGGATGAATCGTACGACATGATGCGGTCGGTGATGGACAAGCGGTATCACTACATCCGCAACTTTCACCCCGACCGGCCCTACGCGCAGCACATCGATTATATGGAAGAGATGCCGACGATGAAGGAATGGCGGCGGCTGTACAAAGACCACATGAGTGCGCTCGATCCGAATTACGGCAAGGCGCTCAATCCGGCGCAGCTTCGTTTCATGGCGCCCGAAAAGCCGCCCGAAGAGCTATATGATGTGACCGCCGATCCGCACGAAATCAACAATCTCGCCAACTCGCCGCAGCGTCAGGCGATCCTCAAGCAGATGCGCGCGGCGCTCGATAAATGGCAGAAAGAGACGAAAGACCTCGGCAGCGTGCCCGAAATGGAGCTGCGCGAACGAATGCGACCGGGCGGCGTTTGGCAAAAGGTCGCCGCGCCGACCGTTAGTGAGAGCGCTGCCGGTTCGTCGGTCACAGTGAAACTGGCCTGTATAACCGAAGGCGCGTCTATCGCGTACACGACGGACGCGGGCGAGAAGCCGCACTGGCTGCTGTACACGGGCGAATTGACGCTGAAACGTCCGGCTACATTGCGCGTCAAAGCATGTCGGCTCGGCTATTTTGACAGTGACGAAGTTGTAAAAAAGTATGATTCTGCCGGAAACTGAAACTTCGAAAGGTTAGGCGTGATGAGAACTGTGACTCGCTCTCTAAACGGAAGATCTATCGGGATCGCCATTCTTTTCCTTGCGGCTCTTACCGCCGGATGTCAGAAAGAATCTGCTGGCAAGCAGGCCGGCGCGCTTGCCGATCACCACGCCGCCCATTCGACAGGCGCGACCACTGCGCAGGCCAAGACCACGGAAACTGAAGCCGTGCGCATCAACCGGACGCCGCCTCCCGGCCCCGCGCCGGCAGGAATGGTCTGGATCCCGGGCGGGACGTTCTGGATGGGTTGCGCGGACTGCAATATGCCCGACGCGCTCCCAATTCATGCAGTCACGGTTGACGGGTACTGGATGGACGAAACGCCCATCACCAACGCGCAATTCGAGCAGTTCGTCAAAGCGACCGGGTACAAGACCGTCGCTGAGCGCAAGCCCGATCCAAAAGATTTTCCCGGCGCTGATCCGGCGATGCTTGTGCCCGGCTCGGCCTGCTTCACCGCGCCCGCGACCGATGTGCCGTTGGACAATTATCTGCGGTGGTGGCGCTATGTGCCCGGCGCGAACTGGCGTCATCCCGAAGGCCCGCAGTCCACGCTCAGCGGGCGCGAGGATCATCCGGTTGTCCATGTCGCGTGGGACGACTCCGTGGCTTATGCGAAGTGGGCGGGCAAGCGGCTGCCTACTGAAGCCGAGTACGAATTCGCCGCGCGAGGCGGACTGGATCGCAACCGCTACTCGTGGGGAAACGAGCTGAAGCCAAGCGGCAAATGGCCTGCGAACATCTGGCAGGGCCGGTTCCCGGCGAAAAACACCGGTGAAGACGGTTATTACGGCGCCTCGCCGGTGAAGGCGTTTCCGCCGAACGCTTTCGGTTTGTATGACATGGGAGGTAACGTCTGGCAGTGGTGCTCGGATTGGTATCGGCCCGATTTCTTCGAGACCTTGGTTACGCACACCTCGCGTAACCCGCAAGGGCCGCCAGACAGCTTCGACCCGCAAGAACCTGGCATTCCCAAGCGCGTACAGAAGGGCGGCTCATTCTTGTGTAGCGACGAATATTGCGTACGCTACCTGGTGGGCAGCCGCGGCAAGGGGGCGACCGACAGCGGCGGATCGAACGTAGGCTTCCGTTGCGTCAAACCCGCAGCCTGAGAATCGCCCTTCGGCGCCGCGCGGCGAAAGACTTGACGGAAAACTGAAAGGAGTCTTTCATTGCGGCGGCGCCTAAGCGCTGAAATGATGCAAATTGACCAATGAGAAACCGATTGAAGCTGACCCTTATCTGCTTTTGCCTGCTCGCCGTTGCAAGCTTCGCCGTCCATCCGGCGAGGCGGGCGTCGGCGCGACAGGCCGGAGCGCGAAAAATTGATTTCGTCCGCGACATCCAACCGATCTTCCAGGCGCGCTGCGCGCAATGTCACGGCGGCGAAAAGCACTGGGCCTTCGTTGCGCCCGTGCGCCCGCCCACTCCTGAAGTCAAAAACAAAGCCTGGGCGCGCAATCCGATTGACGCCTTCATCCTCGCCAGACTTGAAAGAGAGAACCTCGCGCCTTCACCCGAAGCCGACAAGATTACGCTGCTGCGCAGACTGAGTCTGGATTTGATCGGCTTGCCGCCTACGCCGGAAGAAGTGGATGCGTTCCTCAAAGACACTTCATCCCGGGCTTACGAAAAACAGGTCGAGCGGTTGTTGGCGTCTCCGCACTACGGCGAGCGTTGGGGCAGGCTGTGGCTGGATGCGGCGCGTTACGCCGACTCCGACGGCTTCGAGAAGGACAAGCCGCGCTCGGTCTGGTTCTACCGCGACTGGGTCATCAACGCGCTGAATCAGGACAAGCCCTACGATCAATTCATCATCGAACAAGTCGCCGGGGATTTATTACCCAACGCCACGCAGGAACAGCGCGTGGCTACGGGCTTCCTGCGCAATTCGATGATTAACGAAGAGGGCGGCGTGGACCCGGAACAATTTCGCATGGAGGCGATGTTCGACCGGATGGACGCCATCGGCAAGGGGGTGCTCGGCCTGACAATTCAGTGCGCCCAATGCCACAATCACAAGTTCGATCCGCTCAAACAGGAAGAGTACTACCGGATGTTCGCCTTCCTGAATAATTCCGACGAAGGCAGCATGGCTGTTTACACGCCGGAAGAGCAGATGAAGCGCGCCGGCATTCTTTCCGGCGCGCGCGAAATCGAAGCGAAGTTGCGGGAACTCGCCCCCGACTGGCTCGCGCGGATGAATGCCTGGGAAGAGAGCGTCAAAAACGATCAGCCCGAATGGAAGGTCATTCAGCCCGAAGTCAATGACATCTCGACCGATGGCGCGAAATACCTGCCGCAGAAAGACGGCTCGTTTTTGGTCGGCGGTTACGCTCCGGCGAAGCATCGCGTGAAGCTGTGCTGGCGAACGGACGAGGCGAATATCGCGGCTTTTCGGCTTGAGTTGATGACCGATCCCAATTTGCCGCTCGGCGGCCCGGGCCGCTCGTATAAAGGCTCGTGCGCGTTGACCGAGTTTGAAGTCGAAGACTCGCCCGCCGCTTCGGATGAGGGCGGGCCGAAGAAAGCCGCGAAGCTCAAAATCGTCCGGGCGACCGCCGATGTGAATCCGCCCGAAACCGAAGTCGAGTCGAAATTCAACGACAAGAGCGGCAAGCGGCGCGTGACGGGGCCGGTTGATTTTGCGATTGACGGCAAGGAAGAAACCGGCTGGAGTATTGACGCCGGCCCGGGGCTTCGCAATCGACCGGGCAAAGCCGTCTTCAACCTGGAAAAGCCGCTTGCCAATGCGGGCGGCGCGGTGTTGACGTTCTACCTGAGCCAGCGGCACGGCGGGACGAACAACAACGACAACGAACAGCAAGGCCTCGGGCGGTTCCGCCTGTCAGTGACGTCGGCGGTGGGCGCCGTCGCCGACCCCGTGCCCGCGGGCGTGCGCGAAATTTTCGGCGTCCCACGCGACCAACGCACGAAGGCGCAGGTTGACGCCGTGTTCAGTTACTGGCGCACGACCGTTCCCGAATTCGCCGACTACAACCGGCAGATCGCCGCGCTGTGGAAACAGCACCCCGAAGGCGATTCACAACTGGTCATGAGCGAGCGCGCCGAAGCCCGCGGCGCCTTCATACTCAAGCGCGGCGATTTTCTGCGTCCGGATAAACGGGTTTCGCCCGGCGTGCCGGCGTTTTTGCATCCGCTGCCTGCCAATGCGCCCGCCAATCGCCTGACGTTCGCGCAGTGGCTGGTAGATCGCCAATCGCCGACTACGGCGCGCGCATTTGTCAATCGCTTATGGCAAGCCTATTTCGGCGCCGGCCTCGTGGCGACCTCTGAAGATTTAGGCAAGCAAAGCGAGGCGCCATCGCATCCCGAATTGCTGGATTGGTTGGCGGTGGAATTTATGGATGGGGCGACTCACGCGAGGGGCGATGGGGCGGGAAATCCGCAATCCGCAATCCGCAATCCGCAATGGTCAATTAAGAACGTTCACCGGTTAATTGTCACGTCAGCGACCTATCGCCAGTCATCAAAAGTCACCCCGCGGTTACTCGAAAAAGACCCGCAGAACCGGCTGCTGGCGCGCGCCCCGCGCTTGCGCGTCGAAGGCGAAATCGTGCGCGACATCGCATTGGCGGCCAGCGGCCTGCTCAATCCGCGCATCGGCGGCCCCAGCGTCTTTCCGCCTTCACCGGAGTTTTTATATCTGCCTCCGGCGAGTTTCGGAGTCAAATCCTGGCGCGAAGAAAAGGGCGAGAATCGTTATCGCCGCGCTCTCTACACCTTCGGCTTTCGGTCCGTGCCATACCCGATGCTGCAGGCGTTTGACGCGCCCAACGGGGATGTCTCGTGCGTCCGCCGCGCGCGCTCCAACACGCCGTTGCAAGCGTTGACCACGCTCAACGAGACGTTGTTTTTGGAAGCGGCCCGCGCGCTGGCGCTGAAAACCCTCAAAGAAGGCGGCGCAACGGATGCCCGGCGGCTGGAGTTCGCGTTTCGCCGGGTGCTGGCGAGAAAGCCTTCAGCGGGGGAAGCCGCCGAATTACTCGGCCTGCTCGGCGAGCAGCGCGCGCGATTCGCCGGCGGAGAATCGAATCCGTGGAATCTGGCCACGAGCGATCCCGACAAGCCCTACCTCTTGCCCAAAGGCGTGACTATGGAGCAGGTGGCGGCGTGGACGACTGTGACGCGCGTGCTACTGAATTTAGATGAAGCGATTACGAAGGAGTGACGCGATGAAAAATGCGTATCAAACGGATCAAGTGAGGCAAGGCATTTCCCGCCGCTGGTTCATTGAACAATGCGGCGTCGGGATGGGCGCGCTGGCTTTGCGCCAACTGCTCGCGCAATCCGGCTACGCCGCGCAAAACGATAACCCGCTCGCGCACCGGAGGACGCGTCACGCGCCGAAAGCGAAGAGGGTGATCTACCTGTTCATGGCGGGCGCGCCGAGCCACCTGGAACTCTTCGACAACAAGCCGCAACTGGCGAAATTCGACGGCACGCTGCCGCCCGCGGATTTGCTCAAAGGCTATCGCGCGGCGTTCATCAATCCGAACTCGACGCTGCTCGGCCCGAAATACAAATTTGCGAGACACGGCCAGAGCGGCGCCGAGCTGTCGGAGTTGCTGCCGCACCTGGCGACCGTCGTGGACGACATCGCCATCGTCAAATCCATGGTTACTGACGCGTTCAATCACGCGCCCGCGCAGTTGCTGATGAACACAGGTTCGATGATCTTCGGGCGTCCGAGCTTCGGCGCGTGGACGATTTACGGGATGGGCAGCGAATCGCAGGATTTGCCCGCTTACGTCGTCTTCAGCACGGGCGCGAAAGGGCCGAGTGGCGGAAACAGCAATTGGGGTTGCGGCTTTTTGCCGACTGTCTATTCCGGCGTGCAGTTCCGCAGTGTCGGCGATCCGGCGCTCTATCTTTCCAACCCGCGGGGCGTGGACGAAAAGCTTCAACGTCGCTCACTCGACGCGATCAACCGACTTAACCGCATGCGCCTGGATGTCACCGGCGACCCTGAAATCGCGACACGCATCAATTCGTCCGAGACGGCGTTCAGAATGCAGAAGGTCGCGCCGGAATTGATGGACATCTCCAAAGAGCCGCGGCGGGTGCTGGAGATGTACGGCGCGGAACCCGGCAAGCCGTCGTTCGCCAATTCAGCGCTGATGGCTCGCCGCCTAGTCGAAAAGGGTGTGCGCTTCGTGCAAATCTTCCATGAAGCCTGGGACCAGCACGGCAACCTGACCAAAGACATTGCGAAGAACTGCCAGGACACCGACCGGGCTTGCGCGGCGTTGGTGAAAGACCTGAAGCAGCGCGGCATGCTGGATGACACGCTGGTGATCTGGGGCGGCGAGTTCGGGCGCACGCCGATGGCGCAGGGTGGAAACGACGGGCGCGACCATCATCCGAACGCCTTCACCATGTGGCTCAGCACGTGCACGACCTGCACGCGACATTGCTGCGCCTGCTGGGCTTCGATCACGAGAAGCTGACATACCGTTTTCAGGGGCGCGACTTCCGGCTGACCGACGTTCACGGGCTGGTGGTGGACAAGCTGTTGGCTTAGAGCGAGAGTGGGACAAAACGGGGGCTAAGTCTGTTGGAGAATGGCTAACCCCTTTCTCAAAAAATACTTCCCAATTTCAGACGATTGTCAGCCCCCGTTTTGTCCCACTCTCTCATACAGCCACTCGCGTTTCACTTTCTTCTTGAACTCCAGGATCCAGCCGCCGCCCTTTCGAGTCCAGTATGTGTTAGGCAGGACGCGCGGCGGCTTGTTCGGATCATCGTCGGGCGCCGTTTTCCGCTGCCGCTTCGTTAACGAAACGGCACTTTCTCCTTGAGCGTCTCCTTGACCGCTTCTTTCGTCGCCTCTTTCACGGACTCTTTGATCGTGGCCAGGATGCTCGGCCAGGCCAGATAGGCCGCTCCGACCAGGACCAGGACGGCCAGAAAATTCCACAGTCCCGACTTGTTTGCGATTTGCATGGCTTTCCTCCTTGTTTGATTGTTCGGTCGCATTAGCCGCCACAGTTTCGCCTGAATCCTTCACCGTGACGGCCGCTATTTTCCCGCGGCGATCTCCCGCGGCGTGCCGACTCCGGTCGGCTGCTGCAAATGATCCGGTATGCCGTCGTGGTTTCTGTCCCACTCCCACACCCCGGCTAGGATCGCGCCGGCCAGGACGGAGGCGGCGCATTCAGCTATGGCGAGCGCGGTCAGAAACCACCACCAGCCTTGTCGGACTTGTTCCGGCGTCAGCCTGGGCGCCGTCACAATCGGGGCTGACACAGTGGCGCCGGCCGGAACGAGGGCCATAGGCTGCAGCGTCGCCGGCGTGGCTACGGGCGCGGCCTTCGGGGCGATGAGTGTGGAGCGGCGCTCGCTCGGCGGCAACTGGGCCAGGCGCCGGCGCTCGGCGTTCTGCAGGACGGCGTTTTGCTTGGCCAGCTCCGCCTCGGCTTGCTTGCGGGCGATTTCAAGCTCCGTCTTCGCCTTCTCGCGCTGCAGCTCGCGGTCTTCCTCGGCGTGGCGCTCTTCGACGCCTTGACGGGCGGCGCTGACTTCGCGCGCCAGTATCCAGTGACCGCCGAGGTTGAAACAGAGGATCGCGCAGATGGCGAAGTCGGCGACGATGCAGTAGCGACGCACCTTCGCCGTCGCGTCGCCGCTGAAGTAGGTGAAGACGCCGGCGATCCCGACCGTCACGAGGAGCATCAGCGTCGCGGCCAAACTCGAATCCGGGAACACGGTGAGGTTCGATATGCCGACGATGACCGCCGGCAGTAGAACCGCGAAAGTGAAGAGAATTATTTTGCGCCAGTACATTTGCGGCCTCCGTTCGGTTAGGCCCAGGCGCAAACGGGCAGGTTGCCAACGGCAAATGCTTGCACTATAAAGCGATTGCCCGCCGCGTACCTGGTAAGCTCAGGTTTTAGGCTACTCGATGCTAGTAACATCGAGTAGCCAGCGACGGGCAAGACTATATCACGGTTCTTCAAATCGCCAAGCCGAAGCGGGTAAAATGGCTTTATGTAGGCTCATCTACTCGCTTCGGCGTGTTGATGGGACGGGGCGCCGGTTCTGGACGGCGCCCTTTGCGTTTATTCACTCTCCTCGTTCTCGATGGCCGCGCGGAGGATGTGCGGCAATGCCTTCCGCATCACTTCAGGCTCGTTCAGCCAGTTGGGATCGCAAAACTCACGCATACACTCGGCCATCCCGTTATAGATGCGCGTCGGGATGTACTCCCGATACTGCTCGATCGTGGCGAACGCTTCGGCCAGGCCGAGGGCAGCGGCCTCGAGTCCGTCGTCTTCGTCGTCTTCTTCCAAATCGAAGACGCGCGTAATGACCTTGCGCGCGAGTCGCCGTCGCAAGCGTCGTCGCCGTCGTGTTCGTCGCCGAGGCCCTCGACCATCTTGAGAACCTCCTCGCGGACGTCTTCCGGCGCGCCGGGCAGTCCAGCAGCGCGGCTCGGACGTTGGCGCGGCGTCAGCGGTTGTGAGGGGAGCGATCCCGCGCGATCGCGTGAGGGCGTTTCACATCTTCCAGGGCCGGCGCTCGCGCAGTTCCTCGAGCCAGACGTCATCGATCAGGTTGTCGAGTGTCTGGCAGGCGGCGCGCAGATCGCGCCGTTCCTGCGGCGTCATTGCCCTGATTCGTTCCGCGGCCAGCTTGCGACTGCGGTCGCTGTCCTCGGCGGCGAGCAGCAGCAAGTCGCTGTCAATCTCGGCGTATTTGCTCATAGGTTTTTCTCCTTCGCTCTGTTCAACGCCGCTTCGCCGCTGCATATCACGCAGAGCTTCGGGGCGTCCTTCCGGTTCTTGAGTTGGCGCTCAAACTTCCTGCCGCCTTTCCACGTTCTGACAAGCCGCCAGGTAATCCCGCGCTCGACGCAGACGGCCAGCATTCGCGCGCCTTGCCCGCATGGCGTTCTAGTCTCGCGGCCAAGTCGTCGGCCAGGCCGACATAGTGGCGGGCATGGCGCAGGGGCTTATCAAGGTGGAGTAAGTAGACCGTGGACATCGGGGGACTCCTTCGTTATTCGGCGTCAACGTAGCGCCACGACCAGCCGGGATGCTCGCGGCAGAACGCTATCGCGTCGGCCACGGGCAGGATGATGTTTTCGGTTCCATCAGGCTCGATAAGTTGGGCCATGGGTTCTCCTTACTTCTGATACAAGTACAAAGCCAATCCAAACTTGCTGGCGGCGCGCTTCAGAGCCATGGCCTCAGCGTTGCTCACGGCGTCGCCGTAGCCTTTGGCGTCGGCCTCTTCACATCCCGTCGCCTCGCGCTCGACGCCGCCCTCGAGACAGGGGATCGAGATGGACGCGACGACCGTAATGAGACTGCCGACCAACTGGACGGATTTGACGTGGTAGGACCAGCCCGGCGCGAAGTGGTCGAGATATTTCACGGCCGTGTGCCATTCGATGTAGGTGATCTCATTGCCGCCTTGCCGGCGCGTCTTCAAGTGGCGCGCGGCCAGGGGCTTCGAGAGGTCGGAAACGATTTCACGGATCGAGCGCGGGTAATTCTGCAAATTTGCAGAATTACTTTCGTCGTCCACGGGCTTGAGTTGCTCTGAATTGGCGGTCATAGGTCTCCTTTACATTGCGACGGCCAGGCGGACGCGGCGCAGCATTTCGTCGTCAAACATTTCGAGTTTGTTGACTCGGAAGCGCGCCATCAGTTCGGTGGCGAGCGGCAGGCCAGGGGCGAAGCGCGGCCAGATGTTTTCGATCTCGGCGATCAGGTTCGCGCGGGGAGAGGCGGCCACTTCCTCGGCGAAGGAGACGGCCTCGGGCGCCGTTGAGGTCGCCACGTCGGCGACCTCTTCCTACGCGTGCGTAGAATTATAGTCAAGTAAATTCTACGCGTGCGTAGAAATTTTCTTGCTTAATATTTTGCGGGCGCGTAAGATATGATTTGCGGTATGGCAAAACAGGAAAACGTCAGGATGCTAACAACGCGTGAAGTCGCGGAGAAAATAGACGCCAATCCGGGTACCGTGCGCATGTGGTGCATCAACGGCACATTCCCGAACGCTGAGCAACAAGATACGCCGCGCGGGCCGATCTGGCTTGTTCCCGAAACCGATTTGCAAGGATTTAAGAGGCGCAGTCCAGGCAGGCCATCGAAGAACGCGACAAAAGAAACTGACCAGGCCGACCAAGGGATGGCTGGCGGCCAAGTCGGGGCGCCAGCCGACGAAGCGAAACCGAGGCGCAAGGCATCAAAGAGGTCCACCGCGAAGAAGGCTATGAAGAAGAACGTGAAGAAAGGAGTGCGAGCGAAATGAACCCATTAAATCTATCATATCCGGAATTGCAAAAGTTTGGGGTAACTTACAAGGACACCACATCGGATCAAGGCGGAGGGATCAAGCGAAAAATCGCTCCGAGGCTCGTTTGCAACCAGTGTGGCCGGTCTTGGAGATTGCATTCACCCAAGGGGGGACGCTCCCTGCCTGACGGCTATTGGATCTGTCCTAAAGGGTGCAACAACCGATAACCGACGAGAAATCCGAAGAAGCCGAAGCGCAGGGCGTCGAAGAAAGCCGCGAAGAAGGGGGCGGCGAAGAAATGACCAAAGCTGAATTTGCGGAACAAGTACGCCGGTCAACGCGGGGGAGTAAAGTACTTCCGCCAAAAATTCTCGCGATGCTGAATAAGGTTGATGATGACTATATCTTTGATACCTATCTAAATGTGCGCTGCAAAGATTGCGGCAACAAACTAGCCGAGGGCCTAGACGTGGAACAAATCCTCGCTGAGAGCCGGAGCTTGGACGATTTTTTTGACCTGTGCGCAGATGCGAAGGAGTGCGCTCACACTTTCGCCCGCGTTCACTGGCCGGAAGAGTTGGATGCCCGATGACCGACGAACCCGACAAAGCGGAGAAGGGGGCAGGGACGATTTTGCGCGTGTGGTAATCCTGACGAAGCTGATGAGCCGCACGCGCAGGGAAGCGTGGAAAATACCACTTCCCCGCGCTTCCCGCGACCGCAGACACGACACGATGACCGACAAAGCTGACAAAACAGGGAAGCCGAAGCGCCAGGCATCGAAGAAATCTGCGAAGAAGAAAGGAGCGCGGGCGAAATGACATCCGCGGCGCAGCCCAAATGGATAAACGATCCAATCGCGGCGGCGATCGGTCAGCTCGTGATACTGGAAGAGCGCATTGCGGAATGCGAACGGCAGCGCGAGGTGATCGAGCGGCTTGAGAGCCAGGTCAAATTCCTCGAAGAGCGCCTTTCAAACCTTCAGCGCCAGCCCGAACTGCTTACTGAAGAAGAAGCGGCGGCAATGATTCGCGTACATCCCGACACGTTGAAAGGCTGGCGCAAAGACCGCCCGGTGCGCATCCCCTTCATTCTGTTTGAGGGCGGCGACATTCGCTATCGAGCTGAGGAGGTCGAGCGCTATTTAAAGACCCGCGAGCGTGGCGCGAAGAAAGGAACGCGGGCGAAGTGAGATCGCAGTTGATCGACAAGTCGACCGCCGAACTGCTCGGCCGCGCCGCGCTGCAGGAGCGCGTGATTACCGAACTGGCCGAGCGCCTCGACGCCGCGCATCAGCGGATTGAGCGCCAGGAGAGTCGCATCCGGGTCCTCGAAGAGCGCGTTGCGTCGTTGACGCGACCGCGCGAACTACTCACCGAGAAGGAGGCGGCGGCGACGCTCAGAGTTCATACGCAGAGCCTGAAGCGTTGGCGAGACGAGCGCCCGGCGCGAATCCCCTTCATTCTGTTTGAAGGCGGCGACATCCGATACAGGGTTGAAGAGATTGAACGCTATTTGAAGAGCCGCGAGCGCGGGATCCAACCCGCGAAGGCGAACAAACTATGAAATCGCGCACGACACGAAACATTCAGATCGAGAAGCAAACCCGCCGTGTTTTGTGGAAGGCCGACGCAGGCGTCAATCAGACGCCAGGCCGACAGCCGGGAGGAAAGCGAAGAAAGGATCGGCGAAATGACGCCGACGGAGCCGAAGCGCAAGAGCGTCGAAGAGGGCCGAACGAAAGGCGACTTTTCAGAAAATTGATAAAGTCGGAGGGGAAAGTATATGCCTGTAGATCCATACGAAGGCGCCTCCGGGATGGAAGAGTTCGAATTTGTGCTTGAGTTGATGAAAAGCGGCTGGTCAGACCGGCGCGAGCGAGTCCAGGAGGCGCTCAAACGCTTGACCGAAGATCACGGTGAAGGCGGAAATCGATTGCTTTATGAAAGGCTGTGCAGGTGGGCAGACATCGTTTTGCTTCGGCAATTTCTGCTCCGTGCTGAGGCAGGCTCTTACTCTCATCTATCAAGCCGCATCGTTGATGACGAGGATTATTGGGACACTAACGTTCGGGATCTATTTGGATCCGAACTCGTAACCAGTCGTGAAATCGTATACAGGATCATCCTTGATGCGATCTTCACGCCGGTATTGCCGGGAAGGGGAGACTTAGGTGATGACCGGAGACCCGACCAAAGACCTGACCGACTGCGAAAAGCCGAGCCTGATTCTGACCGGACTGGCCACGCACAACGTAACGGAGGCTTGAATACAGGCAAACTCCTGACGCCGGCGATTGTCGCGCTCTCAATCGGCGTAATAGGCGCTTTCATGATCTGGGTGTTCGTGCCGCTCGGCGCGTGGCGGCGGGTGCTGAGTGATCAGATGCTCTGGTCGCTCGCGCTGTACTTTTTGGCCATCTTCGCCGCGTTTTTTATCTATGTCTGTACAATGATCATCGTTAGGATCGAGGCGAAGAAAAAAGAAAAACTGAGCGCGCGCTGGCTCTATGTGCAGTGGGTGTTGATTAGCGGCGTGATAGGGCTTTGCGCCGGCGGGCTATACAACCCCGACGGAGATTCGAACTACGCGTCGGTCGCTGCGCATAAGGCCGCGAACGCCTTGACGGTCTTTGCAATATTCTTGGTCACGGGATTGATCGGAACGGCGGTCGGTCTGGGCAAACTAGAGAAGGCGAAGGCCGCCGCGTTGAAACCGGAACAGGGCAGCGAGGGAACGGAACTGGCGAAATGATACCCGGAGAGACCGAGCGCGCCCTATGTATGGCGCGAAGCTAGCTCGGGGATACTCGAAGGGGAGTCCCTGAGTGACGGCCCGGGGGACAGGGAGACTCCCCCTCCTCCGGGCCACACGGCGAAGAGCAATGAACCAAACCAACCCGATCACAATCATTGAATCTGGCCTCGCCCGTTGCGTCGCCGAGCCGCGCGGAAGTCACGGCCTTGAAAGCTACGGCCTCGGGCAGTCATGCAGGTTCGAGCGATGCGAGGGCAAACGTATGCGCTATTGCCGGGTGTATCCAGATGGAAGTTTTCCCGACTACTACGAAACGTGCGGCGAGGTCATCTTCGCCGGCTATTTCGAGCCGGTCGAAGTTTGGAAAGCCGCAAAGGCAAAATGAGTGTAAGTAAGCTGTGAAATCGCGCACGACAAGAAACATCCAAATCGAGAAGCAAACTCGGCGTGTTTTGCGGAAGGCCGCCAGCGAAGAGCCTCAGTCAGACGCCAAACGGACAGTCGCGAAGAAGTCGAAGAAGAGTGGCGAAATGACAGGCGCAAATAGAATGAATCCCGGCGACACCTATCCGCCTGTGGCTATCGGCCAGGTAGTCTTCTACGGCGCTCGACGAGGGGTGGTTTGTCGGCAATTCAACGTGAAATCCCATTTGGACGATGGCCGCCCCGGAGTGATTGTAACTTCGCTGGCGAGGGGATGGTTCAACGTGATTTTTTTCGACGATTACGCGGAGTGCGGCTATTCGCCAGGCGATAAAATCCACAACAAGCCGAGCGAATGGACAGTTACCGATGTGTTCGTCTCTCAGGATGTAGTCGATGGGTTGATTGCCGCTCACGACAAAATGGAGGCCAAGAAGCGCTCCGCTGAAAAGAGGAGGCGAAACGCGGTGAGAGCCTTATGGGACGGAGACGAGCGGAAACTGGTCGCTGAATATCGCCACCGATACCCGTGGGCTATAGCTGAAAAGGCCGAACCAGAAGAACATAAGCGGGTGGCAAAAAACCTGCGGCTCGACCTAAAGCGCAGCATTCCGAAAATCAAGTTTTCAGTCAAATCAAAATGGAACTCCGTCACGGTCGAATGGTATGCGGGGCCGGAGCGAGAAGAAGTCGAAGCAATCGCCGGGAAATATCAAAACCCATATTCTTACGACTGGAACTACGCGGACCATTGCATCTATGGGGAAAGCTCGCATGGCCGGGCAATGGCGAGGGTTTTTGGGCGAATCGGGTACGTATTGTGTCGGCGCGACAGCCGGACAAAAGAAGAGGCCGACGAGGCTGCGCGTAAGTTTATTGATGAACTCCTACAGGAGCAGCGCAGCGCATTGATGTCGCTCAATCACGGCAACCTGGAAGAAGCGGCCCGACTGCGGGAAAGTATCGCATTCTATGAAAAACACAGGCCGAAGGAGAAAGCCGCCAAGTGATATGACCAACGAAGCGAACGACAAAGCAGGGAAGCTGAAGAAAGCCGCGAAGAAGTCGAAGAAGGGGGGCGAAATGAACAATCAGGAGCTGTTTCAACGCCGCGTGGCGGAAACCATCAAGCTCGTGGAGCCGGACATCCCCGAACTGCTTCGCCCCTACCTCACCTATCGCGGCCCGACGCCCGAACCACTGAATGCGAAATGGTTTCCGCGCGAACTGACAATCGAGGCGCCGGGACAAGAGCCGCAGCGCATCGAGGTCTATCAGGACAGCTACGGCTTTTTGTACGCGCGCATTGATAAGGCGAAGTGACCGTCAACGGAATTACGAGTTTGCGCGCGGAGTTGGGGGACGACGCGCGCAGGGGGAGCGCGGCGAAAGCGTACACGCCTACACGCTCCCCATTGAAACGCCGAAGAAGGGGGCGAAATGACCAGGGCTGAACTTGCGGAACAGTTACGGTCGAAGATTCGAGAGGGTGGCAGGATTCCGCCTGAAATGCTCGCAGGATTGGACGATTTGGACGATGAAGTTATCGTCAACAGTTACCTGAATACGACTTGTGAAGATTGCGGCAGAAAGCTGACCGAAGGCATAGACGTGGAACAAATCCTCGCCAAGAGCCAGGGCCTTGACGATTTTTTTGGCCTGTGTGTGGACGCGCAGGAACACACACATACCTTCGCTCACGTTCACTGGCCGACCGAGATATGACCGACGAACCCGACAAGAGGAAGCCCGACAAGCCGCCGGACAAAAGCAAGCCGCAGCCGCGACGGCCAGGCGGGAAGACGAAGCGGGGGCGAGATAGTTCGGGGAGTTTGAGGGAACCCCCGAGCAGCGGCCCGGGAGAATGCAGTATGCCCACTCCTCCTCCGGGCCATACCGCGAAGACCGCGAAATGACCGATAACGGAATTGGCGAGTGTGCGCGTGTGGAAAGGGGAACCGACGACGAAGCGCCACACGCGCAGGGCGCGGCATGCATACGTCCAAGCCGCGCTTCTCTATTGAACCGTCGAAGACCGCGAATAGCCGACAACGGAATGAATGAGTGTGCGCGTGTAGTAGAGGGACTACAGGCGCAAGGGAAGCGCGGCGAACTCATGCCCGAGACCGCGCTTCCCTATTGAAACATCGAAGAAGGGTTCACCGAAATGACCACGATTCAACTTGTGATAGCCGTCGCGGGCTTCGTTATCATCATCGTCGCCGCCATCATCACCGGCGCGTGGACAAGGCAGCGTGCGATCGAGCGGCAGATGGACGCCTTCAGGAACGAGATGCGTGCGGAGTTTGCCGGGCTGCGCGGGGAAATGAACGCCAGGTTCTCGGCGTTGGAAGAGCGCATAGGACGCGTCGAGCGCCAGCTCGAAGCGGTCTTCAGGCCGGTATTGCCGGGTATGGGAGACTTAGGCGATGACCGATGATCCTACAAAAGACCTGACCGACAGCGAAAAGCTGACTCTGATCCTGGCAAAGCTCTCCGACGTGGAGGCCAGATTGGCCAAGCTCGAAGCGCAGAAAAACAATAAGCGTCCGCGGCCGGATAGTGACTCACAATCGGATGTGTGGCTCGACTACAGCGACGCGGCTGAGATGATGCGTTGTCCGGCGGCTTACTTTCGCAGGCGCAACGGTCTTGGTGAGCATGAACACTGGCCGCAGATCGAGCGGTGGCAACCCGGCGGGCGCAGGACGCGGTTGTACGTGCGGCGCGAACACGTTGAAGCGTGGATCGAGGCGAGCCGAACTCCGCCTCCCTGCCCGATCAGGCAGGAGTTTAATGGGAACACCTACGCAAGCATTTTGCCGGAACTCCGGCGCATGGGGGCGGATCGCGTGATCCGCTCTCTCGGGCTAGATCCAATGGCCGGAAAGAAAGCGAAGAAGACAAAGAGCAAATAAACTATGAAATCGCGCACGACACGAAACATTCAGATTGAGAAGCAAACTCGCCGTGTTTTGCGGAAGGCTGCTGGCGCAGGGCTTCAGACAGACGCCAAACCGACAGCCAGGAGGAGGGCGTCGAAAAAAAAGGACGAAATGACCACTGATAAACTACTGGCCATACACGAAGCCGGACATGCTGTAATGGCTGAATTGCTCTCTCTGGACCCGGTGTACGTAACT
>WNFV01003376.1_pt1 | contig 20469 bp, 20 predicted proteins | sample 5400101 | NCBI WGS metagenome assembly WNFV01 (sample SAMN13153361, study PRJNA577476) | soil metagenome | isolation source: 115 cm soil or saprolite under grassland replicate 1 | place: USA:California | collected 2016-06-15 | reverse complement strand
CAACTCGCATCGAACAACCCCCGCTGGGCCGAGTCCGCCACCGCCAACATCCGCCACCTCCTCGCGTCGCCCTACCGGCAACGCTAGGACCCCAACCGGACGATGGGCCACCGGACTTTTTCAGCGGTCTCCGCAGAAGGCGACATGCCAAGTCGGGTCAGCCTTGCCCGCTGGGTCGGAGCAAGGCGGCGGTCGTCACGCTCACACGACAGTGCGGGGGCTTCCGGCAGTTCGGCTGGGCGGGCTCGCACGAGCCTTGCAGGTGTGATCCGGCCACGAGGGGTCGGACGCATCGTCAGGCAGCGGCCGCGGCGGGCGGCGGTCGGAGCCGCGCCGCTGCGAGCAGCATTGGCCAGGCTATGAGCCGGACCGAGCGGGCGGCTGCCGGCAGCAGCAGCGCATGCAACGGCGTCCAACGGAGTCCGTACTCACGCCGCAGGCGGGGTGGGAGCTGTGCCGTGGTCGCAAGCCGGTGCGCCGGAGCGAGCATCTGCAGCGGGACGGGCAGGGGCACGCGGAGAACGCGATGGCCCGCAAGACGATCTTCGTCAGTGACTTGGCTGGCAAGACAATTGACGAGAAAGATGCGGCGACGGTGACGATCCGTTACTCGGATGCGCGCAAGGGCCAGGTCGTCCTTGACGTTAACGCGAGCGAGGTCGTGGACCTCGCCTCGAAGGGGACCAGGCAGGCGCGGCGAGGTCGGCGCCCAAAGGAAGTCCCGAGCGGGTCGAAGCCAATCGAGGGGGTCGGTACCTCGACAGCGGCCCGCCAGCGCTCTTCTCGCTGAGGAGGCTGACTGACGCAGAGAACGAGTGCTTCCCCCAAGGACAAGGAAGCCCTGGCGGTGACCGTGTGCATGAGGACACTGCTTCTCGCGTCCCGTGCGGGTGCGCAACGGTCCCTGACGTAGGCTGGTCTTGTGTCGTCGGGGTCTGGGGCTGGGAATGTGCCGAGCGATCCGCGCCGTTCAAGCTACGGACGCGGGTACTGGCTTCGTCGCTGCGAGGGCTTCCTTGTGGAGACGCCGACGAGACGCGTCGGGCGGGTTGCGGGGATCCGTTATGGCGAAGGCTCGAACGAGCCTGAGGTGCTGGAGGTGCGGGCGGGCTTGTTCGGACGGACGCGCCTGCTGATCAGCGTCGCCGAGGTGGTCGAGGTTGTTGCCGAAGAGCGCCGGCTCGTTCTGAACGATCCGCCACGGCTGCTCCCAGGAACTGACGCAGCCGGGCGCAAGAGGTGAGGATGCCGGTCGCGGTGTCGGCTTCCTGCCCGAGTTGCTAATCGATGCTGGATAGCCGGACGAGGAGCCGTTCGAAATGAGCCATCATCGCGGCGTCGTCCTTCTTGCGTTCCGAACGCCGCCAAAAGCTTCGCCACAGCCGGGTGTAGCTCCCGCCGCCGGATGGACCCAGCTCGACGGCGGGTGCCGACTATTTCAGGGGAAGGAGACCCTGGGTCAGGAGCCTGTGGTGAGGACCATTCGGAAGCGCGCGTCGCCTCGGATCATCTTCTCGTAGGCCTCCGCTGCTTGTTCAAGCGGGCGCGTCTCGATCATGGGACGCACGTCCGCCAACACGCTGAAGCCAAGCGTGTCTTCGGAATCGCGCGAGGTGCCCGAAGCGTGGCCGGAGATCGATTTGTTCCCACCGATCAGCATCACCGGCGGCACCTGCATCGGCTCCATCGAGGCACCGACAACCACTAGCCTTCCGCGCGGGCGCAAGCCGCCGATCACGCTAGTCATCGCCGCCGCGCTGGTGACGGTCGCGAGAATCACGTTCGCTCCGCCGAGGCGCGTCAGCTCCTCTGCCGGGTCCTGCGAGGTGCTGTCGATGTAGTGGCGAGCGCCCAGACGGCGCGCGAGCTCCTCCTTCTCAGCCCCGCGAGCAATCGCGACTGTCTCCAACCCGAGCTTTGCCGCGAACTGAACCCCCAGGTGGCCAAGCCCGCCGACGCCGAGAATCGCCACCAGATCGCCGCCGCGGGCGCCGCTGTGACGCAACGCGTTGAACGTGGTGACCCCGGCGCACAGCAACGGCGCCGCGTCCTCCGCGGACAGCTCGTCCGGGATGAGCGCCAAGGCGCTCGCCTTCACGACCACGTAATCGGCATAGCCGCCGTCGATCGTGATCCCAGGGATCTCCATGTTCACGCAGTCGATCAACTGGCCGCGGCGGCACGGCTCACAGTAACCGCAATTGCCGCCGAACCAACCCACGCCGACCCGCTGCCCGGCCTCCCATCCACGTACCCCCACGCCGAGCGCCTCGATCACGCCGGCGATCTCGTGGCCGGGAACCAAGGGATGGGAAACACCCGGAAACCCGCCCTCCTTGGCGAGCACATCGCTGTGGCAGATCCCACACGCATGGACCCGCACCAGAGCTTGATCAAAACCGGGCTCTGGAACCTCACGCTCGATCAGCTCAAACGCCCCGCCCGCCTCGCTCACCTGCACCGCCCTCATCCCCGCCATCCCCGTAACTCCTCGCCCCTGATCGTTACCAAGACGCCGCTGCCAAGCCTGGAAAACCGCGCCGAGCTGAACGCAGCAGCACAATCTCCTCGTCTATTTCGGACTGCTCGAGGACGTTGTTGCGGCTTCCGCGAACGCGTTGCGTCCCGGCGGACGGCTCATCTTCACCGTTGAGGAATTGATCGGCGCCGGGTCCGATGCGGGGTACTCCATCAGCCTGAGCGGGCGCTACCGCCATACGCGTCAGTACCTTCGAGCGCGTTCTGGCGAATGCGAATCTGCGGTCGGAGATCGTGCCGGCGGAACTGCGTCTCGAGGCTGGCGATCCGGTCCCGGGGTTGGTGGTCCGAGGGACGAAACCGACGGGTGCAGGCTGACAACAGCACCAAAGGCATTTCCAGGAGTTCAAGGCGCGGTTGACGCTGACCAGCATTCGGTCGACGCTCTGTACAGGATGAGCCGGGTTCGTGACCACAATCGTCGCCAGACTGCGATCCTCGCCGCGCACGGGCTATAGGGGGTGCCCGGCGGGCAGTGGTTTAATTCGCGAGGGCTGTCGCAGTTCCCGCAGTTCGCGACAGGCGGCCCACATCTCGCGACAGGCCAGGCGGACCGTACTCGTAGCAGTGGGCCCGACTCGCCCGCTTTTGGCACACCTACGTCTCGATCCCCGCCTGCTTCGCGATCTCGTCGAAGTAGGGAAGGATCGAAAGCGCACCCTGCGCGGCCGCGTCGCACGCGACCTCGAGCAACGCCTCGTCGAGCGACTCGCCGCGCGTGACGCGGCGCTGGCGGTCGTTCTCGAGCACGAGCATCGCGACGCCCACGTCGACCGCTCGTACAGGATGTACATGGCGCTGGTCTCGACACCGGGAGGAGGTGGGATGTCGGCGAGCCGGCGGTGACCGGAGCGCAAGTGCAGCATGTAGATGCCGTGCTTAGGCATCGTCGCTGGCGGGCGCGGGCGGCGCGTAGACGGTGATCACCCGCGGCTCGGGGGCGGCGTCGGGTGGATTCGAGAGCAGGGCGCGAGCGGCGGCGATCCGGGCCGTCCAGTCCGGAACGCCGGCCCGCTTTTCCGCGAGCAAAGCGGCGCGGAGGGTGGCGAAGGCCGGCTCGTCGACCGCACCCTCGGCCTCAAGGCGCTCGATCTCCGCGGCGACGAGTGGGTCGGCGACGGTCCTCTGCACCGTGCGCACGCTCGTGCCGGTCAGCTCAGCGACCTGCTGCTGCGTCAGGCCCTTGGCGACCAGGTTGGCGATTGCGCGGTCTCGCGGCGTCATCTAATGACATTCTACCCTCTGCGCCGCGGCTGTTGGCGGGTCGTGGCGGCTTTTTGGCGGGATCGTTTTCGCTTAACCACGCCCTTGCTCCGCTAATTAGCCCTCACCGCGGGTGCCCTGCAGCGCGTCGCCTGGTCGACGCCAAGGTCGAAAAGGTGCGCGACTCGGGCCGCGTCGTGCGCAAGTGCCTGGTGCTCGCCTACGGGGTGCACGAGTCCGGCTACCGGGAGGTGATCGCCCTCGACGTCGGCGAGTGCGAGACGGAGGCGTTCTGGCGCTCGTTCCTGCGCTCGCTGGTCGAGCGCGGTCTTTCAGGCGTCGAGCTCGTCGTCTCCGACGCCCACGCCGGCTTGAAGAAGGCGATCGCGCAGGTGCTCGGCTGCCCCTGGCAGCGCTGCTCAGTCCACTTTCTGCGCGAGGCGCTCGGGCACGTGCGCCGCGAGCAGCAAGCGATGGTGGCGGCGCTCCTGCGCGCGATCTTCAACGCCGACTCAGGCGAAGCTGCCCGCGAGCTCGTCGGGGATGCGCTCGAGCGACTGCGAGCGCCGCTGCCCAAGCTGGCGGCGCTGCTCGAGGAGGCCGAGGAGGACCTGCTCGCCTTCTACTGCTTCCCGGTCGACCATTGGGCGAAGCTGCGCTCGACCAATCCACTCGAGCGGGTCAACCGCGAGATCGGCAGGCGCACCGACGTCGTCGGGATCTTCCCCAACGACCGCTCGCTGATCCGCCTCGCCGCCTCAGTCGTGATCGAGCAGAACGACGAATGGCTCGTCGGCCGGCGTTACCTCAGCGCTCACTCCCTGGAGACAGTCCTCGACCGAGAGAAAGAAGAGAAAGACGACGAGGAGGTGCGAGAGCTCACCGCGACCTGAGCAGCCCCTGATCGTGCCGACGAGTTACACCACGTCCTGGGACTTGACTCCCTGTCCTTCAGCAAATCTAACCCTGCGGTTTCCAAAAGCGAGGCGGCCCCGCCTGTCGGGGCCGCCTCGCCATCATGCCTTGCTAGGACGGTGGGTTTACCTCAAGTCGAAGGAAGCCGAGCCGACCGTGTTTCCGCCGATCTGGATATCGGCCCGGTAGGTGCCAGACCCCTTTAGCGAGGGAATCGAGAGGATGTACTGGTACTTGCAGTCGACCACGCGGAACTGAGTGCCGTTGTCGACGAGCGGGGGCTGCACCGGCTCCTCGTCAATGGGCCGAACGGCCCATACGAAGCGACTCTCAGCCTACGACCAACCACCGACTGTACCGACGTACTTCACGCGCCGGGCATTCGCCCGAGCGCATTGACCGATGCCGCAGCCGGGATGATCCGCCACCTCCTCCCAGCCGCCGAAATCGTACGGAAGATGACCGCGCAAGCCGACGCAGCACTCGAGGAAGCGACCCAGTAGTTGCACGCCTCCTCAGACGAATCTTCGGCTAGGTCGATCAACTCACGGTGTCGCGGTTCCCGCATTTCGCGACACGCCGGGCGGCGCCGTCAAGTGAGCTTGGCTTGATCGGTGAAATTGCTGGCGACCCTTGCTCGCATGGAACCAATTGACGCGCGACACTGTGCGGGTGCAGCCGGACGTCCAGTACGCCCGCAACGGAGACGTTGCGATCGCCTACCAGGTGGTCGGTGACGGCGACCGCGATCTCGTCTTCGTGCCCGACTTCGTCTCCAATCTCGTCTACTTCTGGGAGTCGGCGTACTGGCGCGAGTTCTACGAACGGCTGGCGCAGTCGTTCAGGCTGATCCTTTTTGACAAGCGGGGCACCGGGCTCTCCGATCGAGGCGCGTTTTTCCCGGCGCTCGAGACGAGAATGGAGGACATGCGCGCCGTGCTCGACGCGGTCGGCTCCGAGCGCGCGATCGTCTTCGGCTCGCACGAGGGCAGCGGCATGGCGGCGCTCTACGCGGCCACGTACCCCGAGCGGACGGACGCGCTCGTCGTCTTCCAGTTCTTCCCGTCCGGCTGGGGGCAGGAGGACCCGGCTGGGCAGCAGCGCGACCTCGACCGCTTTCGTGCTGCGTGGGGCACGCAAGATCTCGCGGACCAGATGCTGGCGGAGATCTGCCCGACGCTCCTTCGCAGCGAAGCCGACCGGCTCTGGTTCGCGAACTGTCTGCGTGTCGGGGCGACTCCCGAAGTCGCGTACGAGCTCAACAAGGCGTTCATGGAGAACGATCTGCGCGACGTCTTGCCTGCGATCCAGATGCCCGCGCTCGTCCTCTACCGCGGAGCGCTCGCGGGGGAACTCGGAGCGCGAGACACGGCCAAGCTGATCCCGAACGCGCGTCTCGTCGAGATTACGGGCTCGGATTGGTGGGGAATCTTTCTCTCAGGGGAGATCGTCGACGAGCTCGAGGCATTCGTCGCCACGCTCGGAGCAGAAGCCGCGCCCGACCGTGTGTTGGCGACCATTCTGTTCACCGATCTGGTCGGATCGACCGAGAAGACGGCGACGTTGGGGGATCAAGGTTGGCGCGAGCTGCTGGAGCAGCACCACTCAAGGATCCGGCGGGAGCTCGCGCGCTATCGCGGAGTCGAGTTGGACACTGCCGGTGACGGGTTCTTCGCGCGCTTCGAAGGCCCGGCGAGGGCGATCCGGTGCGCGGCTGCGATCCAGAAATCCGTGAGCGAGCTCGGCCTCGAAGTGCGCACGGGTGTTCACACAGGGGAGTGCGAGCTCCTGGAAGGAAAGGTGGCCGGGATCGCCGTCTCGATCGGCGCCCGGGTCGCTGCACAAGCCCAGCCCGGGGAGGTGCTCGTCTCGCAGACGGTCAAAGACCTAGTCGCGGGCTCGGGAATTCAGTTCGAAGACCGAGGCGCCGGCGAGCTGAAGGGCATACCGGGCGAGTGGCGCCTTTACGCAGTGGAGCACTGATGCCGAGCCGAGCGGAGGTCTGCTGGCTTGTCGCACTCCCACCAACCGCGACAAAGCCAGTCCAGGCTCGGCCGCACAGCCGCCTCTCGGTCGCCACGCATCACAGGACAAACGTCTCGTTGAGTCGCTCGCCAAGCCAGCATGACGCTTTTGGCCGAGGCGATGACGAGCTTCCGCCAGCACGAGTGCGCTGCTGACCGGACGCTCGTCACCGCCTAGCTCGTCTCCTTTCGGCGGGGTCAGGACACGGTTTTCACCCGGGCTCCGGCGCCGGGTCTACACTCGGCCTCGGCTTCGGCCCCGGTCTGATCTCACGCTCCCAGGGCGGAGTTGTTACCCAGTCGCCATAGCCACCCGGGACCGGGATGTAGAACTCGGGGTAGCCCCACATGCCGTGCTCGGAGACATCCAGGCCCGCCGTCTCGGTCTCCTCCTGGACGCGGATTCCCCACAGCCGCTTCATCACCCAGAGAGCCGTGAACGACGCCGTGAACGTGAATCCGCCGACTGCGGCGAGTCCGAGCGCCTGCACGCCGAGCTGGTGGAAGGAGCCGGTGTACACAAGCCCGCCGGTGCCCGTCGCGAGGTTTGACGCCAGCGACGGCACGGCGAAGATGCCGGTCGCGAGCGTGCCCCAGACGCCGCTCATCCCGTGGACGGCGACGGCGCCGATCGGGTCGTCGATCCCGATCCGCTCAACGAAGAGCACGCCGGCCACGGCGATGAAGCCTGAGACGAGGCCGATCACGACCGCCGCCCAGGGGGCGACGAAGCCGCTCGCGGCGGTGATCGCGACGAGCGCGGCGATCACGCCGTTCAGCATCATCGAGACGTCCGGCTTCTTGATGATCAGCCAGGCGGAGACGATCCCGCCCAGCGCCCCCGCGGCCGCGGCGATGTTGGTCGTCAGTGCGACGTAGCCGAAGTAGCCGATGCGGTCGCCGGTGACGACCCCGAGCGTCGATCCGGGGTTGAAGCCAAACCAGCCGAACCAGAGGATGATCGTCCCGAGGACGGCGTACGGCATGTTGTGTCCCGGGATCGGGTTCGCGCGGCCGTCGTGCCCGAACTTGCCGATTCGCGGGCCGAGCAGCAGCGCGCCCGCGAGCGCGGCGAGCGCGCCCTGGTAGTGGACGACCGTCGAGCCGGCAAAGTCCTGCATCCCCTTCGCGAACAGCCAGCCGCCGGAGTGCCAGACCCAGTGCGACGCGACCGAGTAGATGAGGGTGAAGACAACCCCGAACGCGAAGTAGACCCACAGTTTCGCGCGCTCGGCCATCGCCCCCCAGACGATCGCGAGCGACACGCCGGCGAACACGACCTCGAACAGGTAGGCGGTCGCGCCGGGGATCCCGGTGAAGAAGCTGAACGGCGCCTGCCCGATCGCGAGGAAGTCGTCCGTCGACGGGAAGAAGCCGTGCGTCCCGACGATCGAGTTGCCGTCCCCGAATGCGATCCCGAACCCGACCGCCCAGTAGACGAGCGAGCAGATCGCGAAGATGAGCACGTTCTTGCCGGCGATGTGCGCCGCGTTCTTCATCCGGGTCAGTCCGGCTTCGAGGAAGGCGAAGCCGGCCTGCATGAACATGACGAGCACCGCCGCGATCACGACCCACACGGTGTTCACCGCGATGACCAGATCTGCGGTCTTCACTGAGCTTCCACCTCCTCCAGGGATCTCCCTGTCCGGTTGTGCATGACGTTCTCGACGGGCGTCGTCCAGACGATCCCGTCGCCCGACTCGTTGCCGCTGCGCGCCGCGTCGGCGATCGCGCTCGCGATCGACTCCATCTTCGAGGCCTCGGCGACGAACACCAGCAGCGCCTTCGGCAGAAAGCGGGACTCGAAGACGCGGCCCCGGTACTCGTGCGTGATCCCGCGCTGGCGGCCGTGGCCGACCGCCTCGATCACGGTCACGCCGACGTGGCCGGCCTGCTCCTCGACGGCGTCGATCACCGTCTCGATCCGCTCGCGGATCACGACCGCCTCCACCTTTACCCAGGACACGTCTGTCTCCTCTCCAGTAGGTAGGTGTCGTGCCAGACACAGTCGCTCGGTTGCATCGCTTTGATCTCCATCCGTCGGACCACGAAAAAAGCCCCAGGACTTCCAGGAGTCCTGAGGCCTCTTTGCCTCCGCACCGCCTTCGCCGGCGGCGCTTCCACACCATAGGCACAGCCGCAGACGGACGTCAAGTTTTCTTCCGCTTCGGCTGCATCAACGCCGCTCGAGCCCTGCGCTTTCCGTCGGACGCTGTAAGATCGCGGCGCACCCGACGCTGGAGGTTGCTGTTGTCGAAGCGAAAGCACCCAGACCGCAACCCTTAGGTCCCCGGCCTCGCGTTTGCGCGCTCGTCGAGACGTCTGGTAGCCTCGGCGGCTCGATGTTGCTCTTCGGCTGACACGTCTATTGCGCACGCGCCCCCGGCCCGGGCCGGAGGGTGCAGTGCGAGCAGGGCGCCTCCGGTTCGAGCCGGAAGCGCAGTACCTGTTCGTGTCCGTCGAGCTGGAGGAGCAACACGATGAAGGCCGTCGAAGTTCACAACCTGCGCAAGGAGTTCGTCCGCAAGAACGGGCGCAAGCGCACCCGGGTCGCGGCGTTACGAGGAGTGACGTTCGAGATGCAGCGCGGCGAGTGCATCGCGATCCTGGGCCAGAACGGCTCCGGGAAGTCGACGCTCGTGCGCCTGCTCTCGACGCTCCTCCTGCCCGACGGCGGCAGCGCGCGCGTCTTCGGCCACGACATCTCCGAGACACGAGCCGTTCGCCAACTGGTCAACCGCGTCTCGGTGGAGGCCTCGTTCTTCAAGAAGATGTCGGCGGTCGAGAACCTCGCGTATGCGGCGCGGTTCTACGGGCTGACGCCGAAGGAGACGAAGGTGCGGATCCCGGAGATCCTCGACAAGGTCGGGTTCCCATCCTCGCGGCGTCGGCACGCGATGGAGCATCTCTCGCGCGGGACGCAGCAGAAGGTCGCGCTCGCTCGGGCGCTCCTCACCTCACCGGTGCTGCTGCTGCTCGACGAGCCGACGACCGGGCTCGACCCGCGCTCGAAGCTCGAGGTGCAGGACTTCATCCGCGAGGTCCGCCAGATCCATGACACGACGATCCTGCTCTGCACCCACGATCTGATCGAGGCGGAGATCCTCGCCGAGCGGATCGGGATCCTCGACGACGGCGTGCTGCTCTGCCTCGAGTCTGCCGACGAGATCGAGGAGCGCTACGGCGTCGACACGCTGGAGGAGGCGTTCTTCGCCGCGACCGGCAAGACCTTCGAGGACGAGTGGCAGGAGGAGGAAGAGGAGGTGAAAGCCCGATGACCGCCGCAGCGGCGCGAGCCCGCCACGAGCTGATCGGCCTCCTGGGGGTACTCGAGCGGAACTGGTACCTCGTCAAGCGCTACGCCATGTGGGAGCTCGCGTTCTTCGTCTGGACGATCGCGAACACGCTCTCGATCGTCTTCATCTCGAAGGCGGCGGGCCTCTCCCCGGCGGCCGAGAACCGGCTGACCACGATCCTCCTGATCGGCGCCGTGATCTGGGCCTACCTCGGGATCATCTTCGAGATCCTCACGGAGACGGTCGCCTGGGAGCGTTGGGAGGGGACGATCGAGTACACGTTCATGGCGCCCTTGTCCCGCCCCGTGCACCTGATCGGGATGGGGGTGTTCGCGATCGCGTACGGGCTCGTGCGCGCGTCGCTGATCTTCGGCGTCGTCGCCGCGTTCTTCTCGTTGCACATGCCCCACGCGAACTTCGGCACCGCGCTCCTGCTGCTCTCGGTCGCCTCCGTCTCTTTCATCGGGATCGGGATGATGACCGCCGTCCTGCCGCTGATCTCGCCGGAGAAGGGAACGCAGCTCGGCTTCATGGGGCAGGGGATCATGCTGGTCGTCTCCGGCGTCTACTACCCGGTCTCGGTGCTGCCCGGCTGGATGCAGGCGATCTCGACGATCTCGCCGGCGACCTACGCGCTGCGCGGGATCCGGCACGCGATCCTGGAAGGGGCGGGCCCGGCGACGGTCTGGGGCGACATCTGGCCGCTGATCGTGATCGGTGTCGTCGCGATCCCGCTCGGCCTCTGGGTCTTCAGGCGCGGCGAGATCTACGCCAAGAAGCACGGCAAGCTGAAGCGGTCCGGATGATCAGCGCCTGATCCTGAACACCCGGCTCGACGTGAACGCGTTGGCCGGGTAGTCGGCGGCCGTGACGCGCATGGAGAGCCGGTAGTACCCGCGCGTGAGCGGCACTCTCGGCGCGCGCGGGTGCGCTGTCTCTCCGGCGATCAGCTTCCCTCGGACTTCGGCGAGCGGCGTCGTCGCCTCGCTGAGCCTGGCCAGCCGGATCGTGTAGTTGCAATCCTCGTTGCAGCGCAGGAGCAGCGGCTGGATTCCGATCTTCGGCCCCGGCCGGGTGCGAGGGAAGAATGAGACGAGCGGCTTCGGCGCAAGCAGCGCCGCACAGCCGGTCGCGGTTACCGCTCTCGCGCGGCCTGCGGCGGCGGCGATCGTCGTGCGGCTGGACTTCGGTCTCCCGTCGGCGTAGTAGACGCCCGACTGCCAGTCGGAAAGCTGCGGGCTGTCGATCAGGCGGAAGACCATGAACGTCCGCACGGTCGGCTGGCAGGCGGCCATCTGCATCGCCTGGGCGTAGTACCGGGCCTGCACTCCCTCGTCGACCGGATGCGTGGTTGCGGGCTCGATCCCCTTGTAGAGCGACTCGAGATCCTGCGGGACCCGGCTCTCGACGCCGAACTCGGCGTAGACGATCGGCAGCGTCGAGCCGGCCTGATTCGTGCCGTCGAATGCGCGACGGAGCACCGAGACGAGCTTCCCGTAGTCGCCGATCGTGATCGTCTTCGAGAGCATGTGCTGGTAGGTCGGCGGGAAGTCGGACTGCTCGAGGTACGGGTGGTAGGCGAACGCGTCCATGATCGGCTTCGTGCGACCGCTTGCGCGATAGGCCTTGCCCATGTCGAGGATGAAGGTCACCGGCGAGTGGGTGTCGCGGCCGGTGCCCGGGATGTCGCCGCCGCGGTGCGCGAGCGCGCCGCCGACGACCTCGACCGCGGGCGACGCCGCCTTCAGGGCGTCGTACGTCCGGGCCAGAAGACGGACGTAGGCGGGCGCAGCCAAGTCGGTGCCGCCGGCCCCGAACTGCGGGAGCCAGAAGCGGTTCAGGTTCGGCTCGTTCCCGACGATGACGTGCTCGACCGCGGGGAACCTCTTGACGAGCCACGCGGCGTACCGGGCGAACGTGTTCTGGTCGGCGAAGGTCAGCGGCGTTTCGGAGCTGCCTTGAGGGTAGACCGTGAGGTAGACGTCCGCCCCCACGCGCTCGGCCGCGTCGATGCCGTAGCGGAGGTCGGCCAGGAGATTGAGGTCGAGATCCGTCTGGCCGCGCTTCCAGGTGAGCGTGACGCGGGCCGCGTCCGCCAGGTTCGCCGCGCGCAGTCCCGCGACCGTGCCGGGCACCAGCTTCCGCGTGAGCAGCTCGGGCGTGACGGCGCCGACCTGCAACGGCGCCTTCGCCTGCGCGGCCGGCGCGGCGAGCGCCACGGCCGCAGCTGCAATCGGGCCCCAGCGCCGCATGCCCAACACTGTGCATGAAGCGGCGGAACCTCGTCGCACCAGGCGTGAGCTACGGGGCGCGGTAGTTCGGTCGCACGCCGGCCTCGCGAAACCCGGCGCGGAGGATATTGTGGTACGAGCTCGACGGTCGGCCCTCCTCGAGCTCACCGGTCTCGGTCGTGACCGTCCGGCAGCCCTGCTGCCGCGCGTCCTCGATGCGCGCGGCGAGGATCGCGCTCTGCGCGCCGCGGCCGCGGTACTCCGGCAGCGTCGCCGCGAACCCCAGCCAGCCGAGTCTCCTACGCACGAACAACGCACCGGCGCCCGCCGGGCTGTCTCCGTCGTACGCGACGTAGCACGACCAGCCCCGCCGCCCGACGACGTTCGCCGCGAACGGAGCCGACCACTCCGGCATCCCGTAGCCGCCGACGACGACCGCGGCGAAGTCGTCCGCGCGGTCGGGGGCGACGCGCTCGACCCGGAGGTCGCTCTGCGCTTCGCGCGGCCCGGCGCCGCGGGAGAACTTCATCCAGCCGTAGTCGCGGGTAAAGCCGAGCTGCTCGAGCTCGGGCCCGAGGCCGTGCGAGTCCGACACCCACCATTGCGTGTCGCCGTAGAACGCCGCGATCTCGCCCATCGCGCCGGCCGACTCGAGGCCGAAGACCCGGTTGAAGATGCGCCCGGGCAGGCGGCGAACGGCCAGGCACGTTCCGCCGCCGATCTCGGCCACCTCACAGAGATCGGGAGAGGCGCGGAACGCATCCGCGTAGGCGGCGCGCTCGGCGCTCTCCAGATCGGGAGCCACCCCGACAGCCTACTGCGCTATGCTGAGGCTGTCCGTAGGCGATGTGGCCTCGGGCGCGGAGTGTTCCGCGCTCGGGGCTTTTGTCATTTCAGGGAGGGTAATGTGACTGAGGTGCAACTATGACCCAGGTGCAGTCGAAGAACCGGGCGACGTCGAGCGAGGAGACCAGGCAGGAGGTGCTCGCCCGCTGCAAGACCGAGGCGATCGAGTCGATGCTCCTCTGGTTCACCGACCTCGAGGGCCATCTGAAGAGCTTCGCGATCACGCCCGACGAGCTCGAGGGCGCTCTCGACGACGGGATGGGCTTCGACGGCTCGTCGATCACCGGCTTCAACGCGATCGAGGAGTCCGACATGGTCGCCATCCCCGACCCCGACACCTTCGTCGTGATGCCGTGGCGCTCGGGCGAGTCGAAGGTCGGCCGGATGATCTGCGACGTCGTCACCCCGGACGGGAAGCCGTACGAAGGCGACCCGCGCTACGTTCTGCGCCGGGCGCTCGACCGGATGCGCGAGCTCGGCTTCGACACGTTCAACGTCGGCCCGGAGCTCGAGTACTTCCTCTTCAAGGACGCGGACGGGACGGAGACGCTCGACGAGGGCGGCTACTTTGCGATGACGACCCAGGACGCCGCCACCGAGTTGCGCAACGAGACGATCCAGGCGCTCGAGAAGGTCGGGATCCCGATCGAGTACCACCACCACGAGGTCGGGCCGTCGCAGCACGAGATCGACATGCGCTTCGCGCCCGCGCTCGACATGGCCGATCACACGCTCACGTATCGGCTGGTGGTCAAGGAGATCGCGGCCAAGAACGGCGTCTACGCGACCTTCATGCCGAAGCCGATCTTCGGCGAGAACGGCTCGGGCATGCACACCCACATGTCGCTCTTCACGGGCGGGCGAAACGCGTTCTTCGACGAGTCGGACCAGTGGCACCTCTCGGACGTGGCCAAGGCCTTCATCGCCGGTCAGCTGCACCATGCTCGCGAGATCTCCGCGGTCTTCGCGCAGTGGGTCAACTCGTACAAGCGGCTCGTGCCCGGCTACGAGGCTCCCGTCTACGTCGCCTGGTCGCAGCGGAACCGCTCCGCGCTGATCCGGATCCCGCTCTACAAGCCGGGCTCCGAGCAGGCGACCCGGGCGGAGATCCGCTGCCCGGACCCGGCCTGCAACCCGTACCTGACCTTCGCCGCCCTGCTGCACGCCGGGCTCGAGGGGATCGAGCAGGGTTACGAGCTGCCGGACCCGATGGATCAGAACCTCTACCACCTGACCGCCGAGCAGCGGCGCGAGCGGGGGATCGTCGCGCTGCCGGAGACGCTCGGCGAGGCGATCGACGAGCTCTCGCAGTCGGAGCTGGCGCGGAAGGCGCTCGGCCAGCACATCTTCGACCGCTACATCGAGATCAAGCGCAAGGAGTGGGACGAGTACCGCGTCCAGCTGACCGACTGGGAGATGCAGCGCTACTTGAAGGCTCTCTGAGGGGCACTCCGGGTCGCGCCTTGTCCGAAACGGACAGGGTGCGACCCCACCCGCGCTGCTCTAAAGTGCAACTGACGCCTCGCCACCCTGCGGCGGCGAGGCTGACTGACGGCCGACCGCGAGCTGCGTGTATGCGCGGCTCGTGGTCGTTAGATGGTCTCGTGGTCGTCGGCCTATGATCCCGGGCGTGTCCTGGTTGGATCGGCTCCGCTCTTGGTGGTCGTCTGAGGCACGGCAGAGACGGCGGACCAGGCGTCGGTTGATCTGGGAGGAGGCGGCGGAGGAGCTGGCGTCCCGCCGCGCCTCACCCCAGGTCGCAGAGACTCCTTCTGACCGGAAACACGGAGACATCGAGCACCGGTGTCTACCCAGGTTGAGGCGGCCACCTCAGGTTGACGGTGACACGCGGAGTCGAGAAGGGCCGGCAGCGCCGGAGTGAGAAGGTCGAGGGGCGTCCGCCGCCGCGACCGACATGGCGGGCGCGGCTCGGAGCCGCACGCCGCGAGAACGCCGGTTAGGGAAGGGGGCACATGGGGGAAACCGGCCGTTTCCCCCATGAGAGCGAGGCCCGCGGGCCCCGCAGGGGCCCGCGGCAAGCGGTTAGCCGAAGCTGCGAATCGACTCGCGGACGAGCCGCAGCCCGATTACGCCGCTGCGGCCGTCGATCGCGCTGATTGCCTCGGCTGGCACGATCCGCCGCCGGCGCATGAAGCCGGAGCGGACGGCAAGCGCATCGGGGACGTCGGGCGAGGTGCCGTACATCGGCGCCTCGACGCGTCCGACGACGCGGCCCCGCGCGTCGGCGACGAGATAGCCCGTCGTGGTCATGAGGTCGACAGCTGCCACAGCAGAACTCATCGCCAGGAACCTATGCCTGGCCTGTTGGGGAATAGCGCGAGATTCGTAAAGGTTCCGTTAACCGTCGGGTTTCCCTGCCATCAGCACGATCACGGTGACGAGCGCGGCGAGGATCACTGCCGGCAGGTAGCTCGCGAGTGCCGCCGGCCAGCCGCCTGAGTGCCCTGCGCGGGTGCGGCGCAGCACCCAGAACTGGAGCAGCGTCAGCACCACGCCTCCGACGATCAGGGCGATTCCGGTGATCGCGAACCCGGCCGAGAGCCAATCGGGGTCGCCGTGCTTGTACTCCCGGCTCGCGAGCAGGTCGCCGAACACCCAGACGACGATGAAGGCAGGCAGCACGACGACGAGGTTCGTGCGGAAGGCGATCGCCCGCAGTAGCGGCACCTGGGCGGGCCAGGCCTTCCGTTCGGCGGCGAGCGAGACGAGCACGACGGTGAGCACGCCGCCGACGAGCGCAAACGCTGCGAGCAGGTGGAAGAGGAGCAGCCAGTTCCAGCTGTCCGGCCTGAGTACGGCGATCATCCGGCACCCGGCTTGAAGACCATCAGGACGAGGATCGCGATCAGCGCCGCGAAGCTGAGGTAGTTGAGCACGAGCGCCCGGCGGTCGGCGACCGCACGATGGAGCTCGGAGCTCGGCTGGTCACCGTCCTCGGCGAGGCGTTGGGCGAGCTCCGCCGCCCGGCCCAGCGGCCGCCCGCCGGCCCAGCCGAGCGCATTGGCAATCGCCCAGAGCACGATCGCCGCGACCACCCAGCCTTCGCCGATCCCGTAGCCGGCATCGTCGGCGAGCCAGAGGCCGAGACCGAGCGTGACGATCGCGCCGATGCCCATCGCCGCAACCGCCGGCTGCATCAGGCCGAGCAGCAGCGAGACCTCGCTCGGCCGCGTGCGACGCACGGCGGCCAGCTGGAGGATCCCGGCGACGATCGAGCCCGCGAGGAGCAGGAACGCGCCCAGGACGTGGAAGAGCAGCAGCCAGTCGTACTTGGTCACGGAGCGGAAGCCTAAGCGACGGCCCGGCCTACAATCGGTCGGGTGGACGCGCCCGAGCGGCACCTGCGGCTCCTGACGGAAACGATCGCCGCCGTCAACTCCACGCTCGACCTCCAGGAGGTACTCGAGCTCGTCGCGAGCAAGGTCGCCGAGGCTCTCGGCACCGACGCGTGCTTCGTCTACCTCTACGACGAACGCGGGGACGAGCTGGTGTTGCGGGCGACGTACGGTACCCGGGTCGAGGAGATGACGAGGCGTCCGAAGATGCGGCCGGGCGAGGGGATCACGGGCACCGCCGCCGCCGAGCGCGCGCCGGTGATGATCCCGTCACAGGCGCACCTCGATCCGCGCTTCAAGCTCTTCACGAACCTGCCGGAGGAGGAGTACGAGTCGATCCTCGCCGTGCCGATCCTCGCGCGCGAGAAGCTGGAGGGGGCGCTGAACGTCCGCACCCGTGTCCCGCGTGACTTCTCCGCGGCCGAGATCGACCTGCTGCTCGCGATCGCTGCGCAGGTCGCGCAGTCGATCGAGCACGCGAAGCTCTACGCCCAGGCGCAGCGGCGCGTCGAGGAGCTGGAGGCGCTGGCGCGGATCTCCGAAGCCGTCTCGGAGTCGCTCTACCTCGAGGAGTCGCTGGAGGCGATCGTCAAGACGACGATGGATGCGGTCGCCGCCACCGGCGCGGCGCTCGTGCTCGAGGACGGCAAGATCGCCTGGCCGGAGGGCCGCGCCGGAGAGCACGCGGTGCGGACACCGTTGCGCTGGAAGCGGCGGCAGATCGGCGAGCTGGTCGCCGACCGGGACACGCCGTTCACCGAGGAGGAGCGGCAGCTGCTCGCGTCGATTGCCCACCACGCCGCGGTCGCGCTCGAGCACGGACGCGCGGTCATGCGCGGTGTGCTTGCCCAGGAGATCCACCACCGGGTCAAGAACAACCTCCAGACGGTCGCCTCGCTGCTTCGCCTCCAGGCTCGAGGGGCGGATCCGATCGACCCACAGCGCGCGATCGACGACTCGGTGAACCGGATCCTCGCGATCGCCGCGGTGCACGAGGTGCTGACCGAGCGCCGCGACGAGAGCGTCGATCTCGGCGAGCTGCTCGAGCGGCTGCGGGCCATGCTCGTGCAGGGTCTGGGGGGCGGCAAGCAGGTCGAGGCCTCGTTCGAGCCCGTGTCGCTGGCCGGGGGCAGGGCGACCGCGCTCGCGCTCGTCTTCAGCGAGCTGTTCCAGAACGCGCTCGAGCACGGCGGCGACTCGGTTCGTATCGAGCTCGGGCGGCGGAACGGCGACGTCTCACTGGCGATCGCGGACGACGGCGATGGGATCGGCGGCGCGCCGCAGGGCACGGGGCTCTCGATCGTGGAGGCGCTGGTGCGCGACGAGCTCGGCGGCACGCTGTCGCTGCGCGACGAGAGCGGGTTGCGCGCCGAGGTGGTGTTTCCTGCGTGAGGATCTTGATTGCCGAGGACGAGACGATCATCCGTCTCGACCTGCGCGAGCTGCTGGAGCAGGCCGGGTTCGAGGTTTGCGCGGAGGCGAAGGACGGCATGGAGGCGGTCGAGCTCGCGCGCTCCGAGCAGCCCGACCTCGCCGTGCTGGACGTGAAGATGCCGCGGCTCGACGGGATCGAGGCGGCACGGAGGATCCTCGACGAGCGCCCGATCCCGATCGTGATGCTGACCGCGTACGGGCAGGACGAGCTGGTCTCGAGGGCGGTCGAGGCGGGCGTCTTCGGCTACCTCGTCAAGCCCTTCCGCGAGACCGACCTGCTGCCGGCGATCGCCGCGGCCCGGGCACGGCACGAGGAGCTCGCAGCACTCCGGGAGGAGGCCGAGTCGCTCGCGGAGGCGCTGGCCGCGCGGAAGTCGATCGAGCGGGCGAAGGGATTGCTGATGGCGAAAGAGGGCCTGACGGAGCAGGAGGCATTCGAGCGGCTGCGGCGCGCGAGCCAGCTGGCCGGCCGGCCGCTGAAGGTCGTCGCCGAGGCACTGATCGCGACGTTCGAGGGTTAGGCCCGCGGCACCGGGATGGCGAGGCCTTCGGCGCCCAGCTCCGAGGTCGTCGGCTCATAGCCGGAGCGGGCGAGCAGCTCCATGCCGAGGCGGGCGCGGCGGACGCGCTCGCGGGAGAGCGCGACGGTCGTTGCGTCCAGGTGCGTGCCCGCCGGGTAGACGTCCGGCGCGTTGCGCAGCCCGAACTTGACGTAGACCGGCGCGGCGATGCGGATCAGCTCGGGGAGCTCATGCAGGCGGACGAAGCCGCCGAGGTTGTCGGGTGCCTCGACGTAGACGTCGAGCGGGATGTCCACCGCCGCGCGGATCGCGGCGATCTGGGCGAGGGAGAGGTCTGTCGGCAGGTTGATCGTGTTCGCGCCGAGGTCGGCGAGGACGCGGGCGGCGGCCGGGTTGGCGACCGGCAGCATCACGGAAACCTTCGCCTGCATGTCTTGGGGGAGGAAGCCGGCTCGCCGCGCGTCCGCGAAGGTCGAGAGCACGCCGAGGTCTGCGATCAGCACGCTGCGGAAGCCGTGCTCGGCGGCACGGCGCGCGTCGTCGAGGCAGGCGACGACCTGCTCCTGGCCGCGCGCGGTTGGTGCGACGACGGCGCCCGCGGCCGAGCGCGCCATGGCAGAGGTGTCCCAGCCGGCGTTCGGACGTGCGAATAGGCTGACCTCGACGGGCGCCGCGGCGGCGAGCCGGGCGGTCTCGTCCAACTCCTTGTTGGTGAGCAGGAAGACGCCGCTGCCCTGCGAGACCCGGTGCACCGTCACCTCGAGCCGCGTCCCCTCCTCGAGCACGGCCTCGAGGCAGCGCGGGCCTTCGGTGCTCGGGATCTCGATGCGGTACTGCGCGCCGTCGGGGAAGCGCTCGGTCGAGTCGGGCAGGTCATTCAGGTCGCCCGGCGGGAGGCCGATCGAGCGCAGGAAGTCGCGCGTCTCGCTCATCCGTGCAATGACAACATCTTCACGCCTGCGCCTGCTCGAAGAGCGTCTCCCAGCGGTCGAGCAGCGCCTGCAGCGCGTCGCGCGCTGCGCGGTGCGCTGCGAGCAGCTCGACGTCGCCCCAGTCGTCGGCCAGCTTCCGCTCGAGGTCGGCGACTGCCTCCTCCTGGTGCGCGATCTGCTCCTCGACCCGTGAGAGTTCCGTCGGCCCCGTCGGCTTCGGCCGTTCGGGCCGTGTCTTTGCTCGTGGCCGCTGCAACCCAGTCTCTGAGACCGGGGGTGCGACGAGAGTGGAACGTTCTTTCCACAGGTCGCGCGCCCGGACGTAGTCGGCCCAGCCGCCGTCGTAGCTTCGGATCGTCTCGTCCTCGATCGCAAGCGTCCGTTCTGCGACGGCGTCGAGCAGCGCGCGGTCGTGCGAGACGAGCAGCACGGTCGCCGGGAAGTTCTCGAGCGCGACCTCGAGCGCCTCGCGGCTCTCGAGGTCGAGGTGGTTCGTCGGCTCGTCGAGGACGAGGAAGTTCGCGCCCGACGCGACGACGATCGCCAGCGCGAGCCGCCGCCGCTCGCCCCCGGAGAGCACCGAGACCGCCTTCTCGTGCGCCTCCCAGCCCGAGAAGAGGAAGCGCCCGAGCAGCGTCTGCGCCTCCGGGCGCCGCAGCCCGGTCATCCCCTGGACGCAGTCCAGGACCGACCCCCGCTCGTCCAGCTCGGCCTCGTGCTGCGAGAAGTACGCCGGCACCACGCCGTGGCCGAGCCGGGCGACGCCCGAGTCGGCGCCTCGCCGGCCGAGGATCGTCTCCAGCAGCGTCGTCTTCCCGCTCCCGTTCGGGCCGACGAGCGCGACGTGCTCTCCCCGCTCGACCGCAAGCGAGACGTCGTGCAGGAGCGGCTTGTCCCCGGCGCTCAGCGTCAGCCGCTCGACCTCGACCACGGTCCGGCCGCTGCGCGGCGGGTTCAGGAACTCGAACCCGAGCCGCCTTGACCTGCGCGACAGCAGCGCCAGCTCGTCGGAGGCCCGCGTCCGCTCCTTTGCAAGCCGCCCGATGTGCGTGAGCTTTGCCTGCGCCTGCTTGGCCTTCGACTTCTTGTACCGGAACCGGTCGACGAACCGCTGGAGCCGGGCGATGTCGGCGTTGTAGCGCTCGATCGACTTCGACGCGTCGAGCGCGCGGG
>WNFV01007385.1_pt1 | contig 20470 bp, 22 predicted proteins | sample 5400101 | NCBI WGS metagenome assembly WNFV01 (sample SAMN13153361, study PRJNA577476) | soil metagenome | isolation source: 115 cm soil or saprolite under grassland replicate 1 | place: USA:California | collected 2016-06-15 | reverse complement strand
GGGTTTGGCGGTGATCTCCTCGATCTGGTGCTGTTGCTCGAAGAGACGGGCCGGGCCGCGCTCCCCGAGCCGGTCGTCGAGCACGCCGCGGTTGCGGTCCCGCTCCTCGACGACGCCCGCGCCGCGGCGGCGGGCGACGTCACGGTGACCGCAGTAGCGCCCTCCGGGCTCGTGCCCTACGCCGATAGCGCGGACCTCGTGCTGCTCGGGACGCGGTTCGTTGCCCCCGGCGAGCTCCAGATGCGAGCGCACGAGTCGGTCGACGGCTCCCGGCGTCTGTTCGCACTTGAGTCGACGCCGGCACCGATCGACGCCGACGCGTTCGACCGCGCCGCGCTCGGCGTTGCCGCCCAGCTCATCGGCCTCGCCGACCACCTGCTGACGACCACGGTCGAGTACGCGAAGGGGCGCGAGCAGTTCGGCGTGCCGATCGGCTCGTTCCAAGCGGTGAAGCACCACCTTGCGAACGTCGCGCTGGCGCTCGAGTTCGCCCGCCCGCTCGTGTACCGGGCCGCGTGGTCGATGGCCACCGGCGACGGCGACGGGTCGGTGCACGTCTCGATGGCCAAGGCGCATGCGACGGAGGCGGCGCTCCTCGCCGGCCGAGTGGCGCTCCAGGTGCACGGCGCCATCGGCTACACGACGGAGTACGACCTCCACCTCTGGATGAAGCGGGCGTGGGCGCTCGCGGCGGCCTGGGGCGACGCCGCCTGGCACCGAGGCCGCGTCGGGCGTGCGATCCTTGGGTCCGAGACTTTCCCCTCCGAGGAGCAGTGATGGCCGAGGCCTACATCGTCGACGCGGTGCGGACACCTGTGGGCAAGAAGGGCGGCGGGCTCGCCGGCGTCCACCCCGCCGATCTCGGCGCACACGTCATCACCGGGCTCATCGACCGCACCGGCATCGACCCCGCCGCCGTCGAGGACGTGATCTTCGGCTGCGTCGACACGATCGGGCCGCAGGCCGGCGACATCGCGCGCACGTGCTGGCTCGCCGCCGGGCTCCCCGACGAGGTGCCGGGCACGACGGTCGACCGGCAGTGCGGCTCCTCGCAACAGGCGGTGCACTTCGCGGCGCAGGCCGTCATGAGCGGCACGTCCGACGTCGTTGTCGCCGGCGGCGTCCAGAACATGAGCATGATCCCGATCTCGTCGGCGATGACCGTGGCGCAGCCGATGGGGTTCGACGACCCGTTCACCGGCTCCGAGGGGTGGCGCGCCCGCTACGGCACGCAGGAGGTGTCACAGTTCCGAGGCGCCGAGATGATCGCCGAGAAGTGGGGCGTCTCCCGCGACGAGATGGAGATGTTCGCCCTCGAGAGCCACCGACGCGCCGTCACTGCCATCGACGAGGGTCGCTTCGAGCGCGAGATCCTCCCCTACCGCGACGTCACGACCGACGAGCCCCCGCGCCGTGACACCTCGCTCGAGCGGATGGCGTCGTTGCCTGCGCTCGTCGACGGCGGGCGGCTCACGGCCGCGGTGTCGAGCCAGATCTCCGACGCCGCCGCCGCGATGCTCATCGTGTCCGAGCGCGGGCTCGACGAGCTCGGCGTGACACCCCGCGCTCGCATCCACCATCTCAGCGTGCGCGGCGCCGATCCGATCTTCATGCTCACCGCGCCGATCCCGGCGACGGCGCACGCGCTCGAGCGCACGGGCATGACGCTCGACGAGATCGACCTCGTCGAGATCAACGAGGCGTTCGCGTCGGTCGTGCTCGCGTGGCAGAAGGAGACGGGAGCCGATCTCGGGAAGGTCAACGTGAACGGCGGCGCGATCGCGCTCGGACACCCGCTCGGCGCGACGGGAGCCCGGCTGATGACCACGGTGTTGCACGAGCTCGATCGCATCGGCGGCCGCTGGGGCCTGCAGACGATGTGCGAAGGCGGCGGCCAAGCCAACGTCACGATCCTCGAACGACTCAATTAGCACGACCTTGCCCGGCGTCGCCCTCGGTGCCAATCTGCTCAGCATCGCGGCAGGAGGGCAGTCACCATGAGCAAGGTCGCTGACGCAGTTCCCATCGACGACGCGTCGGTGGCCGACCTCGAGGCGTCGTTTCGAGGTGAGCTCGTCCGCCCCACCGACCCCGCGTACGAAGACCAGCGGACGGTGTGGAACGGCTCGATCGACCGCCGGCCGGGCCTCGTCGCAAGGTGCGCGGGCGTGGCTGACGTCCGCGCGGCGGTGCGCTTCGCCCGCGACCGCGACCTTCTCACCGCGGTGCGCGGCGGCGGTCACAGCTTCCCCGGACTGTCGGTCTGCGACGGCGGCATCGTCGTCGACCTCAGTGCCATGAAAGGCATCCGCGTCGACCCCGAGACGCAGACCGTGCGCGCCCAAGCCGGCGTGCTGCTCGGTGAGCTGGATCAAGAGACTCAGGCGTTCGGGCTCGCGGTACCTGCCGGCATCGTGACGCACACGGGTCTGGCCGGACTCACGCTCGGGGGTGGGATCGGCTGGGTCATGCGCAAGTACGGGCTGACAATCGACCAGCTGGTCTCGGTCGACGTCGTCACCGCGGACGGCGCGTACGTGAAGGCCAGCGAGGACACCAACCCGGACCTCTTCTGGGGCGTGCGAGGCGGAGGCGGCAACTTCGGCGTCGTGACGGAGTTCGAGTTCCGCCTGAACCCGCTCGGCCCGGAGGTGGTCGCAGGCCCGGTCTTCTGGCCGATGGAGCAGGCAGAGAGCGTCCTGCGCTTCTACCGCGACTGGATCGCCGACGCCCCCGACGAGCTCATGACGATCGTCGTGCAGCGGAAGGCGCCGGCCCTCCCGGTCGTTCCGCCGGATCTCGTCGGCAAACGCGTCATCGCGGTGGTCGCGTGCTACGCAGGCTCGGTCGAGGACGGTGAGAAAGTCGTGCGGCCCTTGAAGACCTTCGGATCGCCGGTACTCGACCTGTGCATGCCCAAGCCGTTCCTCGTCCATCAGGGCATGTTCGACCCGTCGTTCCGGCGCGGCTGGTGGTACTACGTCCGCTCCTGCGACGTCGGTGAGCTCAACGACGATGTGATCGGCGTCATGGTGGAGCACGGTGAGAGCATCGCTTCCCCCGTCACGAGCGTCGCTCTGTGGCAGATGGGCGGCGCCGTCGCTCGCGTCGGCGAGCGCGAGACGGCTTTCAACGGACGCCACGCCGGCTTCACGTTCAACATCAACGGCAACAGCGAGTCGGCAGTCGGATTCGACGCCGAACGAACGTGGGCCCGCAGCTACTGGTCCGCGCTCGAGCCCAACCACACGAGCGTGTACGTGAACTTCCTCATGGAGGAGGGCGAGGAGCGGATCAGGCAGGCTTACGGAGCCGAGAAGTACGAGCGCCTCAAGTCGCTCAAGCGCGAGTACGACCCGACGAACTTCTTCCGGCTCAACCAGAACATCACGCCGGACTGATCGCGCCCGCGCGTGCTACGCCGATTCCCCGCGGATCGGGAGGCCGGCGGCGCGATAGACGGCGTCGAGCACTCGCATGTTCTGGACTGAGTCGGCCGGCGGCGTGAGGACGGGCATGCCGCGCAAGACCGCGCTCGTGAAGGCCTCGAGCTGGTAGATGTAGGTCGGCTTGCGCGGGAACTTCTCACGTCGAGTCTCGCCGCCGCTTCGCACCGTGAAGCGGTGGAAGAACTGCGGGCCGGTCGGGTTGAATACTCGCAGCTCGCCGAGCTCGCCCGTCGCGCGGATCGCGAGCTTGAGGGGCGGCGTGGTCGACCACAGCGCGCACGTCATCCGCCCGGTGTGGCCCTGTGCCCAGCGCACGTCCGCCTGCATCCAGCGGTCGATGTCCGGCGAATGGAGCCGCGCCCGCGCGTCGGTGACCTCCGGCTCATGGCCGCCGAGCAGGCGCAACTGGTGCGCAGCGTAGGAGCCGACGTCCATCGTGGCGCCGCCGGCGAGGTCGTAGCGGTAGCGGATGTCCTTGAACATCGGCAGCGGGATGCACATCGACGTCTCAACGTGCTCGAGCGGGCCGAGCTCGCCACCGGCGACGATGTCGTGCATCCGCTGCGCGAGCGGGTGGTATCGGTAGTGGAACGCCTCCATCACGACGAGGCCGGTGCCCTCCGCGGCTTGCGCCACCGTCTCGGCTTCGGCGGCGTTGGCCGTGAACGGCTTCTCGCACAGCACGTGCTTCCCCGCTGCGATCGCCTTGAGCGTCCACTCGGCGTGCAGACCGTTGGGCAGCGGGTTGTAGATCGCGTCGACCTCGGGATCGGCGATCACGTCCTCGTATGTGGCGTGCACCTTCGGGATGCCGTGCTTGCGCGCGAACTTCTCGGCCCGGGTGGCATCCCGGGCCGCGACTGCGACCACTTCGGTCTCGGCCACGACACGGGCGGGCTTGATCAGCGCGCCGGGCGTGATGCGCGCCGCACCCAGCGTGCCGATCCGCACGACATCCTCGGCAGTCACGCCCCCACCAGCTTGGCGTAGTCGTCGAGCACAGGAAGCACGACGTCGCGACCGCCGACCGGAACGCGCAGCACGACCTCGTCGATGCCGATCGACGTGTAGTACTCGACCTTGCCGGGGTCGGGAAGCGTCCCGTTCGGGACGACTCGAGTATCGGCAGGGTCGCGCCCTGCGTCCTCGACCGCGCGGTGGAGCTCGGGGAGCGCCTCCCGCACGCCGGCGCCGCCGATCGGGATCCACCCGTCGGCGTACTCGGCGATGTGCGCGAAGAGCGTCGGGCCGGCCGCACCCCCGATGAGGACGGGTGGCCATGGCCGTTGCACCGGCTTGGGCCAGGACCAGCTCGGCGGCAGCTGCACGTAGTCGCCGTCGAAGCTCGCCTCGTCGTCGGCCCAGAAGCGCTGCATGGCCAGCACGTGCTCGCGGGCGACGGCACGCCGTTGTCGCATCTCGACGCCGTGGTCCTCGATCTCGTCGGCGTTCCACCCGAAGCCGACGCCGAACACGAACCGGCCCCCCGAGAGGTGGTCGAGGCTCGCCACCGCCTTCGCGGTCACGATCGGGTCGCGCTGCGCGACGAGGCAGATGCCCGTCCCGACGCGCAGTCGCTCGGTCGCGGCTGCCGCCATCGCCATCGCGACGAACGGGTCGAACGCCCGCTTGTAGTAGTCGGGCAGTACCGCGTCGCCCGTCGGCGTCGGTGTGCGCTGGCTCAACGGGATGTGGGTGTGCTCGGGGACGTACAGCGAGGCGAACCCGCGCTCCTCGGCCGCACGCGCGAGCTCGTCCGGACGCATCGCCTGGTCCGTCGCGAACATCGTGACGCCGAAGTGCACGGACGTACCGTATCGGAGCACTCAGCGTGCTCTGACGATCAGACGGTGATCTTCCAGATGCCGCGAATATCGTTGAATGGGTCGGAGACCGGCTTATAGATGACGAAGAAGTCGCCCTTCTGCCCGTCAATCGCGAACACGAGGTCGCCCGCAACCTCTCCGCCCTTGACGAGTGTTCCGGTCTGCAGCGTCGGGATACTGGAGATATCCGGGTCGATCTGATTGCCCGCCGGAGTCTGCACCTTCCAGTCGAAGATGTTCGTCTGCTGCGGGTCGCTGTTCCGGTTGCAGATCTTCACGGCCAGCTTCAGATAGCCGTCGTTCTCGAAGCTGCTCAGGCTCTGCACGAACTCACCGGCAGTCACCGTCGCCGTGTACCCAGCGAGGTTCGCGGTCTCCCCCGTATTCCGCTCCTCATCCTCGTCCTGCCGCTTCGGGCGGCCCTTGAAGAGCTTCCCCGGGTTGTGCTTGCCGCTGTTCTTCGCCTTCTTACCGTCCGGCTTCACATACGTACCGGTGTTCGCGCACGCCTTCGCGACTGCAGGTTTCGAGCCCGGTTCCGCGGCATCAGCGGCTGAAGGGCTGAGTGCTCCGACCGCCACGGCGCTCGCAAGCACGATGCTTGCAATGCATTGCGACGGCCAGCTTGGCGCGAACCCGGACTCCGCTCGAAGCGCTTGACCGTCCAATGTTCACCCCCAGCCGAAGCCCCCCAGCGAGCTGATTGTGTGCGTCTTGCGATCGTGACGCAAGCGTGAACGGCGCGCTTTCTCATCGCTGCGGGGTCGGCCGCGATCTTGGGCGCGCCGCTCTCGTAGCGGGGCGATACTAGGTCCATGCGGTGCCGGGAGTGCGGGGCCGAGCTCGCCGACGACGTCCGGGCGTGCCCGGCGTGCGACGGCGACTCCGGCGAGGCTCTGCCGGTCGTCGACCTCGAAGACACCGAGCTCGGCATCCGCACCGAAGACCGCTACGCGTACATCCCACCCGGCCCCCAGTGGATCCGGCGCCGGGTGCACGACAACTCGACGCGCATCCCGATCGCCATCCTCGTCGGGCTCGCCCTGTTCTTCGTCCTCGGCGCGTGGCTGCAGCGCTCGGGGCGTGATCGGGTCGCTGCACCTCGCGAGGTACGGGTCCAGAGCCTCCCTGCGCTGCAGCGGGGTACCGGGACATCACTCCTCGTGCTCGCGCCGGACGGCGTCCGCGCCCTCGACGTCGATCGCAAGCGTGTGCGCGACGGCGCCGTCGCCGAGCTGCCGGCGGGGCCCGCGACGGCGGCGATGGCGAGCGGCGACAGCGCCGTCGTCGTCGTCGATCACCGCGCGTACGTGGTCCCGCTGTCGCTCGACGGGGCGGCGACGAGCATCGGGCCCGCCGTCGAGGTGTTCCCCTCGCAGCACGACGGCCGTGTCTGGCTCCTCACGTACCCGGCCGACGGGACGGTCGTCGCCCGCGAGCTCGGCCTCGACGGCGTCGAGACCGCGGCGCCCGCCGTGCTCGGGGGAAGCGCGACGGTGCGGGGCACCGCCGGCGGCAAGCTCGTCATCGACCGGCTCAGCGCCGACGGCACGCGCTCGCTCGCGACATGGAACCCCACCTCGACCACCGAGCCCACGGAGACGTTCCGCACTGGCGCGTTGTTCGTGGCTTCGAGCCGAGACATCGTCGCCAGCCGGCCGTCGGGATGCGGCGGTGGGCAGTGCGACCTCTACCTCGACGACACGAGCACCGGAAAACACCAGGTGATCCAGAACGCGCTCGGCGGCGGCGGTGTCGCCGCGGCGGCGTTCACGGACGACAGTCGACACCTCGGAGTCGTGGAGAGCGACGGCGCGCATTCGCAGGGAACGCTCGTCGACATCACGACGGGCGCGCTGACGCGGTTCGTCGCCGGTCCGGTCGCGAGCACGCGTCCCGCCCTCGCATGGAGCCATGACGGCGCGTGGCTGTTCGTGACCACGAGCACGGGCGCCATCGACGCGATCGACCGCCGGGGCCACGCCTACGGAGTCTCGGCGCCGCGAGTTGAAGGCGCCGCCCTCTTGACTCGCTAGCCCACGGTGCGTTGCTCAGCGTCGCTGAGCGGCCTTCAGAAACGCATCAGGCAGGCATCACCGATCCGCCGTCGACGCAGAGGACCTGGCCCGTCACCAGAGCGGCGTCGTCACTGGAGAAGAACACGGCGGTGCCGGCGAGGTCCTCCGGCTCGAGCTTGCGCTTCATCGCGCTCATCGCGGGGAGCATGTCGATGATGCCCTCAGGGACGATCTTCCTCGTCGCTTCGGTCATCGTCACCCCGGGCGCGATGCAGTTCACCGTGATGTTGTACTGACCGAGCTGCGAGGCGAGGAACTTCGTGAGCCCGAGCACTCCCCACTTCGTCTGGCTGTAGGTGAAGCCGGCGACCTCCTTGAACTCGCCGACGGGCATGATGTTGTACAGGTAGGCGGCGCCCGACGACTGGTTGATGATGCGTCCCCAGCTCTGCTCGACCATGGTCGGCGCGCACGCCCGCGCCATCAGCCACGCGCCGTGCAGGTTCACGCTGAAGACCTTCTGCAGGTACTCGTAGTCGTTCCGCTCGTTGTCGATGTCGTAGTAGAGCGCGGCGTTGTTGATCAGGATGTCGATCCCGCCGAACTGCTCCTTGGTCTTCGCGGCACAGCTCAGCGTCGACTGCTCGTCGGAGATATCGGTCTGCACGAACACGGCGTCGCCGAGCTTCTCGAGCTGCTCCATCGCCGACTGAGCGCGGTCCTCGTTGATCTCGGCGACGACGACCTTGGCGCCCTCGTCGAGGAAGCGCTTGGCGTACGCGAGGCCGATGCCCTGACCGGCGCCGGTGATGATCGCGACCCGGTTGTCGAGCCGACCCATGTCCTGAGCGCCCGCGGCCGGTCGCTAGGACCGGTGGATGAGGTTGAAGCGCTCGGTCACCGCCGGCTCGCCCGACTTCTCGTCCCGCCACACGGTCTCCGTGACGAGGAACGTCATCGTGCGGCCCTTGCTCTCCTTCTCGTACAGGTCGACGATGCGGCCCTCGCCGAGCAGCGTCTCCCCGACCACGATCGGCCGGTGGTACTCGAACTCCTGCTCTCCGTGGAGCACGAGCCCGCCTTTCGCGAACAGCTCGCCCATCACCTTGCGCATCGGGTTCTCGCCGCCGCTCGGATCGTCGGGCTGCTGCTCCGGGAAGCGGCCCCAGAACTGCATCGCGAACGACCACGTGGGCGGGGCCGGGATGTCGTCGAACCCGGCCGACTTGGCTGCGGCAGGGTCGTGGTACACGGGGTTCTCGTCCTTGAGCGCGCTCGCGAAGTTCGAGACCGGTCCGCGCTCGACGGTGACGCGATGCGCGCCCGTCGGCTTGCCGATGACACTCGTGTCGACGGGCATCTTCGCCTTCTCCTTCCAACGCGGCGCGTCACGCCGCCTTGACTGGCGCGTCGAGCGCCGCGATACGGTGACGCCGACGTCAGTTTTCACGGAGGAGATGAGGACGCGCAAATGGGGATCTGTGACGGCAAGGTCGCCATCGTGACGGGCGCCGGGAACGGCGTCGGCCGGGGCGAGGCCATCGAGCTGGCCGACCAGGGCGCCAAGGTCGTCGTGAACGACCTCGGGGGCTCGGTGACGGGCGAGGGCGCCGACAAGCGCGCCGCCGACGAGGTCGTCGACGTCATCAAGAGTCGCGGCGGCGAAGCGGTCTCGAACTACGACGACGTGGCCGACTTCAACGGCGCGAAGAACATCATCGGCACAGCCGTCGACGCGTTCGGCAAGCTCGACGTGGTCGTCAACAACGCCGGCATCCTGCGCGACAAGATGCTCTTCACCATGGCCGAGGACGACTTCGACTCGGTCATCCGGGTGCACCTGAAGGGCACCTGGAACACGATGCACCACGCCTCCGCCCACTGGCGGACCGAGTCGAAGGAAGGACGCCAGCCCAGCGCGTCGATCGTCAACACGGTCTCGAGCGCCGGGCTCCAGGGCCAGGCCAGCCAGTCGAACTACGGCGCGGCGAAGGCCGGCATCGCCGCCATGACGGTCATCGCCAGCCTCGAGCTCACGCGCTACGGCGTCCGGGCCAACTGCATCGGCCCCGGCGGCTTCACCCGCATGGTCGGCCAGGCCCGCGCCGACATCACAGTCAAGCCGCCTGAGGAGTACACGGCGTTCGACCCGATGAATCCCGGGAACTCAGCGCCGGCGGTCGCCTGGCTCGCCTCGGACGACTCGAAGCCGACGACGGGTCAGGTGCTGCGGATGGTCGGCAACTCGTTGTGCGTCTACCAGCCGTGGCAGATGGGCGAGGAGTTCTTCGCCACCGACGCGGAAGGCAACCCCGCGCGCTGGGAGCCGGCCGACGTCGGCAACATCCTCAACAAGTACGTCTTCCACACGGTCAACCCCGGTATCGCCGCACAGCAGCGCCGGTAGCCTCGCCAACGTGGACACCGACTTCGAGACGCTTCTCTACGAGGAGCGTGACGGCGTCGCCTGGGTCACGCTCAACCGACCGGACCGTCACAACGCCTTCAACTCGCTCATGCAGCGCGAGCTCCACGCGCTGTGGCGTGGGCTGCGTCGCCACGACGACGTGCGCTGCGTCGTCCTGACCGGCGCCGGCGAGAAGGCGTTCTGCACCGGCATCGATCGCATGGAGCAGATGGGCGACGAGGCCGACGCCACGACCGATCCCGACGTCGTCGGCAGCGGCAGCACGCCGTTCATGTTCAACGACCCCGGCGACAACCTCGGCCCCAAGAGCTCCGACCTCTGGAAACCCGTGATCGCGGCCGTGAACGGCATGGCCTGTGGCGGCGCGTTCTACATGCTCGGTGAGGTCGAGTTCATCATCGCCGCCGACCACGCCACCTTCTTCGACCCGCACGTCACGTACGGGATGACCGCGGCGTTCGAGCCCATCCACATGTCGGGGATCATGCCGTTCGGCGAGATCATGCGGCTGTCGCTGCTCGGCAACTACGAGCGCCTTTCCGCGAAGCGCGCGTACGAGATCGGACTCGTCTCCGAGGTGGTCCCGAAGGAGCAGCTGCGCGAACGAACGGCCTGGGCCGCGAACGCGATCGCTTCGCAGCCTGCGCTGGCGATCGAGGGCACGGTCCGCGCGATCTGGGGCGCTCGCGAGCTGGGCCACCGTCAGGCACTTCGCCTCGGCTATGCGTACGTCGGCCTCGGGACGAATCAGGAATCGATCGCCGAGGGCCAGAAGCTGTTCGAGTCGGGCACGCGCATCGACTGGCGCTCGAGATAGGCGCGGGCACGTGAGCCGCCGCGTCGCGATCGTCGGGGCCGCACTGTCCGACTGCGGGCGCGTCGACACCGAGTCGCCGTTCCAGCTCCACCACCAGGCGGCCAGCCGCGCGCTCGCCGACGCCGGGATCGACAAGGCCGAGGTGGACGGGCTCGCGTCGTGCGGGACCGGCCTGCTGGCGCCGGTCGAGGTCGGCGAGTACCTCGGGTTGCGGCCGACGTGGGTCGACGGCACGGGTGTCGGCGGCAGCACGTGGGAGTTCATGGTCGAGCACGCGAGCGCCGCCATCGCGCAAGGCCACGCCGAGACCGTCCTGGTGGTCTACGGGTCGACGTCGCGCGCTGACCTGAAGCGTCGCGAGCGCCGGGCGAACCTGTCGTTCGGCAGCCGCGGACCCGTCCAGTTCGACGCTCCGTACGGCCACACGCTCATTGCCAAGTACGCAATGGCGGCGCGCCGGCACATGCACGAGTTCGGGACGACGGTCGACCAGCTGGCCGAGATCGCGGTCTCGACGCGTCACAACGCGTCGCTCAATCCCGACGCGTACTACCGGACGCCGATCACCATCGGCGAAGTGCAGGACTCCGGCATGATCGCCGACCCGCTGACGAAGCTCCACTGCTGCATCCGCTCCGACGGCGGCGGCGCGGTCGTGCTGACCTCGGAGGACCGGGCCCGTGACCTCGCCCGGCGACCGGTGTGGGTGCTCGGCACGGGCGAGGCCGTCTCGCACACCACGATGAGCGAGTGGGACGACTTCACGGAGTCGCCCGCGGCGCGGTCGGGGCCGCTCGCGTTCGAACGCGCCGGCGTCACCCCTGAGGACATCGACGTGTGCCAGATCTACGACGCGTTCACGCCGATGGTGTTGCTCAGCTTCGAGGCCCTCGGCTTCTGCAAGAAGGGTGAGGGCGGGCCGTTCGTCGAAGGCGGCACGATGCGCGTCAGCGGGTCATTGCCGACGAACACGGACGGCGGCGGCCTGTCGGCGTGCCATCCGGGGATGCGAGGCATCTTCCTGCTCGTCGAGGCGGTGCGCCAGCTCCGCGGCGAATGCGGTGACCGGCAGGTGCCGGGCGCCGAGCTCGCGTGCGTGAACGGCACGGGGGGGTGGTTCTCCTCCGCCGCAACTGCGATCCTGGGGGTCGAGTAGGGAGGGCAGGTATGCATGGTGGTCCGCCGGTGGATCGGGCATGCGGTGCTCCCGGTCACTGACGTGAGCCGGTCCGCCGAGGCGCCCTTCGATCTCATGGACGTCTGAGCGGTGCAGTCCCCGGGGCAGGCGTTCGAGGCGTGGGGGTCCTACGACCAGGACGACCCGTACCCGCTGTTCGCGGCGGTCCGCAAGCTCGGTGCCGTGCACCAGGTCAGGTTGCTCGACGGGCACGACGCGTGGCTCGTGGCGCGCCACGAGGAGGCGCGAGCGCTGCTGAACGACCCGCGTCTGTCGAAGGACCTGCAGGCGGCGCTGGCCACGAGCCCGGAGGTCGTCGCGGAAGGTTTGCCGGGACCGGAGTTCGCCCGGCACATGCTCGTCGTGGACCCGCCCGACCACACTCGCCTCCGCCGGCTCGTGTCGGCGGCGTTCTCCGTCCGCCGAATCGAAGGGCTCCGGCCCCGAGTGCAGGCGATCATCGACGACCTGCTGGACGGCATCGCCGCCCAAGGGCCGGACGCGCGCGTCGACCTCGTCACCTCGTTCGCGTTCCCGCTGCCGTTCACGGTCATCTGCGAGCTCCTCGGCGTGCCCGAACCCGACCGTTCGCCGTTCGGCAAAGCGCTCGGTGCACTCTCGATGCCGACGGCGACGCCCGCCGAGTACGAACGCGCAAAGGCGGGGTCCGACGCCGTCGTCGCCATGCTCACGCAGCTGGTCGAGACCAAGCAGGCCGACCCTGGCGACGACCTGGTCAGCGCGCTGATCAACGCCCGTGACGGCGACGAGCGTCTCAACCAGCGCGAGCTGCTCTCGACCATCCTCCAGCTGATCATCGCGGGCACGACACGACCGCGAGCCTGATCGGAAACGGCGTCGTCGCGTTGCTCCAACACCCCGACCAGCTCGTCACCCTGCGCGCGCACCCGGACAAGATCGCGGCTGCGGTATACGCGACCGAGCCGGTGGAGATCGCCGGTGTGACGATTCCGGCCGGCGCCCAGGTCATCATCGGCCTGGCGTCCTCCAACCGGGATGCCGACCGCTACCCCGACTCGGAGACGCTCGACCTCGACCGCGCCGACGTGCGCCACCTCGCGTTCGGGCACGGCATGCACTTCTGCCTCGGCGCCGCACTGGCGCGCATGGAAGGGCAACTCGCGCTCGGCTCGCTGGTCCGGCGCTTCCCGGAGCTGCGCCTCGCGGTTGCCGCCGGCCAGCTGCATTGGGGGCACGGCGACGGCCTCGTGCTCCGGGGTCTCGCCGAGCTGCCCGTGATCCCGGGACCGACGAAGCCCACCTGAGGCACGCTCAGCCGACGACCGAGTACAGCTGCCACTCGTCGGGAACGCCCCTGAGCCGATGATTCCCGCGGTCGGTGAACGCGATGCCGGACCCCGCGACCAGGTCCTTCACGGTCCGGGTCGCCAGAACCTCCCCTGGCGCCGCGAGTGCCTCCACGCGCGCGCCGATGTGGACGGTGATTCCACCGATGTCGGTCCCGCGCTGCTCGATTTCTCCCACGTGCACACCGGCGCGGATGTCGAGGTCGATGCCGCGTAGTTCGTCGCGGATCGAGCACGCGCAGTGCACGGCTCGCGCGGGCCCATCAAACGTCGCGAGAAAGCTGTCGCCCGCCGTATCGACTTCATTGCCTCGGTACCGCTCGAGCTGTCCACGAACAAGCGCGTCGTGCTGATCCAGGAGGACGCGCCAGCGATGGTCCCCGAGTTCGGAAGCGCGTTCTGTCGAGCCGACGATGTCGGTGAAGAGGATTGTGGCGAGGAGACGACTTGAATCAGGTACCGGGCGGACGCCGGTCAGGAACTCCTGGACCTCGTCGAGGAGCGCGTCGGCGTCGCCCCGAAAGAAAAGGTCCTCTGCTCCTTCGAGCTCCACGTACCGGGCGCTTGCAATCCGCTCGGCGAGATAGCGGCCGTGCTCGCTCATCCGCCGCATCACGTCCGCCGTCTTCGGGCTCGCCGACAGGCGGAGATATCGCGCCCAGCGCTCGCTGAATCGAGGGTCGCCCGGCTCCGTCCCGCTCAGGGCATCAGTGAACTGTGTGAAATCAGCGTACGACTGCTCAAGGATGCGATCCCGCACTGCCGGCGTATAGCCCCACGGATAGTCGTCGGCGCGGAGGAGGCGCGCGTAGGTGTTCACCAGCACGAGAGCGGAGACGCGCTCGGGGTGAGACGCGGCAAAAGTCATGGCCATGGCCCCGCCCGCACCGACGCCGAGGAGAGCCGCCCGGTCGGAGCCGGCGTCGTCCATCACTGCGCGGATGTCGTCCATCCAGTCGTCGAGCGCAGGCAGCGTGTCGAGCGGCACCGGATCAGACAGGCCCACCCCGCGCTTGTCGAATATCAGTAGGCGCGAGAAGGAACCAAGGCGATCGAGACTGCCTGCGAGCGATGGTTCGTCGAACGCCGCTTCGACGTGTCCGAACCAGTCGCCCACGAGGACCAGATCGAGGGGACCGCCCCCGACGATGCGGTACGCGACGTGCGTGTCACCGCTCCTCGCGTACCTCGTCTCAGATACGTCGGCCATCGACGCCCCTCCCTACCCGAGTCTGACGCATATACTCCCGCGCCGCGACGATTCGGGGAGGGGTCCGCATGCCGCATTTGGTCGCGACCGTTCAAACGGCAAACCTCAAGTTCGGAGCGCTCAAACGCGACGCGACCGCGCGCGACAGCGTGCGCAGGGCTCTGCAATCATCGAGCACCGTCTTCGAGGCGGCCGAACAGCTCGAGCTGCTGTCGGACCTCGACGATCAGGGACGGGACGACGCCGCCGTCCTCCTCAAGGCGATTCCGGCCGGCCTGCAGGCCGCGTTGCTCAGCGCGCTCGACAACGCGGCCGGCCGTAGCGTCCCAGTTCAGTTCGCGTGGAAGCCCGGCTACGACTTCGAGCTCCAGATCTGGGAGGCGACCGAAGGTGACGTCGGAGGGATGACGATGATGCTCGTGTCGCCTTGGCCACGCCACCTGCGCGAGCGCACGTAGAACCCTCGGAGGACCGACTCGAGCTGACGCGCAAAAGCTCAGCGGCTCGCGGGCGCTCCGAAGAAGCCGCGGTGGATGATGTGCGCGAGCGTGTCGAGCACGGTGTCGTCGTCGAGGACGAGGCGTCGTGACGCCAGCGCGTAGTTGAACCGCTCGAGCATCGCCATGAGCGCACCGACGGCTGCGGTCTCGTTCTCGGCCACGGTGACGTCGGCCTCCCGCATGCGCTGACCCAGCCGGGCGGCGATCGCGGTGAACGCCTTCACGCCGAGGCGGTCGATCTCGTGGTCGGCCACCTGGTCCTCCATCCAGGCGCGGATCACGGGCCCGTACTGCCGGTACGTCGCGACGAACTCGGCGAGGAAGGAGCGCAGCTCCGCGAACCCGCGCTCGTCGGGCGTGATCGGCCCGATGCGGTCCGCGAGCTTGCCGAGCTCGTCGGCGCAGTCGATGGCCAGCGCCCGGAGGAGGTCCTCCTTGTTCGCGAAGTACAGGTAGAAGGTCCCGTGGGAAGTGCGGGCAGCGCGGACGATGTCGTCGACGCGCGCTGCGTGGTAGCCCCGTTCGCCGAACACACGCATGCCGGCGTCGAAGAGCTTGCGCATCGTGCGGCGTCCTTGGGCACGCAACTCGCGCTGTTGCGCGGGTGCGCCTCGACCGCTGCCGGACTGGCTGCCTCCTGACCGGCTGCCGCCGGACGACTTGTACGATCTCGCCACGATGCTCCCCGTGACCGCACGAGAGGCTGCTCGAAGGTTCGCGGATGTTACCGCCTACGTCGCGCCCGACGGTTGGGCGTTGCGCTACCGCGACCTCGATCACGCCTCCGACGAGCTCGCCGTCGGCCTTGCACGGCGCGGCCTCGGCGCGGGCGACGTCCTCGCGCTCGTCCTGCCGCCTGGACCCGAGTACCCGGTCGCATACATCGCGGCGGCCAAGTTGGGCGCGATCACCGCGGGGATCAGCAACAGGCTCACCGCGGCCGAACGCGTCGCACTCCTCGAGACCGCCGGAGCGCGGGTCGTGCTCGCCGGTCCCGGCCTCGAGCCCGACGTCGACGCGGCCGTCGAAGTCGCGGGCACCGCGCGCGACGCCGACGCGCTGCTACGCGAGCTGCGGGTCGCCGGCGAAGCTCCGCCCCCGCTGCCCGACGACCCCGAGCGTCTCGTCGCGATCGTGTTCACGTCGGGCACGACCGGCCTTCCGAAGGGCGCCGTCTATTGCAACCGGCAGCTCGAGTTCATCACCCAGACCGACGTCGGCGACCAGTGGGGTGTCGGCGGCCGCGGCGTCGTCGGCACGCCGATGAGCCATCTCGGGTTCATGACGAAGCTGCCCGGCAACCTTCGGCGAGGCGGCACGAGCTACATCATGCGACGCTGGCGCGCCGCCGACGCGCTCCGGCTCGCCGCCGAGCACCGCATGACGACCGTCGCGGGCGTGCCGACGCAGCTCGCGCTGATGCTCCGGGACGCCGACTTCGACGCCTACGACCTCGACAGCGTGCGGTACCTCGTCGTCGGTGGCGGGCCGATCACACCCGGCCTCGCCACCGAAGCCCGCGCCCGCTTCCACGCCGCGCTCGCCACGCGCTACTCGTGTACCGAAGCCGGGATCGGGCTCGGCACCGCGTTCGACGACCCCGACGAGGACGCCGTTGTCAGCGTGGGCCGGCCGCACCCGTCGATCGACCTTGCCGTGCTCGACGACGGTGACCGGGCAGTGCCCAGTGGTGAGGTCGGCCAGGTGTGCCTACGCTCCCCCGCCGTCATGAGCGGCTACTGGCGCGACCCGGACGCCACCCGGGCCGCGTTCACCGCCGACGGCTTCGTCCGCACCGGCGACCTCGGCTGGATCGACGATCGCGGGCGCCTCCGGCTGGTCGGGCGCACGAAGGAGATGTACGTGCGCGGCGGCTACAACGTGTTCCCGGTCGAGGTCGAGGCGGTGCTGTCGACGCACCGCGCCGTCGCCGCCGTGGCGGTCACTCCCGTGCCCGACGCGGTCATGGGCGAGATCGGGGTCGCGGTCGTTGTGCCACGCGACCCGAGTGCGCCTCCCTCACTGGAAGATCTGCGCGAGCTCGCGGCGCCGCACCTGGCCCCGTACAAGCTCCCGGAGGCGCTGCGGGTGGTCGACGCCCTCCCACTCACCCCGATGGAGAAGGTCGACCGGCGCGCATTGCGCGAGGTTGTGACCGATTCTCAGCAGCCGATACGGTGACACGCCCGTCAGGTTTCTGAGAAGGCGCGGTCGCCGTGCACCTGGAGTTCACACCCGAGCAGGACGAGCTGCGCGACGGTGTGCGGACCGTGCTCGCCGGCGAGTGCCCCATGAGCCTCGTCCGGGAAGTCGTCGAGAAGGGCACCACTCCGGACGCGCTCTGGGCCCGGATGGCAGGCTTGGGCTGGCCGGCGCTCACGGTGCCCGAGTCCGCCGGTGGTCTCGGGATGGGCGCGGTCGAGCTAGCGGGCGTGGTGGAGGAGCTCGGGCGGGTCCTCGCCCCAGGCCCGTTCGTCCCCACCGTCACGCAGTTCGCGCCCGTCGTCGCCGAGGCCGGCTCACCCGAGCAGCAGGAGCGGTTCCTCACCGGCGTCGGGACGGGCGAGCTGACGGGCACCCTCGCCCTCGTCGAACAGGACGGGAGCATCGACCCCCGCCGCGTCACGGCCACCGCCGAGCTGGACGGCACCGGCGTCGTGCTTCGGGCCACGAAGCCGATGGTCGTCGAGGCGTCGGCGGTCGACGAGATCGCCGTGATCGCACGCCGCCCCGGTTCGACCGGCGACGACGGCGTCGGCGCCTTCGTCATCCCGCGCGCGGAAGTCGACGTCGAACCCGTCGAAGCCCTCGACGCCAGCCGCCCCCTCGGGCGCGTCCGCCTCGACGGCGTCCGCATCGGCGCCGACCGGGTGCTCGGCGAGCCCGGGCCGGAGACCGCCGCGGCCATCCGGCGCGCGGTCGACGTCGCGGTCACCGCGCTGGCCATCGAGACCGTGGGCGCCTCCCAGGCGATCTTCGACGTCACGCTGGCGTACGCGAAGCAACGCGAGCAGTTCGGCGTGCCGATCGGCTCGTTCCAGGCGATCAAGCACAAGTTCGCGGACATGCTCGTCGTTCTCGAGCGCGCCCGCGCTACCGGCTACTTCGCGGCCCTCACGATCGCCGAGGACGACGAGCGCCGCGCGCTGGCGGCGTCGATGGCCAAGGCCGCGGCCGGCGACTGCGCGGCGCGGCTCGCCCAGGAGGGCATCCAGATCCACGGCGGCATCGGTTACACGTGGGAGCACGACATGCACCTGTACGTGCGCCGCGTGAAGTCGAACTCGCTGCTGCTCGGAGCGGCTGCGCAGCACCGCGCCCGCGTCGCCGATCTGATCGGACTCTGACCAGCGCGTCGCTCAGCTGGTCAGGATGTACGAGAAGAGGATCAGCGCGACCGCCGAGTACACGAAACCCGTGATGATGGCGTTGCGGTGAGTGTCGTAGATGATCCTCGGGCCGCCCGGACCTCGTCCGCCCAGGTAGCCGAGCGCGTTCAGCTCGAGGACACCCCAGATCACGATCCAGATGATCCAGAACACCGCCCGCTTGCTGCCCGATGCGTCCACAGAGACGTCGTACGGGAAGTGCGAGGTCCCGACCATGAAGATCAGCATCGGCAACGAGTAGATCGTGTTCATCCGTGACGCCAGCGCACCCTTCCGGGCGGCCGCCGCCGTATTCGGATCCGCCTCGCCGCCGGCCTGCACGTTCCGGGCGTTGGCGATCACCACCTTCTGGGCCGGCCAGATCACGAGCCACACGTTGAGAAACATCGTCACGGCGAGGAGCACGCCGGCGTAGATGGCCACCCCGGGGGCCGACCGGATGTAGTCCCCCTCGTACTGCTCCTGGAAGATGATGAGCAGGATGCCGCTCAGAAGGGTGGCGGCCGCCGCCCACCGGAACCACCACAACGCCCGCGACGTCAACTTGTCGATGGCGTTGTTGCGGGCCGCCCCCTCCATCTCGGCGTACGCGGGCACCTGGACGAAGTTGAAGAAGTAGAGCAATCCGATCCAGGTGATGCCGACGAAGACGTGCGACCAGCGGGACAAGTAGGCGAACCCGCTCCGGGAGAAGATGTCGAGCGCAGATCCCAGGACCATGTGGGAAACCCCCTCCTCGAGGACGCCGGGAACGTAGCACGGCGAGTAGCGTCCCACTCGTGATCCTCGACCGTCTCGACCTGACCACGGACGAGCTCCAACGGGAGACCGGCTGGGAGCTCAAACCCGAGGGCCTCTGCAAGGACGACCGGTGCGTCCCATTCCCGATCGGGTCCGCTGACGGCCGCGTCGACATCACCGCGGTCGCCGAGCGGTTGGGCATGCCCCTCGCGCACGACGACCGCCACGACCTCTGGGCCCTGGGCCCGGAGGGCGGCGGCCGCGTCCTGGAGTCGGCCGAGCTACCGCCGATCACGCTCACCGACGTCGACGGGCAGCCGTTCGACCTCACTTCGCTGCGCGGCGAGAAGGTGCTGATCGCGGCGTGGGCGTCGTGGTGAGGCTGCCGCATGGCGCTGCCCGTGTGGCGGCAACTGCGGTCTGAGCTCCACCCGCACGGCCTCGAGATCGTCACCGTCGCGCTCGACCTCGAGGTCGACGCCGCCCGCTCATGGATCGAGCGCGCGGGAGCCGAGCACCCGTCTCTCGTGGATACAGCGCACCGCCTCGACGAGCTGCTCGGGATCGTGAACGTGCCGACCGCGGTCTGGGTCGACGAGGACGGCATGATCGCGCGCCCGCCGCACACCGCGGCCGTCGAGCGCTACGACTTCAGCAAGATCAAGGCGCCGGAGGGGCTCCCGGAGGACGTCGACCGTCACGTCCGCGACATGCTCGAGCAGGTCAAGCGCATCCCGCGCTTCGACGCCGACCATTACATCGCCGCGCTCCGCGACTGGGTCGAGCGCGGCGCGGCGAGCGACTACGCGCTCGCTCCCGACGAGGTCGTGCGCCGGTCGGCACCGCGTCCGCCCGAGGTGGCCGAGGCCGCAGCCGAGTTCGAGCTCGGGCAGCACCTGCACCACGCCGGCTACGTCGACGACGCCCGCCCGCATTTCCGCGCCGCGCACCGGCTGCAACCCGAGAACTGGACGTACAAGCGCAACGCGTGGGAGCTGGTGTCACCGGGGCTGCAGGGGCCCAGCGAGTACTACGACGGCGATTGGCTCAGCGACATCAAGGCCGCCGGCCCCGAGCACTACTACGCCCCCATCGACTTCTGAGCTCGCCGCCCGCACAATCTCACGTCATCTGATACATTGACACGCTGGACAGTGTCACGTACGGTGCCGACCGTGGAGGAGGCGCGACGAGCACGTCGGAGCCTGACGGTGCTGGTCTTGGGCGAGGTCGTGGCCGTCGTGGCGCTCCATCGGCTCGGCGCCGTCGACGGGTTCGCGATCCCCCGGCACGATCTCGTCGGCTGGCTGCGCGCGACGCCGAGCGAGGACACGCTGCTCGTTGGTGTCAGGCTCGCCGCGCTCGTTGCCGCGTGGTGGCTTCTCGCGTCGACGCTGCTGTACGTGGCGGCGCGTCTCGCCCACATGCACGGCGCGGCGCGTTCCCTCGGATGGGCGACGCTCCCGTTCGTACGGAACTGGGCGGACCGGCTCGCTGCGGTGTCGATCGTGACCGCCAGCGTGCTGGGCGTCGCGCGACCGGCTGCCGCCGAGCCACCACCGACGTCGAATCCTGGTTTGCCGCCGG
>WNFV01003375.1_pt1 | contig 20472 bp, 17 predicted proteins | sample 5400101 | NCBI WGS metagenome assembly WNFV01 (sample SAMN13153361, study PRJNA577476) | soil metagenome | isolation source: 115 cm soil or saprolite under grassland replicate 1 | place: USA:California | collected 2016-06-15 | reverse complement strand
CCCCTTCGAGTGATGTAAGGCGGGGAGCTCCAGTTCGATGGAGATGGCGTAGTCGTCGCCGCCCTCCGGGGTCAATTCGTGAGGAGGACTTCAATCATGTCGGTCAGCAAACTGCTCGTGCTTTCTGGTTGCGCTGCCTTCTTTGCCGCGATCGCCGCTGCCGCTCCGGCGAAGGTTCTTCTTGTGAGCGCCGGGCAGAGCGCCCAGGACACGAGCTGCGCCGTTGGACAGCGGACTCTCGCGTCCGCTTCACACGCGGCAGCTCCGCGGATTTTCGACGACTACATCCAGGACACCCGCGGTCCGGACATTTGCGGCCAGAACACAGTCGCCAACGACAACGAAGGGACGCTCACGATCGGCCTCCACATCCACAACCGCACGGGCTTTGTGGCAAGCGATGCCTACGGAGTGTTCTTCGACACCGATCTGAACCCCGCGACGGGCGGGGCCGGTGCCGAGTACCGCATTCGCCTCACGAGTGAGGGCACCGTCCTCGGAAAGTGGGACGGAACCAAGTTTCCCCCGCTGGCGACGTTGGAGCCGGCCGTGTGGAAGCCTGGCTACGGTCCGGTGTTCCGCGTCAAGATCAGCGATCTGGGCGGAGTGCAGAGCTTCGCCTTCATCTTCTTCGCAACCGACGGCGTCAACGGCGACCTCGCGCCGAACTCCGGTAGCTGGTCATACCAACTCATGCCCTTCGAGTTGACGATCAAAGGACTGTCCGTCGACCGTCCTCGAGCCGGCCGAACCTTTAACGCGCGGATGGCTGTTCTCCGTGGCGACCTGAATGAGCCGCTGACCGAAGGGACAATCGCCTGCTCGGCAAGACTCGGGGCAAAGCTTCTCAGCGGGGCTGGGAGCTTCGCCGGCGGGCAGAGTGTCTGCTCCTGGCGACTGCCGAAGAGCGCAAGCGGCAAACGAGTCGCGGGCACGGTCGCCGTGACCTTCCAGGGGATCGAAGCCAAGAGATCCTTCTCAGTACGCGTCCGTTAGTCCAAACCGAGTCACGGGACGCCGGCGCGGCGTCGAAGGCGGGAGCTAACGGGGCCGCCCACAAAGAGCGATAGCGGGCGTCCCTACTCGCGCAGGGACCGTGCGCGAGGCACTGAACACGGCTGCGCGCTACTGCGTCCGGTTTCCATCCGGCCTGAAGCACTCGCCTGCTAGCCAACGAGGCTCGCCGAGCACCCTGTTCGATCGAACCTACTGCTGCGACGCCGTCGTATGTGCTGACGTGGCGTCCGCAGTGGCCGGGATAGCCCGCGAACTTTTGCCCAAACTTTTGCCAACCTGAGCTGACCTGAGCCGATCTCAGATGACTGAGCGTCGCGCAACCATGCGGTTCCTGGTGTTGCCTGACCTAGCAACGCATGTCTCATAACCCGGAGGTCGCAGGTTCAAATCCTGCCCCCAATTTTGTACCCATCGCAGATCGCCGATCCTCGATCGTGGCCGATTGCGCGAAGTCGACGGACGGCGACGTTCTGAGGCTCCGCGCGTGACCGCACAGTCGCCGCGCCTGCGCTACGTCCGCCTCTTCTCTTGCCCCGCCCCATGTGACGAAGTTAGGGCCGGCGGGTCGTGTTGAAGCGGTTTCGCAGCGCACGGGGCGTCTCCGGCGATTCCTGGTGGCGCCGTCTTTCCCGGCCGCGCCGTCGGCTCCACTGAACTGGCAGTCGCGTGAAAGTCGAGCGCATCGCCGCAATACCCGTTGGCCTTGCAGACGAGGGATGCTCGTGAGAGGATCGTGCGCACAGACATGAGGCGCGGTCTGCGGCCGTGTGGGGCCGGGGCGAGGGCCAACACTCGAATCCCCATGCGCTCGCCTCCCGAGGGGAGGTGATCAAAAGTCAGAGTTGCATTCTGCGGCAGTCCGAAGCAGCTGACTGGGCCGAGCAAGGGGTGATTTGACATGACTGAAGGAGACTCCGGCGTTCGCCTGGAGCCGGATGAGGCTGAACTGGAACTCACAGGACGGGAGCTCGAGCAGGTCCGTAACCTGCTGATGCGGGAACTTGAGGAGGCGCCCCCAGAAGCTCCGCCGGCGCCCGCACCTGAACCGGCCGCAGTCCCGACCCTAGAGGAGATCGAGCCGCGGGGAATCATCAGGTTCCCGCCGATTCTCTTCGCGGTACCGATCACCGCGATCGAACGCACGCAGGCCACGCAGTACCTCAGGATCAACGGGAAAGGGAGCGGCTACGCGGCCGACAACACGGTCCCGCTCGTGGCAGGTAAGGACCTGATCCTCCGCGTCTACATTCGCTCGGACAGCATCTGGTGGCCGCACACGCCGTCAACCGTGACGGGCAAGGTCAGCTACGCGGGGCATCCCGACCTCGCACCGCTCAACGGTCCGATCGCCGCGATGCCACGAAGCGCGATCGACCGAAATCTCGTCAACCACACGCTGAACTTCCGCGTTCCCGGCGCGCACTGCAACGGGACGGTCACGTTCAACCTGACTGTCTGGGATCCGGCGTATCCGGGAGATGCTGCCTCCGCCTTCCTCTCCAGGTCGATCGCGCTCACGTTCGACTCCGTGCCCCGCGTTCGTATTCACGGTGTCCTGATCCATTACACCGGCAAGGGCATGAACATCGCGGCGCCGAGCGGACTCGACTTGGTCAACACGCTCGTCTGGGTCGGCCGGACGTACCCCATCAGAGGCTTCAACTACACGGCTTGCGAGGTCGTCGACTTCAACGGCGACCTGACAGTCGGCGGGGGCGGGGGATGCGGAACAGGTTGGAATCAGCTCTTCAACATGCTTTGGAACATGCGCGCAGCAAGCGGCACCGACGACGTCTTCGTCGGACTGCTCCCGCCGGGCGTGCCGACCTCAGGAGTAATCGGTTGTGGCGGCGGCGGCGTTGCGATTGCGTACAAGGGGGGCGGCAGCGTGCTGGCGCAGGAGATCGGCCACGCCTTCGGCCGAGCGCATGCCCCGTGTGGCAATCCGGGCGGGCCGGACCCGAACTATCCGACCTACGATTCCTATCCGTCGGGGAGCATCGGCGAGTTCGGATTCGACAGCGCGAGCGGCCAGATCTTCGATCCGGCCGGGACGTATGACTTCATGAGTTACTGCGGGCCCGTCTGGACGTCCCCGTATACGTACATAGGCCTGAAGAACGCCATCGCGGCGTCGCCTGCGTCGGCACATCCCGAGCGCGCGGGCGGCCGTGACATCGAGCGAGAGTACCTCTACCTCAACTACCGGCTTCATCGCGGCGGCCAAGTAGACCTGCTGCCGAGCTTCCACCTTCACGGGCGGCCGCCGGCCGAGGTCGAAGGAGCTGGACGACCGACCAACGTGGGCTGTGACCTGCTCGGCCCGAACGGCGAAGTGCTCGAGTCGCATAGCTGCAGCATCATCAACCCGCACATGGATCCCGACGGTCCCGTCGTCGAGTTCCACGAGGTGATTCCGTGGTCGGACGAGGTCCGGTCGATCGCCTTTCACCGGGGCGGGGAGGTGTGCCATACGCTCAAGGTCGACGCCCGGGCACCCGAGCTCGCGCTGCAGCCGGTCAAGCTGGTCGAGCGGGAGCACGGGCTCGCGCGGCTCGAATGGGCGGCCAAGAAGAAGGGGGCTGCAGGCAAGACCTCCGAGGAGTGGACCTATGTTGTTCGCTACAGCCACGACGGGGGGACGTCGTGGCGGGCCTTGGCCGCCGACCTCACTGAGTCGAAGTTGGTCGTCAACCTCGAACTCCTACCCGGCGGCGATGAGTGCCTGTTCCAGGTCGTTGCGTCGTCCGGGATCCGGACCGCGACGGCGACCACCGAGCCGGTCCAGATCCCGCGCAAGCCGCGCATTGCGGCGATCCTCGCGCCGCCCGACGGAGCGAGCTTCGCGGAGGGCGAAGCAGTCGAAATGCTCGGCGGCGGCTTCTCGCCCGACTTCGAGACCGTCGACTCGGAAGACGTCCTCTGGATGTCTAGCCGAGACGGACAGCTGGGCGTCGGCTACCAGGTCGTGACGAATCAGCTGACGCGGGGCCGCCACCGTCTAATGCTCAGCATCCCCGACGGCGGCGACGGCGAGGCAAGGGCCAGCATCGAGGTAACGATCCGCTAGGTCCTCGACGTGGGAGAGGCGGATCGCGCGTGTCCGCCTCTCCCACGGAATTAGGTGAGCGGAAAAGAGAGTGATGAGCATAGGAGACTCGGACCACCCCGCAGGATGGAAGACCTGCCGTGACAACGAGTACGGCTTCACCCTGCGGTATCCCCCGGACTGGACCGCCACCGGGCCTACCGACCGGTGCGTCCAATTCCAGCGTGGCGAGCCGTCGATCCCCGACGGCGTTCCGGAGGTCGATGTGTTCATCCGCGTCCTCGCCCGCGAAGCCGAGTTTCCCGCCGACTACCTCCGCGCGGACAACGAGTTAGCGGACAGGCAGCTGCAGGTTGGACGCGGAGTCGCCTACTCGGATCGCTCCGAGTTAGTCGTCAACGGCCTGCCAGGCGTCCGGGCGCGGTTCCGTTCAGCTGGGCCCACACCGAACTGGGGCGTGGAGTACGCGATCCGCAAAGACGATCGAATTCTCGACGCCTACGCCAGCCGCCCAAGCCAGGAAGTCGAAGCGGAGTTCGACCGGGTTATCCGGACGCTCGAGTGGTGACGCCGGCTCTGGCGAGAGCCTGACGAGTTGAGCCCGGCATCAGCTGAGGTCAAGAGGAACTGACGCAACGGGGGCCTGGTTTGCGGACTGACAAGCTCCACTCCCTCGCCCAAAGGGCTAACCGCGCCGGTCGATGTTGTTTCGCCGCGTACCTTCGCGGCGCTCGCCCGACATATCGACTAGGAGGTGCCGCCGGCTGGGGAGTAGCGCCCGCCTGCGAGCGTTGCCGCGTCAAGCGTCCGCGAGCGGCTTCCAAAGCGGCGTTGTTCTGCTCAGGCGTCTTCTTCGGAGGCGCGGTCGACCACAGCATCCTCGCTTTGAAGGGCGCCGACCGAACGCCATACGGACTCAAGAGCAGCGTCGCGGGCAACTGGATGTGGGCGGCGCTCGACGCGCTCGCGGCAGGAGGTTTTTACGCGCTGTACCGACGGTCGGCGTGCTGTTCTTAGTCGCGCCGGCGGCGGGCGCGTTGCTTGCGTTCTCGGCGCTCGTGGCCTGGCTAATCCGGCGCAGGCAGCGCGGGCCGTGAGGGGCCGACTTCCGCCGGCCCCTCACGTCCGTTCGGTTCAGGCGCTTCCGGTGTAGCGGAAAATGTAGAGACCTGAGTCCCGATCGCTGGCGGCGACGTACTCCTTGCCGTCGTGCTGGAAGACCTGCACGCCCCAGAAGTTGTTGCCACCCACGTCGATGTAATGCCCGACCTCCGTTAGCTCGTCGCCGGCGATCTTTGCGACACGGAAGCCCCCGGAGTAGTACGAGAAGTACACGAGGTCCGCCCTCGTCGGCGAGGTTGCCGCCTCGTGCACCGAGAGGTCGCCGAAGCCGGACGCGAACGCCGGATCGTGTCCCTCCGGGATCGCGTATGTGTCGAGCTCGGCCATCTTCCCGTTGCCGTAGCGGAAGAGGTGGACATAGCCCCAGCCGTCGAACGTTCCCGTGAACCTGAGCATGTCGCCCTTCGTGCCGAGCGGGACGTTCAGCCGGGCCGGGCCGGTACCGGCGAGGCAGGCGGCATTGTCGTAGGCCACGTCGAAGATCGCGAAGCCCTGCCCCCGCGGCGCAACGCCGATCGTCGGGATATTGCCCGTGACGCTCATCCCCGACGTCGCGTTGCATGCATCCGTTCCGGTGCGGTTGAAGATGAGCACCGCGTCGTAGCCGCCGGCGGCGATCACGTTGGCCACCTTCTCGGTGAACGTGCAGACGCCGCGTTCGACGACGGCGATGTCGGTCACCGCCGGGTCACCGGCCGGAACGGCCGGATCGATGTTGCTGCAGGCGCGCCCGACGAACACGGATACGCCCTCGATTGTTTGACCGTCTTCGAGCTTCTTCGTGTTGCTGCCCTGCTTCGCAATGATCGGGGTCCCGTCGGTGACGTTTTCACCGTCGACGGAGACCGGGTCGAAGTCCTCGTCCGCGCCGATCACGTACTGGTTGTCCTTCGTGAACTCCGCCTCGTGCCCGTTGCCCTCCGGCCGCACGGTGAAGCCGCTCTCGGCCGCTTCCGGGTCCGGGTTCGTGAAGTCGGTGTCGCCGATGTACGTCGGGTTGAGCGGGTCGGTGACGTCGATCGCCACATAGCCTGCGTCCCAGTACGACAGCAGCATGACCTGCCGGCCGCCGATCTCCTTCACGACGACGTCGTGGAAGAACACCTCGGTGAGGTTCGGCGGCGACGCCTGGAGGATCTGCGGGAACTTCTGATCCAGGTCGTACTCGGCGATCAGCGCCGCCTTCTTCGGATCGGTGATGTCGATGATGTCGACATCCGTGTCCTCCTCGTTGTCGACGATCACCGCGTACGCCTTCGAGCCGGCATCCCAGGCGAAGACGCTGTGAATTTCGTGCGCGTCCTTCTTCCCCTGGCCGGAGACGGTCGAATCGCCGACTCCCTCCACGAGCGGCGTCGGGCTGGACGGCTTCGAGACGTCGTAGATGTTCATGCCGCCGAAGCCCGCCGGCTCCTTGCACTTCTCGTTGTTCGAAACAAGGATGTCGCCGTCGAACGCGGGCGTGTCGATGTGCAGCGCCTGGATGCCCTCGCCGGGATAGCTGCCCTCCTTCGAGGCGATGAACGCCGCCTCCTTGGGATTCGCCGGGTCCCGCACGTCGACGACGTGGACGCCGTTGTACTTGCAGGTGACGACGCCCCACGCCGCGAGATACGCGAAGCGCTTGAAGACGCCGACGTCGGCGATCTTCTCGGGGACGACGTTCTTCAACTTCAGCTTGCTGATCAGATCGACGTTCGAGTGAGACCCCTCCGGATGCAGATGGCCCGCCGCCGTTCCGTGCTGGTGCGCGTCGCGGGCACCGTCGGCCACAGCGACAGCGCCGTCGGGCTCACCGGACGCCGCGGTCGCAAGGCTTGCGACCGTCAGCACGCCCGCCGCAGCCAGCGCAATCCGCGCAAGCGCGCGTCGTTTCTTCATCTCTCCCTCCCCTTGGTTCCTATAAGCCAGCAGCCTTGGCCACCCCTAGGACCAGGCGCGGGCGAGTGTAGCCGACCTCGCCTCCGGGCGAGCGACATCGGCCTGCTTCCGGGGCTAACTCGTCAAGCGGCGCGCGTACCGCTCGCTTCTAAGTGGGGATCGACGAGTGGGCCCCCAGCGGGCACGGGCACACCGGGAGATGATCGCCTCCGCTGGATCGACGTCGGGCGTCTCCCACGCTTCGAGCGGAAGCCGTTTTGAGGCGCGTCTGCAAGCACGCCCCGGGGCCGCGACCTTCCAGTTGCCGCAGTGGGTGCACAGGACATCTCGCCGTTCACCACATCCCCGAAGGCGCCGGCAGCCGACGTCACCACCGTCCCGGTCGTCAGCCTGCTGGCGATCTCGGCAGTCCTCGCCGTGCCAGGTCTGGTGGCATTCCGCCGCCGCAAAAGGTCATCTTCGTCAGCGACGTCAACAGGAGGCTCTGGGTCGTCCGCGCAACCGGATCGGCCGCTCCAAAGAATTCATGAGGTGCTGCGCCTGGCTCCCTGTGGAGCCGGGCTCAGTTGAATGAGCGCCCGGACCACGGCAGAATCAGCGCTCCGGCAGGCCATGGCAAGGAGAGGGGGAGAGCAACTTGCGCAGGTTCGCAATCGTGCTGGCCGCACTGGGCGCGCTCGTCTTCGCGGCGATCGGGCTGACTGCGGCGTCGAAGGACGACTTGCTCAAGGACGAAAAGCACTTCTACGAGCAGTCGCAGAAGACGTACCAGAACGGATCGAAGGCGGGGGCGGCCTTCAACATGGAGGTGGTCGGTCATAACGACCTCGGCGTGCGGGGATTCAACGCCGACGTCTGGAAGTACAAGAACTACGCGTACGTCGGCCATTGGGGCTTCGCCGATTGGGCGACCGGCAACGACCGGTTCTGCCCGTCGCCACCGAACAACGGCGTGGCGGTCGTCGACGTCTCGAACCCCGAGAATCCGACGCGTGTCGCGACGCTTCAGAACCCGACCGGAACCTCGGCCGAAGACGTGGTCGTCTACACGGCGCCGTATGGGCCGCTTGCAGGCCGCGACATCGCTGCAGCTGGGATCCAGTGGTGCGGCGGCGGCCGGCACGACCCGGGCGCTATCCACGGACTGAAGCTCTGGGACGTGACGGATGCAACGCATCCGGTGGAGCTGGGCTTCTACAACAGCGGCTGCTGCACGCGCGGCGTCCACGAGTTCGAGGTCGCGAGCCGCGCCGACCTTCCGGGGGGGCGCACATTCGCCTACGCGACGGTGCCGGCCGGCAGCTATCCCGATCCGGAGAACGCGAACGGGCTACGCGACGCGGCGGGCAAGGGCGATTTCCGGCTGATCGACATCACCGACCCGGCCAACCCGTTCGAGGTCTCGACCTGGAGAGTGCAGCAGGCGGGCGGCCCCTTTGCCGCCCAGGGCTGCGATCCGGACGGGAACTTCGGGCACGGTGCTGAGCCGTCGGAGGACGGCAGACTCGTCTTCCTCTCCTACTGGGACAGCGGCTACATCCGGCTCGATTTGACCAATCCGGCCAATCCGGTCTACGCCGGCCGCGCCGCCTTCCCGGCGGACGCGGACGGGGACGGACACTCGTCCCAGTACGACGAGGAGCGGCAGCTGCTGTTCTCGGCCGACGAGGACTTCTGCAAGGCATCCGGCTCCGGAATCGAGAAGGGCTTCGGCTACATGCGTGTCTGGGACTTCAGTGACCCAACCCACGTGCAGCAGATCGGGTCGTACAAAACGCCGCGTTCATTGGGGACGGACGACCAGGGCGCCGGCGACTTTGTGATCCACAACAACTTCCTCGTCGGAACGACGCTCTACGAGTCCTGGTACTCCGACGGCGTGCGGGTTGTCGACGTGAGCGACCCGAAGAACCCGAAGGAGGTTGCCTACTTCGTCCCGCCTGCGACGCAGCAGCCGGTGAAGCCGTCGCAACGGAGCGTCCTGACGAATACGACCCAGGTCTGGGGCGTCGTCGCTGACCCGGCAACCGGACTGGTCTACGCCAGCGACATGAACTCCGGCCTCTGGATCCTGCGCCGAACGAAATAGCTCCCCCTTCCCTCGGGAGTGGCTGAGGGCGGGTTCATCATGAGCCCGCCCGTCAGCCCTGGCCGGCAGAGACGGTTGAGGCGGAAGAGCGCGAACGTGTAAGCCGCCCGCTCCTCCGTCGTCACAACCGAAAGCGCGGGCTTCCGTATGTCGCCGCGCTGCAGCGCCCGAGACGCGTTCCACCTTCGCATACGCGCGTGCGGCCACGGGATTCGTCTGCTCGAGATCACGAATGTATGAGCGAGGCACTCGTCTGCGCAGGCGGCGGATCCGCGTCGCCCGCGCGAGCAGGCTCTCCGCATAACGCCCGTCGTCCGGCCGAACGACGAGCACTAACCCTAGGACCAGAAGAACTGCCGCGGCACCAGCACGAGCGCAACCAGTGAAAGCCCGGACAACGACGCAGTCATCAGCGGTGAAGTCGCCGTGAGCCGTCACACACGTTCGTTTCGTACAGGCCGCGTCTGAGTCGCCGCGCAAAGATTCGCCACCTCTCGCCTCGGTCGGCGTCGATGCTGACGGAGGTCGTCGTGCCGCTGCCGTCTGGAAGGAGCTTACGGCCGGTTCTGAGTCGGATAACCTTCGGCCCCGCTCCTTTCCGGTAGCCGATGACTCGGAAACGCTCTATGCCGGTCGAGGTCGGGCCGTCGAGTGCGACGCCGTCAAAGATGACGTCCGCTCGGGCACGCTGCTGCGCGGCAGTCATCGGAACGCAGGACGCAGCCGCGGACGCAGCGAGCACGAGACCCGCGAACAGGCTGCTGAGGATGACGGTCCGTCGGTTCACCATCCAAACCGTAATGCGTCGCTGACCCCCACGGCTGTCACCGCGTCAGCCTCCCGAGCCGACGCCGGCTCATGCTGGCTGGGCTGTTCTGGGCGAGTGCCTGCGCCGGTACAGCAGGACCCCCGCGGCCTGTCCGACAACCACCGCGATCACGCTGAGGAGAAGCAGCAGCGTGTACGGGGAGCTCGTACGCAAGAGTGCGCCATAGAAGAAGGCGTGCACGATGACCAGCGCGAACAGGGCGTAGTTCAGGCGCTGGAGCCGCTTCCAGTTCTTGGCCTTGAGCCTCCGTAGAGCGGCATCGCTGGAAAGGGCGAGCAGCACCGCAACGATCACGAGGGCGGCAAGCCCAGTCCAGTTTCCGAGGCCAAAACTATTGGTCAGCGGCGTGCCATCTGATGCAACGAAGTAGTGAAAGAAGTCGGAGAGCTTCCTGTGGACCTGAAGTCCGTAGATCACGTGCACCACGCTCAAGATCGCCGTCCACGCTCCCACGTCGCGGCGCAGGTAGCCCGAAACGGGATTGCGCCTGCGGCGCACGAGGTTGGCGGGCCCAATCAGGAGCGTGAGCGCGAGGAACGCCAGCGCGAGGTAGCCCGTGCCGACCGTAAACCGCCGGATGCCGAAGGAGTCGCCTGGAATCAGCTTCCGGATGCTGAACGAGTCGCTCGGATTTCCGTGAGCACTTGAGGTTCCGGCCCCGCCGTGATCCAGCGAACCGTTGCGGCCGCTTCCGTGACCCATTGATCCGCTTTGACGTCGTCCGTGACCGGTCGACCCGCTCTGGTGCCCGGCGCGGCCACTCGATCCGGTGTGCCCCCCGGTGTGGTCCATCTGCCGGCCCCCAGCTCGCTCGCCTTGCTGTGCTCGCTCTCGCTGCTGGGGAAAGGCGGCGGTGAAGATGTCGACGTGGGGGTACCTGTTGGCGTCGAACGGACGCAGACTCATGAACAGAACGAGGACGCCGGCGCTCGCTAGGGCGAGTGGCACGTGATGGCGAAGAAGGCGACGGCGTAAGTCGCCGCTGGTCGGCCCAGCATCGGATCTCGCCACCGTCCTAGAGAAGCATCACAACCTGAGAGGAAGCTGAGAACTGCCACCCACCAGGGCTGCCCGTTGTGGCTACGCGCCGATCGAGCGGCGTAGGTCGTCGCAAGCCTTTTCGCAACGCCGGCAACTCTCCGCACAGATGCGGCAATGTTCGTGGTGGTCGGAGTGCTGTTCGCATTCCTGAGCGCAGACGCGGCAGGCCTCCGCGCAGGTTTCGAGGATGCTCCGCGCCAGCCCCGGGTCCCAGCTCGTCTGTCGCGTCAGCGCGCGCCCAGTAGCGTCGCAGATGTCAGCGCAGTCAAGGTTCAACCTGATGCAGCGCACCAGTTGCGTGACTTGCTCTTCTGCGAGGCAGGCGTCGGCGCAGGATGTGCACGTCAGCCCGCAGGAGAGGCATTGCTCGATGCAGGTTGCGAGCGCTTCGTTGACAGTCGCCTGGGGGTGGGTCTCGAGGATCTTGGTCAGATGGTGCATTTCGCTCCTTTCATCGCAGCGGCGGTAGCCCCTGACCTAGAGGACGTCGCGGCGAGAGGTCGCAAGCAAGCCGGCAACCGTCACCGCGGTTGCGTAGAGGGTTAACGCGAGCAGACCGAACCCGGGCGCGAGTAGTGTGCCCGGATTCTGGCCGCTGATCGCTTCGCCGGCGGCGCCGGGCGCGAAGCGGCCGACCTCGGCAATGTCAGCGACGTCGCCAACGAGTAGGCCCTCGACGAAGAGGAGCCAGGCGCAGATGCCGACGAGTGCTGACACCTGGTTGCGGAGGAGGGCGCCGACACCGACGCCGATCGCCGCCCACAGGGCGGCTGCCGGCGCGGCGCCTGCGATGAGGAGCGTGTAGTCGCCGGCATCGAGCCGGACTTCGATCCCGCGCGCGCGGAGCGCAGCAGTCCCGATCGCCGCCGCGAGCGCGCTGGCCACGAGGCCGAAGCCGGCCCCGATGACCAAGCTCACCGACACCTTCGCGGCTACGACGCGGCCGCGTGATGGTGTGACGAGGAAGGTCGGTTGAATCGTGCCGTGGCGGATCTCGCCGGTGATCGACATCGCGCCGAGTAGAGCGGCGAAGAGCGCGCTAAGGAACTCACCCCGGCCGAACACCATCAGCTGTTCCGAGGCGCTATCAATGTTCTCGGCGGAGAGGCCGAAACCGTGAAGGAGCACCGCTAAGAGAACCAGGCCCATCATGGCGCCGAACAGGGCGAAGTCGGTCCTGGTCGACCGCTGCTTGAACAACTCCGCGCGAAGGTTTGCCTTCACGACCCTCCTCCGGTCAACTCAAGGTAGACCTCTTCGAGGGCTCGGCCGCCGCTCGTCAGCTCGTCGAGCGGCGCGTCCGCGACGAGACGCCCGCGGTCGATGATCAGGACCCGATCGACGGCCTGCCCGATTTCGGCAAGCACGTGACTCGCGACCAGCACGGTGCCACCCGTCTCGGCGAATCCGCGCATGAAGCTGCGCAGCCAGTGGACGCCGGCAGGGTCGAGCCCATTTGCGGGCTCGTCGAGAATAAGCAACTCGGGGTTACCCAGCAGCGCTCCCCCGAGTCCGAGCCGCTGCCGCATGCCAAGTGAGTAGGTCTTCACGCGCCGGGCGGCGTTGTCCGCGAGCCCGACAAGGTCCAAAACCTCGTCGACGCGCCTGTGCGGGATATCCGCAGCGAGCCCGAGCGCGCGTAGATGGTCGCGCCCGGAACGTCCGGGGTGGAAGTCATTCGACTCGAGCACGGCGCCGACCCGGCGGGCTGGCTGGTCCAGCTCGCGGTAGCAACGACCGCACACGAGCGCCTCGCCCGCGGTGGGCTCAGCCAGTCCCAGCAGCATCCGCAGAGTGGTCGTCTTGCCGGCGCCGTTCGGGCCTAGGAAGCCTGTGATCGTGCCCGCGTCGAGTGAGAACGTGATCTCGTCAACGGCGACGAGTTCGCCGTAGCGCTTCGTCAGCAGGCTGGCCCTGACCACCGGATCGCACGTATTAGCGCCGTCCGGGACGAGCCGGGCTCTTGCCCGATCGTCGACGCTGCCGGCTGCGTTTTGGTCCCGCTTAATGCGCACCAGGGCCAAGCGTGCCGGTGATGTGCAAGACGACAAACAGCAGCACCAACACGATCGCGAGGGTGATCGCAAGCGGCGCCGCCCAGCGTCGTGTGTTGTTGACCGATCGGCGATCGTCGCTGTCGTCGCGGGTGCCGGGGTAACGAGGCGGGTCAGCCATGCGACTCTCCTCTCGTTTGCTCGCTGTCGGGTAATCGAGACGGTGTGTCTATATCAGATCAGAGCGTCTCGGTACCGACATCGCGTATGCTTGGCGGGTGCCGAAGCTGTGGAATGAGACGATCGAGGCGCACCGCCGTGAGGTGCGCGAAGCGACGCTCGACACGACGGCCGCGCTGGTGGCGAAACACGGGCTGCGGTCGGTCACGATGTCCCAGATCGCCGAGGAGACAGGCATCGGACGGGCCACGCTGTACAAGTATTTCCCAGACGTCGAGGCGATTTTGCTCGCCTGGCATGAACGTCAGATCGCCGAGCACCTGAACCATCTCGCCGAAGTCCGCGATGGGGCTGGCGACGCCGGTGAGCGACTCGAAGCCGTACTCGAGGCCTATGCGCTTATCTCACAGGAGTCTCGCGGCCACCACCACACCGAACTCGCCGCGTTTCTGCATCGACACGAGCAGGTGGCCCAAGCGCAGCAGCGGCTCCGCAAGATCATTCGAGACCTGCTGACCGAGGGCGCTCGGACCGGCGAGCTACGCAATGACGTTGCGCCGGACGAGCTCGCGGCGTACTGCCTCCATGCCCTCGCCGCCGCCGGCAGCCTCCCGTCGAAGGCGGCATTACGCCGGCTCGTCACGGTGACCCTCGATGGACTGCGTGCGCCTGCTGCTTAGAGAGGTCGCGAAGTTCTCACTCCGCATGTCGTGACGCCAGCACCGAAGTCGCACGCGCACCCACTCGTCTGCGTTGCCCAACGGCCGTAACCGGGACAGGCTTCTTTCGATGCCGTAGCCGGCACCCCGCTGCGCTGCGCGCGTCGCCGAACTAGGCATTTGACGCGTGCCAGCGACTTTGAGATGATCGCGGGCGCGCAAGGGAGAGGGCTTATGACAGGGTCCACTTCTGCGGCGCTAATCGAACTCGTCTGCTCGGCCGTGCTGGGGCGGCATCGAGCGAGTAACTCTCTCCAACCATGTGCGCGCAAACGCCGGATCGGTTTGGAGGGATGCCGCCGTGGCAGACGTTGAGTACTGGATTCAGCTCGAGAATCGCGCCTGGGACGTCGCGCCGAACAACATTGATCGCCTGACCGGGCGCACGATGGCTCAGGTCCCCGGCGGGGCCGCGCCGGTCTCGAAGGTGATCACCTCGCCGGAAACCGGCGCCGTCCGCACGCGGACGATGTACAAGCCGCTCGCCGAGGACGCGTTGATCCTCCGCCGCTACACGCCCAACTGGGCGGCGCCCGACGACCGCAAGGTCAATCCCTGGGACCTGAACGAGCCCAATCCAACCGACGCGGGCACGATGGGGACGATTCCGGGGCCGGTGATCGAGTGCCGCGTGGGTGATCGCGTGATCGTCCACTTTCGGAACAAGGACTTCCGGGCAGGCAAGGACCCGAAGGCGCGGGCGCACAGTCTGCATCCGCACGGCTTCGTGTTCGATCCGCGCTACGACGGCGCTTTTCCGCTGTCCCCGCCCGACACGACTCAGCCCGTCGGCGCGGAGGCCGCGGAGTGGGCCCAAGTCGGCGTCACCGGCTCGAAGAAGGCCGATCGCGTTCCGCCCGGCGGCACCTTCAACTACTTCTGGAACACGTTCCGCTGGCCGACCACCGCGGGCGTCTGGCTCTACCACGACCACTCGTTCTGCGACATGGAGAACGTCATGCTCGGCGCGATCGGGATCATCGTCATCCACAACGAGGCCGATCCCGATGACGTCATCGACCAGGATCTTCCCGGCGGCCAGGTCAACGGCGGCCTGATCCGGCTTCGCTGCTTCCCCTTCCCGCTCGAGAAGATCCGGCCGCTTCCGCACGACCTCGAAGGGCTCGGCCTAGCACACCTCGAAGACTCGGAGCTCGCTCAGCTCGAGCACGCGACGATGGAGATGCCCGAGGCGGGGGACGTGGAAGGTCACGCGAGGCCGCGCGCTGAGCGACCGAAGGGCGATGCCCCGGTCCTGGCGCATGCGTTCCGCCGCGGCGACCTGATCCTCGAGCTCGACCCCAAGCTGGAGATCTTCCGGCGCTTGTGCCTGCGCTTCTACGTCGACCCGCCGGAGCGGGCCCAGTATCTGCAGCTCTACCACGAGCTCTCGGGCGCCGGGATGATCATCAATGGGCGCAAGTACCTCGGGAACACGCCGACGTTGCTCGCGGGACTGAACACCAAGATGCGCTTCGGCGTGGTCGGCATGAACGACCTGATGTTCCACACGTTCCATCTGCACGGCCATCGGTGGACGATCCCCGGGCCGGACGGCACCAACCTCGGCGCGATTCAGAGCAGCCCTCAGATCGCGGCGGCGTCGCAGTTCGAGGACACCCGCATCTTCGGTCCGGCGAACTCGTTCAACTTCACGATCAATCAGGGCTCCTTCATGGGCTCGCTACGCGCACCGGATGCGTCTGCGCTCGGCGAGTGGCACATGCACTGCCATGTGCTGAACCACATGGACGACGGGATGATGGGCTCGCTCCTGATCGTCCAGGGTGGGCAGTTCGCCTTCGGGCTGCCACGCGGCGAGCCGTGTCCGGAGATGGTGGTTCCCGCGACGGTGGTCGTGAAGAACACCGCCTTTACGCCGAACTACATCGAGGTGGCAGCGGGGACGACGTTGACGTTCGACTTCCAAGAGTTCCCGCACACCGTCGTGACCACCTCCACCACGATGGGCGCGCCCGGAATCTCCATCAACAACGGCGGCGGGCCGCTCGACGGCATCACGCCGGTACCGCAGTTGAAGCCTGTCGTGATCAACGGCATGCCCGGTGCCGAGATCCACTACCAGTGCGGCATCCACGGAGCAGGGATGAGCGGACGGATCAAGATCGTCTGAGAGTCGGGCGGGGAGGGAGGCAGCCAATCAACTCATCCGAGCACGCAGCATTGACTCCTGCGACCTAAGGGGGCGCGGCCGATGACCACAGCCACGGAGAAGAAGAAGACCGCCCGCGAACAGAGGGGTCGAGAAGACGGACTCGACCCCGCCGACCACCGACGCGTTCTGCTGTTTCTGAACGGGGCGGCAATTCCCGAGGACTTGATGTTCGAGCGAGCGGCCCAGCTCGAGGAAATGAACATGGAGCACGAGGACGACCCCGAGGCACACGGGCGTGCGCGTCCGGCTCCGATCCTCGAGCGGGACATCGCAGAGCGAGTCCTCGAATATCGAAACCAGGAGTACCCGCTCGGATTCCGGCATATCAAGGAGTTCGAGCAGCTGGATGGGATCAGGGGCGAAATCCTCGAGCGCCTCTTCGTCCGCTTCAGCCATCTGTTCTACGGAGCCTGGTCGGTCTTCCCGCAGCCGATTCCGCGCCGGGGGCCGGGAACGTACGACGGCGTCGTCCATGCGGCCCTGCTTCACACCGGCAAGGTTCTGTTCATCACCGCCGACGAGACGACGCTGCTGTGGGATCCGGCGAACACGACGCCGGCGACGTTCGAGGATCCCGTCAACCAGCCGCCGTATTCCCAGCTCTGCGGACACCACGTCTTCCTCTCCGACGGCCAGCTGCTTTCGGTCGGCGGAGGGGGTTACGGGCCGAACCCCGTCGCACGCTGGGGCTACAGATTCGACCCCGCTGCGAAGAGCTGGTCGCCGACGGCGACGCCGATGTCGGAGTCGAAGTGGTACCCGACCGCGGTCGCCCTCGACGACGACCGTGTCCTGATCACGTGCGGGAACACGGCGGGACAGATGGACGTCTACGACAAGGCGACGGACAGCTTCTCGCCCGTCGTCTCCGGTGACGACAGGCACTTCCCGAACCTGTACCCCGGGCTCCACGTTCTGCCGAATCACGTCGTCTTCTACTCGAGGACCGGCTGGGGAAGCGCGGGCGCAGGTGGCTTTGCCACGCCGGACGGAACCTCCGCCTACTTCACCCTGACCGGGAACAACGGCGTGTGGACGCCGATCACGCCGGCGCTCGTCAACAGGGCCAAAGGCATGTCCGTCATGCTGCATTCCGCGGCGCCGCCGTACGTGCGGGTCCTGGTCCTGGGCGGAGTCGACAACGCGACCAACAACACCTACGAGCTGATCGACGCGAGCGTGCTGTCTCCGGCCTCGAGCTGGAGCGGCCCAATCGCGTTCCCGGACGGCCAGCACCGGAGTCTCTGCAGCGCGGTGCTGCTCCCTGACGGGAAAGTGCTCGTCAGCGGCGGAATCCAGACCCCGAACTCCCCGTGCACGATGTTCGACCCCGAGACCGACACCTGGGCGCCGATGGCGGCGCTGCCGTCCGTCCGCGATTACCACTCGGTCTCGATCCTGCTGCCGAGCGGGCGGGTGATGATGGCGGGCTGGAACAACTCCAGCATCGAGATCTTCGACCCGCCGTACATGTTCCACACGCGGCCGACGATCTCGGCGGCGCCCAGCCTCGTCCACCACGGGCAGACCTTCACGATCTCCTCGCCGAACGCGGCGTCGATCGACAGGGCGGTGCTCGTGCGGCCGATGGCGATCACGCACCAGACCGACTCCGAGCAGCGTGTCCTGGTGATGCCGTGCGTGCGTCATCGCGGACACAAGCTCACGCTGACGGCACCGCACGGAGGTCACCCGCACGCATTGGCGCCGAAGGGCTACTACATGCTGTTCGTAATCAACGACTCCGGAATCCCGTCCGAAGGGCGGTGGATCTATCTGCACTAGCTACGTATGGCCAAGCAGAAACGCCTAACGAAGACGCAGGCGCTCCGGCTCGCGCGGGAGGACCCGCAGCTCGGTCCGGTGCTCGAACGCGGCGGCAAGGTCGTCCTTGTCGAGCCGGAGCGCGGACGCGGCCGAGGTGACCGGGCTGTCGTCGGCGTCGACGATCGCGAGGCGGGGCGATCGCTGGTGGCGCTCGTCGGTCCGCGGGGCGTTGTCGGAGTACACGAGACCCCGGCGAAGTTTCAGCTGTCGAGACAGGAACGGACGACGGCGGAGCGGCTCGCCGCCGCCGACGATCGCGCGAAGGCATTTCTCAGGCGCAGGCGCATGAACCCGCTGACCCGGCTGTATTTCCCGCCCGGGGACACCTCGGGCCATCGGCACGCAATCGTGTTTCTGCGGCCGACGAGCTCCGAGCGGCGCTACGTCGTCGTCGACCTGACCGACGCGCAAGTCGTCGGGGTGTTGGACGAAGACGACCTCACGCGCAACGAGGGCGCGTGATGCCGGCGATCTCCGCCCACAACTGGTCAGTGGAGTATCAGTGGTCGCCGTCGAGCGGACTCGTCGTGGGGCCCTGCGCCTACATGGGTGTCGGCGTGCTGCATGACGCCGCCGTTCCCTTCGTCTACGTCAACTACGCGGGCGCAGCATTTGGCCCCTTCACGGATGAGCTGCGGAGCACGAGTCGCAGAGTCGAGCGCCGCGAGATCATGAACGGCTTCGACCTGAGGGCGAGCTACGACCTCTACAGCGACGACTACCTCTACGAGCACGTCCTCCGTTTCCATGACGACGGCCAGTTCGCGTCGCGGATCGTCATCCAGGGACCGGGCGAGGAAAACGGGGGCAAGCACGTCTACCACATCCCGTTCCGGATCGACCTCGACGTGGGCGGCGCTGAGAATGACTCCCTGCAGCAGCGCTCCGGGTCCGGCCGCTGGACGAATGTCGCGCGCGAAGGGCGGCACAAGGCGGCCGGCTCGGGCGCATACGAATGGAGGGTCATCGACCGCACGCAGCACCGCAGCGTCCTCGTACGCCCCGGCGGCTTCGACGACGGCGAGCTCTGGGCACTCGCGTACAAAGAGGTCGAGGGCTGGAGTGCGGCGGGCGGCGCAGGAGAGGGCGTGCCCGGATCGCCCGGAAGCGTTCCGGCGGTCTACGACAACAACGAGAGCGTCCAGAACGCAGACGTCGTGCTCTGGTACATCGCACACGTTCCCTCGGTCGAATTGCCGAGGGCATGCGGTCCGTGGTTCGCACTCGACAGCTACCCAGAGCCGCCGGCCGGGCACGACGAGGATCACCACTAGCCACGACGCTTCGTGGCTGAGAGAGGAGAGTTCAGATGGCGAGGCCGAGGCGAAAAACCACGACGAGCCGCAAGGCAGCAGCGACCACCCGGCGGAGACGTCCGACCAGGGAGACGCCGATGACCGGTCACCTCGCCCGGGGAGACGTCCACACGTTGCTCCTCGAGCGCAACCTGCCGGTCCTAACACGCTCGATGACCTTCGCGAAGCTCGTGCAGCCGAACCTCAGGTTCCTCAATTTGAAGGATCTGCTGTGGCTGTTTCCTCCAATCTGCCACCGCAAAGATCAGGCGGCGCTCACCGACAACGAGAAGTCGCGCTTCATCTGCGCCTTCAACATGGTCAATGCCGACGGCACGCTCGGCCAGCTCGTCGACATCCACTCCGAGATGCACATGCAGCACACGAACGACCGGCTGCTGCCGTGGCACCGGGTTTTCCTTCACCTCTTCGAGGAGGCTCTCCACAACTACCACCCGGACGTATGCATCCCGTACTGGGACTGGAGCAGGGTGGAGGAGCAGCACTTCCCCGACTGGTTGGTGCCTGTGCTGCCCACCGTGCACACGCCGACCCGAACGGTCAACGTGATTCGTGCGCCGGGCTCTGACGGAGGGCTGGCGGCGATCGCCTCCGGCGTACCGTCGGCAATGTCGAAGACGAGCTATTCGACCTTCACGGCACCAATCAACGGCATCCACGGTTCTGTGCACATCTGGGTTGGTGGGACGATGTCGGATGCATCCGTCTCGCCGGCGGATCCGGTGTTTTGGCTGCATCACGCGAACCTGGATCGACTCTGGTGGGCTTGGTACAACAGTCCGCAAGGGAATCATGAGAATCCGCCGCTCACGGGGGCTGATGCCGTCATGGACCCGTGGACGTACACGGAGGCGGACGTCCGAAATATCGCGTCGCTGGGATACGACTATGTCTGAGCGCTAGCGCGCGGCGACCGACGGCAAAGCCCGAGACGAGTTGTGTCTAGCTGAACGAGTACGCGTGGCGCTACAACTGCCGCGAGTCCGACCGGGGCATGTTCAAGGAACTGCTCGCGGAAGCTGTTACTAGGGCGGAATAGCCGATGAGACGTCTGCCCGGCATAGCCATCACCGTGCTCGGCCTGCTCATTGTCGCGACGGGGATCACCATGGCCGTCACTTCCCACGCCGAGACGTGGGTCGGGCCAGTCATCATCGGTGGCAGCATCGCGTTCCTTGGCGTGGTCGTCGCGGCCATCGGTTGGCTTGTGGTTCGCGCGCGCTAGGGCTTCT
>WNFV01003370.1_pt1 | contig 20484 bp, 18 predicted proteins | sample 5400101 | NCBI WGS metagenome assembly WNFV01 (sample SAMN13153361, study PRJNA577476) | soil metagenome | isolation source: 115 cm soil or saprolite under grassland replicate 1 | place: USA:California | collected 2016-06-15 | reverse complement strand
CTTGCATGTGTTATGCGCACCGCCAGCGTTAACCCTGAGCCAGGATCAAACTCTCCGTCCAAAACGGAGGACCCAGAGCGTTCGCCCTGAGTCTTCTCAGACTCTCAGAGTCTTTCCCACTCTTCAGTTGTCAAGGTGCAGGCCCCTCGGGCCGGGACGGAGTTCATACCCCCTTTTGGGCGCACGAAACCTGTTCGGCTGAGGAACCTGTGAATGATACCCGGCCCGAAGCCGAGTTTGCAAACCCGACTGCCAAGGCCGGCGGAAAGCTCCTAGAAGGCCGTCCGGCCCGCCATCGCCCGGGCCAGGGTCAGCTCGTCGGCGTACTCGAGGTCACCCCCCACCGGCAGGCCGTGCGCGGGGCGCGTCACCCTGGCCCCGAACGGTTGGAGCGCCCGCTGGAGGTAGACGGCGGTGGCCTCGCCCTCGATATCGGCATCGGTGGCGATGATCACCTCGCTCGGGGCCTCGTCTCGGACGCGGTCCAGCAGCTGCTGGACGTGGATCTGCTCCGGGCCGATGCCGTCGATCGGCGAGATCACGCCGTGCAGGACGAAGTACAGCCCATGGAACTCGGCGGTGCGCTCGATGGCGAGCACGTCGAAGGCCGACTCGACGACGCAGATCACCGACGCGTCTCGCCTCGGTGAGGCGCAGATCGCGCACAGGCTGCCCTCGGCGATGTTGTAGCAGCGCCCGCAGTAGCCGATGCGAGCCTTGACATCCTCGATGGCCCGGGCCAGCGAATCGGCGCGCTGCCGGTCGACCCGGAGGAGGTGAAACGCGAGCCGCTGCGCCGTCTTGGGCCCGATGCCAGGCAGCCGCGAGAGCTCCTGGACAAGCCGCTCCAGCGGTTCGGGAAGCTGCGCCATCTGCTAGACGAGGCCGGGCGGGAGTCCCAGACCTGCGGCGACCGATTGCATCTTCGCAGCCGCCATCTCTTTAGATTTCTCCATCGCGTCGTTGACCGCCGCGACCACGAGGTCCTGGAGCATCTCCGGATCGCCCGCCGCTTCGGGATCGATCCGCACCGACAGCAATTTCTGGGTGCCGGTCGCGACGACGGTGACCGCGCCACCGCCGGCGGTCGCCTCGACGGTATCGGACTCCAGCTCTTGCTGGAGCCTCTGCATCCGGTCCTGCATGTGCTGAACCTGGCGCAGCATCTTCAGCGGATCCTTCACTCTGTTATCTCCTTCACCCTCGTCACCCGGCCGTCGAAGCGTTTGACGATCTCGCGCACGAAGGGATCATCCTCCGGGCTTGCCGGCCGCGCCGTGGATTTCGCAGCCTCGGCCTCGCGCAGCCGAAAATCGATGCGCACGCCGTCGCCCAGCCACGCCTGGACGTGCGGCACCAGATGCGCCGACTGCTCCTGCGCTTTCTTGTGGTGAAAGCCGTACTTGAACCACAGGATGAGCGTCCCGCCGTCAACCTCCGGCTGCGCGTCGAGATAGACGGCCCGAACCGTGCGATTCAGTTTTTCGAGCACATCAGACCACCCCGTGACGGGAGCCACAACTTTCACCTCCCCACCCAAAGGGGAGGTCGCCCTCACCTCCCCGCTTGCCGGGGAGGTCGACGCGCGAAGCGCGTCGGGTGGGGCCGATCCCTCGCTCTCCACCGCCAGGCGCGCCAGCGTCGCCTCGACCAGGAAGCGTGGCTCTGCGTGGCGTCGCACCTCGCCGTCGAGGTGCAGCAGCGCGTCGAGCACGCTTGACAGGCGTTTCGCGGTCGCCTGGTCGTGCCGCGAGAGCGCCGACACCAGGCGGTCGCGGCACCCTTCCATCAACCCCCGCACGACCTGGCGCAGCTCGGCCCCCGCGGAATACACGCGGTTCAGCTCGGCCAGCGCCTCGGCCGCGCGGCCCACGAGCACGTCGTCAAGCAGGGAGTCGAGCAGCCGCGGGTCGGCGATGCCCAGCAGCGAGCGCGCCGACTCCAACGAGATGGGGCCTGAAGCAAGCGGCACCAGCTGGTCGAGCAGCCCGACCGCGTCGCGCATCGAGCCTTGCGCAGTGCGCGCGATCAGCTGCATCGCCTCGGCGTCGACCTGCACCTTCTCTGTCTGCGCGATGTGGGTGAGCCGGCCGACGATCTGCTCTTCGCTGTGACGCCGGAACACGAACTGCTGGCAGCGGCCGATGACCGTGAGCGGGATCTTCTGCGCATCCGTCGTGCACAGGACGAAGACAACATGGGCCGGCGGCTCCTCGAGCGTCTTGAGCAGCGCGTTGAACGCCGGCTCGGTCAGCATGTGCGCCTCGTCGATGATGTAGATCTTGTACGGCCCGAGCGCCGGGGCCAGGTTGACCTTTTCGCGGAGGTCGCGGATCTCGTCGATCCCGCGGTTCGAAGCGGCGTCGATCTCGATGAGGTCGAGCGCCGACCCGGTGGTCACCTCGAGACAGGACTGGCACTTGTTGCAGGGCTCGGCCGAATCGCGTGGCCGCCCGGTGCAGTTCAGCGCCTTGGCGAGCAGGCGCGCCGCCGACGTCTTCCCCGTCCCGCGCGAGCCGCTGAACAGGTAAGCGTGGGCGACGCGGCTGGAGATGATCGCTCCCTGCAGCGCGCGCGAGGCCGCCTCCTGGCCGACGAGGTCGGCGAAGGTCTGCGATCGGTACTTGCGATAGAGAGATTGGTACTCAGGCATCGGCAACATCGGTGGTCGCGCACCCTCGCCTCGATCGAAGACCCCCAGCGCGCACCGCGGTTCTCGGCTCGGGCAAGGATGGCTGCGGCACCCCCAGGTTTCTCCTTACCGCTGCTTCCTTCCGGACCTGACGGGGTTCGGAGACCCGAGCTGCGCAGGTCCCGACCTTCAACGCCGTTTGCCGCGGCCGGTTCTGAGAACCCAGACCTCAGCGATGGAATTCGGTCCGGCTAAGGCGGATTGCCGGTTCAGGGTACCGCCAGCACCCCACTTAGCGCGACCAACCGCAAGTTTACCCGGGCCCCGGTGCGGCGACCGTCCGCCGCGATGCCCACGCAAGATGCACAAACGTCGCCAGCGTCGCCAGCGGGATGGCGACCTCCGCCCCGATCAGCAGCGCGCTCGCGTCCTGGTGCAGCCCGCGCAGCAAGCAGACGCCGCCCACCAGCACAAGGATCAGGACGGTCGACACCTGCCCGGTCAGCGTGTGGCGCAGCTCCGGCCGTCGCCCGAGCAGGATCAAAAGGCCGCCACCCAAGGCCGGCAGCAGGTAACGAGCGATCACGACCAGCGCGAGCCACAGCGGCAGCGCTCCGCCGAGGGCGAGGCCGACGCAAAGCGCGCCCGTGAAAAGGCCGTCGACGACCGGATCCAGGCCGCCGCCGAAGTGCGTCGGCTGCGCGAAGCGGCGGGCGACCGTGCCGTCGACCAGGTCGCTCAGGCCGGCCACGGCAACCGTCACGGCGAGAAGGCCGAACTGACCGGTCAACGCGTACGCAAATGCCGGCGCCGCGAGGTAGGCGCGGGCCAGGGAAACCTGGTTCGCCTCGCCCGGAATGAATGCGCCCACCACCGCGACCGCGACCAGCCATGCGAGCACCAACGGCGACTCGCCCGCGGCCCACGCCCACAGCGCTCCGACCACGACGTAGACGACGCCGGCGATGATGCCGGTCCGGTTAAGGCGCACGCCGACTAGTGTGGCGAGGGGCTGGGTCCAGGAGTCGGCGCCGGAGACGGCGAAGGCGATGGCGGCACGTAGGGCGCCTCGCCGGGGTACGGGTTCGCGCCGCACGGCAGCCTGGGTTCGCCAAACCCTTTGAGGAAGATCTCGTTGTAGCCCCCGCTCGAGACGTAGCCGCCGTCGTAGCTGCAAACCTGCCGCGTCACCACGCCCGGTGGCTGCTTCCACATCGCGGGCCAGGGATGCTTGGAGTAGTACTCCTCGAGGAACGGCTTCCACACCGAGGTGCCGACGTTCTCACCAAACAGGACGCCGGTCGGGCACTGCCAGCCCGAGGGTGGGAAGTTCGTCGCCAGATACGCGTAGCCGGAGTTGCATTTCGGACCGTCGTTGATGTGCATCAGCGAGGCCGCCACCGCGAGGTTCGGCGTGTAGCCGATGAAGATCGACCCGGTGTAGGCCTCGGTGGTCCCAGACTTGCCGGCGACGGCCCGCTTGCCCAGCGCGCCGAGATAGAGGTTGACCGGACCCCGCATCAGGTCGGTCATCACGTAACCGAGCTCGGGGGTGATGACCTGCACGTGGCCGAAGTTCGGATCGAACGCCTCGAGCACTTTGCCGCTCGCGTCGGTGACGCGCAGGATGCCGTGCGGGCTGATCCGGTAGCCGCCGTTGTCGAAGGCGGAGTAGGCAGCGAGGTGCTCCGCCATCGAGATCGCGTCGTGGCCGAGCGTCGTCGCCACCCCCTCGGGGTTCTCGATCTTCGCGGTCACGCCGAGGCTGTGCACGAACGACACCACGTCGTCGCCGCCCGCCTGGCGATACGTCCAGAGCGCGGGCAGGTTGCGCGACCGCGCGAGCGCGGTGCGCAGGGGGATGTATCCCTCGTGCTTGCCGTCCCAGTCGGTGAACGTGTGGCCCCCGATCACGCCCGTCTCGTCGTTGAGCAGCGTCGCCGGCGTGACCAGGCCCGCCTGCAGCGCGGTCGCGTACGTGTAGACCTTGAACGAGGAACCCACGCCGCGCCATCCGAGCGGATCGGTGCCTGTGAGGTTGATCTGCCCGCGGATGGCGGCGTTGTTGTAGTCCGCGCTGCCGACCAAGGCCAGGATCTCGCCGTCGTTCGGATTCATGACCATCATCGCGCCGGTGTTGACACCTCGCTTGGCGTAGGTCTTCACGCCTGCGCGGACCCACTTGTTGGCCATCGCCTGCGTGGTCAGGTCGAGCGTGGTGGTGATCGTGAGCCCGCCCTCGTAGAGCGCGAGGTCGCCGTAGCGCTTCTTGATGTACTTGACGATGTAGTCGACGAAGTGCGCGGTCAGCGCTGGGTGCGCCGCGGGCAGAGCCTTGTGGGCGCCGACCATTCGCGTCAGCAGGTCGCTGGTGAAGATCTCGTCGGCGCCGCCGCGACTCAGGTCTCCAACCGCGATCAGGCTGTCCAGGACCTGCCGCCAGCGCACCTTGGCTGCCTCGAGCTGGTCGGGGGTGCCGAACGGGTCGTAGTCGCTGGGCGCCTGCGGGAGGCCGGCCAGAAAGCTGGCCTGGGCCCACGTCAGGTCGCTGGCGTGGACCTGGAAGTACGTCTGCGCCGCCGCCTCGGCGCCGTAGGCGCCGTTCCCGTAGTTGATCGTGTTCAGGTACAGCTCGAGGATCTGCTGCTTGGTGTAGCGCCGTTCCATCTCCTCCGCCAGGAGGAGCTCCCGGAACTTGCGGCTGATCGTGCGGCTCTGCGCCTCGTCGGTGTCGAGGACGTCGTTCTTCACGACCTGCTGGGTGATCGTCGAGCCGCCCTGGGCAAACGTCCGGTGCGTCAGGTTGAAGGCGATGGCGATGGCGAGGCGCCGGTAATCGACGCCCGAGTTGTCGTAAAAGGTGCGGTCCTCGGTGGCGATCGTCGCCCGCTGCAGCTTGTCGCTGATCTTGGCGAGCGGCACCACGGTGCGGTTCTCGTGGTAGAGCGCCTCGACCAGCTGGCCGTTGCGGTCGACGATGCGCGTGGTCTGGGAAAGGTTCGAGGTCTGGATGGCGTCGATCGAGGGCAGGTCGCCGGCGAAGTAGTCGACTACGCCGATCGTGCCCGCCGTGCCGAGCAGGGCACCGCTCGACAGCAATGTCAGGCTGAACAGCGCCAACCGCACCAGGCGATGGCGCGTGGCTCGCTTGGGGGCTCTTCGGGTTCGCGCCCGGGCGCGACGCCGCTTCTTGTGTGCGGGCAGGCGGGACCTCCAGGACGTTTACTGCGACGTTGGCTTCGTTCGGTGGCCCGGAGTTTACCGAAGTCCGAGCGCTTCGGCTCCCTGGTCGGCCAGGCCCAGGATCGGGTTGCCGAGCACGCCGTAGGCCGCGATGACCACGCAGAAGGCCACCGCACCGGCGGTCGAGAGGGCGGTGACCACGGGCAGAGCGGCGGCGGCGCCTCGCCTCGACTCCTCGAGCGGGCTCTGTATATAGAGGACGCGCAAGGTGCCCACGGTGGCGGCGATGCTCATCAACGTTCCGACCAACCCGATGCCCAGGAGCACGAAGTTCCCACTCTGCGCCAACGCTGTGGCGACCGCCAGCTCGCCGAAAAAGCCGGCCAGGGGTGGCGCGCCCGCCAGCGACAGCATCGCCAGGGCGAGCCCGGCGGCGCGCACTGGACGCACCCCGCCCAGCCCGGCGATCGCCGGCTCGCCACCCTCGGCGCGACCCAGGAGGGCCGGACCGCAGGTGGCCGCGATCGCGAACGCGCCGAGCAGGAACAGCGACGCCGCGATCCCGGTCCGGTAGTGGGTCGCGAGCCCGGCCGCGATCCATCCCAGCTGCCCCACCGCAAGGTAGGCCAGCCTCGGCCGCGGGGAGCGGACCGCGAGGGCGGCCGCCCCACCCCCGACGATCGCGATGGCCGCGACGGCGTACGCCCACAACGTGTACGCGGCGGGGATCGGGACCAGCGCCGCCACCAGCTTGATGGCGACGGTCGCCGAGGCCAGCGCGGTCAGACCCACGACCAGGCCGGCGCCCAACGGCGAAGCGCCGATTCCCACCGTGAGCCCGGCGACGTGGAACGGCGCCAGCCCAGCCCGCACCGCCAGTCCCGCGACCAGCAGCAACACCGGCAGCGCCAGCGCCACCGTGGGAGAACGGCCCACGAACACGTCGCGCATCGTCGCCAGGTCGGCGTTCCCGGTCGTGGCGTAGAGGAAGGCGAAGCCGAACAGCAGCAGCCCGCTCGCGACCCCGCCCACCACCAGCAACCGCAGGGCCAGGTCGGGCCGGCGCAGCGACACCAGGACGACCGAGGCGGCGGCGGTGAGCTCGAGCCCCGCCCAAAGGCCCAGCAGGTCGCCCGCCGAGGCGGCGACCATCACCCCGAACGCCGCCAGCAGGGGCATCGCGAGCCCCAGGTGCATCGAGTCTTCGGCGGACCAGTCGGTGGAGGCAAGCGCGATCGCCGCGGTCAGCAATGCGGCGGCCTTGGCGAAGAGCGCGAAGCGGTCCTGGACGAGCGCGCCCCCGAAATAGGTGGTGAGGGCAGCTCCCGCCCACAGCTCGATGCCGAACGCGACGAGGACCAGCAGCGCGGTGGCCTGTGGCAGATACGCGCGCGAGCCGCGAGGCAGCCAGCCGAACCGGCCGCTCACCAGGATCACGACCGCCAGCGCGACCACGAGGGCCTCGGGGACGAGGACGGCGTACCTCATGGCGATGCCCCAGGGATCGGGATCGAGTAGTTCGTCGAGGCGATGTCGGAGACGCCCGCCGTCATCTGGAGCATGAAGCCCGGGTCGAACAGGGGAACGTCGGTGCCCGGGATCTTCGGCCCGCCAGGAAACAGGCCGACCCACAGCAGCGCGCCGGCGAGGATACCCAGGTACCACGTCTCACCGAGGGACGCGTCCGACACTCCGGGGGCGTCCGGGTTGGTCGCCCCGAACAGCACGCGACCGAGGAGGATGGCAAGCGCGACGGCTGTGACCGCGAGCCCCATGGCCACGGCGAAGCCGCCGACGGGCTGGTTCTTCATGGCGCCGAAGAACGTCATGACCTCGGCGGTGAACGACGCGAGAATCGGCACCCCGAGCAGCCCGAATGCGCCCAGCGTCATCAGCCATGCGATGTTCGGCATGCGGGGGGCGAGACCTCCGAGAAGCTCCACGCTGCGCGTCTGCGCGCGCTCGGAGAGGGTGGCGCAGACGCCGGCGATGAGCGCCGCCGCCAGCCCGCCCGTGAAGAGACTCAGCACGCTCCCCGCTATGCCCAGTGGTGAGACCGCCGCCAGGCCGAGGATGGTCACGCCACCGGGGACCATCGCCAGGTAGGCTCCCGCGTGCCGGATGTCGAGGGAGCGAATCGCGGCCAGTCCGGCGTAGCCGACAGTCAGCGCCGCCAGCGCGGCCAGCACCGGCGACAGGAGATGCGCCGCGGCCGGCTCGCCGGCGATGACGACTCGCAAGAGCAGGAAAGCGCCAAGCCTCGACGTCGTCCCGGCGACGAGCACCGTGACGCCGGCCGGCGCCTCCGCCAGGGCGTCGCGAGCCCATCCATGGAGCGGGAACAGCGGCAGGCGCGTCGCCGCCGCGACGACCATGGCGACGCTGATCCCGAGCTGGATCCGCGGCGAGAGCGTCGTCTGGAGGAGGGTCTCCATATCGAAAGTCCGGCCGCCTGCGGCGGCGTACAGCGCGAGCACCCCGACCACGAGGGCCGCGGTGCCAAAGCCCCAGTAGCCGACGAGCCTCCACGCGGCCGCGACCCGTCGGGGACCGCCCCAGCCGAGTATCAACAGTGCGATCGGAACGATGGACGCGCCCCAGAAGAGGATCAGCACGAAGAAGTCGCGGGCCACGATCGCGCCGTTGACCGAGGCCTCGGCCAGGAGCAGGAGCGCAAAGTACGAGCGAAGCCGCTCCCGCACGCCGAGCGACGCCAGCACCGAGGCGATGCCGATGAGACCGGACAGCATGAGCATCGCGATCCCAGGGCCGTCAACGCCGAGGTGGTACGTGACGCCGAGCGCCGGCAGCCACGGGACTTTCTCCTCGTACTGCATCGTGGGCAGGAAGTTCTCGAACTGGTTGTAGGCGATGAACAGGATGAACATCGTGCCCAGGTTCGTGAAGAAGGCGATCTGCTTGACCAGCGCGTCGTAGCGGCCGCGCGGGTTGGGCATGGTCGCGATCGCGACGGCCGCCACGACGGGGACCCAGATGAGCAGGCTCAACAGGAAGGCCGACGAGAAGATCCCGGCGCCGATGGTCTGCGTCGTGATCGCCGCCAGCGTCATCGCACGATCCCGGGCGCGGCGAGCGCAAAGACGAGGGCGAGCACGACGGCGAGCGCGACGACGATCGGCAGCGCAGGCGCGCGGCTCGAGGCGAGGGCTAGCTGTCCCGTGGCGGCGGCAAATCGGCCGATCGCACCATCGCCCGCGGGCAGCCAATCGCCGAAGCGCCGGACCAGGTCCATGGACGGTGAGATCAGGAACCGATCCACGACGTGGTAGCCGGCGCTGGTTCCCCTCTGCAGCCACGCTCCGGCGAACGCCGAGACTCCGAGCGCCCCGTCCTTGCCTCGCCAGAAGGCGAGCCCGCAAGCGATAAAGCCGGCGACCCCCAGCGCCGCCCACAGCCCCAGCGCCGCCGCCGGCGCGGCGGGGTGCTTCTGGCCGTCGATGAAGCCGAGCCAGCCCGTGGCCAGCGAGGCGAGGGCCAGCGCCGCGCCCGCGACCACGAGCCAGTACGGAAAGCCGAGGGCGCCCTGTGGCTCACGCACGCGCTCGGGATCGAACGTGCGGCGCCGGCGCAGAGGCCCGAACGACGCCCCGAGGAAAACTCGCACGGCGCCGACCGCGAGCAGCAGGACCGCCTCGCCCAAAGCGAATCCGATCCGGCTGCGCGACGACACCCCAAACGCCAGGGCGCCGGTCGCGGCAAGACCGATGACCAGCGCCGAGAGCAGCAGCGCGCCCGCCGTGGCGCGCATGCGCCGCCAGGCATCGCCCATCTCGGTCAGATCGTCCGTGCGCATCGCGCCCGCGATCGCTGAAACCGCGAGCATGGCGGCTGCCCTCGCGGGGGCCACCGCCAGCACGGCGGCGACGCCCGCGATCCCGTACGCGGCCGGGCTGTGGTACGCGGCGTTGATGACGACCGCGGCTGCGATCGCCGTCGCGCTCGAAGCCGCCAGGGTGATGATGCGGCGAGGCTCGTTTCCGAACAGGCCCAGGACGGCCATGATCACCGCGGCCACCGCGCAGGCGACGAGCATCGCCTGGAGCGTCTGCGTGTTGGAACCGACAAAGATCGGCGTCAGTCGGTAGAGCACGACGATCGCGACGATCGACCACGCGGCCTGGACGACCGCCGACGCCGCAGGCGGTGCGGTGACCGCCGTGCGCGTCATCCACGCGACAAACGGCCACAGCGCGAGGCGTCCCGCCACACCGACGAACAGCAGCGCCGAGCCCAGGACGATCGAGCGCACGGTCCATCCGGGATTCGTGTGCAGGTTCGCCAGCAGCGAGCTCAGGTTGGCGAGGCCGTACCGGGCGTAAAACCAGCCGATGCCGCACAGGAGACAGAGGTCGGTCAGGAATGGGAGCGCAAGCGCGACTCGTGCCCGCATCGCCGGTTCATCCAGGCCCCAGCGGTGGGCGAGCATCAGGTACGTGAGCGCGCCGGCGAGCGCCCAGAACCCAAACATCGCGGCCAGGTCCCAGCTGAGCAGGATGCCCGCGCACGCGAAGAGCAGAAGCGTCAGCTCGCCGTGGAAGCGAGCGGCGCCTGGCTCGTTGCGGCCCATCAGCTGGTGCCAGCCGATGGCGGCGATCAGGCAGACCTCGATCACGAGCAGGGCGACCACGGTGAGCTTGTCGGCATGCATCACGAGGTCGATCGAGAAGGTCTGGAAGTTCGCCACCCCGGAGAAGGCGACCGACATCGTCACGTACTTGTAGGTCGCGACGAAGGCGCTTCCCTTTTTGATGACGCCCCACGCGACCAGCAGCGTGAGCAGGAGCGTGACCACGGCGCCGAGCATCGCCGTCGCCGACGCCGAGCGACGTGTCCGCACGCTGGAAAGCGCGAGCAGGAAAGACGCGAACGGCGCGATGAGAAGCAGGGGCACCGCCCACTGCAATGCCGCGACCGGGTCGAACGTGAAGCCCGACGGCCTCGCGCCCGATGCTGCTCCAGACGCCGCGGCGAGAAGGTCGCCGGCGTGCCAGAGCATGCTCAGCGAGCGCCCTCCCGGCCGGCGATGCCGAGGCCAAGCGCGAGCAGCGCGACCGACGCGATCCCCAGCAGGACTGCAAGCTCGTGGCCCAGCAGGTGCGGACCACCGGCTGCGGCGAATCGGGCGACGCCGACGAACGCGACGCCGGCGCCGCCAAAGATCAGCGGGATGCCTGCCACGGCCGAAGCGAGGTCGCGGCGCCAGACCGCGGCGAACACTCCCGCAGTGGCGAGGCCGGCCGCGACGACGAACACCGTGACGAGGCTCGCGCTCACCGCGCGCGCTCCCGGCCACGCCAGACTGCGGCCGCGCCGGCAAGGCTCACCAGGACCAGGGCCGCGATCGCCTCGGTCGCGAAAGCGTCGTGCGCGAAGAGCAGGCGACCGACATCGGAGGCTCCAAACGCTTCGCTCACCGCCTTTGCCTGCGCAAAGTCTCCCCGGAACGCCGAGTATGCGAGCAAAGCCAGGAGCGCACCGGCGGCGACTGCGCCCAGCTGCCTCCACAACGTTCCGACGACGCCCTCGATGGATCGATAGCGCGGAACGGCGACGAGCGCGGCGCAGGCCAGGTAACAGACCAGCGCGACGAGAGCCGCGAAACCAGCGCCCAAAGACGCGTAGATGCCGGCGATTCCGACTCCTGCCACGGCCAGTGCAGCGCCGCGTAGGCCACGCGCGGGCATCAGAGCGACGCCAAGGGCCCCGATCACCGACACGCCGGAGGACACGTAGAAACCAATCGCGTGGAGGGAGTCCATGGACACTCCGTGGTAATGAAAAGACGCGGCTATCGGCCGGTTTCGGCTAGGCCCCCGGCTGGCGCCAAGCATACAGAATGCCCGCGCCGGCAATTGCCGCGGCCGCGAGCGCCGCGATCACTCCGCCGAGACCAGGCGTGGCCGTGGTCGAGTCGAGAACGAAGACCGTCAGCACAGCCAGCAGCGCGAGTCCGACACCCGCGGCGGCGACGCGCAGCATGTCCGATCGCGCGAGCGCCCGCGAGAATGTCCGCATGGCCGCAGTATCGCAGGCCCTGGTCGCGTTCGCGAATCACTTCCGGCCGCCGGGAGCGCCGGGCGTCGAGGTGATCGACACGGCACGCTACCGCATCACCCTGCAGCCGGACTACCCGATACCCGGTCCGAACAGCGTGTCGTGGATCAGGTGCCGATCCCAGGAAGCTGACCAGCTCATCGACGAGGTGCGGTCGCTCGTCGCGCCCCGTCACCTGCCCATCATGTGGACGCTGGATCCTCAGGCTGAGCCCGCAGATTTTCCCGAGCATCTTGCGGAGCACGGCGTGCTGCCTGACCCCCATGCACCGGAGGTCGATGTGATGGTCCTCCCGATCAGTGCCTCCATCGAGCCGCCGCTGATCGACGGTCTCGAGATGCGGGACGCCCTGGTGGACGAGGCCAGCTTTAGAACCGCCGACGCCATCAACTCGGAGGCGTTCGACGCCCCACGCTCCGGCGGCGAGGGCACAGGCCTCGAGAGGCGGCGTCAAAACCAGCTGGCGGCGGGCAATCGACGCGTGATCCTGGCGAGCGTCGGGGGCGAGGCGGCAGGCAGCGCGGGGCTGACGCTGTTTCCGCCGCACGGTGCGGTCCTGAACGGCGGTGGGGTGCGCGAGAAGTTTCGCGGCCGCGGCGTCTATCGCGCGATGGTCGCGGCGCGCCTGGCCATGGCGCGCCAGGCCGGCGTGGAGGGGCTCGCGGTCTGGGGCGGGGCGATGTCGGCGCCGATCCTCAGCAGGCTGGGGTTCGAGAAGGTCGGCTGGAGGCGCTTTTACCTGGACACGACCACCGGATAGGCAACCCTCTTCCCCCGCGCCGCGAAGGTCTAGGCAAGACTCTCCACCCAGGCTCGGTGGAGGGAGCCATAGCGGCCCGCGCTGGCCTTGAGCTCTGAAGGCTCGCCGTCCTCGACCACACGGCCGGCGTCGATGACCAGGACCCGGTCCGCGATCTCGACCGTCGAGAGACGGTGGGCGATGATGATCGCGGTCCGGCCGCGAAGCAGCGTCCGCAGCGCGCGCTGCACCAGCCGCTCAGACGGGAGGTCCAGCGACGATGTCGCCTCGTCGAGGATCAGCACCCGAGGATCGGCGAGGAACGCTCGAGCGAACGCCACGAGCTGGCGCTGGCCCGACGAGAGCCGCACCCCGCGACGCCGGACGTCGGTGTCGTAGCCGTTCGGCATCGCCGCGATGAACTCGTGCGCTCCGATCGCGCGCACCGCGGCTTCCACCTCCTGGGTCGTCGCCTCGGGACGCCCGAACAGGATGTTGTCGCCCACCGTGCCGGAGAAGAGAAAGCTCTCCTGGGTGACCATGGCGACCGCCCGTCTCAGGTCGGCGACCGCGAGCGAACGCAGGTCGAGGCCGTCGAGCGTCACGCGACCCTGTGTCGGATCGTAGAACCTGGCGATCAGCCGGGCGATGGTGGTCTTGCCGGCGCCGGTCTCCCCTACCAGCGCGACGACCTGCCCGGCCGGAATCAGGACGTCGATGTCGTGCAGAACAGGCTTCTCGCGATAGGCGAAAGTCACGTGCTCGAACGCGATCGCGCCTCTGGCATGCGTCAGCGCGACCGGGGATCGCGGCTCGGGGACGGTCGTCGATTCCTCCAGCACGCCGGCGAGCTTCTCGAGCGCGGCGCCGGCGGCCTGGAACACGTTGTAGAACTGCGAAAGGTCCTGCAGCGGGTCGAAGAACTGACGCAGGTAGAGGACGAACGCGGTCAGCACGCCAAGCGTCACCTCCCCGCGCGCGAACAGGTAACCGCCGTAGAGCAGGACGCAGGCGGTGGTCAGGCGGCCCAGCAGGTTGATGGCCGGGCCGAACGTCGAGACCAGCTGGTTCGACCAGATGTTGGCGTCCCGGTAGCGGCCGTTGACGTCTTCGAAGATCTCCTGGTTGCGCGGCTCGCGCCGAAACGCATGCACTGCACGGATGCCGCCGAGCGACTCCACGTAATGGACTATCACGAGCACGATCGCACGGCGCACGGCGCGGTACGCCCGAGCCGAGTTGAGGCGGAACCAGTAGGTGAGCGCGATGACGATCGGCATCGCGACCAGGGACACCATGCCCAACCGCACATCGAGGTGGATCAGGATCGCGCTGATCGCGACCACGGAGATCAGCGAGGTGATGACCGACGTCAGCCCCGTCGCGAGCAGCTCGTTCAGAGCATCGATGTCGGACGTGAGGCGGGAGATGATGCGGCCGGACGTGTAGCGCTCATAGAACGAGATGGAGAGCTGCTGCACGTGCGCGAACAGCATTCGCCGCAGGTCGAAGAGGATGTCGGCGCCGATCCGCCCCGACACGCGAAGGAAGGCGTAGTTGGCGGCAGCGTTGACCACCAACGCCAGGAGGAGCAGACCGACGATCGCCGCCAGCGTGGCCAGGTTGCCGCGGGCGCCGGGACGGATGCCCTTGTCGATCCCCAGCCCGACCAGGTACGGAAGCGACAGGTAAGCCGCGGACCGGATGGTGATGAGCAACGCCGCCAGCCCGATCTGCCTCCGGTAGGGCCGCGCCAGGTTTGCGAGCAGGCGCCGGCTCCGCCGGCGAAGCAGGCCGGCGACAGTCGGCGAGAACTCATCGACCTCCTCGGCGGCGACACCACGCCACGTGTCCGCTCGCACGGCGGCACTCATGCCAGGGCCTCCTCCTCGCTCGGCTCCCACTCCTGCGAGAGAAGCGAGCGGTAAAGCGCGTTCCTGCCCATCAGCTCGCTGTGCGTGCCCACCGCCGCGACCGTGCCGCCGTCGATCAGCGCCACGCGGTCGGCGAGCGCGAGCGTCGACGGGCGGTGGACCACCAGCAGCCCGGTCGCGCCTTCGAGGATGCTCGCCAGCGCCGACTCGATGACGGCCTCGGTGTGGACGTCGACCGAGGACAGCGGGTCGTCGAGGACGAGCACCGGCGGCGCTCCGAGCACGGCCCGGGCGAGCGCCAGCCGCTGGCGCTGCCCGCCGGACAGCGTGTACCCCTGCTCACCCACGCGTGTCTCGAGACCCCAGGGGAGGTCCCAGACGAAGCCCGCCTGGGCGACGTCGAGGGCGCGCTTCAGCTCCTCGTCGGAGACGACGGGGCGGCCCATGACGAGGTTCTCGTGGACCGAGGCCGAGAACAGGATCGGGTCTTCGAACGCAAACCCGATCTGCGCGCGCAGCGACCGAAGCAGGATGTCGCGCACGTCCACGCCGTCCAGCAGCACGGCGCCTTCGGTGACGTCGTAGAGGCGTGGCACCAGGTGGGCCAGGGCGGTCTTGCCGCTGCCTGTGCGCCCGACGAGCCCGACGGTCTCCCCGGGCTCGACCACGAGGTTCAGGTCCCGCAGCACCCAATCGTCCGAGCCCGGATACCGAAACCCGACGCCGCGGAACTCGAGCCTGCCGCGGGAGTGGTCGAGGGCGCGCGCACGCGGCCGGTCGGCGATCTCCGGCCGCGCGTCGAGGACCTCGTTCAAGCGCTCGGAGGCAGTGCGGCACTCTTCGCTCATCGAGAGCACCCAGCCGATCGCCTCCATCGGCCAGATGAGCATGAAGACGTAGTTCATGAAAGCGACCAGCCCGCCGATGGTCAGGTTGCCCTGGACCACGTTGACTCCGCCCAGCAGCAGGACGCCGACGAGCGAGAGGTTCGGCAGCAGGTTCAGCTCTGTCCACACCTCGGCGCGGGCCTTGACCCCCTGCACGCTCGTCTCGCGGATCACGCGCGCCTGGCCGTCGAAGCGGTGTTGCATCAGCGGCATGCGGCCGAACGCCTTGATGATGCGCACGCCGGTGGCCATCTCCTCGATGGTCGTCGTCAGATCGCCGGACAGGTCCTGGAGGCGGCGGGCGATGACCTTGTACTTGTCGTGGAAGATGTTGCTGAAGACCGCGATGGGCAGCATGCAGAGCACCACGAGCAGGGCTAGCTGCCACTGAATCTGCACCATCAGGACGAACACCACGGCGAACGTGACGACCGTCTGCAGGAACCAGACGAGGCCGAAACCCACGAACCGGCGAACGGTTCCGATGTCGGCGATCGCTCGCGAGAGCAGCTGGCCCGACTGCCAGTTGTCGTGGAAGGAAACCTGCAAGCGCTGGAGGTGGGCGTAGAAATCGTTGCGGAGGTCCGTCTCCATGCGATACGACGCGACGCCGGCGAAGTGTCGCCGCAGGACGATGAGAAAGAACTCGAGGACGCCGATGAGGATGAGCAGGCCTGCCATGACGACGAGCTGGCCTTCTTCGTGGTGGGTGATCGGGCCATCGATGATGTACTGGATCACCTTCGGGATCGAAGCCGCGGTGGCCAGGCTGCCCAGCTGCGAGAGACCGAAGATCAGGACGAGGCCGGCGTACGGCCGCAGGTACGGCACGTAGCGGCGCAACGCCAAGAGGCCCACGAGAGATGAATCCTTTGCGCCGTTTTCACGGCGCGTTGAACAGACGGCTGGCGGGAGTCGCTTAGTTTAGCCCGCGAGGTCCCTGATCGACACCACGCCGACGACCTTTCCGTTGTCCACGACGGGCAAGTGCCGAAAGCCGTTGTCGAGCATCGTGCGCAACGCGTCTTCGGTGTCCACGTCGGGCGTGACCGTCTTCGGATCGTGGGTCATCCACGAGACGATCTCGTGGCGCGCCGCGTCGTGCGCCTGCGAGAGCGCGCGCACCGTGTCGCGCTCGGTGAAGATGCCCACGAGCTTCTCGCCCTCCATGACGAGGACCGACCCGACGCGATTCTGAGCCATCACGGCGACCGCCTCGCCGACCGTGTCCTCGGGCCCGACCGTCCGCAGCCGCGTCGCCATCACGTCGCCAACCCGCCCCACGTGGCAATCCTATGCCTGCAGCGGAAACGCGGCCAGCAGGGCTGTCAGGGCGATGACGGCCAACCCAAGTGCCGCTTCGGCAGGCGCGACCGGCCAGCCTCGTCGCCACCCCAGCGAAGCCCCAAGCATCCCGACGACTCCTGCCGACTTGAGAGCCAGCACCATGCCGTAGGTGGTCGCCCACAGGTCGCTGACCTGATGGAGCTGCTCGGTGGCGCGCAGCAGTCCCGTCAGCGCCGTGATCCCAAAAGCGATCAGCGCCACGCGGCCGAAGCGGTCGAGCATGGTGCGTGCTTCGGCGCTCCGCCACCCGCCCGGTGGGCGCAGGCTTGCCAGGGCCAGGATGCCTCCCGCCCACATCCCAGCCGCAAGGACGTGGAGGGCATCGGCGAGCTCCGCTCCGGCGGCTTCAGGCTGGACGCCTGCGGCGTGGCCTGCCGGCGCAAGCAATGCCGCCGCCAGCACTGCGAAGGGCGCGACGAGCGGAATCCCGCGCACGCAGAGGATCAGCGCGACGCCCTCGGCGATCACGCGCGCCGCCATCACCCAGCCAAAGTGAAATTCGAAGAGAAGCACACCGACGCCGCCCGCCAGCGCGGCGGTGAACGCGATGTGCATCGGCGGCTCCGCCCATCCGATCCGCGGCGGCATCCGGCCGAGCCTCCGGACGGCAAGCGCGCCTACCCCGCCGAGCAGCCCGATGTACTCGAGCCAGTGAAACGCGGCGAGAAGGAGATCGGGAGAGCGGCTCACGCGGCCGCCGCGATGATTCCTCCACCGAGGACCCTGGTTCCTGCGTACAGCACAGCCGCCTGGCCCGGCGCGGCGCCGAGGAACGGCTCGCGCAGCGACAGGCGCCCGCCCTCGAAGACGGCCGGGATCGCCGGCGCGTGGTAGCGCAGCCGCGCCTCGCACGCGAGCGGCTCGGCGGCGGCGCCGTCGATGAAGGTGACCTGCTCGAGCTCGATGTCGTGGACGGCGAGCTCTTCGCGACGGCCGACGACGATGCTGTTGGATGGAGCATCGACCTTGAGCACGTACCACGGTCCCGGCTCGGCGAGGTCGCCGAAGCCGCTCCGCTGGCCGACCGTGTACAGCGCGGTGCCGCGATGCGTGCCGAGCGTGCGACCGCTCGAGTCGACGACCGGGCCTGCGCGCACCGGCAGTCGCGACGCCAGGTAGCTCGCGGTCTCGCCGCGGGGGACGAAGCAGATCTCCTGGCTCTCGGCCTTGTCCGCGACCGGCAGCCCGAACTCGTGCGCATGCTCGCGGACCTCGCGCTTCGACATCGCGCCGAGCGGAAAGACGAGGCGCGAGAGGCGCTCGCGGTCGAGGTGATAGAGCATGTACGACTGGTCCTTCCTGGCGTCGAACGCGGCGTGCAGCTCGGGCCCCCCCGACCCGGGCACGACGCGGGCGTAGTGCCCGGTCGCCATGCGGTCGAAGCCGAGCTCGAGGACGCGCGAGAGCATCAGGTCGAAGCGGACGAAGGCGTTACAGCGCACGCATGGGTTCGGAGTCCGACCTGCGAGGTAGGCGCGGTGAAACGGCTCGATCACGCGCTCGCCAAACTCCCGCTCCAGGTTCCAGCAGTAATAAGGAATGTCGAGCCACGCCGCCACGCGCCGCGCATCCTCGACCGCGCCCAGCGAGCAGCAGCCCCCATGTCGCGCCGCTTCCTCCGAATCATCGCGCGGCCACTGCTGCAGCGTCACCCCGACCACGTCGTGACCCTGCGCCTGGAGCAGGGCGGCGGCGACCGACGAGTCGACGCCACCTGACATGGCGACGGCGATCCTCATCTGCTGCTCTCCACGATCTGGCCGGCCACGACCTCGGCGTCCTCGCCCACACCGTAGAGGACAGCCGACTGCGCCTTGCGCTGGAAGTGGACGCCCATGAAGTAAAGGCCTGGCACCTCGCTGCGGCCGTCCGTCTGGATCGGAAATCCCATCTCGTCGAAGACCGGCAAGTTCACCCAGCCGTATTCGGGCCTGAATCCGGTGGTCCAGATCACGGTTGTGATGCCCTCGCCGTCGATGTCGAGCTCCTTTCGGCTGGTGATCGACATCGGGGCCGGCACCTCCCACGGAACCTCCAGGCCGCGCTTCTCGCACAGTGTCACGACCCACCTCATGAACGAGCGCGCGAGGTTGTCCCCGAACTCGATGCTCTCGGTGAGGTCGTCCGCAAAATAGGCCTTTCGCTCGTCGGCGCCGAGGAACCGACCCAGGAGCTCGACGCCCGTCGCGTGCAGGGTCCTGTAGTGGAGGTCGTGACCGCCGCCGTGTCCGGTGGTGAGCGGATTGCTCAAGAGGCGGGCGGCGGGTGATGGCAGCTGGGCGAGCGTGCGGTTCCAGAAGCCCGTCTCGAGGATCCACCAGACGAGGTCGCGCCCACCCATGCGGCGCGGCGCCCACGGAGCCCGGCCGCAGGCGATGAAGACCTTGCGCCCGGCCTCGTGCAGCTCCTCTGCGATCTGGCATCCTGTCTGTCCGCTGCCGACGATCAGCACCGCGCCGTCCGCCAGGGCATTCACGTTCGTGTACTCCTCTGCGAGCAGCTGGTTGACGCGCGCTGGGACAAGGTCCGCGCCGGGTGGCCTGTGGGCGCGCTGGTAGCCGCCTGAAGCGACCACGACGCTTCGCGCGCTGAGGGTGCCGCTCGGAACTTGCAGCACGAAACCATCGCCGTTGGGCTGCAAAGCGGTGACCGGGCAGCCTTCTTTGACCGGCGCATCAAAAGAGTCCGCCCAACGCTGGAAGTGTTGGACGAGCTCGGCTCGATCCATGAAGCCGTCGGGGTCGGCTCCCGCGTAAGCACCGCCCGGCAACTGCACAGACCAGTTCGGTGTGACGAGGCAGAACGAATCCCAGCGACGGCTGCGCCACGTCTCGGCGACGCGGCCCGCCTCGAGGACCACGTGCTCGACGCCCGCCTGCTTGAGGTACCAGCTGGTCGCCAGGCCGGCCTGGCCCGCGCCGACGATCGCCACCTCGACCGTTTCCGCCACCGCGGGAATCTTAGGTTGGCTGCGGTAACGGGGAGCGTTAAGCGGTCACTAGACAGCCCGATGGATGGCCATTAGACTCCGGACGCCGGCGCGGTTCGGCACACTCGGGACCAGAGACGGAGGCTGGCGCCGGCAAAGGGAGTGAATGAAGTGGGTGCGTTCAGACGACTCGTCGCGTTCACCGGCGTGCTGGGGACCCTGTCGATCGGCCTGGCTGCCACGCCGGCCGGGCTGGTGATGACCGCGGCTGCGGCTGGCGGCCTCTGCGGACTCGGTCCGCCACCCGGGCCGACTCAGGTGTTGGCCGACCAGGTCAGCGGCCTTACCGCCTTTGCCATCTTCACCAGCGTCGTGGGCACCACGGAGACCGACATCTTCGTCACCGGTGTGGAGGCGACGGTCTCGAGCGCCGGCTCACAACCCACGCCGGCATCCTCGACCCAACTCGGGATCACCGTCTTCGACACCGGGACGGGAATCACGTCCGTGGAGGCGTTCGGCTGTACCTCGACTCCCGATCTTCAGATCGACCGGCTGCTGACGTCGGCCACGCTTGCGCCTACGTCGATCACAGTTTTCGACTCCATCTCAAATACCTCATCCACGACCACCGTGTCCGCTGACTGGACCGGTGTCGGCGACGTGAATCGGTCAGCCGACGGCGGGGCCTTCCATTCCGGCAACTTCACCGTGACCACGCGCTTTGTCGGCTTCATGCGCAACGCCGAAGCGACGGGATCGGTCTCCGATCCGGCGCTCGGCGTGAGCTTCGCCGGCCCGGCGAGCTATGCCGAGCT
>WNFV01003369.1_pt1 | contig 20488 bp, 19 predicted proteins | sample 5400101 | NCBI WGS metagenome assembly WNFV01 (sample SAMN13153361, study PRJNA577476) | soil metagenome | isolation source: 115 cm soil or saprolite under grassland replicate 1 | place: USA:California | collected 2016-06-15 | reverse complement strand
GGACAGCGTGGCAAAGGCGCTGGCTTGCATACGGCGCATAATCGCCGTGGATACCCGAGGTGGGAGCCGTATGCGGGAAAGCTGCACGTACGGATCTGTGCGGGGGGCGCCCAGTAATGGGCGTCCCTACCGCGACCGGGGGATGTCTCCTCCGGGTGCAGACATCCGGCCCGCCGTTAGACGGCATGATTTCTGCCTGCGCGACCTCCGGCGAGTATGCTAGTTTTCAGTCGCAACGAGCTGGGTATTTGCCGAGCAGGCGAATAGGGAATTCCTCATGATGAAACGGCGCGAATTCATCACCCTTCTCGGCGGCGCGGCAGTCTGGCCGCTCGCGGCGCGCGCGCAGCAGGCCGAGCGGATGCGGCGCATCGGCGTGCTCGAGACCCTGACGGCGGACGATGCGGAATCACTGGCCCGCAAAGCGGCATTCCTGCAGGGGCTGCAGCAATTGGGCTGGACCGACGGCCGCAACGTGCGGATCGACACCCGCCGGACCCAGGGCGATGCCGACCAAATTCGCAGGTACGCGGCGGAATTGGTCGCGATCGCGCCGGACGTCATCCTGGCCGGTGGCACCGCGAATCTGGGGCCGTTGCTACAGGCGACCCGCACCGTACCGATCGTGTTCGTGAATGTCGCCGATCCGGTCGGCGCCGGCTTCGTCGATAGCCTGGCGCGGCCCGGCGGCAATGCCACCGGATTTATCCAGTTTGAATACAGTTTGAGCGGGAAATGGGTGGAACTGCTCAAGCAGATCGCGCCGGGCGTGACGCGAGTGGCAGTCATTCGGGATCCCGCCATAACCGCCGGGATCGGCCAGTTCGCCGTCATTCAGTCTGTGGCGCCGTCGCTCGGGGTGGAGGTAAGCCCGGTCAATGTGCGCGACGCCGGCGAGATCGAGCGCGCCGTTGCGGCCTTCGCGGGCGCCTCGAATGGCGGCCTGATCGTGACGGGGAGCGCGTTGTCGGTGGTTCATCGCGATCTGATCATCATGCTTGCGGCCCGGCACAAGTTGCCCGCGGTCTATTTCCAACGTCGTTTCGTCACCGGCGGCGGCTTGATCTCCTATGGGGCTGATTTGCTCGACCATTACAGGCGCGCGGCCGGCTACATCGATCGCATCCTCAAGGGCGAGAAGCCGGCCGACCTGCCGGTGCAAACGCCGACCAAATACGGGCTGGTGATCAACCTCAAGACCGCCAAGGCGCTCGGCCTCGACGTGCCGCCGATGCTGCTCGCGCGTGCCGACGAGGTGATCGAATGAAGCGGTCCAAGATCATTCCGGTCTGATAGTGCCCGTCCAGGAATTGAATTGGTTGGGATGACCGCTTCTGGCACGAAACGGGCCTGCCAGCCGACGCGACTGATGTCTGCCTATTGAGGTTAAGCAGACTCAAGGCGGACGTCGCTCTTGGTCTGTTCACCCAAAGCTGACTCTGAGTGAACCGCTACTCGATCACCTCGTCGGCGCGCGCGAGCAGAGTCGGCGGAATTTCGAGGCCGAGCGCCTTGGCGGTCTTCAAGTTGATGACGAGCTCGTACTTCGTCGGCGCCTGCACCGGCAGGTCGGCCGGCTTCTCGCCCTTGAGGATGCGGTCGACATAACCGGCCGCTCGGCGGTACGGGTCGATCGAATCAGGCCCGTAGGAGATCAGGCCGCCGCCGGTGACGAAGTAGCGGTAGGGGTAGACTGCGGGCAATTGGTGGCGGGCCGCCATCGTGACGATCAGTTCGCGATGAACCGCCGCCGAGGGGCTTGCCGTCACGATCAGGCCACTATTCGGGGAGCGCGCGAATGCCGTGACGGCGCGCTCGATCTCGCCGGCATCGCGCACGTCGACCGGACTCAACTCCACCCCCAACGACGGCGCCACGGCCTGGATGGCGGCGAACTGTCCGATCCCGGGGGCGCGGGCCGGATCCCGAAGGACCGCCGCTCGCGTCACGCGGGGCACGATCTCTTTGAGCAGCTCCAGCCATTTTCCGCTCATGCCGTATTCGTACAGGGTAAAACCGGTAGCGTTGCCGCCCGGCCGGGCCAGGCTGGCGACGAGGCCGGCGCCGACCGGGTCGACGACATTCACGAACACGATTGGCAGGGCGCGAGTCGCCTGTTGCAACGGCGCCACGGCTGAGGTCCCGGTAGCCAGTATGACGTCCGGCATGAGCGCGACCAATTCCGTCGCGGATTTGCGATAGCGGTCGGTATCGCCCGCAGCCCACCGGGTGTCGATCCGCACGTTGCGGCCTTCGGTCCAGCCCAATTGCTGCAACCCCTGCAGGAACGCCGCGACGCGGGCTTGGCTTTCCGGATCATCGGCGGCCAGGTTCATGAGCACCCCGATGCGCCGCATCCGCTCGGGCTGCTGCGCGCGTGCCTCGAACGCCCACCCGGCCGCCGCGCCGCCGAGAAGGGTGATGAAGTCGCGGCGTTTCATCATGAGGAATGTCCGATCCGCCTGCTCGGCGAATACCCAGCTCGTTGGGACTGAAAACTAGCACACCCGCCGGAGGTCGCGCAGGCAGAAATCGTGCCGTCTAGCCAGGGGCCAGGGGGCATTCTGGAAAACATATGCTCGGCATGAGGTTTTCTTTGGAACGGATGTCGACGGCTTCTTGGAATCCTCACCTCATTCGGCGGGGGCGCACCGTTGCTCCATTCACGACTGCACGTGCGGCGCGCCGGTCCGGTACACTTGCCTCCAGTCGAGCGCGGCCGCCTCTTGTTTGACCCAAGTACGGAAGGCCTGCACGTGAGGGTGCTGCCTCCGGCTCTTTGCGCAGACGAAGTGATAGGCCCGGCCCGAGCGCAGGGCGAGCTCGACTGGTATCACGAGCCGTCCCGTGCGTAGGTCGTCATAGGCCAGCACATCGTGCGCAAGCAGCACGCCGGCACCTTCGCCTGCGGCATCGAGCGCGTGATCGGCGCTGTTGAAGCGCAGCCCGCGACTGACATCGACGGCGTCGACGCCTGCCGCCTTGAACCAGTCGGCCCAGTTTGACACCTGGGCAAGGCCGGCGAGCGTGTCGTCATGGATCAGCGGCATACGCTTGAGTGCCTCCGGCCGCTGCAAAGGCCCGTGCTTCTGGATCAGCCGAGGGCTGCATACCGGCACGAAGGACAGCGCGATCAGCTTCTCGATCACGAGTGCCGAGTCGGCCGCAGCATCGATCGGCAGATTGCGTACCGCAACGTCGACCCCGTCGGTCGTGAAATTGGCATTGCTGCTGGACGAGGAAACGCGGACATCGATCTCGGGGTAAGCGCTTGCGAAGCGGTAGAGCCGCGGCGCCAGCCACTTCGCGGTGAAGCCTGGCGGCGTGCTGATCACGAGCACGCGCTCTTGACTCGCGTTGCTCAGACCGGTCACCGCGTCACGGATGTGGCTGAAGCCCGTCTGCAGGCCGGGATAAAGCAGCTTGCCGGCGGGCGTAAGCCCGATCGATCGCACCCGCCGTTCGAACAGCCTGAGACCGAGCAGCTCTTCGAGCCCGCGGATCTGGTGGCTCAGTGCGCCCGCCGTCACATGCAGCTCCTGCGCTGCCTTGGTCAGGCTCAGATGTCGCGCGGCGGCCTCGAACGCGCGCAGGGCATTGAGCGGCGGCATCGGCTTATGCATGAGAAATACTCAATCATCGGCTGAGAAGTCATCGTTTGTAAGCCGTCATTACGGGGTATAGCAAATACGACGGATGAGCAACATTCAATTGCGACTCGAAACACGATGGAGATAGACCCATGACTTACGCAGCACATCACCGGGATTTCGTCCCTTACTTCCGCGACCAGGCTTCCACCACCAGGAGCAATGCCGTCGCCAACAAGGCCGGCGTTCTGCGGCGCATCTTTGACGCCATTATCGAGTCGCGTCAGAAGCAGGCCGATCGAGACATCGCCCGCTTCCTCGCCCGGTCGGGCGGGCGCTTGACCGATGATATCGAGCGCGAGATGACGCAGCGCCTCTTGACGGGCAATTGGAACGCTCGCCGGTGAGCGGCAGCACAGTCCTCCACCGTCCCAACCACCGGTGAAATGTTCGCAAGTGACCCCGAACCGGTCATGGCGCTGGCGGGATTCGCGGAACCGGCGACATGCAATATCGGCGCGGTGCCGATCGCCCTTGCTCGGGCTTGATGTTTGCCGCGCGGATCGCCTTGCCCCGCGTCTCGGTTTCCTCGGCGGCATACCTTTTCAAAAAATTGCCTGTTCGGGTGCATAGGGAATTTCGGTGCAAGTATTTGAATTGGCTCGTCGATTGGAAACGAAAACCGCAGCTGAGAGCCACATTCTGCAAAATTCCCTGCGGCGTTTGACAACGATGGCGCGAAACACTTAATTTGGCGAAATGCGATTCGGCGTTCTGCGCCCGCTGGCAACCCGCACGCGGGTTTTTTATTGTCGCGAGCGGCGCCGCGTCGGTAGGGTTCCTCACATCGCTTGACTCGATTGCGCGAAACACTTAGTTGGCGAAATGCGATTCGGCGTTCTGCGCCCGCAACCCGCCACGCGGGTTTTTGTCGTCGCGGGCAGCCTCGGAGCCTGACGGCCTTCGCGCGCATCGCCCGCTGATAGGCTGACAATCGGTTCTGCATCGCGCGCGACCCCTGTTGCGGGGCCGACGCGGCGCGCTTGTGCGCCGCTGCCGCGGTGCCGGGCATTCCAGCACGAAAGAAATCATCCACCTCGCCCGGCCCGGCTTCTGCGCGGTGCGGCAGCGCTTTCGCGCCGCTCCTGCGATGCCGCGCGGCCAGCGCAATTGAAGGAGTTCGGTCAGTGGCACGCAAGAGCAAGGGGCCAAGGCAGCGATACCGGGACGCGGAGCATCGCCAAAGGGCACTGGCCCGCCGCCGTCAATTGGAAGTGGAGCGGTATTGGGAGGACCTGGACTATCGACAAAAAAACTCGAAACCAATCGCGCTTATCGTGCCGCCCATGGGGCGGAGATCAATGGAAGGCGGCGCGAGCGACTCGAAACGGATCCCGAATACCGGGAAAGAGTGCGAGCTTCCAGCGCTAGGAACGGACGCAAGCGCCAGCTCAAGAAATACGGAATCTCGGTGGAGGACTACGACGCCATGCTGATGCAACAGGGAGGCGTTTGCCGAATCTGCAAGCGGCAATCGCGCCGGCGGCTCATTGTCGATCATTGCCACAAGACCGACAAGGTGCGCGGCCTGCTCTGCCTTAAATGCAATTCCGCGCTCGGCTTCTACGGCGATGATCCGCGCCTGACGCGGGCGGCGACGGCGCACTTGGAGGCTGCGCTCGGCGATGGGCCGGAGGCGGACAGCGAACCCTGAATTTTCACGAACGACCGCATGCTTGCATTCGAAACCCGGCAAAAGGAGCCAGCTCATGACCGACCACGGCATCACCTCCGAAGAATATCAGGCCATCTTGGAACGACAGGGTGGCGGTTGCGCAATCTGCAAGGAGAAATCGCGCAAACTTTGCGTCGATCGAGTTCCTCCGACCGGAAATGTGTCCGGCCTGCTGTGTCGCAGCTGCCAAATCTTTCTTGAATGCTTCAATTACGATGCGGACCTCATTCGGCGGGCGTACGACTATTGGTTAGCCGGCGGTGACTATGGGCATGCCCGGCTGGTCCCCTCGGCAGGGACCAAGCGCAGCAAGCGTCGCTGCTATCGCGGCAAGACCACCGGCGTGCGCTTGCCATGGTCGGCCGGATCGTCGCGGCCACGGTCGGGGAGAAGATCACGCCGATAACGCGCCGCCGTCATCGTTCGGGCGTAGATCACGATGCGATCCCATCTCGAGCTCCGCATCGCCTCGGCGAGGGTCTTCGGCTTCGCGCAAGGCCGCAGGCGCCGCCGGACTTTTTACCTTGAGCCAATGCGACGATCGGCCGGAAACGTAGCGCGGAGCCGCCTACACCTGCAATGCAACGATTTCCGGATGCATCCGCTGCCCCGCCACGCCGACCCGGGCGACGGCGACCGGCAGCTTGAACCGGCGCGGACCGGCGCTCCCCGGGTTGAGGAACAAGACGCCGTGGCGGGTCTCGATCGAGGGCAGATGCGAGTGCCCGAACACCACCGCCGAAAAGCCCACGGCCGCCGGGTCGCGATCGAGCCGTGCAATCTCGTGCAGCACGAAGAAGGAAAGCGCGCCGACCTCGACCCGCTCGGTCATCGGCAGGCCGGCGGCCCAGTCGCCGGTGTCGACGTTGCCGCGAACGACGAACGTGGGCGCCACGCCGCGCAGCGCGTCGATCACCGCGGGCGTCCCGACGTCGCCGGCATGCATGATGATATCCGACCCCCGTAGCGCCTCGATCGCCTCGGGCCGCAGGAGCCCGTGGGTATCCGAGATGACGCCGACGATGATCTCGCGTCCGGGCATGTGACAAAAACAACGATCGAGTTCCGCATGTAGTACTTTACAAGCCCCCTCCACTATATAGTGAGGGTGAATCCTGGCCCTTGTTAGCGGATTTGCTGGGACATTGCACTAACCCGCTGCGCGGTAGCGCAAGGACTGTGGCGACCAACCATGTGAGAGGGAAGTAGCTCACTCAGGCTCCATTCCCTGCGCCTTGAGTACGGGCAAGGCTGTCGGACTCGTAAGGAACCTAATCAATTCCTTCGCCACTTCAGCCGCTGCAGAGTTTGTACTCACTCCGCCGCTCCATCTGACATAGTACTGAAGTTCTCGGGGGATCGGTCCCACGAGTTCGACATCCGGAGTCGTCATAATCTGCGTGATGACGACCATTCCCAGTTCAATTTCGCCCTTGGCGACGAGTTCCGAGACGATGTCAGTTTCAGGGCGTATGACTTTGGACTTGATCGCGTCGGCAATTCCGAGTCGTTCAAATAGCCCATGTAAATATGCGCCGCTCGTTCCTTCTTGCTTCAGATAGCCAATCGACTTTGCATTCAGTAACGCTTGCTTGAATGCTTCAACCGAGCTGATGTCAGGTTTGGGTGCGCCTGCGCGCACCTCCACACCAATTCCAGAGCGAGCAATAGCCGTGCGAGTGTCGGCAATGACTTTGTTATTCTGGATCACTCGACCCATTTGAACAGGTGGGCCGATGAAGACATCAAAACTCTCGCCGTCAATGATGCGGTTGGCAAGCGTGGCCGCGATGCCGGTAACGACGTTGAGCTTGTAGCCCGAGGTGCGCTCGAATTGAGGACCAATCTCGTTCAGAACCGTCCACATGGACCGGGGGGTCATTATTTTTAGCTCAGTGCTGCTCGCATCGGTCATTTGAGCAAGAACAACCAGAAGTCCAAGCAGGACTGTCCGGGAAAATCCAGGCCAGGCTTTCATGATTTCTTCCCCGTTAGAACGTTGAGGGCCACCAGCCGCTGCCTACAATAGCTGAAGGCTGAACCGGCAGGGAATGGCTCAACAGAGCCATTTTTGATGCGTCGGAAAATAACTTTTCCATGACTGGCAATGAGCTTCTCCACGAGGGATTTCTTGATTGAAACCTCGAGAGCTTTAGCAAAACACGCGCGAAACGACGGCGAGCTTATGTACGCTCGCACAATTTTATACTCGTCTTGGTCTTCCGATGTGGAATGATTTTTTAATGCTCGATCAAATTCCTTCCCGCTTTCATCAACGCCAACAGACCGTAGGATGGGTTGAGCGGAGCGAAACTCATCACTGCACCTTCGTTGATACTGTCGCGCGCCTAGCCAAATTGTCGCCTCGGGACTGCGATGGGTTTCGCTTTCGCTCAACCCATCCTACTCGCTACTTTCGTCACAACGGCCGCGCCGGCCTCCAGCGTGCGATGGACGGGACACTTGCCTGCGATTTCAATCAGCTTGTCGGCCAGCGCCGCGTCGACGCCTCCGTCGACGCTAATCGTGCGCTCGAACCGGTCGATTTTGCCGGTGCGACCCTCGACGGCCTCGCCACAGTCGTGGCAGTGCTCGGCCGGCACCTTGCCATGGCTGACGCGGACGATCAGTCGGCCGACCGAAAGCTTCTTCTGCTCGGCGTAGATGCGCAACGTCATGGATGTGCATGCCCCGAGAGCGATCGCCAGGTAGTCGTAGGGGCTCGGGCCGCTGTCGAGACCGCCGACGGAAGCGGGCTCGTCGGCGAGCAGATGGTGGCGGCCCGAGGCCACAGTGTTTTGGAATTTGCCTGCGCCGCTCTCGGCGACGACGATGCCCTCGTCGGTAGCGGCCTCCGCGTGCTCTTCAGGGAGGAAGCGCGATGCCCACGCGGCAATGACCTCGGCGGCATAGGCGGCGTCTCGTCGGTTGGACAGGAGATGATCGGCGCTGTCGAGAGAAACGAAGCTCTTGGGATGCTTGGCCGCGGTGAAGATGGCCGTGGCATTCTCGATGCCGACCGTCTGATCGGTCGGCGCGTGCATCACGAGCAGCGCTTTGCGCAGGTTGGCGATGCGGTCTTTCAGCGCTTGCCCCTTCGCATCCTCGACGAAGTCCCTGCGGATCGAGAAGGTGCGGCCGGCGAGCGTCACGTTGGCGACGCCGTCGCGCTCGATCTGTTCCAGCTCCGCGTTGAAATGTTGCAGCACGTGGGCGACGTCGGACGGGGCTGCGATCGTCACCACGGCCGTGGCCTCGGGGACGCGGTGGGCGGCCGCGAGGACCGCGGCGCCGCCGAGCGAGTGGCCGATGAGCAATGTGGGTGCCGCGAACCGCGCGCGCAAATGATCCGCGGCGCGCACGAGGTCCTCGATGTTGGAGGAGAACGTGGTGTTCCCGAACTCGCCTTGCGACGATCCGAGCCCGGTGAAATCGAAGCGCAGGACAGCGATGCCGAGAGAGGCCAGCTTCGCGGCGATGTGCCGGGAGGCGATGACGTCCTTCGAGCACGTGAAGCAGTGCGCGAACAACGCATAGGCGCGCACGGCGCCCCCCGGCAGATCCAGGCGCGCGGCGAGCTCGTGGCCGAGACTGCCGGCGAATGTGATGCGGATCGGGCTCGGTATCATGAGCATCTCCCGGAACGTCGGTGGGAAGACAAGCGTTGCGCTTGAACATGCGTGCGCGCTCGCGACGTGTTTTATGAGTTCGCGCCCAAAGTGTCGAGGGCCTGATCCGTGCATACGCGGGCCTCGGCCGGGGATTCGCGGGCGTCGGGCACCATCATGTACCGCAAGCCGTTTATGGAAGCTCCCGCTTCCGAAGGAAACTCAGAAAGTATTTGACAAGGCCACAACGGGACCACTTCCATTCTACAGGTGGCACGAGAACGATGAGCTCCATCGTCTATACAGTACTGCGGTCCAAGAACTCATCATCCGTTTCATGCAAGAGCACAACATCAGGCCGCAGCAAATGACGCCGGACCATGCAAATGCGGTGCTGAAAGCAATTGCGGAATCCGACGATCCGCGTATAAGAATTTATCGCGCGATGCTGCTACACATGAGAAGGCTCTACCGCCTCCGAACCGGCGTGCGGGGCAGCGAATAGCAAGAGCTGAAAAAATGACCGTCGACCCACGCTCCCAGCAGTGCAACGAATGGACTCTCCTCTATGACGCCATCAGAAAAATCCTGCAGCAATTTGGAGAAGAGGACGATGGAGGTGATCTGAAGGATTATTTGCTCGTCGATGACAATTTGGGTCTCTGGCAGCATCGGATCGAAACGAGCAATCCGCAAATGCTCAGGCCGTTGGTGATCAAGTTGCTGCAGAAAGCTCTGACCGGCTATCCAAATTGGGAGATCGTGATTGCGGGTGGCATTCTTGGAGGGGTGGTCATCCGTGATGACGAAATCATCGATGGCTTACGGCGAGAAAATATTCCGAAGGAGTTTCAGAATATCGGGTATGAGGGAAGCCGACCGCAGGGATCGCGATTTGGGGATATCATATACACCAGCCCTTGGCGCTTTTAGCGTTTGTCCGTCAGGAGCCTTCGCGGGGAGGCCGACAGCATAGTGATCGGACGCGATTTGCGCTTTCGGCCTATGCGCCGACAAACCAGGGTCAAAACACCAACGCGTCGAAAGGCGTGGATGCGCGGCGCGAGGCCGGGCATGACGAGTCAAACACTGAGACCGTTGGTATAAGTCCAACCAGACTCAAGTTTAAGTCCAACCAGACTCGAGTTTAAGAGACCTTGCGGCATGATAGTATCTTGCGGCGGAGGCGGGACGAAGATGAACGAGCCTGAGGCACCCGAAAATCATAGAACCAGAGTTTTTATCTCTTACTCCCGGGTTGATGGCGTTTTTGCAGAAAAGCTCCGCAATGCACTCATTGCGCGCGGATTCGAGGCCTATCTCGACAGGGAAGACATCCTCCCGGGAGAACCCTGGCGCGCGCGTATCGAGGCATTGATCCTGGCGGCAGACGCGATCGTGTTCGTCATGTCGCCGAGCTCGATCGCGTCGGAGGTCTGCTGTTGGGAAGTGGCCCGTGCGCTGGAACTGAAGAAGAGCCTGACGCCGCTGCATTGGTGCATCGTTCCAAATGACGCTGTTCCGATGGGCCTTTCCGAGCGCAACTACGTTTTCTTCGACACATACGAGCGCTCCGGAATGGCGGATGAAGCCGCTTTCCAAGCCTCGCTGTCGAAGCTCGAAACAGCGCTCCTGGTGACGGATATCCTGTGGGTGCGCGAACATACCAAGTGGGTTGCGCGCGCAGTCGAGTGGGATCAGGCCGAGCCCGCGCGTCCCGAAGGCAAGCTCCTGCGCGCGACCGACATTGCTGCCGTGCAAGGCTGGTCGCGGCTGAAGCCGGCGAGCGCACCGGCGATCCCGTCGGTCCTCACCGACTATCTCGCGGCGAGCATCGCGAAGGAAGACGAAGACACGAAGCGGTTGCGCCGCACGACAGGGCGCGCCTTCGTGCCGTACGCGCGGCAGGCGTTCGCGGATGGGTTCAACGAACGCACCATCCGCGCCGCCGCCGCAGGCGCGCTGCTGGCCGACGATCTCGACTTTGCGCTGATCCCCGAACTGTGGCGTGCGGCTGCCCCCGCCGTCATCCAGAACAGGACGCGGGCCGTGCTCAAGGGGCACAGCGATGTCGTGCGGGTCGTTGCGTTCAGCCCCGACGGCGAGCGGGTGTTGACCGCCTCCGACGACCGCACGGCCCGGATTTGGGACGCCGCGACGGGTCGGGAAATCGCTCGTCTCGAACCGCATAGCAGCAAGTTGAAGAGCGCTTCGTTCAGCCCGGACGGCAAGTGGATTGTTACCGCATCAAACAACGCGCGGGTCTGGGAGGCCGAGAGCGGCAAGGAGCTGGTCGCCTTAACTCACGACCTATACGTCGACGCCCCACGGCCGGATGGCTCACGAGGACCCGTCCTATTGACTCCTGACATGAACGTGGAAGCCGCAACATTCAGCCCGGACGGCAAGCGAGTCCTGACGGCGTGTGACAACACCGCCCGTATTTGGGACATCGCAAGCGGAACCGAAGTCGCGCTTTTGGAGCACCCCTCCACCGTGACCTTTACGGCATTCAGCCCGAGTGGCAGGCGTGTCGTCACAATCTGCGGTCTCGCACGGGTCTGGGAGGCGGAGAGCGAGGCCAGGATTGCCGATCTCGATGACGAGGCAGAAATGAACAGCGCGGAGTTCAGCGCGGATGACAACCGGCTGTTGACGGCATCGGACGACCATAAGGCGCGGGTGTGGGATATCGCGACGGAGGAGGAGATTGCCGTCTTCGAGGGCCACGAGGCCGAGGTCAAGAGCGCGCGGTTCAGCCCGGGCGGGACGCGGGTGCTGACGGCATCCGAGGATCATACGGCTCGAGTCTGGGACGCGGTCAGTGGAGAAGAAATCGCTGTCTTGCAGCACGACCAGGCGTTGTGGAGCGCCAGATTCAGCCAGGATGGCAAGCGCGTCATCACCGCATCGTGCGACCGCACGGCGCGGGTTTGGGAGGCGGAGAGCGGGCGGCAGCTCGCTCTCTTGAACGGACACGAAGACGCCGTGACCGACGCTGTCTTCAGCATCGATGGCAAGCGGGCGCTCACCGCATCGCTCGATTGGACGACCCGCATTTGGGACACGGCGAGCAGCCAGGAGACCGTCCGCATCCCGGCGAGCGAGGGAGACGCGACGACGGCCTTGAGTCCGGACGGCAAGCACATGGTGACGACCCATGAGGATTTCGCGGCGCGAATCTGGGACGCCGAGAGCGGCAACGAACTCGCCGTGATGAAAGGACACGAGGACTATGTGAACAGCGCGACGTTCAGCCAGGATGGCACGCGGCTCGTGACCGCCTCGCAGGATCATACCGTCCGCCTTTGGGACACGAAGGGCGGAAAAGAGGTCGCCCTGTTGAGCCATCAGCAGCCGGTGAGTGAGGCCGCCTTCAGTCCTGATGGAAGAAACGTGCTGACGGCTTGTGGCAAAACCGCCCAAATTTGGGACGCTGAAAGCGGAAAAGAGATCGCGCTCTTGCAAGGGCACACGCAAAATATAAAGAGCGCTAGATTCAGCCCAGACGGACAACGTGTGCTGACGGTTTGTTCCGCGACCGCGCGAATCTGGGAAATTGCAAGGGCAAAAGAAATTGTCGCGCTCACAAACCCTGGAAGAGATTGGGGGGCGGCATTCAGCCCGGATGGCGCACGCGTGTCGACCGGGTCTGACGACAAGACCGCGCAAATTTGGGACGCCGAGAGCGGCCAACAACTTCTTACCTTGAAAGGGCACGAGGGTCGGGTAACAAGCGCGGTGTTCAGCCCGGATGGCAAACGGATCGTGACCGCGTCGGACGATCACACGGCGCGCATCTGGGACGCGCAGAGCGGCAAAGAACTTGTCATCCTGAAAGTCAAAGAGGAAACGGAGAGCAGGGCGCGGTTATCATCTCTGGTCGCGCTTCTCGACATCCCAGGAAAGATGACGAGTGCCGTATTCAGCCCGGACGGGACTCGGATCGCGACCGCGTCGGACGATCGCACGGCGCGCATTTGGGACGCCGAAAGCGGAGCGGCGCTCATGGTCCTAGCCATTCATGAGGAAGATGTCTTGCCGTACGCTGGAGGCGTGCGGAGGGTCGCATTCAGCCCCGATGGCAAGCGGTTGCTGACAAGCTCCGCAGACCACAGCGTGCGGGTGTGGGACATAGCGCGCACGGACGTGCCGCTTCGCCAGCGCGCGGTCGTCTTGGCTGCCGCCCTTGCGCGCGGCGTCGGCTGGCGGACCGCGCCTGAGGGCAAGGATCTCCTGATGCAAGATGCCCCGCAGGACATGTTTGCAGCAGCCGTCGCCAAACTTGATGGCCGCGAAAGCGAGGCAAACGACATGGCCGCGCTTCTGGATGCGCCGTTGCACCCCAACTGTTATTTGATTCCGGCTGAGTTTGCTGCGAAGTTTGGGTTGTCGGCCGTCGCGGCAACAAAGGAAGTCGGCGTCCAGCGGCCTGAGAGCGCAGTGTCCAGGCCGCTTAGGAGCTTCTTGGACGATTGATACGGCGATGCTCGCTCAATCGGGCTGGCCGACGGCGCGGCATTCAGAACGAAGGATGACGGTGCGACCGAGCAGAACCGCGGCGAGCATCTCATAGACCTGCTCGCGTCGGAATGGCTTCTTCAGAAGCGGGCGATCGCGGTGCCGTTCGGACGTGTCGTGCGGCATGAGGGCAGTTGCGAATATAAAGGGGAGATTGCGCTCGACCAGAAATATCGGCCGCGGGGAAAATGTAGTCGCCCTGAACGCGCACATCAAGGATCGCTACGTCGAACTCGGCATTTTTCGCCAATGCTATCGCTTCTTTCATGGTTGACCTTGAGCCGCAATCGCTCAACCCATCCTACACGCTGCTCACTGCGCCTTGATGCCGGCCGCGCGGATGACCTTGGCCCACTTGTCGATCTCCCATCGGATCCGCTCGGCGAAGGCCCGGGGCGTGCTCCCGATCGGCTCGAAGCCGAGCGCCGCAAGCCGCGCGCGCACGTCGGGCATCGCCACCACCTTGACGATCTCCCGATTGAGGCGCTCGACGATCTCCGGCGGCGTTCCGCCCGGCACGAGCAGGCCGACGATGATGTCGGACTCCTGATCGGCCGCGCCCGATTCCGCCAACGTCGGAACGTCGGGCAGCGCCGGCGAGCGCTGCGCGCCGGTCACCGCCAGCGCCCGCACGGTGCCTTGCTTGACATGGCCGGCGGCGGTCGAGATCGAGGTGAACAGCACCGGCGTGTGCCCGCCGATGGTCGAGGTGATCGCCGGCCCGCCGCCGTTGAACGACACGGCGACGAGATCGAGCCCGAACGCCTGCTTGAGCATTTCGCCGGCCAGGTAGCCGGGCGTGCCCAGGCCCGCATGGGCGTAGCTGTGCCGGCCGGGGCTCGCCTTCACCCAGGCGATCAGCTCCTTGAGGTTGATCGCCTGCACCGCGGGGTGCACCAGCAGGATCTGCGGCGACACGCCGACGAGCGAGATCGGCGCGAGGTCTTTCTCGGTGTCGAAGCCGAGCTTCTCGAACAGGCTCGGATTGACCACCAGCGTGCTGCTGATCACCAGCACGGTGTAGCCGTCGGCGGGCGCCTTCGCGACCAGCGCGGTGCCGATGTTGCCGCTCGCGCCCGGATGGTTCTCGACGTAGAACTGCTGCCCCAACCCCTCGGAGAGCTTGGGCGCGAGCAGACGCGCCACCACGTCGACCGGACCGCCCGGCGCGAACGGCGCCACCAGGCGCACCGGCCGGTTCGGATAGCTGCTCTGCGCGTGGGCGAGGCCAGCCGCGAGCGTAACCACCGACCAGATCAGACCGAGCGCGACTCGTCTCACGAAAATATCCATGGCTGCACCAAGCTAGCTTTGTCTTTCTGTGGCCGTGCCGCAGGATACGCCGGTCGAGTTCGGAGTACACGAAGGTCGAGACGATCTCGGCACCCGAGAACTCGGCAGCATTTGCTGCGCAGAGCGGTGCTTCAACGAGGACGACCTCGTTTTACGCCTTGAGGCTGTCGAAGGCCAAGGCCTCTCGCGGCTCGACTTCAAAGACAACGACCTTCATGCCTAAGTCTCTTGCGAAACAGGCCGGAAGGAGCGCAGGACGGCTGCGTCCTCTTCCGGCAGAGACGGGTTGATCAGAAGACCGGATCCGAGTTCGAAGCCAGCCGGAACCGTCACCTGCGGCACGATGCGCAGACGCCAATGCAGGGCCGGTGCTCCCGATGCGCCTTTCGCGGGCGTATCAATCACGTAATCATAGGGTGGATCGTCGAGTGCCCCGCTAAGGCGCATGAGAGCGTCGCGAAGCGCGATCGCAAGGAATTCGACCTCGTCGTCCGGTAAATCCCCGAAATCCGCCCGATGATGCTTGGGCAGAAGCCACATCTCGCAAGCCGCGTTCGCCGCAAACGGCACCACCGTCAAAAACGCGTCGTTCTCATTGACGACACGGGAGCCGTTGTCTCGTTCATAGGCAATGATGTCGCAAAGGACGCAGCGCTTCTCTTTTTGGTAGTAACTGAGCATTGCCGCCTGCCTTGCCTGGACCAATGGCGCAATCGTGTCCAACGCGATCAGTTGCGCGTGCGGGTGCGGCAGTGACGCACCCGCCGTTACCCCGCGGTTGCGGAACAGGATCACTGAGCCCGCGCCCCCGTCAGCCGTCAGCGCCTCATACCTGCTGCGATAAGTTGCGAGTGCGTCGCGGACCTGTTCTTCCGGCATTGTCGTGATGTCGTGGTCATGTCGCGGACTCTCGATCACCACTTCATGGTTTCCCCGGCCGGCAGCTATCTCGTAGAAGGCGGATTCTTGCTTGCGGGGGGTAACGTCCTGGCTGACGGCCGGGAACTTGTTGGGCACCACCCGCGTCCGCCAGCCCGGCTTCTGAGTTGACGGTATCTCGGCGATGATCGCTGGCAGCCGCGACTCGTTGCCGGGACAGAACGGGCATGTGGGATCGAAGGGCAACCGCTGCCCCGCTGGTTTCTTTGATTGCGGCTGGCTTCCGCGCGGCCTGTGGCCGCGTTCGGGGGCGATGATGACCCATCTGTCGGTCGTGGGATCGCGTCGCAACTCACTCATAGCCATGTTCCGCGATGGCGCCCGCAAGTCCATTGACGCTGGATGCACCAATTTCCGCTCTGCCGTACGTCATTCATCATTCGGCCATTCAGCGAAGCTGAAATTTGGCTTCGAAAGCGCCGAAGAGATCGAGCCATTCCTCCATCAGGCGCGTCAGTAGGAAGCGTTCACGGACCGTCTCACGAGCGTTTTCGCCGAGCTTTTTGCGGAGTTTCGGGTCTTTGATGATTTGGACGATCCGTTCGGCGGCTTGTTCCGCGGTGTCGACCAGGAAGCCATTCTCGCCCTCGCGAATCTGATGGCGGATGCCGCCAACATTGCCGCCAATCACGGGCGTGCCCTTCCACATGGCCTCCGCCACAGTAAGTCCGAAGCCTTCGCGGATGGATTTCTGCAACACGACAGCGGCCCGTCGCTGCAGAGCATTGACCAGTGCCGAGTCTTGCACTGATAGGACCAGGATGCGGTCTTCCCGGCACTTGCACAGGGACTCAAAGATTTCCTGGCCTTCCGGGTCGTCGGTGGCGACATTGCCAAGCAGCACAAGTGTGCAGTCGACCTGTTGGCGCGCGATGCGAAACGCGTCGATGACGCCCTGCGGGTCCTTCCATTTGTCGAACCGCGACACCTGCACGACGAGTGGCAGATCGTCGGGTATTCCGTAGTGCGCCAGTCGATCCGCTATCTCCGCCTCCGACAGCTCCTTGTTTGTAGTCGAGAACGGGTTGATGGCTGGCATGATGAAGCGTTGCGGCACGTCCAGCTTCTGCGCGTATTCGCGCAACGACAACACGACGGCGTCGTATCGCTCGATGAACGATCTTAGATATCCCCATAGCTGCTGGTGCGGAGCCGTGAGATCGATGTGACAGCGCCAGATCCAGGGTGCTTTCTTCCGGTAATGTCGAATGAACGGCAAAGGCTGCGGGTCGTGAACGATGACGATGTCGTGGTTGAGGTGATTTCGAACTGCGTTTTCGAACGCGACTTCTTCGTAGATTTGCAGCTTCAAATCCGTCAGATTGATATCGGCACCTTGTAGGGCATTGTGCATCTTCTTGGTGATGCTGAAAAAATCTGGTCGGCCTTGAATCACCCGCCACCCGGTTTTGATTCCCGCGCTGTTCATCAATAACGTAAGAGAGGACAGGAGCTCAGCTACGCCTCCGCCGTAGTAGGTCGAGTTGACATGAGCCACATGCAGGTCGCGAAGGCGAGACGCCTTCCTCAGGATGCGCTCAATGGTCTCGGCGCCGACCAGTGGCCCGTAATCCTCCACCGTGATCAGCTTGAACGGGGGCACATGGTCTCGGGGCACCGCCATAGTCAATCTCCCAGGGTGCGCCGCTGTAAAAGCCGTTCGGTTAGCTCGCCCTTGCCTGGAGTCGACGCGCCTCGGCGAACCAGATGACGTGCGGGGGCACGTTGGGTCATGGCGTCCTCCTCCAGAATGGCCACTGGTAATAAGTCTCGTGAACCGGAACTTTGCGGCGAATGATCCCATCATATCGAGTTGATCATTCATCGCCCAGGTCCGAGATCGACGGTCTCATGAACTTCGAGAAAGACCGCTACCCCCCTATTGCGAACTCGACCAATGCCTCTATCGGGATCGCTCGACATCGGCGGGTGTCAGGCTAGAAGCTGGCGCCCTTTTCGAGACGGGATTTATGCCGCAGTCGCAGGCTCGATCTCTTGATTTCGATTAGATCGAGACACTATGCTTTCAAATGCCTCCCAACCGTTCGAGAAACTCACCACCTACCGTGGCGTAGGAGAAATCGGCGACGACTTGCGCGGTAGCGCGCTCCGCGACGTTTCCGCCAGGGCAGGTGTTGGAGTCGGTGTCCTGGGAACGGAACTAAACGAGACGTAGAAGCGTTGAAAGTTATACGGAAATTGACCGATGGACATTGCAGTTGCCGTCGGGAGCAGCCTCAGGGACCTTGACCCGGCTCTCCGCTCCTGCGGTTTGCATCTTGAGCTGGATCAACGACAGATCGATTAAGCGGTTAGGGGGTTGGAGAAAAGACCATGAAGGCTCGCGATGTAATGGTCTCTCCCGTCATTACCGTGAAGCCCAGTTCGTCGGTTCAAGAGGCCGCGAAAACACTTCTTGAAAATCGGATTAGCGCGGTTCCCGTGCTAGACGATGCCGGGAAACTGGTCGGAATACTCAGCGAAGGTGATCTCATGCATCGTGTCGAAACGGGCACGGAGCGGAGATATTCCTGGTGGGTCCGCCTGGTAGCAGGAGATGCCTCACTCCCCGCCGACTATATCAAAGCCCACGGACGCAAGGTCGCTGACGTCATGACATCGAACGTCATCACAGCAAGGCCAGAAACGCCACTCGAAGAAATCGCCATCTTGCTGGAAAGGAATGCGATCAAACGGGTCCCGATCGTGAAGGACGGCCAACTCCTCGGAATCGTAAGTCGAGCGAATTTGATTCAGGCGGTTGCGAGCGCACCAAGAGGGCCGGAAGTTTCTCTCTTGGATTCTGCCATTCGCGATAAGTTGCTCGCACATCTGAAGGCGCAGCCGTGGGCGCATACTGGTTTGTTGAACGTCACTGTCAATGACGGCGTGGTAAACCTTTGGGGCATGACCAGCTCGGAATTAGAAAGGAAGGCGATCCGCGTCGCTGCCGAAGCGGCTCCCGGTGTCCGCGCTGTGAACGACTATCTGACTCTGCAGCCTAGCGGATACGGAGTGTGAGAGGCGAAGTGCGGTGACCTAATTTGGCAGAGTCCATGTCGCGAACGAATATCGCCAGGTACCGGGATGGCAGCGAGAGCCGACTTATGTGCCGGCCCTCAACAATCTCGAATTAATGAGTACACGGCCTAATCCGCCTTGATCTTGGCGTCGCGCACGACCTTGCCCCACTTCGCGATCTCGAGCTTGATGCGTTCGCCGAATTCCTCCGGCGTATTGGCGACCGGCGCGAAGCCGAGCGCTTCCAGCCGCTGCCGGACCTCCGGCGTCGCCACCATTTTGACGATGTCGCTGCGCCAGCGCTCGATGATCTCCTTCGGGGTGCCGGCCGGCGCCACGATGCCGGTGAGCGTGTCGCTCTCGAGGCCGGGAACGCCGGCCTCGGCGTTGGTCGGCACGTCCGGCAGCGCCGGCGCGCGCTTGCTGCTGAGCACCGCGAGCCCGCGCAATTTGCCCTCCTTGATGTTGCTCATGGCCGGCGGCAGCGCGGTGAACGCGATCGGCGTATGGCCGCCGATGGTCGAATTGATCGCCAGCGCCGCGCTGTTGAACGGCACGGTGACGAGGTCGAGCCGGTAGTCCTGCTTGAACAGTTCGCCGGCGAGGTGCGGAGTAGAGCCGGTGGAGGGCTGCGCAAAGCTGTGTTTGCCGGGATTGGCTCTCACGGTCTCGATCAGCTCCTTCAGCGTCTTGGCGGGGAAGCCGGGATGCGCCGAGATGACATTGGGCGAGGCCGCCACCAGGGTGACCGGCGCAAAGTCCTTGATCGGGTCATACGGGATTTTCGCGTACATGCTCGGATTGACCATGAAGCCCGTACTGACGACGAGGATGGTGTAGCCGTCGGCTGCCGCGCGCGCCGCCATCGCGATGCCGGTATTGCCGCCGGCGCCCGGGATGTTCTCGGTCACGACCTGCTGGCCCCAGGCCTCGGACAGTCTCTGCGCCACCACGCGCGCGATCACGTCGGTCGGGCCGCCGGCCGCGAACGGCACGATGAGACGCACCGGCTTGGTCGGATATTGCTGCGCGAGCGCGGGAGCCGCGAGCACCAGCGCGGCCATGGAGACGAGAATACGAATAATTACTTTCACCAAATCCTCCCTCATATCCGAATGCGCGGTTAGCGTAGTTTCATCGATGATGTGGAGGTAACCAAAGCCCCGCGAGCTCGGTGCGCTCCCTCTCCCCACCCGAACTCGAGTTTACCCGAGTTCGGCACTTTAGATTGGCCGAAGTCGGATATATCCGACTTCGGCTGGGAGAGGGAGCAGACCGAGTTCGCCGCCCGTTCAGTGATTCCATCTCCCATCGCAGCTGAAATGACACTAGTGTCCCGATTCCGAAGTTCGCAAACCCTCGCGGCGCCCTCTGATGCGAACTTCGGACTAGCAACTCTATGATTCTAGTGCCGCTTTGAACCCGAAGTTCGCAACCGCACTTGCCGCACGATGTGTGCGAACTTCGGGTTCGCGGCACTAGGGCATCGTTGGCTAATGTCCGCTCTGCCCCCGATAGCGACCGGATAGCGGACATTGCGGAAGGTCCGAGTTGTGCCAGAGGACTAAACCGCTCGCGCGGTAGGTCGCTGCGGCAGGCGGCACAGCCAACACGGTAGCACACGGGAGCGTCCTGTCTTGAGATGAGGGGCTAGCAACCTCCCACTCAAGACAGGAGCATCCCCATGACCGACGCGGCCATCAGCCCGTTACGCCGGCGCATGATCGAAGACATGTCGATCCGCAAGTTATCGCCGAAGACCCAGCAAGGCTACATCCGCA
>WNFV01003363.1_pt1 | contig 20501 bp, 17 predicted proteins | sample 5400101 | NCBI WGS metagenome assembly WNFV01 (sample SAMN13153361, study PRJNA577476) | soil metagenome | isolation source: 115 cm soil or saprolite under grassland replicate 1 | place: USA:California | collected 2016-06-15 | reverse complement strand
GCTGGGCGAGGTCCTCGAAGGTAATGTCCTTTTTGACCCGGTAGCTAGCTCCATAGAGATTGCGCTGGCGGAAACCGGAAAGGAACATCACCGCCTCGCGCAATGATTTGCTCGGAATAGTGCCGATGTTGATGCAAATGCCACCGGCAACTTTTTTGCGTTCGAATACGCCAACTTTCTTGCCGACCTTGGCGGCTTGAATCGCCGCCTTCTGGCCGGCCGGGCCGGAGCCAATCACCAACATGTCATAGTGGGCCACGCTTTTGTCCTCTTTCTTTGGGTAAGATCACAATTGCTGCACCAGCTTGCTGCTTTTCAGTTTTTCGTAGGCCCGCAGTCCAATCGCGACGTCCATTATACCAGTTCCCTGGAGTTTAAAGAGAGTAATCTGTCTATCGTCAGTTCGACCGGCAGCCGTGCCGAGTAGCAGGCTGGATATTTCGTGAACCCGATCCCAGGAAGTCACTCGGTCCCTGACCGCGTGAAAGACATCGCTCTCGTTGACACATACGGTCTCCTTGGAAGTCACAAAAATTGGGTTAGCTCGGCGGATCGTGGTTTCATCGATTTCCCGCCGAGTCCGTGTCTTATCCCCGTTGGCTATAGATGTAATATGGGTGCCTTGTTTCAACCAGTTGCCATCGAAAACCGGCGCCCGCGAACTAGTCGCGGTAATGACGATATCGGCGCTTTCCACCGCTTCTTCAGCGTTTGCCACTGCCACGACGGGAAACTTAAGCTCTTGGCTCAGTATTTCGGCAAAGGACTTTCGGTGCGCCGGCGTTGGGCTGAAGACCCGAGCGTGCGTCAGGTTTCTGACTTCGGCAACTGCTTTGAGCTGAGTTTTCGCATGGACTGCGCTTCCAAATACGGCCACACGGCCGGCATCGACGCGGGCCAAATACTTGGCGCCGATGGCACCGGCGGCGCCGGTTCGATACTCATTGATCGAACAGTCTTGATACAGGATAAGTGGTTCACCCGTCTCGACGCTGTATAAGATCACGGTCTCGTGATGAATCTGCCGATCCAAATCAGTCTGAAGGTAAGCACCCATGGCGCCATGCACGGAGCCCGGCAGGAGGCCGAAAATCATCTGATTCGGATGATGGATTCGACGGCGCGGCAAGTCAAAGCCGCGACCCGCCGCGAGTTCCTTAAGCGTGTCCTCAATCGTCTCGATCATCTCATGCAACGAGAGGATCTGGTTGATAGGCGTGTTCTTTAGGAAAAGCATTTTGGCTCAAGGGCAAGAAAAAGATAGTGACGAGCCGACCGCTGTTGGCAGTGCCAAAGGAAATCAACTCGCAGCGGTGGCTAAGTGTGATGTTATTTAACTCTAGCCTGCGGCAGTGAGGGCGTCAATATGGAAGGAGCCGACTTCACATGATCGTCAAAAGCGGAAAGTGAATTAGGAATGATCGAGAAAAAACGCCTGCCTTCCGTCATTGAAAAGGAACCGTATTTCCCCGGCGTCGGCCGAAAAAATGGACGTTAGTGTTGAGGACCTTTCAGAAAAATGCTTTTTCCCTTTTCCTTTGGATAGGCCACCATGTCGTACTGTTCCGACTTGTCGAACCGCACGTTTTCGCTTATCGGTTGTAAAAAGTACGTTCCCGTCGACGGGTCATTTTTATCGGAAAAAACCAAGAACTCGTATTTCTCGGGAAAAAGGGCGGTCAGCTCATCCTTGTTTTTGATGCTTACTGGGCTCTTGGGATCGGCGCTTAGCTCGAATTCGACGATTGGTCGATGTGCTAGCAGCGTTCGACGCAGGCCTTTTAGCGCCGGCTTTTCGTAACCCTCGATATCCATTTTAATCAGCGCAACTGAAGTTACGCCGGCTTTTTCTAGGGCGTCGTCGCCGGTTCGAATCTCGAGCTCACCCTCAATCGAGTTATCTTCCTTAAAACCTTCGACGAAGGATCCCGTTCCAAGATTATTATCCGGCGGCCTGAAAAATGGTTTTTTTGAATTCTCATCGCCTAAACCGAAAGGGTGTATCACGATGTTTTTGATGTGATTGTTCTCTACCATACGCCGAAATCGTTTGATGAGGGGTTCCCAGGGCTCGAACGCGTGGATTTCTTTTGCATAGCGTGACATGAACAGAGAATGTTGCCCTGTGTTGGCGCCGACATCCAAGAATATGCCTTGATTGGAGTACGCCGATTTCATGGTATCCCGCAGGAAATACAAGATAGGTTTTTCGTGCGCACCGTAAAAGAAGATGTGGCTATCGACAAAATTGCCGGTGTTGCCTTCATAACGTGACCCTTCTAAATCAGCGACAAAATCAAAATGACCCTGACGAAAACATGATGAGAAAGTAACGGCTTGCTGCCAACAGCGGTAATTAAAATAGAATCGTTCGCGATCGATGAGGTAGAGGCTCACGACGCAGACACTCAAGGTTAGAAATGCAACAAGTGATAGTTTGAGCGCTTTCAAGTGGAGCATCTTGATCCCGTCAATTTTTCCGTGATTTTTCTGTCCTATGGATTGTCGGAAACGTGACAAATAGAGCCTCAAGCCTGTCTTCGAATAACGGATCGCCGATTGTAGCCATTGAAAACCCAAATTTTAATCTATTCCCGGGACATGCGCCAACGAAACTATCTTTCTTATATCTTTGGCTAATCCATGGAGCATGCTATACTGCATAAAATAACTCATCAGTGCGACCTTCCTTTAGAAAATATTCCATCTCACAATATTTGCTTGATTAGCCGTTTGCTCGCGACTTCATCAAAATTTGCACCGAGAACATCTTTTCGCGGGAATTTGTTTGCCCTCGTTGCGCGTTCTCTTCTGCGCGATAACCCTCATCTGCTGGTTATCAGTTGTTGAACCTTCCAACCTAGCTTTAATGGGCGGTTACCCGCTATCTGACGGAAAGCAACACTACAATTTTGTCGATGTGATCTATGGTCAGCATGGTAAAGAAGTCGATATTATTTTCACGAGGTGAAACGCTTTCTCACGCATTACCGTCCGGACAGGAAAAAAAGCACCGCTGGTGCTCTCATTGTCTCTAGATAAACGGCTTGAGCGACTTCACCATGATTGGCGGAAAATGATTTAGGACGATCGAGAAAAACGTTTGCCTGCCGTCATTGAAAAGGAACTGTGTTTCCCCGGTGTCGGCCGAAAAAAGGACGCTAGGGTTGAGGACCTTTTAACGGAATGTCTTTTTTCTTTTCTTTCGGATAGGCAACCATGTTAAATTGTCGCGCCCTGTCGAACCGCATAATTTCGCTTATCGGTTCCAAAAAGTACGCTCCGGTTGATGCATCATTTTTGTCAGAAAAAACTAAGAACTCGTATCCCTCGGGAAAAAGGGCGGTCAATTCATCCTTGTTTTTGATGCTTACAGGGCTCCTGGGATCGATGCTTAGCTCGAATTCGACTATTGGTCGATGTACTTGTAAGGTTCGACGGAGCCCTTTTAATGCCAGTTTTTCGTAACCCTCGATATCCATTTTAATCAGCGCCACTGAGGTTACGCTCGCTTTTTCAAGGGCCTCGTCGCCGATACGAATCTCCAATTCACCCTCATAGGAATTGTCTTTGCTAAAACCTTCGACGAACGACCCTGTTCCAAGATTATTAGCAGGCGGTTTATAAAAAGGCTTCTTCGAATTCTCATCGCCTAAACCGAAAGGGTAGATAGCGATGTTTTTGATGTGATTGTTTGTGACCATTCGGCGAAACCTTTTTAACACAGGCTCCCAGGGTTCGAATGCGTGGACCGCTTTCGCGTAGCGCGACATAAAAAGCGAGTGTTGACCGGTATTGGCGCCGATATCGATGAATGTTCCTTGTTTTGCGTAGGCGCCACGCATGACATCGCGCAGCAAAAAGAGGATGGGCTTTTCGTAAGCTCCGTAATAGAAAATGTCGCTGTCGATACCGTTGCCGAGATTGCCCTCGTACCGAATGCCATCGATGTTCACGACAAAATCGACGCTATCGCCGCGATAGCACGCGGCGATCGAAGTAGCTTGCTTCAAACAGAGGTAGGCGCGCCGCAGGTGATCGTAATCAGTGAGATTAAGATAAAACAGGATGAGGAACGCGGTCGTGAGCCCGGCGAGGGCGAATTTTAAAGCTTTCATGGGATGAAATTGGCTCCAGTAGCCCATTATTAGGTTCACGGGCGGCTAACGGTCAAGCGCTGTTCTAGATGCCGTGCTTGCTTCGACATCGCGTAACTGCAGAGCCAATAGACGACGGCGATGAATAGATACAATTCGAATGGGCGGATTTCTCGATTGTTGACGATCTGCGCGGCTTTGGTGAGGTCGACATAGCCGATGATCGACGCCAACGAAGTGTCCTTTAACAGCACGATGAATTGCGTCACCAAAGCGGGAATCATGTTGCGTAACGCCTGCGGTAAAACCACATGGCGCATCATCTGAGCGCGGGTCAGTCCCGTGGCGGTAGCGGCCTCGACCTGGCCGCGGGGAACCGATTGAATTCCGGCCCGGACAATTTCAGCCAAATAGGCGGCTTCGAAAATGACAAACGCAGTGAGAGCGACGCTGTATTCTGGAAGTGATTTGCCGGCCAACACGGGCACGATAAACCAAAACCAGAAAATCACCATGACCAGCGGCACGCCACGAAAGAGTTCGACGTAGATCAAGGCGGGTAAACTAATCCACCACGAACGCGCCAAACGTGCCACTCCAATGCATGTGCCTAGAATGAAACCGAGGATAATAGCTGGCAGGGCGAGTCGAAGAGTGCCGCCGGCGAAGGCGCCGACTCCGAAAAAACCCTGGAGGATGAGAAAGTTGAAGTTCCTGACAATGACTTGAAAATCCATCTTCAAGCCGTGTCAGTGTTGCCCCGGGCAATAAGGCCGGGAATGGCTACGCGACGTTCAACCCGTGCCATCAGCCTGGCGATGGTGAGGCAGAGAACTAGGTAAATGATCGTTCCCGCAGCCAATGCTTCGAACGCTTTGGCCGTGTAGGTTTCGATTTGGCGGGTTTGAAAGGTCAATTCGGCGACGCCGATGGTCAAAGCAACCGAGGAGTTCTTCAACAGATTGAGAGTTTCGTTGGTCGCGGGTGGAACAATCAGCCGTAACGCGATAGGAACAATGATCATACGGTACGCTTGCAATACTGTGAGTCCCGTCGAGAGCGCAGCTTCGAACTGCGTCTTGGGGATCGACTGAATGCCCGCGCGAATCACCTCGGAAAATCGCGCCCCGTGATATACGCCGAGAGCAAAAACGCCGGCCCAAAACTCAACTCCATGCTCGAATAGCCACTCTTGCAGCCCTTGCGGCAAGAGCGGTGGCACGCCGAAGTACCAAAAAAACATCCAGACGAGCAAGGGTACATTGCGGAAGAATTCAACGTACACGCCGGCTGGCCAGCGTAACAGTGAAATCGCCGTGGTGCGGAGCGCGCCGGAAGTAATTCCCAGCATCACCGCGAGCAACCAGCCGAGAATGGAGAGGTGCAGAGTAGTCAGGAGTCCCTGAAGCAGCCAGCCGCCCGTTTGTCCGGTCCATAGAACATTCCAGTGAAATTGGTAATTCATCTAGACGCGCGGGCAACCGGAATTAGGCGCTAGGCGTATGTCGCGGCAAGGCGCCCCTTGCCCCCGACATTTATTTGGGCACGACCTGCATCTGCAGAAAGCGCTTGGTTTCGGGAGATAAGGGGTAGGGAACTTCGCCTTTGGGGCCGAACCATTTGTCGTAGATCTCAAAGTACAGGCCCGATGCAATGGCATCCATGAGACCGACGTTGACGACCTGGCGAAAGTCGGAGTCGTTTTTTCTCATGGCCATGCCGTAGGGTTCGTAGGAGAAAAATTCACCGACGACTACCCATTCATCGGGCTTGGGGGCCTTCGCGCGCAGGCCCGCAAGCTGAATTCCGTCGTTCGTGTAGGCTTGTACCTGGCCTTGGGCTAGTGCTTGAAAAGCCGCCGGTTGGTCTGGAAATTCGATGAGCTTCGCGCTCGGCACGCGCTCGCGTATAATTTTTGCGTTGGTGGAGCCTTGCTGTGCGGCAATGCGTTTGCCCGCGATGGTTTGAATGCCTTTGATCTGCGCGCCTTTCTTCACCAGAAACTGGGCGCCGGTGGCGAAGAACGTCAAACTGAAATCGACGCTGTCGCGGCGCGATTGAGTGTCGGTCATGGTTTCGGCAATCAGATCGACCGCATTCGAAGTCAAGAGCGGGATGCGCGTCTGTGGCGCCGATTCCTTTTTCTCGAGCTTGATCTGCTTGTTGAGTTTCTTACTGATGACCGGAACGATCGCTTTCTCGACCAGATCGATGGAGAAGCCCACCCAATCATTGTTCTTATTGACGTAAGCAAAAGGTGGCGAGCCGGTGCGCGTTCCGATGATTAGTGCACCGTTCTTGTCGACCTTCTCGAGTGTAGTTTCCGCACGGATGAAGTCGGAACTCGCAAAGTGAAAAATCACGATGAGCCATAAACATCGATATCGTTTCATCTGGTTCTCCTCAGTGCGAAAGAATCTTGCTCAGAAATTGTTGCGCTCTCGGCGACTCGGGAGCGGCGAAGAATTTTTCCGGTTCGTTGACTTCGATGACTCGCCCCTCGTCCATGAAGACGATCCCGTGCGCGACGCGGCGGGCAAATCCCATTTCATGGGTTACCACGACCATGGTCATGCCGTCACGTGCGAGATCTGTCATGACTTCCAGGACTTCATTGATCATTTCCGGATCGAGGGCCGAGGTCGGCTCGTCGAATAGCATGATCTTGGGCTTCATCGCCAGGGCGCGCGCGATGGCGACGCGTTGCTGCTGGCCGCCAGAAAGGTTCGCTGGAAAGACGCTGGATTTGTCGGGGATGCCGACGCGTTCTAAGAGCGCTACGGCGATTTTTTCCGCTTCACTTGTCGATAGACCCTTCACCTTAATCGGCGCCAAAGTAATATTTTGCAGAACGGTCATGTGCGGGTAGAGATTGAAAGATTGGAAGACCATACCGACGTTGGTGCGCAGCCGCACCGCATCGAGATGTGCGTCGGATAGCGATAAACCGTCGACGGTGATTTCTCCGGATTGGATCGTTTCGAGTCGATTGATGCAGCGGATGAGCGTACTTTTTCCGCTACCGCTCGGGCCGCAGACCACGACGACCTGTCCCACCTCAATGGTGAGATCGATGTCCTTCAGGACGTGAAGCGTGCCGAACCACTTGTTGACCTTGCGAAATTCGATCACGGCTGCCGAGCGTACGTAAGATGATAGATTGCAATTCGCTGCCCGGCATACTATACGAACAAAGGCTTTTTGCAACCACACTTCAACGCACGAGTGTGATAGCGCGACGATGCAGTCGCCGCGCAGTTCGTGCTTCGGCAATACCGCTTACCGCAGATATATCGCCGAGCTCCTGCGCATTGGATCGAGAGGTCTTCGCCAGTTGTGATTGCTTATTTGGTTAGGCACGGAGACGCGGTCCCGGCCTCGGAGAATTCGAAACGGCCACTGTCTCCGGCGGGACTTGAAGCCGTTGAGCAGATCGCGCGGCTGGCTCGCGAGCGCCAGGTCCGAGTTTCAGCGATCTATCATTCGGGGATTTTGCGAGCGAAAGAAACTGCCGAGATCGTGGCCAAGTATTTGATGCCGCCGTCCGGTGTTAAGGCAATTGCCGGCTTGTTACCCGAGGATGATCCCATGGCCGGGAAAGTCGAGCTGGAAGCAGCCACGGACCCGATCATGTTAGTCGGACACCTGCCTTACATGAGTCGGCTTGCCGCATTGCTGGTCCGCGGCGATATGGAAGCACCCGTTATTGAGTTTCAACCTGCAGCCATAGTTTGTTGCTCCAAGACGGCAGCGCGGTGGAAAATCGATTGGCATTTGGCGCCGTCAGCTCGCTGACGCGCAGTTGACCGGGGGAGGGCGATAGTCTAAAAAGAGACGTGCGAGCGAGACGCGAAAGGCAGATACTATGGCATCAGAGACCTTAACCGTTATCGACAACCGTACCGGCAAACAGTACGAAATTCCGATCAAGAGCGGCGCCATCAAAGCGACCGACTTGTTCCAGATCAAAGTTACGGAAGATGATGGACTCGTGAGTTACGACCCGGGCTTCATGAACACAGCGTCCTGCCAGAGTCGAATTACTTACATCGATGGCGACAAAGGGATCCTGCGCTACCGCGGCTACCCGATCGAGCAGATCGCTGAAAACAGCACCTATTTGGAGACCGCCTATTTGATCCTTTATGGTGAGCTCCCCAATAAGTCACAACTTGCGGAGTGGAGCCACAACATCACCTATCACTCGATCATCCACGAAAACATCAAAAAGCTCATCGACGGCTTCCATCATGATGCCCATCCGATGGGAATGGTGCTCAGCACGGTGGGAGCGCTGTCGACGTTCTATCCTGACGCCAAGAAGATTTTCGACGTCAAATCGCGCCACGATCAGACCTATCGGCTGATCAGCAAAATGCCGACGTTGGCGGCGTTTGCCTATCGGCATAGTCTGGGTCAGCCTTATTCTTATCCCGACAACGACTTAAGCTACACGGGAAACTTTCTCAACATGCTTTTTAAGATGACCGAGCTCAAGTACAAGCCGAACCCTGTACTCGAACGCGCTCTTGATATTCTCTTTATTCTCCACGCCGATCATGAGCAGAACTGCAGCACTAACGCGATGCGGGGGGTAGGCAGCTCGCAGGTGGACCCTTACTCGGCGGTGGCCGCGGCGGCGGCGGCGCTTTATGGTCCACTCCATGGAGGCGCCAATGAAGCCGTGCTCAGGATGCTCATGGAAATTGGCTCCAAGGACAAGGTGCCTGAGTTTATAAAAAAAGTGAAAGGTGGCGAGGGCCGTTTGATGGGTTTCGGCCACCGGGTTTACAAGAACTATGATCCGCGCGCCAAAATTATAAAACATATCGCCGATCAAGTTTTCGAAGTCAAAGGACGCAACCCATTGCTCGATATCGCGCTTGAGCTCGAACGGATCGCGCTATCGGATGACTATTTCATCAAGCGTAAACTCTATCCGAACGTCGACTTTTATTCTGGGTTGATCTACCAATCGATGGGGCTGCCGATGGACATGTTCCCGGTGCTGTTCGCGATTCCACGAACCTCCGGTTGGATTGCCCAGTGGGACGAAATGTTAACCGACGCGGATCAGAAGTTAGCGCGGCCGAAGCAAATCTATTTGGGTGCAGAGAAGCGGGATTACTTGCCGATGGAAAAGCGCCAATAGATTTTAGCGGAACGTTCCACGGATTCCTTCCAACAAAATTCGTAGTGTCTGACCAATCCGTATTTGCGACGTGGTGAGGCCGTTGAAGGCCATCAGGGCGCGCACTTCGAGACCGTAATGGCGCGCGATGGAGAAAAGCGTTTCGCCTTTTTTTACTTCATGAGTGACGATCTCCTTCGGTTCCGTGTCTCCGTCCAACAATTTTTCGTTGGCTTTGGCGAGAAAGATCACCGTTTTTCCGACGGGCAAATTCGCACGGAAGTTGCTGTCGCCGGGTGGCGTGGATGGCCGCAGCAAGGCTGGATTGAGATCGCGTATCGTCGCAACATCCGTTTCCGCTAGCGTCGCCAGATCCGCTAGCTTGAGCGGCGCTTTGAGCTCGACTTCCTCATAATCCAAAGGTGTTTCGTGACGCACATCGTTCAGACCGTATTTCTTGGGGTCCATCGCTAGCAGAGTTATCGCGACAAATTTCGGCACAAAATTGCGTGTCTCTTCACGTAACTGGCTTTTTGCTTTAATGCTCCAAAAATCTTTAGCGCCACTTTGCTGCAGTGCCTTGTCGATGGTTCCGGGTCCCGCATTATAAGCCGCTGTCGCCAAAAACCATCGACCGTAATAGGTGTGCAGGTCCTTGAGATAAGCGGCGGCAGCCCGCGTCGATTTAACCGGATCGCGCCGCTCGTCGATCCACTCATCAATGCGCAGGCCGTATCGGCGGGCGGTGGTTGCGACAAACTGCCACAAACCCACGGCACCGTTGCGCGAGGTCGTCGTCACGACGAACTCACTCTCGAGTAAAGCGAGATAGCCGAGCTCCTCCGGCAAGCCCTCCTGGTTCAGCACCTTCGCGATCATCGGCATGTATCTGCCGGAGCGCCCAAGCAGTTCCTGAAGGCGGCTCCTGCCCGTGGTCGAATAATATTTGACAAAATAACGCACCTTTGGGTTGTCAACGACTTCTTTCGAAAACTGCAAGCGACGGCGTTCCTTGGGCTGCTCCACCGCCTTGTCCAGATCTTTTTCCAATAAATCGAGCAACCGATTGTCCGCGCTGAGATCGCGCCCGGCTTGTGCCGGTGGTGCCGCTGAATTCGTTGATGGCGCAGTTTTCTGTCGACTTTCCGGCTGTTCCGATTTTTGTTCAGTCGAAGTGATCGACGTGATTGGTTTGACTTCGAGCGCGTCCCGGAGCGGCGGTTTTTCTGGAACCACTGGCTGATCGGCGACACGGCTGTCGGCTGAATTCGCCGGTGAAGAGTCGATGGTTTCGTGAGAAAAATTATTTGCCGGAGCTTTTGGTTGGGGAATTGGGACCGTCGATGTCACAGTGCGATGGTACAAGCGCTCGGTGGAGGAACATCCGAAACTTCCAGCAACTACCAGGAAGAGGGCAAAATGTTTTGTTCGTGCCCACATAGCGAAAAACCAAGGAACCCGCGAACGATACTCGAATAGCGATATCGGCGCAAGCAATTACGATGAAAATTTGCATGGCGCAATTGTCCGAAAAACGACCATGTCGTTTTTAACGGTTTGTCCTGATTCATTCACGGTGATGATGTCGCGATCGATCTATCGCTCGCCCCGGGGCCGCGTGAAAAGCTCGACAGGTCAGCGTAAATCTTTTTTCCTGCAGCCGAGAAATGTTTGATTCACGCTGCGTCGTCGGGCCGCAATCGACAAAGGTCCGGGTGTGATAAGGCGAACTCCCTTGACAACCTGTCTTCGAAGCCAATAGATTCCCAAGCGATTACCCAAAACTCCTAAGAATTTTTACAGCGCGAGTCTCATGGCAAATCTAAAAATGGCGAGAACTGTGACAACGCAGAAAATTTTCGTTGCCTCTTTATATGCCGCTGCCCTGGTCGTCATCGGCCTTTGTTCGCGCGTCCAAGGGCAGGTGTTGTTGTGGGATCAAGTGGTTTCGGCGGCGAAAAAAGAAGGAAAGGTGGTCGTATCGATTCCTCCCGGCGCCGAGTTGAGAAAAAGCTTGAAAGAAGTATTTGAAAAGCGCTTCGCCATCGAACTGGAGCTTGTCACTGGCAGAGGAGCGGCGGTCGCCAAGAAAATCTCGGATGAATTCAGAGCGGGCTTGCGTCTTACCGACGTACATACGGGCGGATCGGCACCGATCATTTACGGTCTAGCCGGCATGTTAGAGCCAGTCGAAAGCCAATTCATTCTTCCGGAAGTGAAAGAAGCCAAGCATTGGTGGGGCGGCCACATGTACGTCGATAAGACAAAACGCTTCGGCTACTCATTTCTCGCCTTCGTGCAAGACGCGCTGTGGTACAACACCGACCTTATGAAGCCCGAAGAGTTGCGCGCTTACGACGATCTTCTTCATCCCAAGTGGCAGAACAAGATTGGTTACAGCGATCCACGCAGGGGCGGCGCTGGTCAGGGAAACTGGACTTTCTTGTGGAAAACCAAAGGCGAGGATTTTCTAAAAAAACTCGTGCAGCAAAACTTGGTGATCATGGGTGAAGAGCGCCCGCTCGCCGAAGCGTTGGCGAAAGGTTCATTGGCACTGACGATCGGGTTGGACATCGACAATTTCATTTCTTTTGTTCGCGCCGGCCTGCCGGTCAAGCCGCTCCCTCAGCTAAAAGACGGCATATATCCGGTAACCGGCTCGGGTGCGCTGGCGGTAATCAAGAATCCGCCTCATCCGAACGCGACCAAGGTATTTATCAATTCCTGAATAACGGCTAATTCTCATACGTACGAGAGGAAGAAACAATCGAAAGCGTTGCAAAAGCACTCAATGGAAAACCCGAGATCCTTCGTTTCACTCAGGATGACACAGGGAAAGTGTCACTCTGAGCGATAGTGAAGAGTTCCTAAAATGTGCAAAAATGAGTCCAAAAAACCAATTCACAGAGGTAAGCATTCCTCACAAACCTACTTAATAAGTAGCTTTGTGAGAAGCCCCGTCTGTCGTCGTAAAATCGGCTATTCATAGCCGTTATTCAGGAATTGGCTTTTGAGCAAAGAAGGGCAGGAGACCTATCAAAACGCCATCGGCGAGCCGACTCGCCGCCTCGACGTCGATGTGCCGAAGGAAGCTTACGCGGTCAGGCCGGCGCGCGAATTTATGAGCGTCGAGCAGTACCATCGACTGGAAAGCCACACGGAAGAAAAACAAGAATCCGTTCGCAAGCCGGCGATTGCCGCCGCCGAACGATTGATAAAGTAGTTCGACATTTTTGTGTTTCCATGGATGGCCCATTATGAGCGACATAGACGAGCTAAAGGATAAATTGGCAACCGGGGTGCAATTACTGCGCTGGGAATTGGCGGATATGTGGGGACATGTGAGTTGCCGTTCGCCGCGCGGCGATAGTTTTCTCATCATGCCGATGCGCCCGCCCTTCGATCCCGATCTTCTGGACGATGAAATTCTCGAATACGATTTTGACGGCAAGAAGATTTCCGGTCGACGGGACCCGCCGGCGGAAATCTTCTTCTTCACTTCACTATATCGAAAGCGCCCCGATACCGGCGCGGTGATTCACTGTCATCCCCCGGTAGCGGTTTCGCTGATCGCGGCCGGCAAGAAAATCGTGCCGATCCATCAACATTCGATCAAGTTCGGCAAGGGGGTGCCGGTGAGCCCGTGGCTTTATGGCACCTATCAAGAGGACGGCGAACGCGCGACCAAGGCGATGGGCAAATGCTTCGCGCTGATGATGAAAGGGCATGGAGCCAACGTCATCGGCAACACGATTCAAGAAGCTTGCTTGAACACAGTTCACCTGGAGCGCACGGCGAAGATGCTTCTTTGGGCGCAGAGCGTCGGCAAGGCGAGCCCAATCCCGCAAGCTGTGGTGAAAAGGTATGCTCAAGTCGAAGCGGAAAGAGTTACGGCGCGAGGTTCTCGGCCGCCGCGCTCGCCTGAGTGGAACTTTTACGAGCGTTTGATCAAGCGCGGCGACCGCTGGAATACCTGGTGAGATCTCGTCGTCTGAAAAAAATCATGTCATTTTCCGCGGCGACGATCGCACTCTTGTTGCTTGGGCTCTCGACTTTCGGCGTGCCACACGTATTAGAGGCGGCGAGTGCCAATCCGTCGCAGGAAGAGTGGACCAGAACGCTCAAGGCTGCCGAGCAAGAGGGGCAGTTGGTTCTCTATGCCAACGAGGGTATTGAAGGCAGCATCCAGGATTTTCAAAAACGATTTCCAAAACTCAAAGTCGTTTTGATTTCAGGTCGTTCAGGTCAACTCGTAACCAGGCTGATGGCCGAAAGAAGAGCGGGAAAATATCTCGCGGATGTGGCGAAACTTGGCACGGGATCGGCGTCATCGCTCTATCGCGCCCGGCCTTTTCCCGTGCAGCCCGTCGATAGCCAGCTGTTTTTGTCCGAAGTGACGGACAAATCAAAATGGTGGCAGGGCAAGCATCAATATGCCGACCCTGAGGGAAAATACATTTTGTCGCCTTGTGTCAGCGTGCATATCGACTTGGTGTCGTACAACACCGAGCTGGTGAAGCCCGGCGATCTGAGATCCTATGGGGACATCTTGAATCCTAAATGGAAAGGCAAGGTCAGCTCCATGGACCCGCGCGCAGCGGGCGGCCGCGAAGGCGGCCGACTTATTTACTATCATCCCGATCTTGGGCCGCAATTTTTTCGCCGGCTTTTGACCGAGACAGATCTCGTCTTGAGCCAGGACCCGCGTCAGGCGGTCGATTGGCTTGCCCAAGGAAAATTGGCGTTCCTGCTTTTCACTTCGCCGCGTGAAATCTTGCGGGCCAGAGAGCAAAAGTTGCCCGTGGATATTTTAGATCCCCGCCGCATGAAAGAAGCGCCGGTGGTCGAGACAGCCGCTTCGAGTTTCATGCTTATGGACAAGCCGGCCAATCCCAGCGCGGCGCGACTCTTTCTCAACTGGCTCATGTCGCGAGAAGGTCAAATCTCCTTTCAGAAGAGCCAAGGCAACTGCGACTCCGCGAGGCTCGACATATCAAAGGAGGACGTGCCGCTGCTCTCGCGTCGCAAAGACGGGGTACAATATTTCCGGCTATGGGATACCGAGTGGATGGATGTGGATGAAGTCCAAAAGTTTATCGATGCGTCATTGAAAGGAATTAAAAGCCAGTAGGTCGCGTTGGCTCGAAGGGAACGGCGCGTCCGACAAGTTGCGCTTTACAAAGCGGGTAAAAAAAAGCTACTCTCTGCGCGTCGCGGAATGATCGAAACCAAAGGAGGTCGAGTATGCTGCAAGAGATTTTTGTAGGAGAAAAGCTCCAATGGCCTGCGCCCTATCGTTGCGCAGTCAATCTCGTTTTCAATTATCAGGGAGCCGAAGGATTGGAGCCGGATTCCAAAGGCCGGATCGATGCCGAAGAGTACGCCCGGCGGGAATATGGCCCCCGAGTCGGGATCTGGCGCGTCCTGCGCGTTCTAGAAAAGTATGACCTCAAAGCGACGTTTGTCATCTGCGGCGCTCTGGCTGAACGGTTTCCAGACACCGTGCGGGCGATTCATGCCGCCGGCCATGACGTTGCGGGCCATGGTTACCACCATGAAAAAGCCTGGAAGCTGACGCCGGAAGAAGAAGTCGAAACCATGCGCAAGACCATTGACGTTTTGACCGGACTGACCGGCGAAAGAATCAATGGCTGGCGCTGCTGTTTTCAAAGCCATGTCACTCCAGATTTAGGCATCGGCCAAGGTTTTATCTGGAACAGCAATTCGTTCTCGCATGACCTGCCGTATCTGCTCAAAGACGGCGATCGTATCATTGTTGAAGTTCCTCGCCAGCCGTTCGGCGACATGTTCATCTTTCAGGGCGGCAAGACTGCAGACCCCGACGACGCTTTATCGATCTGGAAGAAATCCTTCGATACGTTCTATGCGGAGTCAAAGTCCTTTCACACCTATTGCCAATTCTCGCTCCATCCATTTCTGGTCGGACGACCCGGGCGCATCGAAGTTTTCGATGAGCTCATCGCGTATGTCAAAAAGCATGAAGGCATCTGGTTTGCGACGACGGAAGAAATTGCCAGACGAGTCTTGGAATGCGCCGGAATCAAGCCAGCGGCAGGCGTGGGCTACGGTTCACGGGCGATGGCAATGAAGTAGCGACAAGGCGGCGCTCCATCCAGCATTCGATAACTTTCCAAAAATCCCTCGACGGGGCCGCAGCTGCGGCCCCGTCTTCACTAATTGATTACAAACAACCCAGGGCGCATTAGTTAGCCTGTGCTAGTGATGCGGCGATGGCGGCTGCTCAACATGACACCGGATCGCGTCGTGACAGAGCTTGGCGATTAGCGGAGAGAAAGATGAAGAAGCCAACAGTTTTCTTATGTGCTGTATCCGTAACCATTCTAGCAGCGTTGGGGGCAGCGCCGGCGGCCGAATGGCGCGGCGATTGGGAAAAAGCGCTTCAAGGCGCTAAGACGGAAGGGAAAATCGTCCTGGCAATTCCTCCCAGCGCCGAGCTGCGAAAAGAACTGGAGCCGCTGCTGAAGCAAAAATTCGGCATCGATGCCGAGCTGCTCGTATCGCGCGGCGCCGACTCGGCTAACCGGATTGCCTCTGAATATAACGCCGGCGTGCGCACGATCGACGGCCTGATTCAGGGAACGACCACGGCCATGTCTCTTCAAGACGGCGGCATGTTGGATCCGGTGATGGCTTACATGATTCTCCCCGAGGTGAAGGATCCAAAAAACTGGTGGGGCGGACACATTTGGAACGATAACCTAAAGACGAATAGGTTCCTCTATTCCTTTGTCGCCAATGCGGGGACCGAAGGCTTGTTCTACAACGCCGACTTGGCGAAAGCGGAAGAGCTGCGTTCCTTTGATGATCTGCTCCATCCCAAGTGGAAAAGCAAAATCGGTTTGAACGATCCGCGCATCGGCGGATCAGGAATCTCGTTGTGGTCGTTCATGTGGGAGATCAAGGGTGAGGATTATCTTAAGAAGCTGGTGCAGCAAGAACTCTTCTTGAGCCGCAATCTGCGACAAGTCGCCGACGCGCTGGCGAAGGGCAAGCTTGCGGTCACCATTGGTCTTGGCCGCGTCGAATATGAGCCTTTTCTAAAAGCAGGGCTTCCGATTAAGGAAGTTCCTACGCCCAAGGAAGGGCTGCCGGCGAGCAGCGGCTACGGAGTTCTTGGCATCGTCAAAAATCCACCCCATCCAAATGCCACCAAGGCTTTCGTCAACTGGTTTCTAGGCAAAGACGGTCAGGAATTTTACACCAAGGTGATGAAGCAAGGAACTCGCCGCTTGGACGTGGATACCAAATGGATGAGCCAGATTGGCGTCGATGCCGCAAAGGACGTCATGACCCTCGCGGATTATCATAGGCTGCGAAACCACCTCGAGGACAAGGTGATCAACGTCCGCAGACCGGCGGCTAAATTCGCCGAAATAATCCTCAAGTAACGAATACATCGCAGATCGATCCACGAGCGCACATCGCAGCGAAACTTTTCTCACTGCCGCCACTTTTGTCGCTGAGCATTTCAAAGGCGCGTTGCCGAAGCTGCGGAATCCACGTCCGTTTCGCTTGACAACTCGTCGGTAGAATCACTAGATTCAAAATCGTTTCCACAAGAACTTGATCTATCGATGGGTTCGTCTCGCACATGCGGTGAATTTTCGCGGAGGCGCACATGAAGGCGAAGATGATTGTGCTTGTGTGGCTGTTATTGCTCGCGTCGGTTTCCTCCCTAGACGCGGCGGAAAGCACGAAGTATGCGCCGCCCCGGTTCCCCTCCTACGTCAAACCGCCGAAGTTGAATATGCTGCACGAACCGAAGGAAGCACTGCTGCCCAAAGAATGGATCGACTTCACCAAGACCGCAAATTTACCCGATGATCACGGTTGGCATATCCACAATCTGCTGCCGACGTATCGAGTCAAGGTGCGCGGTACGAAGAGCAGCTGGATCACGCTTATCGACAAAGGCGAGTTGACGGCGTTCAGGAGTCCCGAGGTGCGCGCGCTGGCGTCGCGCTATGGCGATCCGCGCGACGTTCTCAGCGACGATTGGGCGCCGCATCTGCCGAGCATCAACGCGCCGGGCAGGTATGAAGACTATGCGAAGGATCCCTGGAAGACTATTTCGGGAGTGATCAAGCGCATTCAATCTGGTAACTACGAAGGCTTCTATCCACCGGTCAAGGCCAAGCAATGAAAGCGGTTCCAATCGTTCAAAACGTTCAAGCCGTTCCAACCGTTTAAGGAAGGTCAGCCGCCGCACTTGGGGAGATGGCGATGAAATATCTTTTCGCGATAGTGATGATCTTGCTGGGCAGTTGCCAATTTGCCGGGGCCGCGGAAAGCCCAAAATTTCCTGCGCCGCGTTTCCCTTCCTATTTAAAACCACCGAAATCCATCGACGATGTAATGCCCTTCGCTCGCGCGGCGGTCAGGCAGACCGGCGGGCGCACACCCCTTGGGCTCGTCGAGAAAGGCATGGCGGCCCTGATCGTCACAGAAGTCGACGCTGATCCGATGGTGATGCAGGCGATCAAGCGCGCTTACGAAGAGCGCGGCGTAAAAATCTACATCCTATCCGAGCATGAGCTCTTAAACGTAAACAAAGAAGAGGCGCTCAAGGCGATCAAAGCGACGCGTTGGTACACTTCGGAGCAAGGCTACATGGAGATTCGTCATTGGCTGGACGATCTTTTCATCGAGCCCGAAGTGCCGAAGAAGTGGCTAAAGGAGCGCCGGCCGGATTTATACAACCTCGTCTATTCGAAGATCGACGAGGTGCCGCAGAAACAGCGCGAGCTGATGAAGCAATTCGATTCGCCGAACGTCGCCGAGCGGATGATCAAATTTTTGGATCAACATCAGGATGTTAAAGCCGTCTTTTGGCGCCGGGGTGGAAGGCCGCGGACGGCGCGTCTGCTAAAGGAGCATAGCTCCAAGTTCTTTGGCAACTTTATCTTCGACAACCGTTACGAGTTGATGAACAAGGCGTCGACCTTTCCCGGCGATGTGTGGAAGCTCGCAGAAGAACGGGTGATCGAACCGCTCGCCTGGGCCGATCGGGTCGAGGCCAACGATCCCGAAGGCACGCGAATGTCTTTTGAAGTCTCGGAAGAGCACGCAAAAATCTGGGGCTCGGCGGCTTACCTGCAAGGCCACCTGTTTTTGTCTCCCTATCAGGCAACGGGGCGCTTCCCATACTCATCGGTTGACTACCCCGCGCTGCAAAAGAAGTGGAATGCGCCGCTCCAAACCAAGGTCAACGGAGTATTTGCCGGCACCAGCAATCACGCCGGCTCGTTCCCGCGCATCGAAGTCCATGTTAAGGACGGTTACGTTACGGAAGTCAAAGGCGGTGGAGTTTACGGCGAGCTGTGGCGCGAATTTTTGAAGTACCCGAAGATCAACGAGCTCAATTATCCCTATCAAGACAAGCCCGGTTATTGGTGGCTTTACGAAGCGGGCTTAGGGACCAATCCCAAATTTTTCAAGCGTCCCGATGAGAACATGCAGGGCAACAATTTATCGGAACGCAACAATGCCGGGGTGATTCACTGGGGCTTCGGCGGCAGCGTCGTGCATGACCCGGACAAGCCGGAAGAGTCCAAAGCGTGGATCGATTTTCCCAAGCAACACGGACTGCCGAAAGATCACTGGTGGCATATTCACAATATGTTCCTCACTTACAAAGTTCGGGTCCGTGGCACAAAGAACAGCTGGCTCACTTTAATTGATAAAGGCGAGGTGACGGCCTACCGCAGCCCGGAGGTCCGCGCGCTAGCCTCACGCTACGGCGACGTCAACGAAACGTTAAGTGAAGACTGGGTAGCTCACGTTCCGGGCATCAACGTGCCGGGAAAGTATGAGGACTACGCGAAAGACCCGTGGAAAACATTTGCCGAGGTCATGAAGAAAGTTGAAGCGGGAACCTATGAATATTTTTATCCGGCGAAACAGGCGAAGCGATAAGGATTAATAGGTTGTTCAAGGTTCAAGGTTCAAAGTGCTGCAATGCATGATGAAAGTAGTTAGAAAGGCTGCCATGAAAAGTTGGGTGATATTGATTGGATTATCGGTTTTGCTTAGTGGCCTATCCTTCACGGCCGCGCAGGAAAAAGGGAAATATCCGCCGCCGCGGTTTCCATCTTATGTTCGACCGCCGAAGAACATCGAAGACGTAATGCCCTTCGCGCGCGCGGCGGTGCGCCAGACCGGCGGACGAACGCCGTTAGGCTTGGTGGAGAAGGGGCAAACCGTTGCGATCTTTGCCGAACCGACGGCGGAAGACATGATCCTGCAAGCGATCAGGCGCGCCTATGAAGAGCGCGGCGTCAAAGTGCAGATCGTTCCGGAATATCAATTGATCGGCGTTAGCAAAGAAGAAGCGATGAAGGCCGTGAAGGCCAACCGCTGGTTCACCTCCGAGCAGGGTTACATGGAAGCGCGCTCCTGGATCTTGCAGCGTTTTGGCGACGCCGAAGTTCCCAAGAAATGGCTCAAAGAACGACGGCCGGATCTCTACAAGGCGGTGTTCCAACGCGAGGACGATAGCGCGCAAGAGTTGATCGATCTCGGCAGGCGCTTCGGCGGCAAGAGCGTCGCGGATGCCATTATCAAGTATCTCGATCAGCACAAAGAGGTCAATGCGGTCTTCTGGCGGCGCGGCGGACGAACGGTGACGCGCAAATCGATCGAACCGCACGGCAACAAGTTCTATGGCAACTTTATTTTCGACAACCGCTACGAGCTGATGAACAAGGCGGCGACTTTTCCCGGCGACATCTGGCGGCTCGCCGAGGAACGGGTAATCGAACCCCTCTCATGGACAGGTCGCGTCGAGGTGAGTGATCCCGAGGGGACGAATTTCGCATTCGAGCTCGATGAAAAGCAAGCGCAGTCTTGGGCGGAAGGGGCTTACCAACAGGGGCATCTGTTCATGTTCCCGCACCAGGCGACCGGCCGTTTCCCCTATTCATCCGTCGAGTATCCTGCTTTTACCAAGAAATATAATCCGCGTTATTTGGTTAAAGTGAACGGCGTCTTTGCCGGCACGAGCAACCACACGGGTTCCTATCCGAGAATCGAAGTGCATGTGAAAGATGGTTACGTGAAGGAGATCAAAGGCGGCGGCACCTACGGTGAATTATGGCGTGAGTTTCTCAAGTATCCCAAGATTAACGAGCTTACTTATCCGTTCCACGATCAGCCGGGTTACTGGTGGATTTACGAAGCCGGCATGGGAACCAATCCGAAGTTCTTCAGGCGTCCGGATGAAAATATGGAAG
>WNFV01003792.1_pt1 | contig 20504 bp, 21 predicted proteins | sample 5400101 | NCBI WGS metagenome assembly WNFV01 (sample SAMN13153361, study PRJNA577476) | soil metagenome | isolation source: 115 cm soil or saprolite under grassland replicate 1 | place: USA:California | collected 2016-06-15 | reverse complement strand
GCGGAAAGTCACCGAGAAGAAGCCGGGAGAGAAGACGCGGCGGAGGAGGAGGACGGCCCGGTGGTCGGCCCGCACGCCGAGAAGCTATCAGCTATGGGGCGTCAGGGGATTGCTCCGTACCCTTCGATCCGCTCGCCGTCCTCGTTCTCGTCTTCGCTCGACGCTGCCGATTTTTTCGCGCACCGCTCGCAGCGGATGACGCCGTCCATCTCGACGAAGGGACGCGTGTAGTTGCCGCAGCCGTAGCACCGCCTCAACGACCGGTGATTCGGCTGGACCGGCGGCTCGACGCTCAACTGCAACTCCCTTCTCATGGGCTTCACTTCCTTCTGTCACTTCGCTCGTGACGCTCCGAGAAGGAGCAGGCTCCGTACCATGAGCTATCCTTTGGAATCAAAAGACTTGATATCGAGGTCGTAGGCGAAAATTGTCGCCCTCGAGAGGAAATCGTCCGCCTGAGAGGTCAGTTCGGGGCTGCGCACCCGTCATTCCGAGGAGCGAAGCGACGAGGAACCTCTTGAATTCGAGAGATCCCTCGCTGCGCTCGGGATGACCGGCTAGAAACCAGTCACTTTGTCCAGCGCTTTGACGATGCGCGCCGGCTGCGGAAGGATGAAGTCCTCCACGCGGGGCTGGTAAGCGACGAAGGTATCGGTCGCGGCAACCCGCTCGACCGGCGCGTCCAACCAGGGAAAGAGCTCCGAGGAGATTCGGGCCGCGATCTCCGCCCCGTATCCCCATGAGACCGGGTCCTCGTACACGACCACCGCGCGGCTCGTCTTCCGGACGGACTCCGCGATCGCGTTCCAGTCGTACGGCGAGAGGCTCCGCAGATCGAGGATCTCGACCGACTTCCCGGTCTCCTCCGAAAACGACCGGGCGGCCTGCCTGGAGCGGTAGACGGTCGCGCCGTAGGTGACGATCGTGACGTCCGCCCCTTCCTGGACCAGCGCGGCTTTCCCGAACGGGACCATGTAGTCCGGTCCGGGATACGGCGCCTTGTTGTGGGTCTGGCGGTAGAGGTGCTTGTGCTCGAGGAAGAGGACCGGGTCGTCGCAGCGGATCGCGGTGCGCAGGAGCCCGTTGGCGTCGAGCGCGTTCGACGGCAGGACGACCCGCAATCCGGGGATGTGCGTCATCAGAACCGCACCCGACTGCGAGTGGTAGATCGCGCCGCCGCCGATGTAGCCGCCGACCGCTACGCGGATCACGACGGGACAGGTCCACGTGTTTCCGGAGCGCCACCGCATCGTCGCGAGCTCGCTCCGGATCTGCATGTAGGCGGGCCAGATGTAGTCGTAGAACTGGATCTCGACGACCGGTTTCAGGCCGCGCAGTGCCATGCCGATCGCGCGGCCGACGATGTTGGCTTCCGCGAGCGGGGAGTTGAACACCCGATCCTCGCCGTACAGCCGCTGAAGGTTGTGCGTGACCTTGAAGACGCCCCCTTTGCCCTTGCACTCCCCGAGGACCTCTTCGCGCGAGGCGTCGGCGACGTCCTCTCCGAAGAGGACGATCCGGGGGTCGCGTTTCATCTCGTCGCGCATGCAGGCGTTCAACAGGTCCACCATCGTCGTCGCGGCGGCGCCTTCGCCCGCAGCGGACGGCGAAGAGAACGCCGGGGAGGTCGGGTCCACGTCCGGCGAGTAGACGAAGTCGTAGGCCGACTCGGGCGCCGGAAGATCCGCCGCCAGGGCCCGGTCCGCCGCTTCGTTGACCTCCGCGTCGACCTCCTCTTTCAGTCGCTGGAGGGAAGCGTCCGACAGGATTCCTTCGGCGACGAGGAACCGCGCCATCGTCACCACCGGATCCCGCGCGAGCTCGCGCTCCCGCTCCTCCTTTGGACGGTAGAGCGCCTCGTCGTCGGTCAGCGAGTGGCTGTACGGTCGGATGACGTGCGCATGAACCAGTGCCGGGCCCCGGCGGGAGCGGCAGTACTCGACCGCCGAGCGCAGCGCGTCGTAGGACTCGACGAAGTCGCAGCCGTCCACCTCGGTGATCGACAGGTTCGGGAAGCCGGTCAGAAGCTTCGAGATCGAGCCGCCCGGGGTGTTGACCTCGACCGGCACGGAGATCGCGTAACCGTTGTCCTCGATCAGATAGAGAACCGGGAGCTTCAGGTTGCACGCGGTCGAGAGCGACTCCCAGAACTCCCCCTCCGAGGTCTGTCCTTCGCCGGCCGAAACGTAGATGACTTCGTCGGCGCGGAACCCGCCGCGGGCGGCGAGCTCCGGGATCTGGGACAGACGCCAGCCCCCCTCCGCCGCCCCGACCGCATGGAGGAACTGCGTCCCGGTGCAGGAGGACTTGGAGATCAGGTTCAGCCGTCGCGAGCCCCAGTGCGCCGGCATCTGGCGCCCGGCCGAGGAGGGATCGTCCTTGGCCCCGACGGACTGCAGAAACATCTCGTAGGGTGTGACCCCGATCTGCAGGCAGAAGGCCCGGTCGCGGTAATAGCAGTCGAACCAGTCGTAGGCCGGCTTCAGGTTCATCGCCGCGGCGGTCGTCACCGCCTCGTGGCCGGCGCTGTTGATCTGGAAGTAGATCTTGTTCTGCCGTTTGAGCTGGATTTCCTTGTCGTCCACGCGGCGCGAGAGGTAGATGTTACGGTACGCCGCGGAGAGCGTGGCGGCGTCGAGCCCTCTGTATTTGTCTGACTGGACTTCGGTTGCCATGCTCGCGGGCAATATACCAGAGGGGCTCGCGTCGAAAGTTTTTGCCGCCGCGTGTTGTTATCTTGTGAGGACATGAGCGCACCGTCTCCTCTCGTTCCACCCCGATCGCCCGGCTTGCCTCCGAGGCCGTCGCCGCCGGATCTCTCTTCGGTCGATCCGAGGCTCGATCTCGAGAACGAGATCCTGCATCTCAAGAAAGAGAAGAGCGCGATCCTCCTCGCCCACTACTACCAGGAGGAGGAGATCCAGGACCTCGCCGACTTCGTCGGGGACTCGCTCGATCTTTCCCGCAAGGCGCAGGCGACCGACGCGCGACTGATCGCGTTCGCAGGAGTTCGCTTCATGGCCGAGACGGCGAAGATCCTGAACCCGACACGCAAAGTCGTCCTGCCCGATTACGAGGCGGGCTGCTCGCTCGAGAACTCGTGTCCACCGGAGATGTTCCGGTCCTGGCGCGAGCAGCACCCGGGAGCGGTATCGCTGACCTACATCAACTGCTCCGCTGCGGTCAAAGCGCTGTCGGACGTCATCGTGACATCGTCGAACGCCGAGAAGATCGTCCGCTCGATCCCCCCGGAGAAAGAGATCCTCTTCGCGCCCGATCGACATCTCGGCGCCTTCCTGGTCAAGAAGACCGGCCGAGCGATGACGCTGTGGCCGGGAACCTGCATCGTCCACGAGCAGTTCTCCGAGCGCGAGATGCTTCGCTTGAAGGCTCAGTATCCCGACGCGCTCGTCGCCGCACACCCCGAGTGCCCGGAGGGCATCCTCAAGTACGCGGACCACGTCGGCTCCACCCGTTCGATCCTCCACTTCGCGACGACCGCGCCCGGCAGGAGGTTCCTGATCGCGACGGAGGAAGGGATCATTCACCAGATGCGCAAGATCGCGCCGGACCGCGAGTACATCGCGCTCCCTCCCGAGAACGGCTGCCAGTGCAACGAGTGCCCGTTCATGAAGCTGAACACCATCGAGAAGCTGTACCTGTGCTTGCGCGACGAGCGTCCGGAAATCGTGCTGCCCGAGGAACTGCGCAAGGCCGCGGAGAAGCCGCTCCTGCGAATGCTCGAGCTGTCGTAGCTTCCCGCCTGTGATCCCGAGCGCCGCAGGCGCGAGGGATCCCTCGCTTTTCGGTATCCTCGTGCCCAAATGGACGGCCTCTCCGCTGCGGAGTTGGACGCAAAGCTTCGTGAATTCCTGAGCGAAGACGTCGGCTCCGGAGACGTCACCACCGACTCGATCGTGCCGCCCGACACCGTTGTGGCCGCGGAGATCGTCGTCCGCTCGGAGTGCGTGGTCTCGGGGCTCGCGGTCTCGCGCCGGGTTTTCGAGCTCCTCGATCCCGCGCTGTTCTGGGAGGATCGGACTCGGGCGGGATCGAAGGTTTCCGCGGGCACGACCCTCGCGCACCTCTCCGGGAAGGCGCGGGCGATTCTGACCGCCGAACGCGTGGCTTTGAATCTCCTCCAGAGAATGTGCGGAATCGCGACCGCGACGAACCGTTACGTCGAGGCGGTGGCGGGCACGGGCTGCCGCATTCTCGACACCCGCAAGACGGCGCCCGGGCTGCGCGCCTTCGATCGCGCCGCGGTTCGAGACGGAGGGGGATCCAACCACCGTTTCGGTCTCTTCGATCGGGTTCTCGTCAAGGATAACCACCGCGTCCTTGCCGGTGGCGTGACCGGGGCGCTCGACGCCGTGCGCCGCAACGCTCCCGAGCAGATGACCGTCGAAGTCGAGGTCGAGTCGGAGGGGGACCTGCGCGAGGCCGTCGCGGGTGGCGCGCGGATCGTGCTGATCGACAACCAGACTTCGGAGACCGTCGCCCGTTGGACCGGAATCGCGAAGGAGAGCGGGCGGCCGCCGGAAATCGAGGCGTCCGGCAACATGACTCTCGGGCGAGTCCGCGAATACGCGGTTGCCGGAGCGGACTCGATCTCGGTCGGGCGGATCACCCACTCCGTGGAAGCCGCGGACATTTCTCTGGAGATTTCTTACATGCCCGGGCACGGCGGAGGAAGCCGGTGAAGAACGCGACCGACGTGTTGGTGCTGGGGACCGGCGTCGCCGGCTGCGCGGCGGCGCTCGCCGCGGCACGCGCCGGCGCAGAGGTGACGCTCGCGACGCGAGCCAGCGAGGTGACGGAGTCGAACACTTTCTACGCGCAGGGTGGGATCGTCGCGAGGCCGCCGGGCGATTCGCCGGAGCTCCTCGCCGCCGATATCCACCGTGCCGGCGACGGTCTGTGCGACCCCGAAGCGGTGGATCTCCTGGCGCGCGAGGGACCCGACCTCGTCCGCGATCTCCTGATCGAAGAGCTCCAGGTGCCTTTCGACCGCGAGGGCCCGGACTTCCACTGGACCCTCGAGGGAGCCCACTCCATGCCGCGCGTCCTCCACGTGAAGGATGAGACCGGCGCACCGATCGAGCGCGCCTTGATCGAGGCGTGCCGCCGCGAGAAGAACGTGCGGTGGCTGGTCGCGACGACCGCGGTGGACTTGCTGACGCTCTCCCACGATTCGCTCGAGCCGACCGACCGATACGACCCGCCGACCGTGGTCGGAGCGCACGTGCTCGAGCGGGAGAGCGGCAGAGTGCGGCCGCTCCACGCGCGCGAAACGATTCTCGCCACCGGCGGACTGGGACAGGTCTACCTTCACACGACCAACCCGCAGGGAGCGCGCGGCGACGGAGTCGCGATGGCGCGGCGGGCCGGCGCGAGGCTGCTGAACCTGGAGTTCATCCAGTTTCACCCGACGGCTCTCGTCCACCCGAAAGGCCGCCTCCTCCTGACCGAGGCTCTGCGCGGCGAGGGTGCCCGGATCACCGACGCCGCGGGCAACGCGTTTCTCGACAAGGTCCATCCCGACGCCGAGCTCGCGCCCCGGGACGTCGTGGCCCGCGCGATCCATCAGCGGATGCTCGAGCGAGACGAGCCGTACGCGCTCCTCGACATCTCGCACAAGCCGGCGAGCTGGATCCGCGAGCGTTTCCCCGGGCTCACCCGCCGCTGCCTCGAGTACGGCTTCGACCTGACCACGGGCCCGATCCCGGTCGTGCCGGCGGCGCACTACTCCTGCGGCGGCGTCTCGGTCGACCTCGACGGGGCGACGACTCTCGGACACCTGCGCGCCGCGGGCGAAGTCTCCTGCACCGGCGTGCACGGGGCGAACCGGCTCGCGTCGACGTCGCTGCTCGAAGGGCTCCTGTGGGGATGGAGGTCGGGCCGCGCCGCGGTCGGGGCGATCCGCGCCGAGCCGCTCCGTCGTCGGGTCGAGGTCCGCCCGTGGCAGCCGGAGTACGAGCCGGTCGACCCGGCCCTAATCGCTCAGGACTGGCTCGTCGTGCGGCACACGATGTGGAACTACGTCGGCCTCCTGCGCTCCGAGAAGCGTCTCGACCGGGCCGGCCGGATCTTGGGAGAGCTCCGCGACGAGATCGAGAACTTCTACCGGCGCGGGACGATGTCCGACGAGCTCGTCGGGTTGCGAAACGGAGTGCAGACGGCGCTCGCCATCCATCGGGCGGCTTCGGACAACCGCGTCTCGCGCGGCTCGCACTACCGCGAAAACGGCGTCGAGGCCGCGCCGACCCCGAAGCGCAGGAGAGCGACGCTGCTATAGTCGGTTCAAAGTTCGCATGAGTCTCCTGTATCTCCATTTCGAGGCCGACGAGCGCTCCGGGCGCGTGCAGAAGCTCGCGAAAAGCGGGGCGCACGTCATCGTTTCCGAGCCGCGCTGGCCGGCGTTCTGGGAGATCGCGAAACGGGAGAAACCGATCGCGGTGGCCGTCGATTTCTCGCACGCGCCGTCGCACGCTCTGGAGACCGCCGACTACATCGCCAAGGCGAAGGAGACGCGCGATTCCGCGCTGTACCTCCTCCGCGTTCCCGAAGATCGCTTAGACGTCGTCCGGAAAAGGCTTCCGCGGGCGGCGATCGTCACCGAGCCCGAGCTTGCGGAGCGGCTCGCCGCGATCGAGCGGGAAGCACAGGCGCGAGCGCTCGAAAAGAAGGAAGCGGCGGCGGCGGCTCGGCGCACCGCGCAAGCCGCCCGGAAGGCGGCCGCGGCGCCTGCGAAACCCGGAAAACCCGCGAAGGCGGCGAAGCCCTCGAAGAAGGCGAAGGCGGCCGCGAAAAAGCCCGCCGCCGCCCGCAGGAAACCGACGACCGTGGCGAAGAAGGGTGCGAAGAAGACCAAGCATTCGCGCGCCGACAAGAAGAAATAGACCCCAGGACCCGAGAGCCACGGCCGGGGTCGTCGATCCTCGACCGCTCCGGTAGAATCGGCGCCTTTCGAACGGGAGGACCGATGCCGACAGGATTCCAGAAAGAGGATCTCCGCGAGTACACCTCGAAGAAACGCGGCGAGTACGAGGCGATCCTCGAAAAGATCGTGAAGATTCCGACCGTCTCCGTCGAGCCGGACCGCAAGGCCGACGTCCGGCGCGGCGCGGAGTACGCGGTCTCCCTCCTCGAGTCGTTCGGCGCGAAGGCGCGCCTCTACGATACGAAGGGGCACCCGATCGTTCACGGCCGCTTCGACCGGGGCGACAAGCTCCCGACGCTGACCGTCTACAACCACTTGGACGTGCAGCCGGCGGAAGGGCCGGACTGGGAGACCTCCCCGTTCGACTTCGTCAAGAAGGGAGACCGGTACTTCGGGCGCGGCACGACGGACGACAAAGGACCCGCCATGACCGCGCTCTTCGGAGCGCTCTACGCATGGGGGCAGGACATTCCTCTGAACATCCATTTCCTGTGGGAGCTCGAGGAGGAGATCGGCAGCCCGCACTTCGAATCGACGATCCGGGCGAACACGAAGGAGTTCGCCACCGATTCGGTCGTGGTCTCCGACACGGTCTGGGTCTCGCGGGCGCGTCCCGCTCAACCGGCGGGCCTGCGGGGACTCCAGGGCTTCCGCTTCACGCTCCAGACGGGCGAGACCGACCAGCATTCGGGCACCGCCGGCGGCGCGGCGCGCAACCCGGTGACCGAGATCTGCCAGCTGATCTCCGACTGCGTCGACGGGAAGACCGGCCGAGTCAAGATTCCCGGCTTCTACGCGGACGTCGTCCCGCCGACCAAGCGCGAGCTCGAGGACCTGAAGAACTGCGGCTTCACAACGAAAGACTTCAAACGGGACCATCTGTTCCGGTCGATCCGCATGGACGACCCGCTCGAGATCATGAAACGCGTCTGGATGATGCCGACCTTCGAGGTCCACGGCATCGCCGGCGGCTACCAGGGACCGGGAGTCAAGACGATCATCCCGCCCAAGGCGACCGCGATCATCTCGTGCCGGCTGGTTCCGAACATGAACCCGAAGAAGATCGTGCGGCTGGTAACCGAGTTCGTGAAGGACAGGAACCCGGACGTGAAGGTCTCCGCGGAGCACGAGCTCGCGGCCTATCAGGGCAAGACAACCGGCCCTTACGCCGACGCGATTCGGGCGTCGATGAAGTTTGCGTTCGGAAAGGAACCGGTCTTCGTCCGCGAGGGAGGCTCGATCGGCGCCGTGCTCTCGATGGAGAAAGTCTTCAAGTCACCCGTTCTGTTCCTCGGTCTCTCTCTGCCCGAGCACGGATATCACTCGCCCAACGAGAACTTCGACTGGGGCCAGGCGGAAGGCGGGATGATCGCGTTCGCCGACTACTTCCGGCGCGTCGCGGAGATGGACGGGTCCGGACCGAAGGCCAGGAACCAAAGACCGAAGTAGCCCGGACCCGCTCCAGACAAACAGGCGGCGGCCGCCGCTCGTAGAAAAGCGAGCAGTGCCGAGCCGCGTACCGCCGGAGACCGGAAGGCGGCGACCTTCGCGGCTTACGAACCGTGCGGAGAGGTCCGGGGAAGGAAGATCGGACGGAGGAGAGCGAGTCGGGAAACTACCGGTCCGCGTACCCCATGAGCCGCCGGAAGAACCCGCGCCGGTCCTCGTGCTTCAGGAGCAGCTGCTCGAGCTCGCCCCGATCGAAGAAAATGCCCTCGCAGGAAGTGCACCTCTCGACTTCAATGCCGGAAATCGTCTCGACCGACATGTCGTGGCCACACTTGGGACATTTCCGCCAGTGTTCCTTTCGGAGCGCCTCGGAATCGGCGGTCTTCTTTGCGTGCTCCGTCTCCTCGCGCTTCTTGCGGGCCGACTCCATCATCTGGGCCTCGTGCTGACGGAACCAGTCGTCTTCGCGACCCTTGCGGATGTCTTCGGTGTCCCAGGCCACGCCGCGATTCTAAGGCGGTCTACCGCAGAAGGTCCTCGAGCGAGACGGACCTTTCCGTCTTCGAGTCCCGATACTTCACGATCACCGGCGTCTGGATCGAGAGCCCCCACTCCCCGCCCTTGCCTTCTCGGATCGCCCGAGACCCGGGCACGACCACCGCGCCGGCGGGAATCTCCAACGGCTGGCCGGGACGCTTGCGGTACTGCTGCCCGCGCACGAGGTCGTACACCGGTGTTCCGCCGGTCAGGACGGTCCCCGACGCGATCACCGCTCGCTCGCCGATGACGGCGCCCTCGTAGATCCCGCAGTTGCCGCCGATCAGGACTTCGTCCTCGACGATGACGGGCAGCTCCCCCACGGGTTCCAGGACCCCGCCGATCTGCGCCCCGGCCGAGACGTGCACGCGCCGTCCGATCTGCGCGCACGATCCGACGAGCACGTGCGAGTCGAGCATCGTTCCTTCGCCGATCCAGGCGCCGACGTTGACGTACGACGGCGGCATGATCGTGACTCCTCGCCCGACGTAACAGCCGTCGCGAATCGAGGTCCCTCCCGGCACGATCCGTACGCCGGAATCGAGCGTGAGGTCTTTCAGCGGAAAGGTGTCCTTGTCGAAGAAAGGAAAGCCCGAGACGACCGGTTCGACGACCGCGCCGATCCGAAATCCCAGCAGGATTCCTTTCTTGACCCAGGTCTGGACGACCCAGCGTTCTCCCTCCTTCTCCGCGGCCCGGATCGAGCCGTCGTTCAGGCCCGCCCGGAGCTCTTCGAAGAGTCTTCGAGTCTCCCCCGGCGGAGAGGCATCGGGATCGGTCGCGGCCTTCTCGATCGACCGGGCGAGTCCCGTCATGTCGCGCGTCAAGCCGGCGAAGTCGCGCTCGAGCGGGCCGAAGCGGCCTTCTTCGGAAGGAGCTTCAGGCCCCCGAGGAGCTTCTCGATGCGGCGCCGTGTGTCGTCGCGGACGGGAACGAGCGGGAGCCTCAGGGTGTCGCCGCAGCGACCCATCGCCGAGAGCGCGCACTTGGCCGGCCCCGGACTCGATTCCCAGAAGTTCATCTCCATGAGCGGCAGGTATTTCCGCTGGAGCTTCCTCGCTTCGTCCCATCGCCCCCCGAGCGCCGCTCCGACGAGCGCGCTCATCTCGCCCGGGACCTCGTTGGAGGCGACGGAGATGAGACCGCGCCCTCCCAGAGCGATCAACGCGAGCGCCGTCGAGTCCTCTCCCGACAGCACCACGAAATCTTCCGGGAGCGCCGTCATCAGCCGGGCGATCTTGCCGAAGTTCGGAGACGCCTCCTTCAATCCGACCACGCGTGGAATCTCCGCGAGCCGGAGGATCGTGTCGACGTCCATGTCGGTTCCGGTGCGGGTGGGTACGTTGTAGACGATGACGGGCACGTCCGACGCTTCCGCGATCGCCGAGAAATGCCGCACGAGGCCGTCGGGCGAAGGCCGGTTGTACATCGGCGAGACGGAGAGGATGCCGTCCGCTCCCGCTTCGACCGCGTCGCGCGCCCAGAAAACCGCCTTCGCCGTGTGGTTGCCGCCCGCCCCGGCGATGATCGGCACCCGGCCCGCGGCCGCTTTCACGACCGCGGCCGTGACCCCCTTTCTCTCCTCTCCCGAAAGCGTGGCGGACTCCCCGGTCGTCCCGCACGGCACGAGGAAGTCGATTCCCTGATCGATCTGCCACTCGACCAGTTTGGCGAGCGCGCGGAAATCGATCCGACCCCTGTCGTCGAACGGAGTGACGAGCGCAGTTCCGCAGCCCTTCCAGTCCACGCGATGCACGATTCCTCCTTCGAAGCCGCTACCGGGCCTCGCCGAGCAACTCACCGAACTCGAACACACCCTGCCGCCCCGCGATCCGCTCTGCGGCCCAGACGGCGCCGCGGGCGAATCCGGCGCGCCCACGGGCGCGGTGAATCAGCTCCACCTCGTCCTCGGGCGCCTCGAACACCAGCCGGTGAAGGCCAGGCACCGTCCCGGCGCGCACGCTCGCGACCGGAGGCGTCTCTCCCGACTCCGCTTCCAAGATCCGCGCGAGGCGGCGCGCCGTGCCGGAAGGCGCGTCCTTCTTTTCCGCGTGGTGCTCCTCGACCAGGTAGGCAGCGTACCCCGCAGCCGGGTAGAGGTTCGCGGCGAGCTTCGCGAGCTCGAAGAAGTGCCTCACGCCCACCGAGAAATTCGCGGCGTGGACGAGAGCCCCTCCTCCCGACCGGAATTCCGCGGCGATCCTCGGAAGCTCCCGGTCCCAGCCGGTCGTTCCGCAGACGACCGTCGCCCCCGCGCGAGCGAGCGCGGTCAGGTTCTCCGCCGCCGCGCCGGGGTTCGTGAACTCGAACACGACGTCCGCCTCCGAGAGCCGCTCCCGCGTCAATCCTGCGCCGCCGGCGTTTACCCGTGAGTCGAGCTTCCAGGCGACGTCGTGACCGCGCCGGGCCGCCATCGTTTCGATCTCGCCGCCCATCTTGCCGACTCCGACGATGCCGAAACGCATGCCGCCCATCCCTGCTGACGCGCGGATTCTATTCGAAGAACTCGACGTGGAGCCGTCTCACGACCTCTTCCACGTCCCGCTCCTCGACTACGAACGAAACGTTCCGGCGCGAGGCGCCCTGAGAAATCATCAGGACGTTGACGTCTTCGATCGTCCGGAAGATGCGCGCGGCGAGCCCCGGCGTGTACTTGATGTCCTGCCCGACCAGGCACACGATCGCGCGGTCGCGGGCGACCTCGACCTGCGCGAGCCGCTCGAGGTCGCGCCGGATGTCGGGGAGCCGCGAGAGGTCGTCCATCGTCACGGAGACCGAGATCTCGGACGTCGAGACCATGTCGACCGCCGTTTCCCATCGCGCGAAGACTTCAAAGAGCGTCCGCAGGAAGCCGGAAGCCATCAGCATCCGGCTCGTCGCGACGTCCACCGTCGCGATCCCCTTCTTGAACGCGATCGACCGCACCCGTTCCGTCCCCGACTCGACGGAGGCCCGGATTTCGGTTCCGGCGAAGTCGGGACGCCGGGAGTTCTTCACCCGGACCGGGATTCCCTTCTCGATCGCGGGCGCCAGTGTCGAGGGGTGCAGCACGCGGGCGCCGAAATAGGCGAGCTCCGAGGCCTCCTCGAAGGAAATCGCCTCGATCGGGCGCGCGCCGGGAACGACCCGAGGATCGGCGGTCATCATCCCGTCCACGTCGGTCCAGATCTCCACGGCCTCCGCTCCGAGCGCCGATCCGAAGAGAGCCGCCGTGTAGTCCGATCCGCCCCGCCCGAGCGTCGTCGTCGCGCCGGCGTGGTTCGATCCGATGTACCCCGCGGCGACCGGAATCTCCCCGCGTTCACAGAGCGGAGTGAGCTTCTCCTGCGCGCGCCTCTCCGTCTCCTGCAGGTCCGGCTGTGCGCGGCCGAAACGGTCGTCGGTCAGGACGATCTCGCGCGAGTCGAGTCCGACGGCGGGAAGAGATCGTGCCGCGAGCGCTCTCGCGACGACGATGCCGGCCGTCATCTCGCCGTGGGCGAGAAAGTGATCGCGGCCCGCCGCCGGAACGGACCGGAGGACCGCGACCGCCCGGGCCATTCGCGCGAGCTCGTCGAAGAGGGGAACGAGCTCCGCTGCGACCGGAGCCGAGCCGCTCGCGAAGAAGTCCCGCAGGGTGCGCTCGGTGTCGCGCTGGAGACGGGAGAGTCCGGAGAGGGCGCGAACCTCCTCCCCGGCGGCCGCCTGGTCGAGCGCTTCGATCAAGCGATCCGTCGTGTCCGCGAGCGCCGAGACGACGACGACCGGTCGGTCTCTCCGGGCCCGGGCGACGATCGCGCACGCCCGCTCGAGCGCCGGCGCGTCCTCGAGCGATGTGCCGCCGAACTTCTGGACGATCAGGCCGGAAGTCCCTTGTCGATCGTCAAGAGAGCAGCCCCTTCGCCACGGCGAGCTCCGCGTTCAGGATGGAGGCACCGGCCGCGCCCCGAACCGTGTTGTGTCCGAGCGCGGTGAACTTCCAGTCGAGCAGCCGGCAGGGTTTGAGACCTCCCACGACGGTGCACATCCCGTCGCCGGCATCGACGTCCCGCCGAGGCTGTGGACGGCTCCGCTCGCGGAGGTAGAGGATCGGCCGGTGAGGTGCCGACGGGAGGTCGCGGACGTCGTCGCGGCCGCGGAACTCATCCCAGGCTTCCTCGATCTCCCCAGCCGAGGCTTTGCGCGTGAGACCGACGGAGACCGATTCCGTGTGACCGTCTTCGACGGGAACCCGGTAGGTCATCGCGGAAAGGACGATCGAGGCCGGCGCGCCGAAACCGTCGCGCGCTCCGCCCAGGATTTTCGCGACCTCTCTTTCGATCTTCTCGGCCTCCTCCGGGATGTCGGGGACGACGTTGCCCAGGATGTCGAGCGACGCCACCCCGGGATACCCCGCTCCAGATACCGCCTGCATCGTGGAGACGAATGCCCGGTCGACTCCGAAGGCGCGATCGAGGGGCGCGAGCGCCATAGTCAGGAACATGGCGGAGCAGTTGGCGTTCGTCACGAGAGCACCGGTCCAGCCGCGCCGAGCCCGTTGCCGATCGAGCAGACAGAGCGAATCGGGGTTGATCTCCGGGATCAAGAGCGGCACGTCATCATCCATCCGGTGCGCGGACGCGTTGGAAAAGACGAAGACGCCGCGACTCGCCAGGAGAGGCTCGACCTCGCGAGCGGTCGTCGCGTCGAGGGCCGAGAAGACCGCGCGACACGGCAGGTCGTCCGTCACCGCCAAAACGTTGCGGGAAGCGACGCTGTCGGGAAGCGCGGAGGAAAGCCGCCACCGCGCGGCCTCGGCATAGGGCTTTCCCGTCGAGCGCTCGGAGGCGGCGAGCGCCGTGATCTCGAACCAGGGATGCCCCGCGAGTCTCTCGACGAACCGCTGACCGACCGTGCCCGTTGCTCCGAGAACTCCGACCGGAATCTTCTCCTTCGGTGTCCGCACGGCGCGAGTCTAACGTCGGAGGGCCGCCCGTATAATCGATCGATCCCAGGAATCGCTGCCCATGAGCTCCGCAACCCCCGGACCCCGATGCCCGCGCTGTCAGCGGCAGGTCGCCGCCTGGCGGCTCGCGCACTGCGTCTACTGCGGGGAGAGCTTTCCTCCCGATCTGAAAGAAGGCTTCGAGGCGCCCGAAGCGCTGAAGTGGGTCGACCGGCCGGTGATCCCGCTCGATGCCGCGAGGCAGCTCGAGGTGATGAAGGTCCTGCCGTGGGAAGCGAAGAAGAAGCCCCGGCCCGTGCTCCTCTTCGTCGCCGGTCTTTCGATCGCGGCGTTCGCGACGATCTTCGTCCTTCTCTATCTGCTCTCGAGCAAATACATGCCTTCCTTCAGCGTCCTGGTCGTCGTCGTCGGCGCGATCTTCGTCAGTTATCTCGGCTGGGTCTTCCTCCGCGCCTTCCGGCACGGAGGCGGCTGACACACTCGCGATTCGATTCGGACGTGAAAAAGCCCCGATGTCCCGGGGCTCTTCGGGAAAACCGCCGATCGGCGGTGGTCAGACGACGGGTCGCCCCTGAATCAACCGGATGATGAGAACGACAACCGCAATGACGAGCAGGATGTGGATGAAGCCGCCGATAGTGTAGCCCGAGATCAAACCCAGGAGCCAGAGAACCAGCAGGATGATGAAAATGGTCCACAGCATGATGTCGTCTCCTCCTTTAAGTTCGAGCCACCGAAGGCAGCCCGTGCAGTCCACAGCGAAGCTCGTGCCAGCTTTGTGAGTCAGAGTCCAAGGAACGAAGTCCAAAGTCGGCCCGAACATGCAGCTCAAGAACCCTGCCGATCTCGTCGGCCGCCTGGAGCTCGGCCGGCCCGATCGCGTGTTACTGATCGACTCACCGGAAGAGCTCGCTCGTCTCGTCGAGAACGCACGTTCCGGCGAAGGAACAACACGCGAGACGAGCGGTGATGCGATCCGCTCGGTCAAAGAGAAGTTCGACGCGATCCTGATCTGGAGGGAGAACCGCTCGGGGTCACGCTCGATCTTCGAAAAGGCGGTCGAGCGGCTCGAGCCGGGTGGAGCGTTGTGGATCGTGACCGCGATGAAGAAGGTCCGCGGCCCATCGACGCCCGCTGTTCACCGCCTGGAGCTGTCCGATCTCGTCAAGGCGTTCCAGAAGGAGGGTCTCGCGCACGACCGCGAGGTTCGAGTGTCGGCGTGGAACGTGGCCCATCGATTCGTGAAACGTGAGCCGTGATTGCGGGTGCCCGTCATTCCGGAGCAGGAGCGATGAAAGAAGGATCTACTCGACGTAGGGAAAGAACTTTCCCGTGACGCGGAAGAATCGCCCGGTCGCCGAATCGACCGTCAGCTGACAGCGCGTCACCTCCAGCGTCGTGGAGAACGAAACGCCGGGCGCCTTCAAGCTGACGGGATAGCGCGTCCCGACCTTCAGGGGCGTGTTGAAATCGAACCGGACGCCGGTCGGGGTCACCTCGAGCACCTGGCGCGCCGTCTCCCAGCGCACCTTGAGCTCGTACTCCCCGGGCTTGGGTCGCTTGGGCGACTTCCCGGAGTCGCTCCCGCGCGAAGGCCGTTCGGCAGCGACGGGTGGGTCGGTCTTTCGGTCACGCATGTGCGATTTCGGGATGAGGTCGGTAGCCCTCAACCCTTCCGTATCTAGCGAAACTTACGCCAGGATATTCCCCTCGGATCTCCGAGGCTTTTCGGAGCGGTCCGGACTCATTTCCTCGCAAGGGACGCCGCCAGGCGAATCGCGGCCTGCATCCCCTGTTTTTCCCGAACCGCACGAACCCGGGCCTTTTCCGCCGGCTTCAGTCTCCGGACGTAGCCCATGTATTTGCCCTGGAGCCTCCGAAGAGCCCGGACTTTCGGCGAGATGGCGACCCGACGCCGCCGGACCGCACGCGCCGCCGTCGCCGCGGGCCGACCGGCCCGCCGCGAGCGGCCGCCCGACAAGCCCTCGAGCGCCGCCAGCCGTTCCCGCAGGTCCGCGATCTCCTTCGTTCTTCCTTTCAGTACCGCCTGAACCTGATTCTTTCGGATCCGTCCCTGACCCAGGAGAGACTGCAATACATAGTGTGATTCTGCTGGTGTCATTCTCATGTCCTCACTGTGAGTATTCTGTCAACCGTTCCATTGCGAGGCTCGGGAGTGTACAACAAGCGATCCGGCACGCGCATCGATGCACTATTTCTTACGAGCGGCCACCTTCTGCTTCAATGCGACCCTCTTTTTCGACGCGGCGCCGCGAGCCGCCCGCGGGAGCAGTGTAAGAACGACTTCGGGGCGAATCACCTTGCCTTCGGTCATGACATAGGCGCGATGGACGACATTGCGCAGTTCGCGCACGTTACCCGGCCAGTCGTAGGCCTGGAGCTGATCCAGCGCTTTCGGGTCCCACCCGGAGACGCCAGCGCGTTCCTGCTCCTCGATCATCTTGCGGAAGTGCTCGGCCAGAAGCGGGATGTCGTCCCGGCGTTCCGAGAGAGGCGGAAGCGAGAGCGGAAACACGTTCAGCCGGTAGTAGAGGTCTTCGCGCAGCTTCTTCTTTTTGATCGCGTCGTGCGGATCACGGTTCGTCGCGGAGATGAGCCTGACGTCGACCTTCAGCTCCTGGGAACCGCCGACACGGCGCAGCGTGCGGTCCTCGAGGACGCGCAGCAGCTTGACCTGGAGCTCCGATCCCATCTCGGTGATCTCGTCCAAGAAAAGCGTGCCCCCGGCGGCTTCCTCGAAATAGCCGACGCGGCGTTTGTCGGCACCGGTGAACGAACCGCGTTCGTGTCCGAAGAGTTCGCTTTCGATGAGTGTCGGGGAAATGGCGCCGCAGTTGAAAGCCACGAACGGCTTGGCCGCGCGCCGCGAGAGCCGATGAATCGTGCGGGCGGCGACCTCCTTGCCGCTGCCGGAAGCGCCGGTGATCAGGACGGGAGCGTTCGACTTGGCAACCCGACGGATGACGTCGAAGATCTGCGTCATGATCGGCGAACGGCCCACGAGGTCGCCGAGCCGCCCGGTTTCCTGCAACTCGGCGCGGAGCGTCTCGACTTCCGACTCGAGCCGGCGACGGTCCGCCAGCCGGTTGAACACGACTTCCAGCTGCGCGGGCCGAAGCGGCTTCAACAGGTAGTCGACCGCGCCGGCGCGGAGCGCTTCGATGGCGTTGTCGATCGAGCCCTGCCCCGTGATGACGATGCCGTCGCGATCCGTGTCGGTCTCCCGGGCCACGCGGAGCACGTCGATCCCGTCGCCGTCCGGGAGGTGAATGTCGACGATCAGCAGGCGGGGATCGAACTCTTCGAGCGCGCGGCCCGCCTCCTTGACGGTTCCGACAGAGCGAGTCTCTCCCCCGAGGTCCTTGACGGATTCCTCGAGCCCTTTCCGCGTCGCCGGATCGTCTTCGACGATGAGAACCTTCAAGCGGTCTCCTCTGGAAGCTCGAGAACGGCGGAAACCCGATCTCCATCCTGGCCGAGCCGAACGACGCCACCGGCGTCGGCGGCGTACAACCGAGCGCGCGCCAGCCCCATTCCCCATTTCTTCCCGGAACCCACCGAGCGCGGCGCGAACAACTTCTCCGGATCCTCCGCAGGAAGAGTGCCTCGATTCTCGATGCGCACTCGAAGGCGCCCGCCAGCTCTCTCGAGAAAAACGGAGACCGGCGATGAGGTCGCGGACTCGACCGCGTTCACGACGAGGGAGGTCAGCGCCTCGGAAAGCTTTTCGGTATCGCCCACGACGCGACCTCCGGTCCGTCCCGCGACGACGATCCCGTCTCTTCCGTAATCGTGCAAGGCGGATTCGACCCAGTCATCGAACGAGAAAGACTCGACTCGACCCGGTCTTGCGAGCAGAAGGTCTCGTCCCCTTTCGAAGAGGTCGAACGCGCGGCCGAGCTCGTTCTTCGCGATCTCCAGAGACTCCGAAGGGTCTTCTCCCCGTGCGACGCGACGACTTGCCCCTTCGAGATGGAGCGATACCGCCGAGAGCGGCGTCGCGAGATCGTGGAGAAATGTGCGCAAAAATTGGCGTCGGGGCGAGTCTTCGCGTGTCTCCGGGTTGGGCGTCAACTCGGCATCCTTTGTGCTACAAACAGCAGAACCTACGGGGCCATCGTATGCCAAAAGCCGCCCACGCCGTAGACGCGTCCGTCGAGCCTCGCCCGCCCTCCGCGGCGCGCTCTTCGTTGAAGACCCGCTTGAAGATCTCCGCCTTCGTCGGGCTCGGCATCATCGCGGCGTGGCTCTACTACGCCGTCAACCAGGTGCTCACGCTGTACGACGTCACGCGGGACATCCAGCGGACGACCGGCCTGCGCGAGCGGGTCGGCGACGCGAAGACCGCGCTCGCGGAGGCGGAAGACTCCCTCGACCGATACACGCAGATCGGTCAGGGCTACGACCTCTCGCGACACCACACCGGCCGGACGACGCTGCGCGCTTCGCTCGGTGCGATTCGCCGGCGGATTCTCTCCGAGAGCTCCCGCGGCTCGCTCGAGCAGGCCGAAGCAGCCGAAGAGATCTATTCGAAGGCGGCCGATCGCGCGATCTCGCGGTGGGTGCCCGGAAGTCCATCGGCGGCGCGCGAGCAGAGAGACGACGTCGTCGAGCCGGCGGCCGCAACGCTGCGCGACATCCTGCTCGAGCTGGAGAATCGGTTCGGCCGCAGCGAGGCGATTGCCGAGGGGCGCCTTGCCGGCGCGCGCGATTCCGCGACGGCCGCGCTCGTAATTCTCGCGGGACTCATCCTCGCCGGATTCCTCTGGCTGCTGACCGACGTCGACCGCCGCATCCTCTCCCCGACCGTCTCCGCCGCCGGAGCTCTGTCGGATCTCGCGTCGGACCGGCCGCCGCCGAGGCTCTTCGAGGCGTCCGGTGACGAGATCGGGGAGCTCGGGCGGCAGTTCAACCGCGCCGCCGCCGCTTACGCGGACCGCGCGCGGGCTCTCGAGGAGCGCGACATCCAGGCTTCGGTCAACGCCGTGCTCGCGGCAGCCGCCACCGTCAACGACCTGAAGGGATTCGGTTCGAAAGTCCTGGAAACGGTGCTCGAGGTTTCGGGCGCGGCGTCGGCGGTGCTCTATCTCCCCGACCCCGACGGGACGTTCGCGCCGGCCGAGGCGATCGGCGGCATCCAACGATCAACGTCTTCGACGGGAGAATCCTGCCGCGCGAAAGCGTGCACGTCCCGCTCATCTACTTCGATCACGTCGTGGGCGTGCTCGCGCTCGGATCGTCGCAGCCTTTCACGGCGAACGCGCGCAACGTGATCTCGGCGATTGCCCCGAGCCTCGCCGTCGCCGTCGCGAACGCGGCGGCCAACGAGCGCGTCGCCGAGCAGACCCGGCGTCTGGCGGAACAGAACGAGCTCCTCGAAGACCAGCGCAGCCGGATCGCGCGGACCAACCAGGAGCTCCAGAGAGCCTCGGCGCTGAAGGACCGCTTCCTCGCCTCGGTCTCGCACGAGCTGCGGACGCCGATGACGGTCATTTTGGGATTCACCGGAGCACTCTTGAAGGGGGGTCAGGGAAACTTGAACGCGCAACAGCGCGAGAGCCTGGAGCGGGTTCAGCGAAACGCGAAGCTGCTGCTCGGGCTCATCAACGACGTCCTCGACATCTCGAAGATCGAAGCCGGGAAGGTCGAGATCGACCGGCAGACCGTTTTTCTCGGGGCGCTCGCCCGTCAGATCGAGGCAGACTACTCCGAGCCCGCCCGCAGCAAGGGGCTGACGTTTCGGACGAAGGTCGCACCCGGGCTCGATTCCGTGACGAGCGACCCGGCGCGGGTCATGCAGATCGTCTCGAACCTCGTGGGCAACGCGCTCAAGTTCACCGAGCGCGGCTCGATCATCGTCCGCTTCGAGCCGCGCGAGAGGGAGCGGTGGGCGATCGTCGTTTCCGACAGCGGTATCGGGATCCCGGAAGAGGAGCAGGCCGCGATCTTCGACGAGTTCCGGCAGGGTGAAGCGACCGAGCACCGGGGTCGCGGGGGCACCGGTCTGGGCCTCGCCATCGTCAAGAAGCTCGCCGCCATGCTCGGTGGAACGGTCTCGGTCGAGAGCACCAGCGGCAAGGGCTCGCGCTTCACCGTCGTGCTGCCGCGTCACCTGCCGGAAGAGGCGCGTGCCGAAGCCGCCGCGACCGGAGCGGAAGCGTGGCCGGTCCCGGCTTCCCGGCCGGGGCGCACCGTTCTCCTCGTGGACGACGACGAGGGAGTCCGCCGGCTCTTCGCCTCCGAGCTCGCGCCGCTCGGAATTCACGTCCTCGAAGCGCGCGACGGAAGCTCGGCGATCGAAATCGCACTCGCCGAGCGACCTGACGCGATTCTGCTCGACGTCCTCATGCCCGGTCTCGATGGCTGGGAAACTCTGCGCGCGTTGAAGCAGCGTCCCGAGACTCGCACCATCCCCGTCGTCATACTCTCCGTCGTGGACAACCGCGCTTTCGGCCTGTCACTCGGAGCATTCGACTACCTCGTCAAGCCGGTCGAGCTCTCGACGCTTCTCGACAGCCTGTCGCGGGCGGGCGTCCTGGCATCGCGCGGACATCTGCTCGTCGTGGACGACGATGCCGACGTCCGCCAGCTCCTGACGCAGGAGCTCGTGAGCGCGGGTTACCGCGTCCA
>WNFV01003890.1_pt1 | contig 20506 bp, 18 predicted proteins | sample 5400101 | NCBI WGS metagenome assembly WNFV01 (sample SAMN13153361, study PRJNA577476) | soil metagenome | isolation source: 115 cm soil or saprolite under grassland replicate 1 | place: USA:California | collected 2016-06-15 | reverse complement strand
TCACCGATGGGCCATACACCGAGACCAAGGAGCATATGGGCGGTTTCTGGATACTGGAAGCTGCCGATATGGACGAGGCGCTGGCGTGGGCGCGCAAGGGTGCCATCTCATGCGATGCGGCGGGCGAGGTGCGCGAGCTACTTTTCTACCCGGACCCGAAGGGAGCAACGGAATAGTCTGACCGCCGCGACTTCGGAACACGCACCGTAGCAGGTTGAAATCGAGTCCGTGAAAACGGACGACTGAGTAAATCCTGAAGCTACTTTGATTTGAGTTCAGCCGTCCGTTTCACGGACTGCCATTGCTGCTTGTGCTGATCCCCACCGATAAATCGGTGGGCTATTTTCAATCGTCGGCTGCGCCGACTCTTTGGGCAAAGCCCCGGCGATGCCGGCCTGACGGGTCGGTGTCGGGGTGCCGCGAGCATTAACAAAATCAGATGGGACTCGAAGGAACTCAGCCATGAGAAAAGTTATCGTGCTTGAACACATCTCTCTTGATGGTGTCATACAAGCCCCGGGCGGGCCGGACGAAGATACGAGCGACGGCTTCGCGTATGGCGGGTGGGCAGCGCCATATGATGACGACATACTTGGAGCGGCCCTGCAAAAGCAGATGAACACGCCGTTCGACCTGCTGTTAGGACGCAAAACCTTTGACATTTGGGCGGCCTTCTGGCCTCAACATGCGGATGTATGGCCGGGCGTCAACCCGGCGACCAAGTACGTCGTCTCGAATACCATGACTTCTAGCGAATGGCAGCCCTCCGTGTTTTTGAACGGAGATATTGCAGAAAAAGTCGCCAAGCTCAAGCAAGAGCAAGGGCCGGATCTACACGTTTGGGGAAGTGGCAATCTCCTTCAGACGCTTATCAAGCATGATTTGGTCGATGTGTTCTGGCTGATGATATATCCGATCACGTTGGGCGCTGGAAAGCGGTTGTTCGCGGATGGCACGATCCCGGCGGCCTTCAAGGTGACGGAAAGCATAGTCGGCTCGAATGGCGTCATTGTCGTGAATTACGAGCGTGCAGGTGCGATCACAACCGGAAGTTTTGTATAAACATTCGGCCGGGTGGCCCAGGCTTTTGACCTTGCCGGTATTACCAACACATGGGCCACGCGCTTCTACGGTATCGACCGCAGCAAATTTTAGCGTTCTCTTCTCTATATTTTTCCCTGGAGTAGCTGTCGATTTTCGGTCTCCGGAACGACTATCTGATAACAGAACGATGAGCTACGGCTCGGCCAGCATGGCAGTAGCCCGACCGTTGCGCGCCAACGGACATCTTGTCGCCGAAGTACCTCTTCAGCCTCCGGAGACCGCGTTGACCCTGTACTGGAAAAACGGCAAAGTCGCGACGACTGATGGCCCCTATGCGGAAACCAAGGAACAGCTTGGCGGCATTCAAATCCTTGAGGCGCGAGACCTCAATCATGCCGTTCAGCTTGTCTCACAGCAACCAGGCTTTAAGCATGGACTTGGACCGATTGAAATACGGCCGGTTGTGGATTTGAGCGAAATCATAAAGGAGAGCGAGCAGCGGCGACGAAAGGATACCTCGCGATGAGGGCGGCCACGAGGGACAGAATTATCATCATGGCCTTCCGCCAATAAACAACTGCCAATTAAACGTCCAATAAGGATCCCTGTGAGTCTTCTAAGTGCGGTAAAGTGCTATCCATGCCGCTAATTTCCGTTGAATTACAATAGATCGCTTCTCTTTCACGGCGGCGACACGGGTTCGACTCCCGTACGGGACGCCAGCATTCTAAAGAACTAGAGGAGTCCAAGGTTCTGCCTGCTGAGATTTCAGCCAGGAGCCGACGCGGCGCCGGTTCGAATTTAATTCTTAAGTGTTTGCGAGACCCTTCTGGGACCGGGCCCGGATAACGGAAGGAAGACTCAGTTCTTCAACTTCGAATGAAGTTCGTCGGCATGACACTGACGAACGGCGTTGCGCTCGTGAAGTTCTCGCAGCCGAAAAACGCGACGAATCATGGTTCGCTCGGACCAATGATTTTTGCCGGGAAAAAACAGCGCGCCGGTTTCAGACTGTAAAGAAAGTCGAGATCTGCGCTGTCAGCGAGACGATGATCGATTCGGAGTTGGAAGTGCCTTTCCCGAGGTGTTTGAAATCGGAATCAACACGAGCGAACCATGTTCGCTCTAATTTGTGCGAGCGCGTATTACAGGCCGACGCGCTGTAACAGATTGGCGAAGCGCGGGTCCGAGCGAATAGGATCGAAGACAGGTTGCACTTTCAGATTGACCAGGTGCGGATGACGTTCCTGATACGCCTTCTCCAGCCACTCGAACGCCCGGTCTTTCTCTCCCAAGCCGATATAGATGGCCGCGATGAAAAAGGGCGGCACATACTTTCGCTTTGACAGTTCCTCCAACTGGCCGAGCAGCTTTCGCGCTTCGTCATGCCTGCCCGCCAGCGCGTAGACATTTCCGAGTAGGGCTATGGTACTGGTATTGCCCTCTACAGAGAGGGCTTTATTAATTTCGCTGATCGCCTCCTCATACATCCCTTTACGAACGTAGGCGTCCGCGAGCGCAACGTGCCCCCAAGAGTAATTGGGGTTCAACTCGAGTGCCGCTCGATAATGTTCTATTGCCTCGTCATACCGTCGTGCAAAAAGAAGTGTACCTCCCACATTCGCGATGACGGCGGGATTTATTGGATCGATCTTCTGGGCTAGTTTCTTCTCTGCGAGGGACTCGTCAAACCGCCCCATATTTTGGAGATAAGAACCATACCTTTCGTGCGCACCGCCATTGTTCGGATCAAGCTGGATGGCGCGCTTGAATTCCCGCTCGGCCCCTGACCAATCCCATTCGTAATTCAGTTTATAAGTAGCGAGTAACGCGTGCCCCTCGGCGAGCGTTTCGTCAATCTCCAGCGCTTTCATCACCGCTTCTTTGGCTTTGGGGAAAGTCTCGTGGGGTGCGAGAAAGCCGCGGGTGCCGCCGAGCTTCATGTATGAGTCAGCCACTCCGGCATAAGCCATGGCATAGCCTGGATCCAGCTTGATTGCTCGTTCATAGAATTCAATACTTCTCTTAAGTCTTTCTTCCCTGCCTGAGGAATTATTGCCCTTGAGATAGAGTTCGTATGCTTGAGGGTTATCAGTGTTTCGTTTCGTCAATAGCCTCTGCTCTTGCTCAGTCAAACGCAAAGTCAGCAGACCCGCAACTTTTTCGGAAACACGATCCTGGACGGCGAAGATGTCTGTAAAGTTGTCGTCGAAACGCTCAGTCCAAAGGGTCTGACCGTCCGCCACGTACGCTTGCGCGATCTCATAATTCGCCTCTACAACAGTCGAATCAATCTGCATGGCTTGTTAATAGTCAGAGATCGCGCCGTCAAGATCGCCCTTGGCTTGTCGAGCCTTACCTCGATTGAGGTACGCTGAAGCCAGCTGTGGATTCGAAGCGAGAGCACGCTCAAAGTATTTGACAGCATGATCGAAGTCGCCCCTCGCATAACGAGACACGCCCAGCTTTACATACTTGCCTGCCTTTTCCGGCTCCTGCCCGAGTACCGTCCCTGCGAACAGAAGTAAAGAAACGGCTAATAACAAACAGACCCTACCTGGGTTTCTAATTACAGTTCCTTGCATCGCTTCGCCGTTAATCTTTCGACAGTTCCTATCCCCCGCGTTCCGAAGTGTCGCTCCAAATCTATTCCAGGTTAATTCCTCGGTCGTTTGCCATCCTTAGGCGGCTTGGAAAGACGCGAAACCCCAATGCTTATTAATAGAACTATGCCAATGCAAATCAAAATAGTGATCCCAATTTTGAAGTACAACGCGTCGGGATGGAATAGAAGAAACATGTTGAGTTTAGGCTAATTCAATCTTGATAATAGAGGAACAGATTAGAGAAAAAGTCTTGAATCTGTTGGCGCTTATCCCAAACGACTTTTGCCGAGACGCCGAGCAGGAAAGCCAAAAAAAGCGGCGCGAATTTGAGAATCCATCGCTTCATTCGTTCGCCTCGATCGGTCCCGCATTAGTGCGAATGGGCCGGCTCGCCATCGTGGGCATGCTCCTCTATGTGATGGTGCTTTTCACCAGATGCGTTTGCGGGGTCCACATGAATCGTTACGCCCGAAAGAAATTGCAAGTTGTGCAAAAGACGATGTCGCACCCGGTTGGCGACGTCGTGAGCTTCTTCCACAGATAAATTTTGTGGTACCGCAAGATTCACCTCCGCTTGCAGCCTGTGTCCAAGCCATCTGACACGCACTTCGCTAACGTCAGCAACACCTTCGGCTTGTTTGACCTGATCCTTAATTTTGTCAACGATTTCAGGATCAACTCCGTCAAGGATTCTAGTGAAAACTTCCCTAGCGGAGTCCCACACAATGCGAAAAATCGCCAGAGTTATCAGACCGCCAATGATTGGATCGGCAAGCGGGTAACCTAGCCAGATTCCGATGGCACTGAACAAAACGGCAAGACTTGTGAAGCCGTCAACACGCGCGTGGTACCCGTCCGCGATCAGCGCAGCGCTACCCATCTCTTTGCCGACCTTGATGCGAAAGATTGCGACGCCTTCGTTGCCCAAAAAGCCAACGATCGAAGCAACAACTACTGCCCACAAATACCCAACTGGTCGCGGATGCAGAAAGCGCTGGATGGATTCGTAACCGGCGGCAATTGCGCTTGCCAGGATCGTAAGCACAACAATCAGACCTGCCAGATCTTCCACGCGCCCGTAGCCGTAGGTGAATCTCTTGCTTGGCTTCCGGCGCGCCATCAGGAAAGCGATTGCGAGTGGCACAGCGGTACAAGCGTCGCCAAGATTGTGGATCGTATCGGCGAGAAGCGCCACGCTGCGGGAGTAATACACGATCACAACCTGAATCAGCGTGGTCGCCATCAGACCGATGAAGGACCATTTGACAGCCCAGATACCACGGCTGGTCGTCAGGATCGTTGGATCTATCGGACCGTGCGTGTGACCATGCGCTCCGCCGTGATCGTGGCCATGCTGTTGCTTTTCACCGTGTTCATGGGAGCCATGCGAATGACCGGCACCATGCGAGTGTTCGTCTTCGTGCGAGTGGTCTCGATGAGAATCGTCGTGACCGGACATTTCTATACCTCGTGTAGATCGCTATCTTTACGTTGTTCAACCACCAAGACCGCGCTCGGCGCGCTCTATCAGTGCCTTAACCTCGCTCGCTGGGACGGGAGGATTCGGATCGGCTGGATCGAGCGTTCCAAATATTTCATTGCGCAGCTTATCGAAGGCGGCGCGCCCGTCCACAGTTAGATCAAGTGCTGGAGCTACGCGCAATATCATCGTCGCCACTTCAAGCGCCTCCGCTCCAGGGCTCTTCCGAGTAAGACGACCCCGCTCTAACCATGCCAGTCCGATCATGCCAACGCTAAGTCCGACAACGAAGAGCAGGCCGTAGTGAAGCGCTAGCTGACTGGAACCACCTTTGGCGGCTGCCTCTACTGTCTCCATTGCTCGATATCCAACTTCGATTATCAGGAAGAGCAACACGCCGGCGGACGCCAGCGCCAGCAGTCCACGCATACGTTCGCTGGCACTACGCCAGCGAGCGATGAGCAGCCCAAAAAAGATTGTCACTCCAGCGACCGCGCCGAGCAGAATGTTAGTTGATACCAATGTGTTAGTCCTCTAGTGAATACGAGCGATGGTTCTACATCATTGCCGAGCCAGTTTGATTTGTCTTTCGTTACTTAAAGCGCAACGCGAGGCGCCCGCTAAAGAGTCGGGGGTTCCCAACGTGAGTTCCGCTAAAAACAGACTCGAAATTGTAAAGAAACAATTCGTTAGTAAGGTTTTGCACGTCGAACTGAATGTTCATCGACACGCGCTCCTTCTGCCTGAGATCCGCGCCAACCGAAAAGTCCAGGATTGTTCTCGGCCGAACGCGGCCTCGCTGGAAATCGATCTCCTTATAGAGACGCGGATCAAAGCCCTGACCGATGAAATCGGCGAGTGTGGTGCCGGGCTCTACATCCGTCGGCACACCCGAGTCGTACCGACCGCTGAAAGTCGCATAGAACCCCGATCGACGATGGTTGTAGCCCAATTGAAACTGCGCCTCATTTCGTTGGTCATGGTCGTTGGCGAATTTGAGACCTGCAATCTGGAGACTCTGCGTATCTTCGCCGACGAAAAGACCGCCGTTGATTGGCGTGACGCCATAGGCGCGGGCATTCGCATAAGATACGAAAGCATGAAAACCCCGGATCTCAGTTGATTCCAAGCGGAGCTCTTCGCCTGTCACTCGCCCCTCTGAAATGGTAATTGGAAAGATCACTCCTGTTTCAAAAAACTGATCCTTATCTGAGAAGTTCTTGATCCGTTTTTGATAAAGCGTCAGGCTACCGCGAAAGTATCGCGTCAACAGTTGTTGTGCACCCATTTCAAAAGCGTGCTCCTTGTCCGGCAATATAGGCTGAATCGTAGTAACTCCCTGAAGCACGGCGACTGGGGAAATTGCAGCAGCTTCACGCGAGCTTGCAAGTAAGAGATTCTCTGGCGGCGGCGGCTGAAACAGGCGGTTGTAAGAAGCGTGCAGTGTTGTTTGTGTGCGGGGAATGAAATACGCAACACCGATGCGGGGGCTCAGAGCTTGTTCGCTTATTAAAAGACGGTAGTTGTCGTAGCGAACGCCAGCATCAAGCGTGAAATTCTTGAACACCGTAAATCGATCCTGCACATACGCGCTAAGCGTTCGTCCCGTTTTCTTCCCGGCAAAAAGAAAAGGATTCGCCGCGTTGAAGTTGTTTATGGGGTTAGGGAAGACATTTCCGTTCTCATCAACGATGTCGTCGAACACGACTGTAGGGTAGAAGCTGAAATTTTCCTTGAGAGGCGTGATAGTTACCTGCCCACCAAACTTAATGTTGTGACTGCTGCGGGTGAGCGAAATCGAACCGATGCCGCCGTAGTTTCTCAAGGTGCGATCTTGAAATGCGACAACCGGAGTTGAACTTGGATTGCTGAGTAATTTCGAGTGGCTGCCGCGATTGAATAGAGAGATCTGACCTACGGTGTTAGGCGAGAAAATGTGCTGGTAAGTAATGTTTTGCGAGTTATCTCGGAGCCGTTGGCGCTGGTCTTGACCGGCGATTTCCTGCCCCAGCCTGTTGGGGACCTGAAAGTTTGATCCGCCGAATGTAAGGACGCTGCGCAGGCTATTGTTTTGATCAAACTGGTAATCCAGTCGAAAGAACCCTTTTCCGGTACGACCGAAATTGTGAAAGTTATCAATGGAAGGGGGGTCCAGGAACCGCTGCGAAGTAGTCGTCGAGAGATTTGTAAGAAATCCAAATTTTTTCGTATGAGTTGCGAAGTCGGCCGAAATCTCGCCACTTGAGAAGGATCCCCCGGACAATGAGAGGCCACCTTGCGTAGGGCCTTCCAAGCCCGAACGCGTGTTCACGTTAATTACTCCAGCCAATCTGTCGCCAAACTCTGCCGGAATTCCACCAGTGAGCACTTCGACCGTTCGCAGGGTGCGGGCATCAAGGCTGGTTGAGAAAATTGCCGACATGTTGTCCGTTACGGGCACTCCGTCAACAACGTACTGCACTTGTGATTCAGAACCCCTCGGATGCATTCGACCATTATCGTCTGTCACGAATCCAGGTGCTGATGACACCATGCTCTCAATTGCTCGAGAAGGGGCCGCCCCCATCGGACGTTCCAGGAGCGTCTGGTTGAGGTCTGTGTCAGAGGTTGTGCGGTCGGTTTCAACTACTGCCGAGTTATTTGCAGTAACCGTTACCGTTTCCGCTGTCGCACTGATTGACAGAGTGAACTCCAGATTTTCTGGGACTGTACTTTCAAGATCGATCGACTCTTCAGTTGGCTGAAAACCGGCGAACTCAGCGCGAACTTTATAAGTATTAAACGGGACATTCACCAGTTTGAAGGATCCGTCTGAGTTGGTTTGAGCAGTCTGGTGATAACCTGTGACAGGTTGCGTGATCGTCACTGTGGCGCCGGACACGAGCGCCCCGTTGGGATCTTTAACCGTGCCCTGAACAGTGCCTACTCGATTCTGTGCCATAGCGGAGCTGCATAGCATGAGTGTGACCACTAGTGAGCCCGTAAGTATTTGAAGTCTTCTTTGAAATGTCATGGACCTGGCCTCTCTGAAAAACGACTATATGAACAGCCCCAACCGGAAAACGTCTGAATTAACTACCTAAGCAGACGATCCCGATTGGAATTAGACGTATTGACTGTAGATTTACAGTAAAGAGGCGGAAGGCGGACCGCGACCGGACAGTGGGGTAATCGATATTGAATGGGGCTGAACTGCCTGCGCCGATGCAACGGCAGTATGCGTCGAAGGAGTAAACGCGAACAGCGGCCCATGGACAAGGCCGTTGAAAAGATGCTGCTGGAACTGGCACATTGAGCACTCAATATGATGAGAGTGGCCAGTGTGCGACGGGTGTGACCCGTCGGCGTCACTTATGGCAGCAATTCCGTGGGGATCATCCAGCGAATCGACGTGATGACCATGACTGTGAACCGTCTCGACTGTCGCCCCAAAGGCAATTATGACAAGCAGGACGTAGCCAAGCATGCGCCCTTGCCCGCTTCGAGTCGCCAGTGATGAAATGGATACGGTTCTCACTTTGGGTAATATCTTAATATAACCCTCGCATTTTCACCTATCGCCCCACAGCGTTCCGCTGTGAGCTGAGCGCAGTTAGTTACTCTGCCGTCACCACCAAATTCCGATCAGGCAAATAATCGTGAACTGGTTCACGTGCTCCAGTGCGACCATATTTCAGATAAAGCGCTGGAATCACGATCATGTTTAGGAAGGTCGAAGTAACGATGCCGCCGAGGATGACTACCACCATCGGCTGTTGAATTTCTTTGCCTGGCTCGCCTGCGCCTAAAGCGAGCGGAATTAGTACCACGCCCGTAACGAGTGCGGTCATCAGGATTGGACTCAAACGTTCCATCGAACCCTGTACGATCGCGTCGCGGAAGCCGACGCCTTCCTCAGTCATCAAGTGCGAATAGTGACTGATGAGCATGATGCCATTTCGCGTGGCGATGCCGAATAAGGTGACAAAGCCGACCAGCGAGGCAATGGAAATCGTACCGCCGGATAGAAAGACCATTACGACACCGCCGATTAGAGCGAGCGGCAGGTTTATCATCACCAACGCTGCAGAGCGCGCTGACTTCAAAGCGATGTAGAGCAGCAGGAAGATACCGGCGATGGCCACAATCGAAAGCAGCGTGATACCAGATGACGGAGTTCTTCTTCCGTGTAAACAGAAGTGTGATCCTTGGTCGGATGTAATCCGAAAAGTCGCACCGTGCGAGTACCTGCCCAGTCCAGCAACCGTATGGGCCATTGAAATACTTTATAGAAAGCTTGCATCGGCCACGAGATAGCCAAAGCAACCTTTTCGGCGCACTCCAAGGCGAGGGTTTTGGGAGCGAGCTCGCCCAGAACGATGTGCAGGAACGTGATGATGGTGAAGGCGATCGCAAAAGAGATAGAGTGCAACGTCACTTCCGACACTCTGTCTTTAAGCGGAGCTTCGAGTAGATGAGCGAAGACTGGCTCTCCAATCCATCCAAGTGCCAGGGACGCCATCGTGATCCCTAGTTGTGTCGCGGAGATGTATGCATTCAGGTTGTCGGGCAGATTAAGCAGCCGCTTCGCTCTGGAATTCCCTGAAGCAACGAGGGTCTGTATGCGAGAGCGACGAACTCCCACGAGGGCAAACTCCGAGGCCACAAAGAATCCATTGGCAAAAACCAAAAACAAGAACGATGACGATGTACAAAAGCGTAAGCATTGTTGAAAGTAATTCTACGACACGGCGGCGTTACCGTATGTTCGGTGTAGCCGCCGGACTGGGATTTGCTACGGCTCAGCGGCTTTGCGCTGCTGTTGCATAGGATTTGGTGGAGTTGGTTCGGCCGGGATTATTTGGAAACGGGTCTTCACTGGACGCCGCGGGAAAGAGTTGTTTGATAGGTCAGCGTCGGCAGTCTCCAGATGCGGATCGAGCACAATTGAGCGAATCTCTTTTTGGGTCATGATCAACTTGGAAACAGAGGTGTTGTTGTAACGCCAGATTTCAGCCGGTAGTCGCAACTCCTCTTTGGTTCCGTCCGCATACTCAATCTCAAGAATGACTGGCATCACCAAGCCGCCGATATTCTTGAGGTCAACAACATAAAAGTTGATGCCCGAATGCAGCAACTCTTTCTGGCGATCAGTAAGTCCTGCCAGGAACTTCCGATATTCCTCGCGATCCTGTTCAGTAACAACAAACTCATCGTAGGTGTTGTAGAAGTCTCGCAGAGACGGAAATTCATCCGTCCGCTTTGGAATCTGGCGGTTGCGTTGCTGCGAGAGCGTTTCAGGCTGTGCCTGGCGCTCCGCCTTTCTTCTTGATTTCTCTACTTCAGGATTGCGAGTATCGATCGTGAAGAGCCGGACGTTTTCAATGGAGATATCGACATGATCGGTTGTGTAAAACCAACCTCGCCAAAACCAATCCAAGTCAAAGCCCGAGGCGTCCTCCATAGTCCGAAAGAAGTCGGCTGGCATTGGCCGCTTAAACTTCCAACCCCGGGCGTATTGCTTGAAAGCGAAATCGAAAATTTCACGCCCCAGTACGGATTCGCGAAGCACATTCAACGCGGTCGCAGGTTTGGCATAGGCGTTTTGTCCGAACTGAAGAATCGACTCCGAATTTGTCATTATGGGAACTTGATCAGCGCTTGCCATGTACTCCGTAATGAATTTTGGTTCGCCGCGCTTGGACGGATACTCAGTCTCCCATTCCTGTTCGGCGAGATATTGCAGGAAAGTATTCAATCCCTCATCCATCCAGGTCCATTGCCGTTCGTCTGAATTTACGATCATCGGAAAGTAGTTGTGTCCCACCTCGTGGATAACGACCGAGATGAGGCCATACTTCGTGCTCGCGGGATAAGTTCCATCAGCAGCAGGACGCGGACCATTGAAACAGATCATCGGGTACTCCATCCCGCCAACAGGTCCATTGATCGACTGGGCTACGGGATATAGATAGGGAAACGTATGCCGCGAATAAACATTCAAGGTCTGGATGATTGCCTGTGTGGAATATTGCGCCCAAAGCGGATTGCCTTCGTTTGGGTACAGCGACATAGCCATCACGTGGTTACCCTCAACGTTATGACCCTGAGCGTCCCAAATGAATTTGCGTGATGACGCAAAGGCGAAGTCGCGTACATTCTCTGCCGCGAAAATCCACGTCTTCTTCGGCGCCCCCGTAGAGTTTTTAGTCTTCTCTGTTCCGTTAGCTTCGTTTGTTCGGGCTTCTTCGGGTGTGACCACAAGCATCGGGCTCTTGGCGGTTCGCGCCTGCTCCAAACGTTGCCGCTGAGTCGCGGTCAAAACTCTTTCAGGATTTTGCAGGACCCCTGTCGCGGCCACAATGTGATCGGCCGGCACGGTGATGGATACGCGATAATTACCAAACTCCAAGGTAAATTCCCCTGAACCCAGGAACTGTTTATGTTGCCAACCAGACACGTCATTGTAGGCAGCCATTCGCGGGAACCACTGCGCGATCTCGTAAAGGTAGTTTCCATCCTTAGGGAAAAACTCATAACCGGTGCGGCCGCCAACCTGCTTCGAATTATTGATTAAGTAGTTCCAATCAATTGAGAAACTCGTCGACTGATTGCTCGCGAGCGGTTGAGGCAGATCGACGCGCATCATTGTCTTGACAATCGTATGGGGCAGCGGATTGCCCCGAGCATCACGAACGGCAGTTATGTGATAGCCACCTTCAAACTCTCTACGAAAGATCAGGTTCTCGATAGTTCTAAAGGGAATCTTGTCGAAATTCGGCGCTGTCTGCGTCAACACGGTATCAGAGGTGTTTGCAAAAATGTTTTGGTCAAGCTGTAGCCAAAGATAGTTCAGAGTGTCGGGAGAATTGTTGTAGTAAGTAACTGTCTCGGAGCCTGTGATGCGGTGGTTCGCGTCATCGAGCTGTACATCGATTTTGTAATCCGCACGTTGCTGCCAATACCTCTGACCTGGCGCGCCTGAAGCCGTCCGCTGATCGTTTGGTGTCGGAAGCAGTTCCTCGAGCTGCCGAAACTTATCACTTGGTTGAGTCTTTGATTGAGCGATCAGTAGCGGGCTAACTGTCAGACATATCGTAGTGAGCAAGAGCTGGCGCATGATTAAAGACACTTGCGTTCTCCGTTGGATGATTCGTTCTGCAGGGGTGGATCAAAATATTACCTTGAGGGGCCGGAAACTACTAGTAGTCCACTGCGATGGTCTCATCTCTGGCCGCGGGCGATAAAGACTGCACTATTAAGTGATTCGTTTGTATACTTCTGTCCCGCGACTCGCGAACAATTGAGTATGAGACGAAGAAGTTTTTTGCATAAACTCGGTGTGGGTCTGGCGCTGCCGTTGATAGCGCGGGACTTCATTCGCGCGGCGCCTTTGGCCGATGGATTGATTCGCCCCAGGGCTTTGAAAGCGGGCCATACAGTGGGGTTGATTACTCCTGCTACTTACGTTCCCGATCCGGACCGGCTCGCGTCAGCCGAACGCATGATCAAGTATTTTGGCCTGCGGATGAAGATGGGAAAGAATGCCGGCAAGCGAATGGGTGACTATCGGATTTCGATTGACGAGCGCCTGGACGATCTTCATGCCATGTTTCAAGACAAGGAAGTGGATGCAGTTTTTGCTATTCGCGGCGGTTACGGATCTATGCACATCCTCGATCGGATTGACTACGATCTCATTCGCCGCAATCCGAAAGTCTTCCTCGGCTACAGCGACATAACTGCGATGCACCTCGCAATTAACAAACACGTTAAGCTGGTGACTTTTCACGGCCCTATCACACTATCTCGTTTTACCGACTACACACAGAAGTACTTCCGCAAAGCGCTGTTTGAGACGCAACCCATCGGAGCGGTCACGAATCCACCCGAGACTAACGAACTGCGGCCGAGTCATCCTTTCAGGACGATCCGTTCCGGTATCGCTAACGGGCAATTGATCGGCGGCAATCTCACGCTCATCTCAAACACGATGGGCACGCCTTACGAAATCGAAACAACGGGAAAAATTCTATTTCTCGAAGACGTTGATGAAGAGCCGTATAGCATTGATCGGATGTTGACTCACCTGCGTCTCGCCGGAAAGTTCGAGGGTGTTGCGGGAGTCATCTTTGGCGAGTGCCAGGATTGCCGACCAAAGGACTACAAGCCATCTTCCGCGATTCCATACGGCTTAGGCGAGGTGCTCGACAACATCCTTGGCGGGTTGAAAGTGCCGGTGATTTATGGTTTGACCATCGGCCATACGGACGACCAACTCACTTTGCCGTTAGGCGTGACCGCGACACTGAATGCGACTAACGGCACCTTAGAGATTAAGGAGCCGGGTGTAGTTTGAAGGGAGTGTAAATAAATATTTGGTTAGAGAACCAGCAATCAGTCAACGAAGTGGTAATAGATGCAATCAGGTACTTTTATCCGCCACAACTCTTTCCCACTCTTCAGGTCAATGGCAAAGACAGAGCAATCGTCGAGCGAACCTGCAATCACGATTTCCTGGAAGACTACTGGATCTGTATCGACCGTGTTTGATTCCAATTTGACGACCCATAGTGATTTACCATTATCGACTCTGCGAGCAGCGATCCCTTTAGAGCCTTGCACGATCAGGACATTATTGGAGACGGCAAACCGCCGTGACCACATGTTTTCATGTTCCCATTTCCACCTATCGTCGGACCACTGAATTTTCGTATCTGCTATTTCTCCGAGCGGCTCGCTCCAAGCAACGCGCCCTGTCTGTCTCTCAAGAGCCAGGATGATGTTATCAACAACAGTAACAACGAATTTGCCACTTACCGCAGGTTTGGTTCTGAGGCTGCTACCGCGAATCTCCCACAACTTTTTCTGATTCGCGAGATCGAGCGCACCAAATCGGCTCGCCGGGTAAGCTTCGGCATCATAACGAAGCGCGCTATATACAACTCCATCAACAAGTCTGCCTATCGATTCTCCATCCATATCGTGGTATTTGCCTGGATTGTCAGCGATAGGAAGAATGGCGACTCGCTGGCCGGTGTCGAGAGAGACTTTTGCCCAGTGCCCGTCCAGGTCAGGGCTGTTGGTAAAATACTGTTCGCTGATCTTGAAGTAAACATTGTCCTCATAAATGTAGGGTGTATTCACCCCGTCGCTGGTTTTTCCGAACCAATTATTCAACTCCCATAACTCTTTGCCGGTTTTCCGCTCCAGGCAATGAAGGTGCTGTCTGGCACAGACGATTATTCGATCACCGGCAAGTACCGGAAATGTTCCGTAAGTACCATAACCGCCGACGCCCAGTGGAAATTTCCATTGGACGCTACGGCTTTGCAGGTCAAATGCGAAAAAGCCTTGCTTCTCGCCGTAATTTCCTTTCTGGTCAACATAGGAACTGCCGCCGAAGTATGCAACTCCGTCAGCGATTATCGGCTGCTCAACCAAAATACGGTCAGTGCTAAAGACAGTTTCGATGGACGGCGATAATAGATTCAGGCGATAGAGATGATACCCAGCCCCAAAGAAAAGGTATTTGCCATCCAGAGCGAAGTTTGAAATGTGCTTGGACTGCGTGAGTTCCCGCCGTGGAGACCAACCGGAGAAACATCCAGATGCTACCGAGAGCAATACCAGAAGAACTAGGCATTCAGTTTTCCGGTGCATGGTGATTTAATTGTAACAAATCGTTTGTTCGAAGACTTGGATGCCTCGCGGGTAACGTGACACGAAAGGCATTCAGCGCCACGTTATTTCTTCAACGGCTTTTCAAAATGCTGATAGTCCTTCGGAGATGTCCAGTTGCCGCCCCAAACCCAGCCAAGCTCCAGAAAAGCGCGCACAATCGAATGATCAGAGGTGAAGGTACCGGCGATGCTCGGATCATATTTCGCGCCATGAGGGAGAATGACACCCTGCTTGATGTAAGGATTTTGGAAAGGGTTTATGTCGATTGCTCTACCGTAAGCATGGTTCGATAGGCGCCCGCCTCCGGTAATTTCTCGGTAGTTGAACGCGGAAGTGTTATTGGCCTCCATGGAAAGTTCGTCGTCCCACCGACCGTCCTTACGAAAACGCTGATCTGAAATCGGAATGACCGAATAAATCGGGAAGCGTTCCTTTAATGCCAGAGCGAACACCTTTTTGATGTCCTTCACCAAGTCCCTATCAATGACGAGCCGGCCCTGATGGACCCTTCCGTCAGCCGAGTAATATTTGAGCTTGACGACCTTCTGTCTCTTGCGGATGTCCTCCGGACATTTTGGATCCAATCCCTCGAAAGCTTCTTTCTCGGTCATCCGGCTGTCGATGATTGGGTGCTTGGAAGTTCCACTGCCGGGGCTCTGAGCGTAACCGGACAGGTCGATTGGCATTGCAGCCAGAGCTGTCGCAAGCAAGAGAGGAATTACATGAAAAGGTCGATTGAATATGATCATCGTCCAGTTCCTTCCTCAGTTCACGATCTCGCTTAATCAGAGTAGCTTGCGCCGCGAGCAAACCTACAAAGCCTCAGCGATTCCTGGCGGCGCGTTGCGACTGCCACATCCAGAAGGTCATCGCCGCAATAAATAGCGCCGACTGAATCCAGTCTTTGATCGGATTGCCTTTGAGCAAGATGGCAGAAGCGATCATGGCCCCGGCCCAAGCAATCGCCCAGAGAATAAGGGTTATCAATTTTGTTCTGGTCTTAGCCATTGCGATCCTCCTTGCGTAAAACGAGAGACGACCAGTCTGCAAGTCTGTGGTTCCCCAGATTATACGCGCTTTGGTAGGAGTCCTAATCAAAACGTAAAATCGCGAGTCAGCTTTACCTGAAGACTGTAGGATGGCCGTTCAAGTCCTGCGCCGGTAGTTTGATTGTAGATGATGAAGAAATCACTGTTGGGCCGATAGATGTAACGTAGCCTCACGTTGATGACTGACAGGCGAGCCGCGGAGTTCAGTTGGACTAGCGCCGACGTGAGCAGCTTGCGCGAGAAGTTGTAGTTCAATCTTCCGGCGAAGAGACTGGTGGAAAAGTTTCCTTCGCGGAGACGCACTCGATTGTAGCTCTCTGATAGGTCGACCAGCAGATGCGCACTCGGTCGCCACGTTACGCCTCCTGAAGTCTCGTATCTTCTACCTGAGTAAAAGTCTCCCCACTTCTCTCGCACATTAAAAACGATGCGCTTGCTGAGATCGCTGGTGAACGACACACGGGGGCGGTTGAAGTGATAGGTGCCCGGCGGAATGACAATGCCCGGACGAATCTCAAACGGCTCGGTCAACACGTCGTTCACATCTTCGATTGGCCGGAAGAATAATTCTGACGAGTTCATGAACACTGTATCCCAGGAGAGCTCCGTCTGCCGCGTCGCAAGCTTGCCGGCGCGATCGGTGAAGTACTCGATCTGCGTCTCAAACTCCATCTGCTGTACATGCGGAATAAACTTCGGCCGTGGCTTGTAGGCAAATTGTCCAAAGTATTGATGAATGGCGTTGCGTTCGATAAAGCCAACCTCGGGATTGAACTTTGCGCCGACGTCTTCATAAACCGTGATGAAGCGATAGAGATCGTTCTCAAAAATTGATTCGATGCGCGATGAGCCGGCGCCTGAACGAATGCCCGGAGCAGCCGACCCCATCCAGAATGCCTTGAGTGTGTAATGGTCCGTGAGATTGAACTCCGCGTCCGCGCCACCCACGCGATTGTAGCTGCCGGCGCCTATGGCGGTGGCACCCTGACGATTAACCAGGATTGCTCCCAGATAGGACCGCTTTAGAATGTCACGCTTTAGACGAAGCACAGTGAACTGTTGACGCGGAATGCCGAAACCCGTCGAGGCTTGACCCAGTTTGCGTGTCTGCACTTGTAGAAATCCGACGTTGTATGGGCCAATCTTGCCGGTGACCTTCGCGCCGTAATCGATCGGCACAGGCTGGCCTCGGTCCGTAAGTCCAATGCGTCGCGTGAAGAAGGCCTGATTTTCTCCCTCCCGCCCAAAGAGAAAGATTCCTGAATTCTCCAGAAAGAAGTCGCGCTTCTCTGGAAAGAAGACGGAGAAGCGCGAGAGGTTGACGATCTGATCGTCCACTTCGGCCTGCCCAAAGTCAGGATTGATCGTGAATTCAGCAGTCAGCGACGGCGTGATGCCGAGCTTTGCGACTTCGAGTCCGGCGCGGGCGCGCACTCCGGCATCAAATCCATTTGCGCCGATCAACGGCACGCCTTCGCGCCATTCGCCGGATGCGTAAGGCTTGATTTCGCGTAGGCGACGACGGCGGAGATCTTCAACTCCGCCAAGCTCTCCTGCCTGGGAAACTCGTTCGAGGCCAAATGAACGCTGCCAACTAGTCCAAAGGTTCTCTTCGTTCTTGCGACGTATGATGCGGGCAACGTTGAACCCCCACGATTCGATACCCTCAGTGAAACGAAGTGTAGTCAGCGGTATCGCGATCTCCACAACGTATCCTTCGGCATCAATACGTCCTTCAGAGACCCACGACCCATCCCAGGAGACATTGACGTCGCGTCCCTCGTCGGTAATTAGCGCGTCTTGTTGTGTGCCCAGCGGATTGACGGCAAAGCGAAAGGCATTGCGCCTGTCGTGGTAGGTGTCCAGGAGAATTTCGACCTTATCGTCGTTTGAAAAAGTTGCGTCGCGTACGAGTTCGCGCGCGTTGATGTGTGCGGCATCGGAGTCGAACGCGAGGATGCCAAAGTAGATGTTCTTGTCGTCGAAAAGCACGCGCACTTCGGTTCGCTCAGTAGCAGGCGCACCTTCGCTGGGCCGCTCCTGGACGAACTCAGTCGCTGGTTGGGCCAGCGACCAAGCGGATTCGGTGAGGAAACCGTCAATCTTGATCGCCTCAGTGACACGCAAGGCTTGGATACGCCTCGGCCCGGCGTTCTGCTGCGACAACTGCGCCGATGGCGCTGTTGTAGATTGCTGCTTGTTATCTCTTTTTGAAGACTGCTGTGCCTGGATGACCATGGTCAGCAGAGTCACGCCGAGCCCGGCGAATAGCCACGCCCGGAAGCGTTTCAATCGATTATCGAAACGCCTCGATGCTTCCGTCATGGCTGCTTGTCAGAGGTGTTAACCATTTGCCACAGTTCCAGCCTAGCCAATACTTGTTCTTTCTCTCTTGAAGCCGCCAGAAATTCTGATTCACGCCAGCCATGCCCTGTGCGAAGCTTTACTTGGAAGAGTAACGGTCGTTACAATCTAATTCCCCTGTTACTTCTGAGTCAATGGCTAAGAACTCCGCAAAAAAGCCAGAGTGGATTCTCCTGATCCATCAATTGCCGCCCAAGCCTACAAACCTGCGGGTGCGTATTTGGCGCAAATTGCAGAAGCTCGGCTCGGTGGCGATAAAGAACTCCGTTTACGTGCTGCCGGCAAATGAGAAGACGCACGAAGATTTTCAGTGGCTGAAGCAGGAAATCGAATCTGCCGGCGGCGAAGCAACTGTGTTTCAAGCCGCGTCGGTCGAAGGCGCGACTGATGAAGAAATCATAGCCGCCTTTCGCAAAGCACGTGACGAAGAATTTGCAGCCATCACTTCGGAACTTGTAAGGCTGGCTGGTGCGGTGAGTCAACAAACTCGGGGAAAGCACTTATCGGTTGGACGCCTGGCTACGCACGAAGCAGAGTTGGATAAGCTGCACGCGCAACTGGAAAGCATCATAAACAATGATTTCTTCAGCGCCGATGGGCGCACAACGGCGCACGCGGCTTATGAGCGTTGCCAGAAAATAATTCGTGCTGCACACGGTCCAGTCTCAAAAGCCACTCGCTCGACCATCAAATCCGGAGCTCTCGATTTGGCGAAGTACCAAGGTCGCCGCTGGATGACCCGGCGCAACCTCCATATCGACCGGCTCGCTTCGGCTTGGTTAATCAAACAGTTCATCGACAAACGGCCGCGCTTTTACTTTGCCGTCGAGGGCGAGACGATTAATGGCGCGATTGCCTTCGACATGTATGGCGCCGAGTTCACGCATCATGGTGAAGATTGCACGTTCGAGACGATGCTCAAGAAGTTCGGCTTGAGTAACAACAAAGCGCTGCGTGAGTTAGCCGAGATAGTTCACGACATCGACCTGAAGGACGACAAGTTTCACCGGCTGGAGGCCGCGGGCCTCAATGCAGTCATTAACGGTTTGAGCGCAACGCTGAGAAATGATCGCAAGTTGCTGCAACAATGCAGTGCTATCTTTGATGGGCTGTATTCGTTACTTGGTCAAATCACTCAGAAGGAGAAAGCGAAGCGAAACTCTCGGCGGGTGCAAGCGAATCGCCGGCGCGACCGCCACGCCGGTCGTTAGAACATTCTCTTAGAAAGGACTGTTCTATGCACAGCAAAACTTTTCTGGCGATCATCCTGATAATGCTAGCGCTGACCTTCGTGACGGCCTGCGAGCGAGGTGAGAAAGGTGAAAAGGACGAAGACGAGAAGGCTCCGACCGCCAGCGCGAATCCAGCGCAACAACAGGGGGCGGCGGACTTGCCGGCAGGCAAGGCCGCGACTTACAACTTTGACCAGGCATTGCTTGGCTCTCTGCCTGCGAATTTCATAAGTTCCCGAACTGGCGGAGGCGATATGGGCACTTGGGTGGTCCTTTCAGATACCACCGAACCGTCGAAGCCCAATGTGCTCGCGCAAACTTCGACTGACAGAACTGATTATCGCTTCCCTATGGCTGTTTTGAATGACGGCGTATTCAAAGACTTGGAATTGAGCGTCAAGTTCAAGCCGGTAGCCGGCAGCGTCGACGAGGCTGGCGGGCTGGTCTTTCGCTACCGGGACGAGAACAATTACTACGTCGTTCGGGCAAATGCGCTAGAGGACAACTATAATCTTTATCATGTCATAAATGGACGGCGCAGGCAGTTCGCGGGCGCCAGCATCACGGTCGCGCCAAAGCAATGGCATGAGTTGAAAGTAGTTTGTGTCGGCAATCAGATCACCTGCTATTTTGATGGGAAGCAGGTAATCCAGGCGACTGATGACACTTTCAAAGAGGCGGGTAGAGTAGGGATGTGGACCAAGGCTGACTCGGTCACATACTTTGATGATTTCACCGTGACACCGAGATGATTAGTCTTGGGTGAAGCTAATAATCCAGGCGTATGAATCAGTTTGGTTCGGGCGCTCCAATCGTTGGCAAGGAGTCAAGCTCATGAAACTCGCAATCTTTTCTCTCGTTCTACTGTTCGCTTTACTGGCGACCGCAGTTGTCTCAGCACAGACGACTACGATTGATTTCAATAATGACAAAGTCGGCGAAGCGCCGAGCGGTTTCTCGACTGCACTTACTGGCAGAGGCAGAGCTGGCAAGTGGGCAGTGATGAAGGATAACGCTTCCCCTAATCAGGGCAACGTTCTCGCGCAGACTGACGCCGACACCACCGGC
>WNFV01004587.1_pt1 | contig 20507 bp, 16 predicted proteins | sample 5400101 | NCBI WGS metagenome assembly WNFV01 (sample SAMN13153361, study PRJNA577476) | soil metagenome | isolation source: 115 cm soil or saprolite under grassland replicate 1 | place: USA:California | collected 2016-06-15 | reverse complement strand
GATGCTTCAGCCGCTCGGCGCCGACGCATCCGAGGTGACGAAAAAGATCATCGACTTTGTCGACAATCTCCGCCTCGGCATCCTGGGCGCGGCCGGTTTGGCCATGTTGTTTTACACGGTGGTCACGCTCGTGGCCAAGGTCGAGGACGCGCTGAATCGAATCTGGCGCTTGCCGCGTTCCCGCACTTGGGGCCAGAGGATTACGGCGTATCTGAGCGTGGTCTTGGTCGGACCGGTCATGGTCTTTACCGCTTTAACTCTTACCGCCTCGGCGCAAAGTTATTGGTTGGTAGAGCGCCTCGTCCAGATCGGATTCGTCAGTTACATCTTTACCTTGACGACCAACGTCATGCCGTTCGTGCTGTTTTGCGGGACGTTCACTTTCCTTTACAAGTTGATTCCTTACACCAACGTGCGGCTCAGCTCGGCGCTCATCGGCGGCGCCACCGCGGGTATCTTGTGGCAGCTCATAGGCACTGCCTTCGCGGCCTTCGTTGCCAACTCCGCTCGCTACGCCGCCATCTATTCGAGCTTTGCGATCATGATCGTGTTTCTCATTTGGTTGTATGTGGGATGGCTGATTTTCCTGGTCGGCGCCGAGGTCGCTTATTTTCATCAGCATCCTTCCGCCTTCATTCGCGAATCGCTTCCCGGTTTGAAAGGTCATAGATTCCAGGAATGGCTGGCCCTTTCGGCGTTAGTCGAGATTACCCGCCGCCATCTTTCTCAAGCGCCTCCCTGGCAGCCAACCGAGCTTGCGGCAAATCTTGGAGTGTTGAGTCTGGAAAATATGTTTGACGAATTTGTCAGAGCCGGTATTCTGCTCAGGTCGATCGAGCCCGAGGGAATAGCATTGGCGCGACCACCCGAAGCGGTACCGGTCAAGGATATTCTGGATATCGTGAGTGACTCGGCCGCGCCAGCGGTCGAGAACGCCGGACCTGCCGCCCACGTTCTGTCACGGCGCGATCAAGCGGTCCAAAAAGCCCTGGAAGGGATGACTCTAAGATCCTTGGCCGCGGAGACCCCCTCGACAGTCGTAAGGTTTCCTCAGTCAGGATCAGGCGCAGCGCTGGAAAAAAGTCTCGTATCTCAGTAGTGGGTCATTTTGTCAGAGATCAATGTGATTTTGCGATTGTCAAAATGACCCACTACACGCATATTTTTGCCTGCCCAATACGGCGTGTGAAAAACTCAAGTCAAAACATAACAGCCCCGACTCTACAGAGCTTCAGCTTTTCTTCGATTTGAAAGGTTCCTTCAACACAATTTTCACGCCACTGATCGTTCCCGTTACGGCCTTGCGCACCTGTTGCGCCGCCTTTGAGCTGATCTCTTCAGCGGCCTTGAGCGCTCCGGTGGCCGCAGCGGAGGCCGCTTCAGTGGCATCCAAACTGATTTCTTTTGCTCCCGTTATCGCGCCCTGCACAGCGCCTTTGGCTGCCTTCGCGATATCGCCCGCAACATCCGAGGTTCCTTTGACGATATTGCTGCTGGTCTCGCTGATTGTATTCAATGCTTCTTTTCCGCTGTGTTTGGTTCCTTGTAAAACTCCCAGAATCGCACCCTTGGCACCTGAACCGACGTCCCCACCAACTTCGACCACCGCTTGAATGGCAGCACGAACCACGCCGGAGGTGGCTTCAATCAAGGAGGCACCGGCTTTACCGGTACCAGACAGAATCTCGCTAGTCGATTTTAGGACGCCGTTTGCCGCCGCGGCGGTTGCTTCGGTTACGCTCACCCCGACTTCCTTGGCACCGGCTATCGCTCCTTGCATGGCGCCTTTTGCCGCGTTGCCAAGATCACCGGCAACCTCTGATGTCTCTTTGATTACGCCGCCGGTCGCTGCCCGGATAGCATCCAATGCTTCCCCACTGGCCTCTTTAGTGCCGCGCAGAGTTCCCACCACCGCTCCCTTCGCAGCCGATCCCACGTCGCCGCCGACATCGGCTACTCCGCGGATCGCAGCGCGGCCCACGTCTGAAACAGTTTCGATCAATGAAGTGCCGACTGCGCCCGTTCCCTTGATGGTATGGGACAGGGTGCCGCTGACGGTATCGACCACCGCTTTTGCCACGTCACCCGTTCCTCTAATCGTCCCAACGACTCCATCTTTTACGGATTCAAAAATTCCTCTTTTCTCTTCCATTGGCCTATCCTTTCATTCGTTTTAGAGAAGAAAGACGCAAAACCTTACGGAAGTAAGATTAAAATGAGGATCAGGCTAAAAGTAAGTTTGCGTATGGCTAAGCCGAAGTTTGGTACTTTTCGATGTGCCAGGGGGGAGGAGATCTCGCGTGCATCGGTCTAACGTCCCTGTCAAAAGGATGTCACTGAGGTGGGCAATGTCAAGGTGCCAAATTCAAATGATCACGGGAAGGAACCGGGCCGGGGTTTGGGATCCTGTTGCCTTTCGAAGATCTTTTTTTATCGATCAAGATCGAGGGGTTAGCGAAGACGCCAGGTTGCAGGGGACGTGCTTTCTCCCATCAGCATTAGGCGCGGAGCAGCGGACGCAAGCCGCGAACATCGCGAACCTTTTCCAGCTGCCAGACAGCGTCGCAAAGCTTGCGGGCGCGCGCCCTGCCGATCACCGGAGCCATCAGATCGTAGCTCTTTTCGTCCACCTCGGCTCGCGTCATTGGGTTCTCGGCGGTGCCGCGCACGGCCTCAGTGTGATGCCGAAGCTCGCGCCCGTCGCGCCGGCTGATCTCGACGATTCCTTGGCGGCTCGGCATGGCCGCGGACAGTGCATCGTCGGCGCGAAGTTCGATACGGCTGCATACTCGACGGTCGCGCATGCGCCTTACGTCGTGCGACGATGCGAATGTGACGTTGCCGTCGATCAACATGATAGCGCACATATGCTGTAGGCAGATATCGGGCATATCGCGGTTGTCGACGGTGTTGGCGCCCTGGCGCGCCACTCGCACTACGACTTTCTCGACTTCTTGCCCGTTGATGCCCTGCTCGCGGATGAGGTGGTACAGCGAATCGAGGGGCGCCTGGATCGGCGAGCCCACCGACCAGCGCTTGATGTTGGTATTCATAATTTCATACATAACGCCGAGTCCGCGAACCAGCACGGCGGGATCCGGCTTGCGGCCATAGGCCACGAAAAAATTGCGCTCCCCCGCGAACACGTCGTCGACGCCCGTGAATCCATTGGCGACCATCGTGGCCGCCGCGACGCCGTTCCGTGCCGGCATGCCGCCGAAGTCGAAAGCCTTTTCAACGTGTTTCCCGTCACGCATCCAGCACGAGATACCCGACGCTTGTTGGGCGGTGAATGAGAGTAAATGGCAAACCTGGGGCTGCCGCAGACTCGCCAGCGCCCCGGCGGCGGCAGCGGCCCCGAACATCGGCCCGAAGCTATGCGTCGAATGGCCATCCTCGCGAAACTGATAGGCGTCGAGGGCTTGTGTCAACCGGCAGCCAACGTCGTAACCGAGCGCGACGGCTCGGAGAAAGGCGATTCCATCGCGCCGTTCTCGCTCCGCCATGGCGAGCGCAGCAGGCACGATACCGCAGCCTGGATGAGTCAGCGACGGCGCGTGCGAGTCGTCGGTTTCGTCGGCGTGAGCGAGCATGCCGTTGGCCAATGCGGCGTTCACGGCGGTTGTGACAATATTGGTACCAATCACGCAGGCTTCTTTGACGCCGCCGAGTGTTTTCACATAGGCGATCGCTTTGATTCCGGGAGCGAGGCGCGATCCAGAGACCATGGCGGCGATCGTGTCGAGAATGTGGTGTCGGGTCTTTTCGGTCACTGCGGCAGGGAGCGACCTGCGCAGCGCCGCTGCGATGTAAGCGCTTAGCCGGCTCATGACCGGCGACATTTGTGACGCCGGTTGCCTAGTCATGAGATAAAAGCTGATGGGAAATAAATTGGCCCGGGAGTACAGCAACGCCTGGCTTGGTGACTTGGTGGAAAGCTTAACATCATCTTATCGCCAGCGCGGCCGCCGCGGTTTTGGTTTCGGTGAAGAGCCCAAGCTTCCTGAGCGTATACCGGCCGGAGCCGTAAACCGGGCCCTCATCCAAGCGACAGCCGAGGCCAAGCGACATGTGCAGTTGAGCGAACTGCATGTCCATCCGATGTTCGATCTCGATATAATAACCGTCGATGAGACCGGCGGGCGTTTCGAACTGCGAACGTGAGACCCGTTTCACCAGATGACTGGCGTGGCCGGTTCGCTTGAGCTTGCCAGTGTCACGATCGTACATTCTGAAATTTGCCTGGCGAAGAATGGCGACACCGGAAGCTATGTCACGCGTCAAAATCGGCAGCGCCGGTTCATAAATGATAAAGCTACGGCTTTTGAACAAGTCGAGTCGCTCCATCATCAATGTCCCACTCGTGTCGTTCCTCAGGTGTACGCCCGCGTAGTCGCCGAAGTCGAGGCGCCATCCTTCCCGAGTACCGTTCTGGAATGTCAGCGGGACGAGTTTTCCCTGGTCCCTACCGTCAGTAATCTTGAACTGTTTCTGCCAGTTAGCCAACGGAATTAGCTGCCTGACGGTGACTTCGTATGGTGGGGCAAATGCCCACGTCGCGGGCCCAAAGACCGTCGCGCATAAGACAAACGTGAGAATTAGAACGATACGGGCACGCTCCATTGATACTTCTCCTCTATGTCCGAGCTCCTAAAAATTAAGACAAACAAAAAACAATACAAAGATTAATCGTCAAGGTCAAAGAGGGTCAAAATCCGAATTTCTCCGTCCCTAGCGATTGACTTTTGTCAATTTAGCGCAGCGCTATCAATCCTGCGCGCCGATTTATTGCCTTTGGAAGGTGCAAAGAATTGGACGAACGAAGAAAGCAAAAGTTCGAATCGTTCAAGTCGCTCGGTAAGCGATAAAATTGTTAGTCAAGCTGTCAGAAGCTTGCCAATTTTTCTCGCATCGTCGAGTTTTTCGAGATTGAGAAGCGTGTCTTCCAGCTTCTCAACTCGAGAGCGTGAGAGCATGCGTGAAGCCAGCAGACGAAATTTGTCTAACACCTCTTCCCGCGTCATCGGATGCTTATCGCTTCCCTTGGCGTGCAGGACTTTCTCACTGTAGTTTTTGCCATCGCGGAGTTGCACCTCCAGTTCTACGCCGTGGCGTCCCTCGTCGCCTAGAGCATCGAACTGCGGATCCTCGAGAACTTCAATTTTTTTAGTGGTTTGTAGAATATCGCTGCGGCGAATCGATTTTTCGGTAACCTGATCGACAAAAAAGTCGCGGTCGTGGAGCAGAATGGTGACACAGAAAAGTAGATTCATTTGCGCGGTGGTCATACTTTTGGGCTCATAAGGCCAGCCGACGTGGAGCTTAGTGGCGCGGGTGGTTCGGATCCGAATCTTTTCAACGTTCTGTGCGCTGACCTCCGGGTGGTCACGAAGGATCTTCTTCAGGGCATCGATCGACGTATGATTACTGCCGCAGCAGGGGTAGGGCTTAAAACCGACATTGAGCGTCTCGAACCGGTCCCCTAATCTGTCAGTCAGGTGTGAGAGATTTGGTTTATCGATGAAAGTCGAGCAAAAACCGCCGTACGGCGCCTCCAGGACATCTTCGATCCCGGTAAAGCCTTTGGCCGCAAGTAGCGCGCCGTAGACTCCGGCCTGAGCGGAGCGGCCGGGGTGCATGCGCTTCACCATGGAAGCGTGCTGGGCGGCCATCAGTCCTGCTGCCTGCGTGCCGGCGATACCTAGCGCGTGGACTGTCTTGACCGGATTCAAGCGGAGCATCTTGGCGGCAGCGGCTCCCGCCGCAAACGTGCCGGACGTTGCGCTCGGGTGAAAGCCGCGGCGAAGCTGTGCGGCTCCGCCGGTCATGCCGACCCGGCAGCCGATTTCGTAGCCCGCTACGACCGCAGTGAGAAACCGCTTGCCGTCAACGTCGCCGACATGGCGGACCAAAGCATCCGCGGCGGGTATGGCTTCTGAACCGGGGTGAATGACTCCGACACGGTGAAGGTCGTCCATTTCGAAACTATGAATCAACGTGCCATTGGCGAGCGGCGCGCTGGTGCTGGGCACCTCGGCGCCATCTCCCCAGATGAGAGCCCCTTTTCCTTTGCCCAATTCCTTAGTGAACGCAGTGATAATCTTGCCCCACGGGAGCGTGGAGCCGAACAGGGCACAACCGAGCGAATCGATAAGGCAAAATTTGATGTGCGAGACCACTTCCGGCGGGATATCTTTGTAGGAGAGTCCGGCGATGTATTCTGCGAGGCTTCGAGTTGGCGAGTTGTCCGTCGCGCTTTCTCGTAACTCTGGTTTGGCCATATATTGCTCCTTGACCTAAATGAACTTCTGTGACTTTTGATATGACGAAGCCGCTATTGTCAAGCATCAACGTATGGGGGATCTATGACCACAACGAGCCGTGTCATTCGCTTCCTATTTCTGTTTACTATCATTATTGTCTTTCTTTCCGACTCACCGGGCCTTACCCAAAGCTCTAACATACTTAAAAAGTACGACGGGTTGGGAAAAGAGCGGGAACAAAAACTCATTGAAGGCGCTAAAAAGGAAGGCAAAGTAGTCGTTTACAGTTTTACAGCTGTCGATCAGCTGAAGCCGCTGCTCGACGAGTTTCAAAAAAAATACCCGTTCATCACTCCCGAGCACTATCGAGCTAATGCGACCGGGGTTTTCAACAAGTTCGCCGCCGAAGCGCGCGCCGGACAAACTTTGGCTGACGTCATCGACATCTCCGCCGGCGAAACTCACACACTTGGGCAGATGGGATTGATCGATCCCTATGTTTCACCCAGCCGGGAAGGGATTCCAAAAGACTTCATGGACGAAAAGGGATTTTGGACCGCGCACTATCATTTCGTCATCGCGCTTGGTTTCAACACGCAGCATATAAAACCGCCCGAGGCACCAAAGAGCTATGAGGAGCTTCTCAATCCGAAGTGGAAAGGACGTTTCTCGCTCGATCCGGCCGATCAGGATTTATTCGGGGCTCTATTGCTTCATTGGGGCAAAGAAAAGGCTCTAAGTTATTTCAGAAATCTCGCAAAGCTCGACCCCAGAATGGTTTCGGGTCACACCCAACAGGCCAACCTCATCGGCGCGGGCGAAATGCAAATGGCGCCGTGGCTGTATGGCTACAGACCGCTGCAATTAAAAGACGAAGGCGCCCCCGTAGAAACAGTTCTCTTCGACCCGGTGTTGTCGAACCCCGCTTACTTGCTCCTCACCAAACACTCTTCCCATCCTCACGCGGCGGCTCTGTTGATCGACTGGGCGCTGGCCGCAGATGGGGGTATGAAATTTTTTGCCGAAAAGTTCGGCCGGACGCCGACACGGACCGGCTTGAAAGAACGCTTTCCCAAGCTCCGTGTCGACCGCTATCTCGTAGTAAAGCCGGAGATCGTCGGACCTAACTTTAAAGAGTTTACCAGCCTCTACAACGAAATCTTCGGCATCGGTAAGTAGACATTTTCAGAAAATGCTAAGGTTTGGGAGATTCATGAATTTTTGTCCGACTATTTCTTAGGCCTTTTCTTAGGCCTTGAAAATTGTATCGAGTTTGTTGACGGGTCTAATAGTTCAGTCGCATAGCAATATTCATCCTTGCGGCAATAAAGCTATAAAACTCTGCAGGAAATATAGGGTCAAAATAAACCCGAGAATAGTCAGTAATTTGAATCCCCAGGAAACTTTTTTCGCATTGAAGCCGCTCCTGGCCAACAGGAAAATGATAATAGGTAAGAAATCGAGGGAGAATCTATAACCGACCTGTAGCTGCCCAGTCGAACGCCACGCAAGCACCATCAGCAGTACCGCTGTACAATTCGCAAGTGCGAGATAGTTAAAGCGATCCATCCTTAGCGAACCGAGAAGCAAAAGCCAGGGCGAAAGGAGCAGCACACTCATGCCGTAAGTATTAGCGCCGAAAAAGGGAAATTTGTCTAACGCCGCAGGTGGGCCGAATAAAAAGATGCGCAAATGCGGGATTATGTTTGTGAGCGAAATCGTGGAGAAGTCCCCGGGCGACGGTAGCTGATAGCTGTATCCTGTTTCAACGATTGAGCCGAATCGGACGAAATTATATGCAGCTAGGAAAAAAATAGGAATTGTGAAGCCCGACGCCAGCGATGCAAGTATTTTGGCTCGTTCCTTTTTCTCACAAAACAAGGCGGCGCCTGCAAAAAGTGCGACGTTCAACCCGGCGGAAATCCGCGCGGCTGCCGTCAGTCCCAGAAGAAACCCTAACAACCACCACCGTCGCCGCGTGAGCCATTCATCAATGGCAAGGAAGATGAGAAATACTGCGACAACCTGAGCGAACGGCCAACTCATCGAAATCACGGCAATACTAAGATACGAAGAGGAGCCGCAAAACGCGAGTGTCAACCAGGCCGATTCTTTCTTCGAGCGGCGGCACTTCTGAGCAATTCGAAAGCATAACCAGCCACTCGTGAGTGCGAGCGGCAATGATGCATAGCTCTGATAGAAATCAGCACCAATCAACCGAAAGAACGACACGAAAGGCATGAGCAGCACTGCGGGCAAAGGTCCTAACGGCCAGTAATATCGCTGACCAAAGGCTGCCGTATCATGCAGATGCTCTGGAATCGATGTGAAATAAAACTTGCCGATAAGAAAGGATTCGGCTAGTCGGACATATTGTTGCTCATGGCTGACCAATAGACTGCCGACGATCACTGCTGACGCGCAAAGTGACAAACATCCCGCCAGCAGCATGCGCTCTGCCCATTTGACATTTTGGCTACCGGATAAACGATCAACCAGCCACACTTGAGGAGCTTCCCTCGCTACACGGCTGGGGCAAAGCTAGCGTTCTCATGCTTTTGTGTCCGTGCACACACTAGAGGCGGCAATGCTGCTGAGAAACATGGCATGCTGTCCGGTCACTGGGATGTTCGGCCTCACGCTGATCAAGAACGTCTGTAGCGGTAACCCTTGTCGTGGGCTATTAGAATCTGAAGCGCTCAGCTTTAGTTCGCGGGTTGGGCTTTTGAATTGTGGGTTGGGATTCTCTATCGAGCATTTTTTCCTTCAGGGTCGAATTTCGTAAAGTGCGGCGGCGTTGTCGTGAATAACCCGCTTTTTCATCTCGGGCGATAAGTGAGCCGAGTCCTTGTCGATGATATCCTTGGAGAACGGCCAGGTGCTGTCGGGGTGCGGGTAGTCCGATCCCCACATGATGTGGCCTTCACCGAAGAACTGGATCAGGTGCAATCCGACTAGGTCGGTTTGATAGGTCGCCCAAACTTGGCGTTTGAAGATCTCGCTCGGCATCGCTTTGAGCGGGATGTCTTCGGATTTCTTCCGCTCGAATTGTCTGCGGTAGCGGTAGTCCATCTCTTGCACGACGAACGGAATCCAGCCGATCGCGGATTCGGCGAGACAGAACTTCAGCTTTGGATGGCGCTCCAGTGTTCCGAAATTGAACATGTTTACAAATGGATTGAAAAATGAAGTAGCGCCATTACTCAGCCCCATATCGAAAACCCCGGGGCGCTGTCCCGGTTTCATCGCGTCGATCGTCGCTCTAACGGTTCCGGATTGCGTGCTGCCACCGACATGATATGAGACGACGATGCCGGCGTCCTCGGCGGCGTCCCAGAAAACGTCCCACGGCTTCTGATTCATGGCGAGAGTGACATCGTTGACCAGGAAGTTCGCTTCGCGGAAGCCCAACTTTGCCACACGGATGACCTCGTCCTTGGCGGCTTCGGCATCGACGGATGAGAGCATCGCAACCGGAAAAAAACGCTTGGGCGCGGATTGACCGAATTCAACCGCCCAATCGTTGTACGCTCGTACGCAAGCGTTTCTGAGCTCGGTATCGCCCACTTGCATCGCGATAATCGGCGGAAACATGAGCGACGCTTCGACGCCGTCGCGGTCCATATCGATGAGCCGTTTCTCCGCTGTCGTCGGCCGGTGTGGTTCGCCGACTCCGCCTCGGTCCAGAGCCAGTCGGGTTCGATTGGGCCTGGCAAACCAGCGCTCGCCGCGATAGTCCGCCCAAGTCTCGCCGTCGCACACCCAGTATTCGCCTTTCTCGCCTCTATCCTCGACATGCGGCGCTCGATCACGCAAAGATTTAGGCAGGCGTTCTATCCACAAGTTCTTGGGTAAGTAACCCAAGTCAATGTGATCGTCGGCTGAAATCATGGTGTATGACACGATTATTCTCCTTCTGACCTCGGTGAATCGTAGAATCATATTCCGGCTATTGGCAGGGTTTTGTCAAGCAGCGCAACGCAGATGGCGTGCTCGCTTCGAAAAGCCAACGGCGAGTGTTAAAATACGTCTGCACAAGATTTGAAATCCCGGCGTCGTCGTACGATTACGGCTGCTGAAAACGCTTAGCCGGGATAACCATTAATAGGCAGCACCATCGTGGAGTCAGAAAGCTTATGAGAAGGTCTCTTTCACGCATCGTCGAAATTATCTTGATCACATTGGCGCTCGGCGGTTGCACGACCACCACTCCGATCGTCAGTGAATGGCGCAATCCCGCCTACGCCTCGGGTTCGTTCAAACGAATCCTGGTCGGCGGTCTGGGTGGAGAAACCAGCGTTCGGCGTAACTTTGAAGACGAGTTTCTAGTGCAGCTCCGCGCAGCCGGTATCGACGCCTTGCCGAGCTATCGATACATTGCGGAGGACGAAAAGATCGACGAAACCAAGCTCAAACAGGCGGCGCAAAAGATCGGCGCGGATGCGGTGCTGTTCGCGCGATCGGTTCAGGTGGATCAGAGGAGCCAGCTGGGCCCGAGTTATTTTCCGTATACTTCGTTCGGCATCTTTGGCTCGCACGTCGGCGCCAGCTGGTACGGTCTCGGCGGCGTGCCGAGTGTCTACCGATACAACGAATATGTCTCGGAGATTACATTGTACGACGTTGTCAAAAACGACGTGGTCTGGACCGGTACGATCAAGACAACAGAGCCGGAGAACGTGCGAACGGCGATCAAGTCCTACGTCGAAACAGTCATGAAAGTGCTCGACGAGAAGAATCTGATTCGCAAACGCCAATGATTTATCGAGCAGACCACGCGGTGCTCTGGCGTAACAAATCCGATTGAATCGCTACTCGTCAGACCCCCTTGGCCGAACATTGTTCAAGGTTCCAAGTTCAATGTTCAAGGGTAAAATTCAAAAACGCGGAGAATAAGCCGCTAGACGATTTGAACGAGCTGGAACCAGCCGAGCGATCGTTTACCTTGAACTTTGAACATGAACTTTTGAACTGCCGCTTGCCGGGTGCGTTTATTTTTTGCCGTGCTCTCTCAATAACTGCTGCACCTTCTCCCGTGCTTCTCTCCTGCCGGTAACAGTCCAGTTCCATTCCGTGTCGTCGAAATATTTGACGCCAGCGCGTGGAACCGTTCCGCGCTCCAGAAAGGATTCATCCACATCCGTGCGCAGCGTAGTCGCCCCGTAGCCTCTGGAGTAAGTTTCAAGACCCTCTTTGGATGCAATCCAATTCGCAAACACGCGCGCCGCGTTCGGGTGCGGAGCCTTATTGGCAAGCGAAAGGAGCCACGGAGAGCCGTTCACCCGGGGGCTAATGTCCGACATCTCAAAAACCTCGACAAATTTGAATCCCTCTTGGCGCAGCGGCTTCAAGTCGTCTTCGCGACAGTTCAAACAGATTGGCTGCGTGCCCCGCGCCAGCCAATCCGTGTATTGGCGCCGTTCACGAGAAAAGACGGTCTTTTGGTCGATATAGAGCCGTTTTACAAACTCTGAGCCGAGCTCCACGTAAAGCATTGCCGCGTTCGCCGCTCCGGTTCCGGCGACCATCGGATCATCGGTGGAAATTTTGCCGCGCCATTTAGGATTGAGCAGATCCTTGGGTGACCGAATTTCTTCGGCTTTCACGTGATCGGCATTATAGAAGAGAAGGCCGGTCATGGAGCGGAAGACCCTGAGGACAAATCTTTGCTCGGGATCGATAAACCAGAGCTTTCCGGTTTTCCACTTGGTGGGGTCAACCACCTCGGGAAGAATCATCAGCGGCCGCAGGGGATCGATCAGCTTTTCCGGGTAAAGCGTATTGACCGTGCTGTCTACGCCGGTCATAAAAATGTCCACGGAATAGAGGCCGGCGGAGCGCTCGGTTTGAACTTTCGCGATGTATTGGCTCGCGCGCCCGGCAATGAATTCGACTTGAATCCCAAACCGGGAGGTAAATTTCGGAATGACCTCGTTGCGCATCACAGGGTCCGGTGAGCCTGCGACGGCAACTCGCCCCTCCTTTTTCGCCGCCGTCAGCATTTCGTTCCAGTCCTTTTCCCATCCCTTTTGCTGAGCAAACGCAGTCGGCGCCAGGAGCAAGAGAAGAAACATTGCTCTAAACATAAGGCCTCCTCTTATGGCCCGTTCTACCACCGGCTGATAGTTGGGCCGAATCCGCGACGGCCATTGTTCCAAGTTAAAGCGAACGCGATTGCTCCGTTCAGGAAAAACTCCGGCTCGCATCCTCTATAGCATCGGAGACATTTACGTGCGAGGCATGGGCGCGCGCGACCAGCCACTCGGGAATCGACAACACCTGCATCGCGAAGCGGCATTCTAGATCGGAATGCTGGTTATCGGTTCAATCCAAATCCAAAACTGGTTAGGTGAAGCATGCGCGGTTGATTTCGCTGCGCAAAGTGATTGCTAATGCCTGGAACTTCTGTCCATTCGCAGAGAAAACGCGATCAGTCGAGTCTCGACTTTTTCCAGCTAGTCAATCACGTCTCTTAGTGGTCCCCACGGTTTTGGATTCTTCGCTTCAGTTGTTCTGCCATCCGTAGCCCGATCAGCGCGACGCGGTCCTTTCGCTTGACAAGGGATTCTCATTCATACGATAAGCGGCTGTCAGGATTGGTTGAGCGACTCGTGTCGGCAAACCTTTCAGGCGAATTCGCAAACGAAGGCTTGGAGTCCAACTGAGAAGAAACCATGTTTTTAAATCAAATACCTACAATTGGTAGCGTGGCAGATATCACCAACAGAAAATTGACGGTTCATGGATGAGTAATCTAGGCGGCCGAATATGAACATCCAATTGAGCGTTGGTATGGCTCCGAACCCGCGTACCTGGCCGCTCTTTGACGGCGCTGTGAAGCCGGATGGCATCGACCTTATCATGTCTCCGGTTCATGCTTCCGAGCTGTTTTGGCGTCAGCTGCGCTTCGCTGACTTCGACCTGTCGGACATGTCGTTCTCGTCATTGCTTATCGCCATCGCCCATGGCGACAAACGTTGGATCGGCTTGCCGATCTTTACCACTCGCCGCTTATTCCATACTCGAATCTTGGTGCGGCGGGATGCAGGCATTGATGCTCCGGCCGATCTCAAAGGCAAGCGCGTCGGTGTGCCGGAATATCAGCAGACGGCGGCGTTATGGACGCGCGGTGTGTTACAGCATGAGTTCGGTGTCGAGCCCAAGGACATGGAATTTTGGATGGAGCGAAATCCGGAGCACAGCCACGGTGGCGCGACTGAATTCAAGGCGCCGCCAGGCGTAACGATTCATCAGATTCCGATCGGCAAAGACATTGGCTCGATGATGCTCTCGGGTGAGCTTCAGGCCACGCTGCTTTATATCGTGAACCAAAATCTTGTCGACCGCAGCAGCGCTGATCTGTGGAATCACCCGGAGATCAGATTTTTATTCCCTGACCCAAGAGCCGAAGGCATAAGGTATTATAACAAGACAGGACTCTATCCGATCAACCACTGCGTGGCGATCAAACGGGAAATCGCCGAGCGGCATCCTTGGGCGATTCTTAATCTGTATAAAGCCTTCGAGCGCGCCAATGCTATTGCCAATGAGCAAAGGATGGAACATATCGATTACTACATCGAGACGGGTCGCCTCGCGCAGGAAGCAAGGAAGGCGCTCATGGCTCCGCTGCTCGAATATGGTATTAAAGCCAACTGGCGGGTATTGGAAACAGCGGCGCAGTATTCTGTTGAACAGGGTCTAACCCCCCGGCTGCTCAAGCTAGAAGAGGTCTTTGCGCCAAGTACGATGGAACAGTAACGATGAGATCACTGGTGAGATCAGCCGTTAAGGCATCGGTATCATGATTTTGATTACAGGTGGTCTTGGATTTATCGGCCTCCACACCGCCGGGCGATTCCTCGATGTTGGCGAACAGGTCGTGCTCACCCAATATCGGGTGAGGCGCGAGCCTGATTTCATCAAAGCCGCCATCGGCAAACACGCTTTCATTGAGACGTTGGATGTCACCTCGGCCCACGACGTGATCGAAATCGTGCGCAGGCACAAGGTCACCGGCATCGTTCACCTTGCTGTTCCCGGCCTGGGCGCTTTGTCGGCGGCAGAAGATTACCGCGTTAACGTCATAGGATTTTTGAATATCCTCGAGGCCGCTCGGTTGTATGACGTGAGGCGCGTGAGCTTAGCGAGTTCCGTGGCCGTTTACGCGAGCCTTGCCGAGGGGCCTTTCCGCGAGGACGCGCTCGTGCCGGTGCAGTCGGGCAATCCGACGGAGACGTTCAAGAAAGCGCTAGAGATCCTTGGGATGCACTTCGCCTCTCGGACAGGTCTCGAGGTCGTGGCACTGCGCATCGGAACCCCGTTCGGCCCGCTCTATCATAGCCTGGCTGCGCCGACGAGTCGCATCTTGCATGCCGTTGCCAAAGGTGTGGCTGCGGATTTTACCGGAGCGCGTGGCGGCGCGCCGCATCAAGCGGATGATACCGGCGCTTTCTACGTGAAGGACTGCGCCGCGGCGATCCAGCTTGTCCAAATGGCCGACAAATTATCCCATCGAATATATAACATCAGCGGCGAGAGTCCGATCACCTACGGTGAATTTGTCGACGTGGTGAAAAAGGTCGTGCCCAACGCAGAGATCAACTTGCCGCCGGGGCGTGGCCCGCGATATCGACCGAACGCTTATTTGGACATAACCCGGCTCAAGCAAGAAGTCGGCTACCTACCGCAGTACACCATCGAACGTGCGGTGGGAGAGTACATCGACTGGTTGCGACAGCATCCAGAATAGTCAGCGAATGCCGTGATGCTGCTGGCGTCCCGTTCGGTAAATGAAAATTGGCACGGCATGTTTTGACAGTTTCGGTTGAATTTGTCTTACGCAAGTGAAAAATAAGATGACTCGCGCAAGACGCAACGCAAGCCGGGTTCGGAGAAATAAGTAAGGCCTCTCTTCGCGCCTCGGCGTCTTGGCGGGAGAAATTTCTTAAAATGGTTCTGTCGAACCTGTAGAATGGAACAATCCATTAAAGGAGTCGCCAATGCTTACCCGTGAAGAAAATGAACGACTAACACACGTTGGACGTGGGACTCCCATGGGAGAGCTGGTGCGAAGATTCTGGTTGCCATTCTTGCTGGAATCAGATCTCCATGAACCGGACGGCGCGCCTCTGCGGGTCACGTTGTTGGGCGAAAGGCTCCTGGCGTTTCGCGACACCAGCGGCCGTGTCGGTCTCATCGACCGCGCCTGCGCCCATCGCTGCGCTGACCTTTTTTTCGGCCGCAACGAGGAGAACGGCCTGCGCTGCACGTATCATGGCTGGAAGTATGACGTAGCTGGGAAGTGCGTAGACATGCCCACCGAAGATGAGAAGAGCTCTTTCAAGCAAAATATCAAGCTCACCGCTTATCCGGTGCGCGAGCGCGCGGGTGTGTTGTGGACCTACATGGGACCGAAAGAACAAATTCCGGAACTGCCGGAATTTGAATGGGCCCGGGTTCCTGACGGGCACCGATTTACTTCTTGGAATTTCCAGAAAACCAATTTCGTTCAGGCAATCGATGGCGGCATCGACACCATCCATTCGGTATTTCTCCATAGCACGTTGGACTCGCACCGTAGGCTCGACGAATGGCAGGAGCAGGGAAAGCGCGATGGAAATCCCCGCCTGGTGCACCGTGTGCGCAGCAATCCGCCTCAGCTGGTTGCGAAGGATACCGACTATGGCGTCCTGATCGGCGGCAAATACAAAGGCCGTGAAGGCAAGGACTACTGGCGCTACAACAATTTTCTCATGCCGTTCTACACCATGCCGCCCGGCGGCGGCAGCGGTATAAGCAAAAAAATCGCCCACGCCTTTGTGCCCATCGACGACGAAAATTGCATGCGTTGGGTCTTCACCTGGAACTTCGACGAACCTTTGAGCGCGAGAGAAATCGCCGAGATGAGAGCCGGGTCCAGCGTCCACGTCGAATTTATCCCCGGCACCCATTATCCGACGCGAAACATCGCCAACGATTATCTGATCGACCGTGAGCTGCAGAAAACTCTTACCTTCACTGGCATCAAGGGGATCGGCGAACAAGATTTCTCGGTTCAGGAAGGCATGGGTGCGATCGTGGACCGGACCCGGGAGCATTTGGGCAGCAGCGATATCGGCATCGCCGCCATGCGACGGCGGCTACTTAAGGCCGCGGCCGATCTTCAGGAAGGCGCTCCGCCGCACGCGGCGCTGCATGGGGAGGCGTATCACATACGGTCGGTAGAATTGATGCTGGGGGCGGATGCGCAGTGGGACGACAATGAGAACTTAAAAGCCGCGATGGCGGCCCGATGGTAGCTCAATGGAACGATTGCATTCGGTTCTGGGTATTGTCTCTGGAAGAATGGGGATCAGAATTCAGCAAACCCGAACCGTGCCTCAGATCATGGTGAAGTCTCTCGCGGCGCTGGAGCGCGCGAGATTTTTTCCAGCTCGTCAACAACGTCGGCCTAATATTGCCCTCTAAAACTTGCCCGGGATCGAGGGCGTCACCTGCGTTAATATGAGGAAGAGCTGCTGCAAGAAACTTCGCACGACTGGCGCGTTGCCCCCGTTCTTGAAAGTATTCCTCAGTTAGAAGCGCCGCCATTTTTTCAGCCAACGCCGGGGATATAACTGCCACCGCTCACCGCCGTTGCCACCCGAAATACGCGAGCGTTGTTTTTTTCGAGCAACACGGTGACCACGGGTGCCGCGGCGCTGAATAACTCAGAAAACTTGGACGAATTGACGAGTATCAAGTGGTCCTCCGACGCCTGCTGATGTTGTCTGTTGGCAGAGAAACGCCCCCGGGGCCATGTATCAATCGGTCGCAGGCGATCGGCAAGAGCTCATATTTTTAGACGACGGTTTAATTTCTACAGGAGGCACATCGACTCAGCATGGCGCAAAAATTTTACGTGGTATGGTCAGGACGGCAGACCGGTGTATTCACGGATTGGACGACCACCCAGCGGGCCGTGGACAAGTATGCCGGGGTGCGCTTAAAATCCTTCCCCACCCGTGCCTTACGAGCCTCGGCATGAAAAGGAATCATGATTCTCCCGATGGCAGAGAAACTTTTAAAAACTTAGAGGCATAGCATCGTCCGACCCCGAGAGGGTGACAGGGTCAGAGGGTGACAGGGTCAGGCCTGAGTTAGGACTTATTTGTCGATCAACGCAGCAATGTTCTTTTCTGTCTTGGCATCTCGAGCTGCTTGATAATTTGCGCAGAGCCGACTCACCATGGATGCATCACGATGGAGCCGACGAGCGATCTCAATTGCCTTCATAGCGCACCAGTCGCGCGCCAGGTACGCAAGTTGCGCCCGCGGCTTAGCCCACGCTCGCTTCCGTCCCGTCGCCGTGAGATCGAGGACTCCGCAACCGTGAACCTGCGCGACAGCGGGCAGTAATTTTTCAAATCTCAGCTTACGTCCGCCTGGTCTGATCTCGCCCTTTGGTGCTCGCTCGGCAATCTGCCCAATGAATTTCTCATCGCCGAGAAATCTCTGATCGACCACTTGGTAGTAACGATCGTCGTGACCCAGGCCCCGCCCGTTGTCGATAAATTTTCGATAGGCCTTATACGCTTGGCTTGCCGAGTTTCCCAATTGATTCGAAACCAGTGTGGTGTCTATAACGACCGCCCCCTTCCTTCCTAAATATGCACCATGACTGCTCCAGCGATACGTGGCTATTGCTTCAGGATGTTTCAGGCGAGCGGGATTCAGGTGAATGTAGCGGACCAGCTCCAGAAGGTAAGCATTCCGGTCACAAAGAATCGCTTTGTACCGGCCCTGGAAGAGATGGCCGACGGTCCCGTAACGGCGGTTATAGTACTGCGTGTATGTAAATTGAATTCCTTGGAGGATTTTCGATAGCGGCGTCTTGCCGGTTTCGAGCAAGAAATGGACGTGGTTGGACATCAGGACGTAGGCGTAAATTCTAAATTGATAGCGTTGCCGGTAGTGTTCGACTCGCTCCAGGTAATACAACCGGTCCTGGTCGTCGCGAAAGATCTTCTGGCGCTGATTGCCACGGACAATGACGTGATAGAATGCGCCTTCGAATTCCACCCGCGGTTTCCTAGCCACGCGGGCAACCATATCCGAAGGTTAGCCAATAAGTCAATACTCAGGTCTGACCCCAAATCGGGTTGACCCCAAATCGGTGCTCCTGACCCCAAATCTGTGTTGACGAGGGAGTGACAGGTCAGAGTGACCCCAAACTCTGACTCACCCCAAACTCGAACGCGATCTGCGCCCGCTCGCACGCCGTTATCTCGGAAAAGAAATGGGCCACCGCTATGTGGAGGAGACGCGAAACTTACCTACGCATGCCGACAACGTCATTATCCGCATGCGTCCGGAACGATGGCTGACCACCGACTACTCTAAGGAAGACGGCGCTTGAGCGAGGCGCGGAGGTTTCTGGAGCAGTTCCAACTCTGAATTCAGTTCAAAACGTTCAAGTCATTCAAAACGTTTGAAGTTAAACGGAGTTTAGGAATCTACAGGCTAACCACGAAGCAAAGGAAGCACACGAAGGATTCGGAAATGATGCTTTTAATTTTCTTAACCTCGTGCTTTTCGCGATCTTCGTGGTGAATTACTCATCCAGTTCCGGATAGTAGCGAAAAATGCCTTCCTGATTGAAAGGTATCCGCCGATCGGACGTGAGATAGGCAGCGAGGCGAGGGCGGGTGGATACGCGATCGTGCAGTGCGACCAGGCGTTGGTACTTGGGTTCGAGTCCCGCCATCGCGCGCGGGAAGGCGTAGCGCAGTCCGGCAATCATCTGAAACATCGAGAGATCCACGTAGGAAAATTTTTTGCCTAAAAGATATTCCGTTCCTGTGGGATTACGCTTCAGTATTCGCTCAAAGCACCCGAGGTACTTCGGCATGCGCTCGGCTGTGAAATCGGCGGCGCGTCGTTTGGCTTCGGCTTTCTGCTCTTCGTAATAAAGGCCGCCTCCTATCGGATGGTGTGTATCGTGGACCTCGGAAACCCAGTCGGCGATAGTCAGTTGCAGCTGATGAGCCCAGAGGCGGCTCGGTTCGGTTTTCGGAACGAGACTCAGTCGTGGGCTTAAATAGAGCAAGATATTGGCCGTTTGCGCGATCACCAGCTCGCCGGCCTTGAGAAATGGCGGCGCAAACGGTGGGCGTGCAATCGATCGGTTTTCCATGAAGCGCATCATTGCGGCCATGCCGCGTTTCGCCCCACGCGCGACGTCAACATAGTCCGCACCGGCGTCCTCTAGCGCGAGACGAACAAACTCGCCGCGGCCTTGAATGGACGGCCAATAGTAAAGCTCGTAGCGCATTTAGGGGCTCCTCAGAGTTACCGGTATAGGCAACCGGCGGGTTCGCGCCATTCTGTGATGATGTCTTCACCGTAGAACCTGACTTTCTCGAACTCTTCGGGGGACGTCACATCTTTTGCGGCAGGCGTGTGAAACTTCGCCAGCCATTTGGTATCGACGTCGAATCGGCGACTGCCTTGGGTGAGCGCCCGTCCGTAAAGGTCCTGGCCCTCCTTGCCGAGGAGCCAGTTGATATAGACCTTCGTCGCGTTTGGATGCGGCGTGTTTTTCATCACCGCGACTGTGCCGAAGCCGTTACTGCCGCCCATACCTTCCTTGATGGAGCTCAATACTTTGATAGGCAGGCCGCCCTTGATGTAGGGGTCGACGAAGCGTTGCGCCAGTCCCAGCGCGACCGCGAGAGTGCCCTTGGCCAATCCCACCGCGAGCTGCTGGCCGTCGCGGTGGATGAATAAATTCTGATCGGCGAGTCGCTGCAAGAATTCTTTTCCTTTTGCTCTCATCAAATAGCCCCAGAGTCCCTGGCCCGCGCTCGGAATGCGCGGCTCGAACATACCGATTTTACCTTTCCACTTTGGACTCAAAAGATCATCGTACGAATTAATTTCACCCGGTTTGACCAAATCGGAATTGTAAAAAGGAGGCACCGAGAAGTCGGCGGAGAATGAATAGATGAAGCGATTGGTCTTAACGTCCTCCCACATATGGCCTCCCCACCACTGGCGCGGATCCTTAACCTCCGGAAGAATCATGGAGTCACTGAACGGCGCAAGCATGTTCTCGTTCCTGAGCGGCTCCAAAGTCCCCGAGCCGCCGTGAAGAACGTCGAAGTAGCGGACTCCGGCTTTAAACTCGGCCATTGCTTTGCCGGCATTCTGCGGGCCGGGCGCCGAGATAAGTTCCAATTCAAGACCAAATCTGTTCTCGAA
>WNFV01003470.1_pt1 | contig 20512 bp, 7 predicted proteins | sample 5400101 | NCBI WGS metagenome assembly WNFV01 (sample SAMN13153361, study PRJNA577476) | soil metagenome | isolation source: 115 cm soil or saprolite under grassland replicate 1 | place: USA:California | collected 2016-06-15 | reverse complement strand
GTCCCGTACGGTGCGACGAACGCGCGGGTACCGAACTGGAAGCGGGGGCCACCGGAGCCGAGCGGACCCGCGTCGACGGTGTCGTAGCCGATGGCATCGAGGAACCTTGTCACGGCAGCCTTCGCGGCCGGGTCGTCCCTGGCGATCGGCAGGGCGCTGCGGTCGGCCGCGCCGACCGCAGCGGCCGCGCCGGCCGGGCGGGCCAGCGAGGCGAGGTGCTTGAAGAAGATGTTGTTGAACACCTTGACCACATGCGCGGTACCCAGGTGCCGCTGGAGCACCTCGCTGCTGGACAGCGAGCCACCGAGCCCTGGTATCCGCCCGTCGCGCTCGGGGATGTAGTTAATCGCGTCGAGGACCGGCTTGCCGGCCAGCGGCTGTACGGGTACTGCCGGGTAGGCCCGCGGCGGGATGCTCACCACCACCAGGTCCCCCGTTATCGGCATTCCGGAACGCCGCTGGGACGGTGGCGAGGTTCGCCCGGTGGTGGCCCGGCTCGATAGCGACATAACCGAATCGACAGGGATGGAAACCGCACGGGCGGGCGAGCTACGCCGCCATCCTGCGGTGATGACGGACCTGTTCGACTGTCCGGAGCTGTTCGAGCGGGTGTACGCGCAAGACCTGCGCTCAACCACATGACCGACCGGTACTTCTCGCGGGTCGACAACCCGGGGTTTGGCCTCTGACATGCTGGCCTGGTGAGGCTGCTATCCCGAGACGGTGCGTCGATCGAGATCCGTCCTACCGCCTACCAGTTCAGCGCGAACCCACGAGCCCAGGTCGGTACCGACTGGGACGCGAACTGGCTCGTCGTCCGAGGCGATGTCAAGACCGCTAGCGGTTTCAGATGGACGTTCGTCGACCCATGTTTAACAACCTGGGAGGCCCGCGAGCTCGCCGCATGGCTCCGCGGCGTCGTTGATGGCTTGGTAGCTCCGGCCCACCGATTGGTCCAACAATGCTGGGCTCCTTCGGTTCACCGAGCCAAACATCGCGCGCCCTTCGGTGCGCTCGTCAAGACTCAGCGCGCGCGGGTCCGTTTCCACTTCTCGCTAGAGGCATTGCCGCCGTGGCTCGATGGGCGAGACCGACCGGGCCTGTTTGAGTACCTCCTCGTCTTCGACGTGAGCACCAAGGACCTCGCCGCAGCGGCCGAAGAGTGCGACGACGACTGCAAGCCGTTTCCGGTGCGATAGCGGATGACTCCTCGCGCGGACGCGTTGTCTGGGCAACGACCCTGACCCTGACGGCACGGTGCGGGCCCGGCAGCGATGCTCCCGGGCCCGCCTTCGATGCCGGAGACTACGCGACTACCACATGGAAGATCCTGGTGCTGCTGTTGTTCGGCGTGCTGTCCTTGTCGCCGTTGCTCGTGCTCATCCACATGCCGCCGTCCGGTGCCGGTTCAACGGTACGCAGCCGGCCGAACGTGCCCTGGAAATGCTGGGTCACGTTGATGAGGCTGCTGCCGCTGATGACCTCGCGGTACAGGCGCTGCCCGCGCTCACAGGCGACGTAGAGCACGTTGCGGATGATGGTGATGCCGCTGCACGAGCCCGACGCCACCCCGTACGTGTGCTTGGGCGCGATGAAGCCGCCGCAGTTGCCCGAGGTACCCTCACACGCCGGCCAGCCGTAGTTGCCGCCCCGGACGATGAGGTTCGTCTCGTCCATGATGCTGTTGCCGAACTCCTGCTCCCACAGCCGACCCTGCGAGTCGAACGCCAAGCCCTGCGGGTTGCGGTGCCCGTAGGTCCATACCGCGTTGCCGAAGGGGTTGTCCGACGGGATCGAGCCGTCCGGCCGGATCCGCAGCACCTTGCCGTTCAGGCTGTTGCGGTTCTGCGCGTTGGCGCCGTTCTGCGCGTCACCGGTCGTGGCGAACAGGAAGTTGCCGTCCGGGCTGAACCGCAGCCGGCCGCCGTCGTGGAACTTGTTGCGCAGGATGCCGGTCAGCAGGATCTGCTCGGTGCTGGTCTGCAGCACGTCGGCCGCCGGGTCGTACTTGATGCGCACGATCCGGTTGTCCGACGGCGAGGTGTGCATGATGTACAGCCAATGGTCGGTGCTGTACGTCCTCGGGTTGATCTCCAGGCCGGTCAGGCCGCCCTCACCGTCGGTGCTGCGCACGTTGGGTACCGTGCCGATGTTCTTCTTGGCCCCGGTCCTGGGGTTGAGGTGGATGATGTCGTGCGCGTCCCGGCGGTTGTACAGGATCGTCCCGTCCGGCAGCGTGACCAGGCCCCACGGGATATCCGTGTCGGTGGTGATCTGGGTGACCGTGCAGACGGTGGTGCAGCGGTCCCCGGTGGTTACCGAGATCTGGTTGCTGCGCGGCGAGACGTTCCCGGCCGAGTCCCGAGCCACCACGAAGTACTGGTATGTGGTCCGCGGCTGGAGCGCGGAGTCGGTGAACGTCGTGACGGGCGGGGTACCGACGGTACCGGCGACCGTGCCGGCCGCGCTGCCGTTGCGGAAGATGTCGTACGCGATCACCTGGACGTTGTCGGTCGACGCGGTCCAGCTGAGCGTCACATTCGTTCCGGACGCCGTGCCGCGCAGGGCGCCCGGCGCCGTCGGCGGCTGCGGATCCGTGCCGCACGGCGGCGGCGTGATGTTCACCGTGGTGCTGGCCTGAGAGACGTTGCCCGCCGCGTCGCGTGCCTGCACGTAGAGGCCCCATGGGACGGTTGGTACGACGGTGAGGCTGGTCGACGTCGTGGTGCCGCTGACCGACTTGATGAGCTGGCCGTCGTGGAAGATGTCGTACGCGATTACGGCGACGTTGTCCGTCGAGGCGTTCCAGGCGAAGGTGACCGAGTTGCAGGTCAGGTTGCTCGTCCTCGGGTTGCCTGGGACGGTCGGCGGGATCGTGTCGCCGCCCCCGGTGTCCGCGGAGAGGTTGTCGACGTTGGGTCCGCCGGCCGCCACGGTCGCGGTGGCGCGAATCTTGTTGCCGCCGGCCGCGAGTGTCAGCGAGGTCGTCACGGTCCGCCAGGTGTTCCACGAACCGGTGACGGGGAAGGCAAGGCTGCTGCGGGCGACCGTACCGTTGACCCTGATGGTCAGCGGCCGGTTGGTGGAGGAGCCGTTGGCGTACCGGATCATCACGTTGAAGGTGCCCGCCCTGGCGGCGCCCACGGTCCACTCCACGTAGCTGCCCGCGACCTGGTTGTAGTCGGCGAAGCCAGCTCCGGTGAACCCGGGATGGTTCGTCGCTACCACGGCCTGCGAGAGTGTCGCGTTCTCCGCCTCGTAGACGGTGACGGCGGCGGACGCCGACATCGCCGTGGCGACGACGCCCAGCGGCGTGACCACCACCGCGAACACGGCCGCGAGCATCCGCGGCAGGCGCGATCTCACCAGAGCTGATCGGGACATAGAGGGGTACCTCCCTGCTCGCAACCGACCACCAGGAACGGTGGTCTCAGCCGGTGGCGGGGGGCCGGCCCAATGGCTGATCTTGCTGATCAGAGTCTGTCGATGCGACATGGTACCTACGCCGGAGGTCGCACGCACGGGATCGCACCACCCAGCGGAAACGCGTCCTCAGCCCGGCGCGACGGGCCGAGCCGGCACTGCCGTGTCAAGTCGATGTCAAGCGGCCCTGCGCAGCATGGGCCCGCACTGGGTTGCGCGCCGTCAGTCACACGATCGGGGGGAGGCGCCATGTTCACTGTGCGAAGGCGACAGGGAGGCACCAGTCATCCACATCGATGGTTGGCTGGTGCCTCCCACGCCAACCGGCTCGGCAGGGCGAGCGCCGCCGGCGGCCTGGCCGCGGGCATGGTGCTCGCTCTCGTCGCGGGTCTGCTGACCGCGCCACCCGCCATTGCCCGGGCAGAGGCCAACGCCGCGGAAGCGAGGGACCCTGCGGCCGCGCTGGCCGCCGCACGGCGGTCGCAGCGGCCGATCGAGGTGACCGACCTGCGATCGGAGACTTCACAGACGTTCATCAACCCGAACGGGTCGCTGACGCTCAGGCAGAGCGTCCTTCCCACGCGCGTGCGGCAGAACGGGCAATGGGTTGCGGTCGACCCGACCCTCGAGGTTCGCGGTAACGGTCTGCTGGCTCCCCGGGCCGCGGCGGTCGACATGGCGTTCTCGGCGGGTGGCGACACGCCCCTGGCCAGGATCGCGCTGGACGGCAAGGAGCTGCGGCTCTCCTGGCCCTCGCCCCTGCCGCGGCCGGCCGTCCACGGGGATACCGCGACCTATCCCGACGTGATGCCTGGCGTGGACCTGCGCGTGTCGGCGAGTGTGCTCGGCTTCTCCGAGGTGCTGGTCGTCAAGACGCGTCAGGCGGCCGCCAACCCCGCCCTGTCGAGAGTGCGGTTCAAGCTCTCCACCGTGGGCGCGACGCCGAGTGTCGGGCGCGACGGCCACATCGACGTACGGGACGGCCGGGGGCATCTGGTGTTCGTGGCGCCCGCCGCACTTACGTGGGACGCCCGCGCGGCTGCGGCGGGTACCGGCGCGGGCACCGGTCCACAGGGGGCCAACCGGGATGCGGCGGCACCCTCTGCGACCAAGCCGATGAAGGTCGAGGTCGGTGGTGGCGAGCTGGCGGTCACTCCCGACGCCGCGATGCTGCGAGACCCGGCCACGGTGTTTCCGTTGTACGTCGACCCCTCGTTCAGCGCCTACAAGGCCGACAACGCATGGACGACGGTCTGGAGCAAGTACCCGGACAGCAGGTTCTGGCAGAACGACCACACGAGCGACGACGGTACCGATCCCTACAAGGGCGCCGCGAAGGTCGGTCGGGTACGCGACTGCGACGGCTGCTCCGACTACATCATCCGCACGTTCTTCCAGATGAACACCGCGCCGGTCAACGGCAGGCACATCCTGGACGCCAAGTTCCAGATCACGCAGAAATGGTCGTGGTTCTGCGACCACACCACGACGGCGGGCAGTCGCAAGGCGGGCCTGTGGCTGACCGGTCCGATCGCGCCGGACACCACCTGGAACCACCAACCGGCCTGGATGGACCAGTTGGGGACGACCGACGCGGCGCACGCGTACGGCAGCGCCAACGGTTGCGCACCGCCTGGGCCGATCGAGTTCAACGTCACCTCCGCCGTGCAGCGCGCTGCCGCGGGCTACTGGTCGGACCTGACCGTGGGCATGCGCGGGCTGAGCGAGTCAGACGTGACCTACTGGAAGCGCTACGACCCCAACCCGGCGATCGCCATCACGTACAACTCGTACCCGAACATGCCGGACGCGTTGTCGACAGCCGGTCTCGGCTGTGCCACCGGCGCCGGCCGGCCGTACGTCACGACCACAACGCCGTCCTTCGCCGCCCGCGCCACCGACCCCGACGTCGACCAGCAGTCGTTGACCGAGACGTTCTACTGGTGGCCGCTGGGCGGCCAGCGCAACAACACCGACCGGCTTGTCGTCTCCCCGGTGAGCAATCCAGGCCCAGTGTCGGCGACCGTACCCGCCGGCAGGCTCACCGACGGCGGCACGTACGTGTGGCAGGCGGTGACGAACGACCCGTACGACACCGGCCAGCTCTCAGCGCAATGTGAGTTCACTGTGGACGCTACCCGGCCCAACCCACCGGCCGCCGTGGCCTCAACTGACTACCCGAGTGACGGCGCCTTCCACGGAGAGGTCGGACGAGCGGGAACCTTCCAGATCGCGCCGCCCGCCACCGGCCTGGCGGACGTGGCGTCGTACCTGTGCAGCCTCGGACTCAACCCGAGACCCGAGGACGGCGTGACGGTACCGAGCTCGGCGGCCGACCACTCGGGACAGGTGACGCTGACGCCGACCGTCGACGGCCGCAACCTCCTTCGCGTCTGGGCCAAGGACAAGGCCGGCAACCTGTCGGATCCCGCTCATCCCGTCGAGTACGCGTTCCTGGTACACGCCGGCAGCTCGGTACCGGCGGCCCGATGGGCGTTCGACGAGGTGGGTTCGACCGCTGGCGTCGACGGAACGGCGCACGGCAACGACGTCACGATCTCCGGCGGCGCCGCACAGTCACCGGGCCGCTCGAACGTCGGCGGCGCGCTCACTATGAACGGCACGTCGGCATTCGCCGCCACCGCGGGTCCGCTGACCACGCGCGATCCGGTCACCGACCAGATGACAACGGTGCGCACCGACGCGAACTTCTCCGTTACCGGCTGGGTCAAGCTCTCGGCGACCGGCGGCGCCTGGCAGACCGTCGTGAGTCAGAGCGGGGCCAGGTCGAAGGCGTACGTCCTCGGCTACAGCGGTGTGTACAACCGATGGTGGTTCTCGATGACCGGTGCCGACACCGACAACCCGGCGGTGGCCGCGGTCCTGTCGGACGTGACCGCACAGGCCGGTGTGTGGACCCACATCGCCGGTGTGTACGACGCGCCCAGCCGAGCGTTGCGGTTGTACGTCAACGGCGCACCCCAGTCCGCCACTGCGACGCTGGCGGGCGGGTTCAACGCGGGCGGGCCAGTACTGATCGGGCGCGGGCAATGGAACGGCGCGGCCGACGGCTACCTCAACGGCACGGTGGACGAGGTGCGGGTCTACGCCCGCGTGGTGACGGCCGACGAGCTGGTACCACTCGTGAAGCCGGTCCCGCCGGCCATCAGCCTCGCCCAGGGCCCGTTCTATGCCGGCAAGCCGGTCACCGTGAACCTCTCCGCGGGAGGTGACACGAACGTCACGGCGTACCGGTACAGCATCGGCAGCGCGAGCGTCGATACCGTGGCGACGCCCGCCTCGCCCGGTGCACCGGTCTCCGTGACAGTCGTGCCGGCCGAGGACGGGGACGTGCTGTTCGCCGCGGTCGCGGTCGACGCGGCCAACCGCCGCAGCGACACGGCCGGGCGGTACCTGTCCGTGCTTCCCGCTCCGCGCCTGTCCGGGATCGTCACGGATGCCGCCACCGGCTTGCCGGTAAGCGGGGCGACCGTGCGCCTGTCGCCCGGCAGCCTGACGACGACGACCGGTGCCGACGGCTCGTACAGCTTCACCGGGATCAATGCCCGCTGGTACACGGTCACGGCGACGTCCGGCTCGCGCTGCGCCGGGCTGCTGGCCACCACTCAGACCGACGTCACCGGCCCGACCGTCGTCGACCTCGCCATGAGCACACCAGCCGATGCTTTCGGATACACCTGTGACGCGGTGCCACGCGCGTTCATCCCTGCCGACACGACGGTTCTCCCGCTGACCGGCGACGACGCGTGGGTGCAGATGAACCTGCCGTTCCCCGTTCCGTTCTACGGCCAGTCGTACACCTCGGTCTGGGTCAGCACCAACGGGCTCATCTCCTTCACGGCGTCCGCCTACGACTCGCTGTCCGCTCCGATCCCGACGTACGGCGGACCGGACGGGTACCTCGCGCCATTCCGGGATGACCTCGTCGTGGACTCGGCGGCGAGCGTACGCACCACCGTCGTGGGGTCCGCGCCGAACCCGCAGCTCGTGGTCGAGTGGCGCAACGTCGGACTGTACGCCGACGCGACCAAGCGGTTGAGCTTCGAGACGGTCCTCGGCGAGGACGGCACGGTCTGGTTCGACTACGCCGGTGTGGACGATGCCACCGAGGCGGGCAGCCACGCGGGCGTCGGCATCGAGAGTCCGCGTGGCCAGGTCGGCCTGCAGTACTCGTTCCGGGAGCCGGCGCTCGTCAACGGCACCGCTGTGGTGTTGCGCTATCCCGCGACGCCGCACGCGATCGAGAACAGCACTGTGTCGGGCACGGTGATTCGTGCCGCCGACGGTACGCCGGTGCCCGGCATCCCCGTGCACCTGGACCCGTACAACATCAGCACCGTCACCGCTGCGGATGGCAGCTACTCCTTCTCGTCCCTGCAGACGGGCGGCTACGCCCTGCGTGCCTCGGCGGCAAACGGTTGCGGCCCGATGGGCCAAGCGGATGTGATGGTCGACGGAACCACATCGTTCGACCTGCCGCTGCAGCCCACCTTCGACGGAGCGGGATACAGCTGCACGGTGGCCGACGGCGTTCCGTTCGTGCCAGCCGACACGACCGTGCTGGACATGTCGTCCAGCCCCGTCAAGGTCGACCTTCCGTTCTCCTTCCCCTTCTACGGCACCGCGGTCAGCGCGTTGTGGGTCTATCCGACTGGCGGCGCCTACCTGAACCCGATCAGCAGCAACTGCGGGAGTGGGACATGGGGCAGGGTCCACCTGTGCGCCGGCGGGATATCACCGCTGTGGGGCGGCACATCTATGGACTCCTATTCCAGCGTTCGGACCACGGTCACCGGAAGCGCCCCCAACCGAACATTCATCATCGAGTGGCGCCAGCTGGAACTGTCGTTTTTGAACGCCAACCGCGTCACGTTCGAAGCCATGATCAGGGAAGACGGCACGATCACCTTCAACTACGCAAGCATGCCGACATCGAGCGACTGGCTTCTAGACACCGGAATCCGCAGTCCGTCCGGCGACGTGTCGTTGCTGTACGCCACGGACACTGGCGAGCTGACCGTCGGCCGCGCCATCACGTTCCGTCCCCCGTTGCCGTAAACATGGAGGTTTCTCGATGAGCGTCGGCTTCCTCGTACGGCGGGCATCGGCCGTCCTCGCCGGTGCGCTGAGCGTCACCCTCGCTTTGGCGCTGGCCGGTCCGGCAACGGCGCTGGCCGCGCGTACTCCCTCGTTCCGGCCGCCCGGTCCGCAGTGGATACCGGCGGTACCGGTCCGGCCAGTGTCGACCAAGCCGCGGCCCGCCGACCCGGCCACCATGGCCGCGGCCCGGCCGGTCCCGTCACCGACCTGGCCGGCGGCCGGGGTTGCCGTGGTCGACGTGCCGGTGGCGACGGCGCCGCGGACGGCGACCGCCCGCGCCGGCAGCCTGCCGGTGTCGGTCGGCCGGGCCGCGCTGTCCGGCGGACCCGGGCGGGTACGCGTCGAGATGCTGGACCACGCGCGTGCCCTGGCGGCCGGCGTCAACGGCCTCCTGCTCAACGTGAGCCGGGCGGATGGCGGCACAACCCATACCCGGGTCCCGGTCTCGGTGGACTATCGCGCGTTCCGCACGGCGTACGGGGGCGACTGGGCGAACCGGCTGCGGCTCGTTCGCCTGGACGGCTGCGACGCGGCGGGCGCGGCAGGCGGGGCGGGGACCGGCTGCCGGGCGGTACTGCTGGCGTCGCACAACGACCTGTCCGCCGGACGGGTGACCGCCGAGGTTGACCTGTCCCCACCGGCGACCGCGACGCAGCGGCGGTCGCCGGACATCGAAGCGACGTCCGCGCCGCGGACGCTGATCGCGCTGACCGCCGACTCGTCAGGCTCGGCCGGTAGCTTCAGCGCGACCAGCCTCTCGGCGTCGTCGACGTGGTCGGGAGGCGGCTCGGGTGGCGACTTCTCGTGGTCCTACCCGATTCACGTACCGCCGGCACCGGGCGGCCCGGTACCCGACGTCACGCTGGCGTACTCGGCGCAGTCCGTGGACGGCCGTACCGCGGCCACCAACAACCAACCATCGGCCATCGGCGAGGGTTTCGAGTACGCGTCCGGCTTCATCGAGCGCCGGTACAAGTCCTGTAGCGAGGACATGGGTGGCTCGGCCAACAACACCACCAAGACCGGCGACCAGTGCTGGGCCACCGACAACGCCGTTCTCTCGCTGAACGGCCACGCGGGCGAGCTGATCCGTGACGGCAACGGCCTGTGGCACCTGCGTTCCGACGACGGTTCCCGTATCGAGCGGTTCACCGGTGGGGCCAACGGCGACAACGACGGCGAGTACTGGCGTGTCACGACGCCGAACGGCACCCAGTACTGGTTCGGGCGCAGCCGGCTGCCCGGCTGGACCGCGGGCCGGCCGGAGACCCAGTCGGCGCAGACCTTCCCGGTGTTCGGCAACAACCCTGGCGAGCCGTGCCACCAGGCGACGTTCGCCGCGTCATCGTGCACGCAGGCGTACCGGTGGAACCTGGACTACGTCGTCGACGTCTACAACAGCTCGATGTCGTTCTGGTACAGCCCGGAGACCAACTACTACGCCCGCAACGGCAACACGGCTCAGAGCGTCCCGTACATCCGCTCGGCCTCGTTGTGGCGCATCGACTACGGCACCCGGGCGGACCCGGACCCGGTCAGCGGTACCGACTCGGCGCTGACCGGCAACCCGCCGGCGCACGTGCTGTTCAACCTCGTGGACCGCTGCCTGTCCGGATGTGCCACCCACGACGCGGCCCACTGGCCGGACACCCCGTACGACCAGGAGTGCACGGCCGGGGCAACGTGTTACACCGCCTCGCCCACGTTCTGGTCGACCAGACGCCTCGCCTCGGTCACCACCGAGGTCTGGGACGCCGCGACCTCGAGATACCGGCCGGTCGACACCTACCAGCTCCGCCAGACGTTCCCCGATCCCGGCGACGGTACCCGCGCCGGCCTGTGGCTGGCCGGGATCACCCACACCGGCCTGGTCGGTGGCAGCCTCTCGATGCCCGAGGTGACCTTCGACGGCGCCCAGCTGGCCAACCGGGTGGACGCGATCGACAACTCACCCGCCATGCGGTGGTGGCGCATCGCCGCCATCCACACCGAGTCCGGCGGCATGATCTCGGTGACCTACTCGGATCCCGACTGCGTAGCCGGCTCGCGCATGCCCACCTCGTCCGAGTCCAACGAGTACCGCTGCTACCCGGTCAAGTGGACGCCGGAGGGGCTCAGCCAGCCGATCGTGGACTGGTTCCACAAGTACGTCGTGACGTCGGTTCTGGAGACGGACCTGACCGGCGGCAGCCCGGCGGTCGTCACCCAGTACACCTACCAGGGCGCGCCGGCCTGGCACTACACCGACGACGACGGCCTTGTGCCCGAAGGCTACCGGACCTGGTCGCAATGGCGGGGGTACGGCAAGGTCGGCGTGACCAAGGGCTACCCGGGCGAGCAGACGTACGCGGAAACGCTGTTCTTCCGCGGTATGAACGGCGACCACCTGCCGAACGGCACCCGCAGCGTCTCGGTCCAGGACTCGCAGGGCGGCACCTGGCCGGACGACGAGGCGTTCGTCGGCATGACCCGCGAGCAGATCAGCTACAACGGTCCGAGCATCGAGGTGTCCGCAACCATCAGCGACCCGTGGTCGTCGGCGCCGACCGCCTCCCGCACCATCGGCACTACCACGGTCAACGCCCGCTTCGTGCGCACCCACGCGCTGCATGCCCGCGTCGCGCTCGACGGCGGTCGCGGCTACCGGCGCGCCACCAGCATCTCCGAGTTCGACGGCTCCGGACAGGTCACCCAGACCGAGGACCAGGGCGACGACAACGATCCCGACGACAGCCGCTGCATCAAGTACACCCTCGCCAGCAACGCCGCGGCATGGCTGATCGACTACCCGGTACGCGCGCAGTCCTACGCCCTGCCGTGCGGCCAGAGCCCTTCGGCCGCCGAGGACATCATCTCGGACAACCGGACGTACTACGACGGCCAGGCGTTCGGCGCCGCGCCGGTGAAGGGCGACCCGACGCAACTGGAAGCGCTCAGGGACTGGTCATCGAGCGGCGGTCCGGTCTACACGGCGACCTCGCGCGCGGCCTTCGACGCCGCCGGCCGGTTGACCGACAACTGGGACGCGGCCGGGAAGCATACGTCGACCGCGTACACGCCGACGCTGGGCGGGCCGGTCACGAAGGTAACGGTGACCAACCCGCTCGGGCACGTCGCCGTAACCGACCTCGAACCGGCGTCGGGTATGACGGTCCGTTCCACCGACGCCAACGGCAAGGTGACCTCGGTCGCGTACGACCCCCTCAACCGCGTCACGGGAATCTGGCTACCCGGGCAGACCATGGGAGTCGACTCGCCGTCGGCCAGCGCGACGTACCTGATCCGCACCGACGGCGTGGTGGCCACCTCGACGAGCCGACTAGGGCCTAACGGCAACTACATCACCACGTACGCCCTCTACGACTCGCTGCTGCGCCCCCGGCAGTCGCAGCAGGCGTCCCCTCTAGGTGGCCGGATCGTCACCGACACCGCGTATGACAGCGAGGGGCGCGTGGTCCGTACCGTCGGTCCGTACCATGCGGCCGGCAGCCCGGACGTCAACCTCGTCGCGCCCACCGACCTGCGCCAGGTGCCCACCCAGACGGTGACGCTCTACGACGCCGCCGGGCGCGTGACCGCCTCCGTCTTCAAGCCATACGACCAGGAGCGCTGGCGTACCACCACGTACTACGGCGGCGACCACGCCGACGTGACGCCGCCGACCGGTGGGTACGCGCAGTCGACCTACACCAACGCCCGCGGCCAGACCGTGCAGCTGCGGCAGCACCAGTCGAACCAACCGGGCGGGGCCTACGACGCCACCGCGTACCGCTACGACCGGCGCGGCTACCTCGCGAGCGTCACGGACAGCGCCGGCAACCAGTGGAGCTTCGGCTACGACATCCGCGGCCGTCAGGTCTCCACGACCGACCCGGACGTCGGCACCAGTATCACCGCGTACAGCGACACCAACCAGATACTGTCCACAACGGACGGTCGCGGGCAGAAGCTCAGCTACAGCTACGACGGTCTCGGCCGGCGCACGGCCGTGTTCGACGCGGTCGGGACGAAGCTCGCCGCCTGGACGTACGACACCCTGGCGAAGGGCCACCCGACCTCGTCGGCCCGCTACGTCAACGGCAACGCATACACCGTCGCCGTCCGCGGATACACCGACCGGTACGAGCCGACCGGCGTGACGGTCACCATCCCCACCGTGGAGGGCCTACTCGCCGGCACATACCGGTTCCAGGCCACGTACAACGCCGACGGCAGCCCGGCGACAACAAGCTTCCCGAAGGCCGGCGGCCTGGAAGCGGAGACCCTCAGCTACACCTATGACGATCTCGGTGAGGCGAAGACCGTCAGCACGTTCTACGGCCTGACGAACGGGACCTATGTCACCGACACGGCTTACGACGCGCTGGGAGACCTGAGCCAGTATCGGCTGAGCACCGGTACCGGAGGAAACGTCTACCAGAGTCTGAGCTACGAGCTCGAGACCGGCCGGCTGACCGGTATCCAGGTCAGCCGCGACTCCCGTACACCCAACGTGGTCTTCGACGTCCGCTACGACCACGACGCGTTCGGGAACATCACCAGAGTCGCCGATGGCCGGTCCGGCGACGTCCAGTGCTTCACCCAGGACTACTTGTACCGGTTGACCCACGCCTGGACGCCCGGCAACGGTGACTGTTCGCCCGCACCGGACACGGCGACGCTTGGCGGCCCGGCACCGTACTGGCTCAGCTGGACGTACGACAAGACCGGCAACCGTCGCAGCCAGGTCGACCACGCAGGCCCGCTTGGCACGGCGACGACAACCTACACGTACCCGGAAGCCGGTTCGGCCCATCCGCACGCCGCCACCGAAACGTCCACATCGGACAGCAGCGGTACCAGCACCGCGACCTTCGGCTACGACGCGGCCGGCAACACGACCAGCCGGCCTGGCGCGGGCGGCGGGACCCAGGCGCTGACCTGGAACGTCGAGGGCCGCCTGGATACCGTGACCGACGGCGGCGCCACCACCCGGTTCACGTACACCGCCGATGGCGACCGGCTGATCCGCCGCGACGCCACTGGCAGCACCCTGTACCTGCCCGGCATGGAGCTGCGCCTGACCGGCACAACCGGCCCGGTGACCGCCACCCGCTACTACGGCTCGGTCGCCATGCGGACCACCAACGGCGTCATCTGGTTGGCCAGCGATCCGCAGGGTACCGCGCAGGCGACCATCGACCCGGCGTCGCAGCAGGAGTCCGTACGCCGGCAGACGCCGTTCGGCGCGCCGCGCGGCACCCAGCCCAACTGGCCGGACAGCCACGGGTTCCTCGGCGGGGACAAGGACCCGACCGGGCTGACCCACCTGGGCGCCCGCGAGTACGACCCGGCCCGCGGACGGTTCATCTCCGCCGACCCGGTCGCGGACTTCTCGAACCCGCAGCAGGTCAACGGGTACGCGTACGCAAACAACAACCCGGTCAACGACAGCGACCCGTCGGGTCTGCTGGCGTCGGTCACGCCGACCTTCGGCGCCGGGGAGGGCCCGGTCGGGCTCGGCTGCGGCTACTGGGCCGACGAGGCCAAGTCCTTCGAGTGCACGCACCCGAAGGACGAGTGGATGTGCCAGACCCAGGAGTGCAGCGACGACACCGACCGGTACCTGGCGCGCCACGACCGGCACATGCGCCAGACCTTCAAGCACACCCTGGTCACCATCGCCGTGGTGGCCGCATCGATCGTCTGTGACGCGGTCACCGCCGGCGCCGGCGCGCTGTTCTGCCAAGGGGTTGCCGGTGGCCTCGGCTCGCTCGCCGACTACCTGATCGACACCGACAAGGACAAGTGGAACGTCGAGGACGGGGCGAAGGCGTTCGCCAAGGGCATGGCCTACGGGCTGCTGATGGCCGGCGGCGCAAAGCTCGTCGGAGCGCTCATCGGCAAGATCGCCAAGGCCTTCCGGATGGCCGGTAAGGCGGAGGACGCGGCCGGCGGCATCGTCGCATCCGAAGAAGCCGAGAGCGCCGCCAACCGGCTGCGCGGCGAGACCGACGCAGACAACATCAAGCCGGGCACGCGAACCACGCCCAAGGCGGAGCACGACCCAGCGCCGCCCGGCGAGTCCGGCAGCGGCTCGGGAGGCGGCTCAGGTGGCCGCTCAGGCGGCGGCTCCGGTGGTAAGTCGGAGCCCTCGTGTGCGCACAGCTTCGACCCCGCGACCCCGGTGCTCATGGCCGACGGTACGACGAAACCAATCCAGGACGTCAAGGTTGGTGACGAGGTTCTCGCCACCGCCCCGGACACCGGCGAGACCGGCGCCCGCCAGGTCACCGCAGTGCACCGCAACCAGGACTCCGACCTCGCCGACGTCATCGTTACCGATGCCAACGGCAGCACCGAGACGCTGCATACCACGCAGCACCACCCGTTCTGGGACAGCGCCAGCCGATCCTGGGTTCAGGCGGCCGACCTGCAAACCGGTCATCCGCTGGGCAAAGTCGGCGGGCGGATCGGCTACGTGGCCGAGGTTCACGCCTTCGCCGGTAACCGCGAAATGCGCGACCTCACGGTCGACTCGATCCACACGTACTATGTGCTCGCCGGCAAGACACCGGTGCTCGTCCACAACACCAACGGTTGCCCGCCGTTCGTGCCCGGCCAGGACTTCCGCCACAGCTTCGATACATCAGCGGGTGAGATCAGGTTCAGCTCTGAGGTCGTGGCGGACGGCACTACCTTGTGGCTAAGGGATGTCGTTGTCGCACCGGCCCGAGGTAGCTCCATGAGCTGGGATTCGTTGCGTGGAACCCTCGGTCCGGGCGAGGTGATGGATATACTCCGTAATCAGATGGGCTCCCAGGCGGCGAGTCAGGGCTACACCCATCTCAGACTCACCGGTATTCGAGTCACAGGACCTGAGGGGCACGTCGTCGACTTCACCATCCCGCTCAGATGAGGCCTAGGGCAATGACCGATCAAGAAATGAGTTACCGCGAGACCGTATCGGAAGTGAGTAACCGCGTTCGAGCCGGCGCGGATGTCGAGCAGGTTATCCGCTTTATGAGAGACTCCGGGCTCGATGTGATGGATAGCATCATGGCACTAAAAGACGCGAAAGTGCTCAGTGGTCACGACGCGAAGCTGGCAGTATTTCAAAGCCCGATATGGGCCGACACGATAGGTTCCTATGACGAGTTCCATAATGCGCTGATTAGCGAAATTGATCGGGAATCGTAGTAGCGGTGGCGCTGACGCGGGCGACCTCCCGACAGATTATCATTCTTGCCTCACCGCGAGCCGGTACATGATCCGTTGCCCCGGCGTCTACAGTCCAAGGCTCCACCAGTTTGAGAAGTGACCCAACTTGGGCAACAGGGCCGTCAACGCCTTGGAGGACCAAGAAGGAAATATACGCCGATCATTGAGTCCTGCAGCTCTCGACCTTACGCGATCCTGCGACGGTCCCAGATCTGCGGTACGGGGAGGGACGGCCGGTGAGCCACATCGTACGAACGCGTCAGGTACGGGCGCGGATCATGATCCTGACGTTGACGACGTTCGCCTTCATGACCGGACTGAGTGGACAGTCGGCGCCGGCGTCGGAGGCCATGCCGAACCCCTACATGTTCACCTCGGACGACGTTGGGTTCATCGATGGCGGTGACGCTCCTGATGTTCCGGGCCGGCTCGCCGCGATGGACGACTACGTGGGGGACAAGAAGCCGATCGTACGGATCGATCTGTTCTGGAACGACGTCCAGCCGTGCCCGGCATGCCCGCTCGAGTGGAGCAGGCTCGACGCGCTGGTCGACACCGCCAACGCCCGGGGCATGCGGGTCCTGCTGATCCTCGACTACAGTGCGAGCTGGGCCAACGGTGGCCGCGACGGCAGCTGGTTCCCCACCGATGACGCAGCTTGGGCCGGCATCATCGAGGCCACGGTCACGCGCTTCGGCGACATGGTGCAGGCGTACGAGGTCTGGAACGAGCCCAACATCAGCGCCTTCGGCAACTACGGGGACAACAGCGTCGACGTCCGCGCCCGGCGCTACTGGGAACTGGCACGGATCGCTTACGAGCGGGTCCATGCCGGATGCGCCTCCTGCGTCGTGCTGGCGGGCGGCTCCGCTGTCGGTGACGTTGTCTCGTCGGGCGGGGTGCTGGTGAACGACAACGAGGCGAGCGACTGGCTTGAATGGGCGTACACCCACAGCATGGCCGGCTCCTTCGACGCGGTGGCCTACCATCCGTATCCCGACTGGGGCGGTGGGCACACCCCGTCGTATGCGCCCACGCCGTGCGATGTCGGCTGGTACCGTTTCTGGTCCGCCTACGGGCCGAACGACCCGCACTGCGGCGGGCTCGCGGCGCTGCGTGAGGTCATGACCAGCCACGGCGACTCGGCCAAGAAGATCTGGGCCACCGAGTTCGGCTTTCCGACGTCCGGGTCCCGCGAGCCTGTGCCGGCAGAGGCCGTTCGTGACGCGCTTGAGGAGGGAGTACGGATATGGCGGTCCCTCGACTACACCGGGCCGTTGTTCATCTACTCGTTCCAGGACGCGCCACGGACCATGCCGATCTGCGTGGACCGGCCGGCCGACGGTGAGTGCCATTTCGGGCTGCGCGACGCCGACGGCAACCCGAAGGAGCCGATGTACAGCGACCTGAAGGTCGCGCTTGTCGGTAACACCTGGCTGCCGTCGCTGTCGCCGGGCCGCTCGCTGCACCGCGGCTCCGCGCTGCGCTCCAACGACGGCCGGTTCTACCTGTGGCTGCAAAGGCGACGGAACCTGGTGCTTTACGAGGTGTCGCCCGGCGGCAACCAGGTGCTGTGGGTCAGAGGCAACCAGCGCGGGTACCGGCTGGCGAACCAGCACGACGGCAACCTCGTCCTCTACGACCACTCCGGCACGGCGCTGTGGGCCTCCGGCACCTACGGGCGAGGCGACTCCACCCTCTGGATGCAGGAGGACGGCAACCTCGTCCTATACCCCACACGCGCCGCTGCCGGTGCAGCCGTCCTGGGCGAGCAACACCGTGCGACCGTAAGAACCAGGTGTGGCCAGGAGGTGCCCTCCCGGCGCCTACAGCGGCGCCCGCATAGTGACACCTGAGGGTGCGAAGCCGTGCCGCGCGTAGAAACGCCCTGCACCGTCGTTGGCGGCGTACGCGGTGACGCTTGCCTGTGCGGCCTCGTGGCGCCGTGCCCAGGCGAAGAACTCCTCGACAAGGCGGCTGCCCACGCCTGTCCCGCGAGCGTCCGGCTGCACCCGCATGCTCTCCAGCACAGCGAAGCGGGCCAACCGTATCGAGTCGGGTCCGACCAACTTGCCGACCAGGTGGCCGACGACGCGATCGCCATCGCGGGCGACCGCGAGGAGACAGGCCTGATCGCCCACCAGGCCGGCGTAGTAGCTCGCCCCCCCCGGGACTGGCCACTCGGTGTCCAGGAACGGATCATGCGTGCCGCCGTCCTCCTGGAACAGGCCGACGACCGAGGCGACGAACGGTTCGATGTCCTCCAGACGAGCCGCGCTCACAGTGATGTCGCTCATAGACCGAACTTACGATCTTGAAAAAAAGATGTAAAGCGATCCGGCGCTTACTGGTAAGGCAGCCCCGTGGGTCAACAGGATCAGGCGCGACTTCTCGCGGGACAGGACCGAGGAGGTCATCGGTTGGCTCAGCGGGCTGCCGGAAGATGCGTACGGTCGGCAAGACCCCGAGCGGGTACGGGCGGCGCTGATCATCGCAGCGTCCGGGCAGTGGAGCCGGTTCCTCGCCGGCATACAGCTCCTTCGGCCGGACCGGCGCGATGTGCTTATGGCGGGTGGTCTGGCTCACGCGGACTGGCCCGGCCGCCTCAACGCGGAGCTGGGCACACCGAACGGCGGGTGAGTCATGCACTCGCCGCGGCGGTTTCCGCATGCCCTCGCGCACAGCACGCCCGTGGACCGGCGGGAAGATCGGTCGGCCGACGGACCCAACCCATCCGCTCCGGCGGCCGCTGCGAATGGCTAGCAACCAGCTGTCGCCCGACCGCGCTACGGTCGGTCTGGCATGTCGTTGAGGCGGGTTCCGATGAGATCCCTGCGCACATTCTGGCCGAGGGCCTGCGCCGCCGTCGCGGTCGCGGGTACGGCGCTGGCCGCCATCGTGTACGCGGGCGGCGCGAGCGCGGCGGCCGGCCGGCAAACCTACCTCCAGCTCAACCTGTGCGGGAACGCCTGCAACCACGGCGGCCTCGCGGTGGTCCGCAACCTTGAGAGCACCATCGTGGTGGGGAGGCCGTTCGCGGTCACGCTCAACGAGGTGTGCGAGAACCAGTACGACCAGCTACGCGCGGATCTGGGGGCCTACGATGGCCGGTTCGACCCGACCGGGCCCAGGTGCCGCAACGGTTCCCGCTACGGCAACGCCATCCTGGTCCGGGCGCCCGGCGTGGACCTCGTCGGCAGCTGGCAGCTACCCAACCCGGCCGGCGACGAGACCCGGCGCCTGATGTGCCTGAGCACCCGACCGCCCGGTACCCCGCCGCTGGTCGTCTGCGTCACGCACATCTCGAACGTCGAGGCCAACATCGCCGCTCAGATCGGCGTGATCGCGGACATCCTGCGCGGACTGGGCGGCACTGAGGCGGTGCTGCTCGGCGGTGACTTCAATACCGATCCGGCCGATGCGCGGCTGAACCCGCTATACAGCACCTGCTACGGCTCTGGCACCGGCGTCTTCGAGGAGGCCGACTCGGCGGGCTGCGGCAGCCGAGCGACGACCGAGACGATACGGGGCACCGATGTCGTCAACGAGGACACGTTCCAGCGGCACAAGCTCGACTACATCTTCCTGTCCGACGGCCACTGGCCCACCGCGCGTGCCAATGCCGTCGACGCGGCGAACGGGCTGTCCGACCACGACGCCCTGTGGGCGACCGCGACCCTCCGGGGCTGAGGCGCTTCACGCGCTGCTCCGCCGGGGTCCACAGTAGACGGTTAGCCAGATGGGCGTACTCAGGCTCCCGCTGGAAGCTAGGCGGCGGTGGCCATTATCGCTCGGCGGTATCGCGGAACGCGTCGACGATCACGTCCTCGCCACGGTCGACAGCGCCTCCGAGATTCGCCGCCCGGGCGACCGGTACCGCCTTTCGGTCGGTGGCGTTGGTACCGCCCCGCTTGGTGACGGCGAGCATCAGCCCCGCGACGAGCACGATCCCAGCCGGAACCAGACCGACGAGTGCCTCGTCACCGCTCATATGGCCGCCGACAAACGCCTGCGCCACGGCGATCACGACGAGCGCGGCCCCGCCGAGAAAGGCGAGCAGCATCCCAATGCCACGGCGCGTGAGCCTGACCCGGCGCGGCAGCACAATGAGCAGGCTGACCAAGGCCAGGGCGATCCCGGCGTACACGATTGGAATGCCCCGATTCCAGTCGCCACCGCGGAAGGCGACCACGATGAGCAACAGTCCACCCTGGACCGCCCAGCGCACCACGCGCAGCCACCACGGGTCCCGCGCCGGCGCCACCTCACCGGCGCGCCGCAGGACGAGCACCCCGAGCAGGGCCAGCGGCAGCCCGACGACGGAGCCGACCCCGACCGTCGTCCAGAACGCATCGCCTGCAAACAGCTCGACCTCGTCCCAGTACAGAGACGCGGTGCCCAGGAACGCCAACGGTGCGGCAACACCGGTGATGACGAGAGCCATACCCAATGCGCGCCGTTCGCCCGCCCAAAGGAAGCCGATCAGCGCAAGCACGATCATCTCGCCGCCGACGGCGATCTGTACCTCGTCCTGGTGCCAGACCGGCTCAACGACGGCCGCGAAGAAGCCGTAGGCGAACATTGCCCAGCTCAGGACCGCATCGAGCACCGCACGAAGCGACCTGGAGTCGGACACGGCGTCAGGGTATCGGCCCAGACCAACCCCCACCAGGCAGCGACGCCGGCCGTGCCGTTTCGTGGCCGGCAGGTTGGTACCGGGCATGATGTTGGACGTGGTGGATGCGGTGGTCTTCGACCTCGACGGCGT
>WNFV01012370.1_pt1 | contig 20526 bp, 17 predicted proteins | sample 5400101 | NCBI WGS metagenome assembly WNFV01 (sample SAMN13153361, study PRJNA577476) | soil metagenome | isolation source: 115 cm soil or saprolite under grassland replicate 1 | place: USA:California | collected 2016-06-15 | reverse complement strand
GGTCAAATGTGGCTCCTGTAATCGGGAATATGAAGCGCCGCTGCCGGAAGGGGTAAAACCACAGAAGTTCGACGAAACGGCGGATGCGAAGATCGTGATCATCAGGTATGTGGCGGCGACGCCGGGTTTTCGGCTCGCCGGTCTGCAACAGATGTGCGGGATCCCACTGCCGATCTCGACCATCCATGAACGCTGCGTAGCAGTGGCTGAAGTCTTGTTGCCGATCTACAAGGAAATGGAGAAAGAGGCGGCCAACGCCAAAATCTTATACGGCGACGACACGTGGTTAAAAATCCTGGAGTTGATGAAAGAGAATGAAGCGAAGGGCAAAGGCGAGCGAGTCGGGATTCGGACCACCGGGATCGTTGCTGAAAGAGAAGACGGCGTGAAAATCGCGCTCTACCTCAATGGTCGCCGGCACACTGGAGAAAATGTGGAGCGGCTGCTCGAAAAGCGTAAGGATCATCTCGGCCCGGTGATTCGGATGGGGGATGCGGCGGCGGCCAATTGGAGCGGAAATGACGAGAGCATTGAATGCTGCTGCCTAACACACGCCAGACGAAAGTTTGCCGAACTGGAGAATGTCTATCCCAAGTCTTGCGGTTATGCGCTCGATCAAATCGGTAAGATCTATGGACACGAGGCGGCTGCTAAAGAAATGTCGGATGAGGAGCGCCTGGCGCGCCATCAGAAGCAGAGCCTGCCGATCATGTCGGAATTGAAGGAATGGATGGAGCGGGAGTTGAGGGAAAAGCGAGTAGAGCCGAACTCCAGTCTGGGCAAAGCAATGGCCTATTTTCAAAACCACTATGAAAAGTTGACGCAATTCTGTCAGGTGGCCGGAGCTCCAATTGATAATAATGTCGCGGAACAGGCATTGAAGGCGCCGGCGATGATCCGGAAGAATTCATACTTTTTCAAGACGAGTAACGGAGCTTGCGTAGGGGGAATCATTCTGAGCGTGCTGATATCGTGTCGCCTCAACGGGGGGAATATATGGAACTATCTTGTATGGGTTTTGAGAAACGCGGCTGAGGTGAAAAGAAATCCCTGCGCTTTCCTACCCTGGGTTTACAAAGGAGAGGGAGAAGGAGAGGAAGCGCTGGCGGCCTGAGCTGGACGCAGCGAACGCCAGGGCAAAACAAAGGAAGCCTGCTCAGGCAGGCCGTTATACAACATCACCTGGAGCTGCTGCGCCTCCAACGGATGAGTCAGTGCGTCGGATTGAGTTTTAGGCCACCACTGAAGACGACCCTGAGCAAACCTTCTGATGATCAACCACCAGCCAACGCCGTCGAATGTAAGGGCTTTGAGAGCCGTGCCGCGACGATTGCGAAAGACGAACAGGGTTCCGTCATAGATCTCAACGTTGAGATGATCGCGGCATAAGCCAATCAGTGAATCCATTCCCTTGCGGAAATCGACGGGCTGATAAGCGAGCAGGATTTTCAATTGCGGCAGTAACTGAATCATCTGGAAGAGCCTCGAAGGAAATTGGCGCACAGAGCGTGTAAAGAGGCGGCGTCAAGTGAAGGAAGAGTAAGAGAGAGTCGAGCTCCGTCCGGACGTTCGAGTTGCACACGACAATCGGTCGAAGATGGAGGCGTCAAAGATTCGGCGCCGAGCGAGGCCGCGGGCGGCTGCAACTTGAAGAATGCGGTTTGAGGTTGTTGTCGTTTTGATCGGTGGGCATTGGTTTTCGCCTTCGGCATCAAGCGGGAAAGCTGGATTTTCAAAACCTGCCGAAGAAGCGATTGCGGATATCGGCGGCTCATTTCCAGGGCCGCATCTCGTAATTGATCAGGAACATGTTCGCGGTTGTATTTGCGGTTAGCGCGCCACTGATCGAAGCGTGCCTGAAGTTCGAGCAAATCGTCAGGGATAGAATCCATCGAATACCTCCAAAAGTAAGATCGGGCATCGATGGAAACAATAGACGAGACGGCGATCACAAATCACGCACCATTGCCGAATCAGGGGATTGCGGAGCACGAATCGTTGACACAGTCAACGGACGATTGCCGAAAGGACACAGCGTACTGCGGGGAAACTTGCACGGTGCGTTCTTAGGGGGCGGGGTAGCAGTAATGCTGCCCTGCTACCCGGCGATAACCATTGAGTTGATTTCCATCGACAACATTACGGTCCGGGTAACCGGGCAGACTTCCGCGTGGTCTTTCGGCGCGAAACACTTTGACGATGACGCAACAAACAGGAATTCGTCGAGAACTTGAGGCGGCTCACAAAGCCGCCGGCGCGAGCCTGCGTCCAGTGGTTGACCGGCGCTCCATTGATCGGAGGCCAGCCGACCACAACGTGTGTCGTCCGCAAAGCCGAATCGCGCAGGCGCAATAACAGGAGTCACTATCTGCCTCTTGCTGTTGACCGCATCCGCCCAAGCGGGTGTTTGAAAGGCTTGAGCGTACTACGGTGAAAGTCGTACGGTGCGTTCTTAGGGGGCGGGACAGCGGCAACGCTGTCTTGCTACCCGAGTGTGCCGAGCATGTTCAACAGTTTGGAGGTGAAAGTCCTCTACCCAACCTGATGGAGGTGAAGGGTTAGCAAAGCGCAAGGGCGTCACCGTGAGGTGGGGTCTGAAGGAAGCGCGGAGCAAAAGCGCGAGCCGATGAACAAAAACCGAATATGAGGCGTGAGCGTCGGACGAGTGGCCTCGGTACCACAAAGTCCATATCCATCAAGGACGCAGAACGTAGATTCGGCGGTTGTGCGTGGAAGACGGTTGAACTTACCTCGGGAGATCTGCGCTGCTGTTGATCCGCCTCGGCGGAGAGACTGAACAGACCGTAAGGTTTGCCGATCGCCGCGCAGAAGTCAGCATCAGGCATAGTAAGCCAGTGCAGTCGGTCTGCTCGATTGAGGCACTCACCCGAAAGGGGAGAAACGGTCGGGACTCGCAGGACCGGTAACGACTGGACGAAGGCCCTAACGGATAGAGTGGCAAGTAGGAGATCCTTACTCATGCGCAATAAGCGGCAGAATAACCAGCTAGAATTGGCCTTCATGATAGAGAGCAAGGGTGAAGCCCGCGCTACTGTCGGGGAAGGGACCGAATCGCGCGTGGCGGAGGACCTACCCCAAAGCCCGGCTTTAGATCAACATTTGATGGAGGAAGTCTGTGAGCGAGAAAACTTGAAGAAAGCGCTGGAACGGGTCAAGGCCAATCAGGGGAGTCCAGGAATAGACGGGATGACCGTCGATCAGTTACCTGAATACCTGAGGGATCACTGGCCAACAATTCGGGGCCAGTTGCTGAGTGGAGTCTACAGGCCGCAGCCAGTGAAGCGCGTAGAGATAGCTAAGCCAGGGGGAGGTGTCCGCAAATTGGGCATTCCCACCGTGGTGGACCGCTTCATTCAGCAGGCAGTCATGCAGGTTCTACAAAGCAGATGGGACCCGACGTTCTCACCACACTCTTATGGTTTCCGGCCAGGGCGATCAGCTCATCAAGCGATAGCCCAGGCCCAGAGGCATATAGCAGAAGGCTATCGATATGTGGTCGACATCGATCTAGAGAAATTCTTCGATCGAGTCTGCCACGACAAATTGATGGGGCTGATTGCTAAACGAGTAGGAGACAAGCGGATATTGAAATTGATCCGCGCGTTTCTCACCGCTGGAGTGATGGAGAATGGATTGGTAAGGAGAGGAGAGGCCACCGCTTTTGCCGGTATGCGGATGACTGTAACGTCTATGTGCAAAGCTGGCGGGCGGGGGAGCGAGTGATGAAGAGTATTAGCGGTTTCATCACCAGCCAACTCAAACTCAAGGTCAATGTAGAGAAAAGCGCAGTGGCGAGACCATGGGCGCGGAAGTTTCTGGGTTTCAGCTTTACCAGTGGGACAAAGCCGAAACGACGCATTGCGCCTCAGGCGCTCAACCGCTTTAGGGAGCGAGTGCGGGAACTGACGCAACGGACGCGAGGGATCAATCTGAAAGAGATGATCGAAGAACTAGCCATCTATCTGAAAGGATGGAGAGGCTATTTCGCTTTCAGTGAGACCTCAACAGTGCTCCAACGCCTGGACCAATGGATAAGGCGGCGGCTACGCTGCTTTGTCTGGAGGCAGTGGAAGACTGGGCACAGGCGGTATGTTGAACTGAGAAAAAGGGACGTGGGAGACAAACTGGCTGCGCAAACAGCCGGTAGCAACCAAGGCCCGTGGCATATCAGCATGAGCCCAGCACTGAGCATTGCTCTGTCGGATGCCTACTTCGACGCAATCGGACTTCCGAGATTATCTGACAAGAGAAGAGCCTAACTGTCCGAACCGCCGTGTACGGAACCGTATGCACGGTGGTGTGGGAGGGAGGGGCTGTAAGGTCCCTTCCTATCCCGATTCTTTGAACAACCTCTGCGGCGACAAGATCGTCCTGAGCTGGCAGGACACAGGCAATCGGATCCAGCAGGACTGGGCCTGCTTCGCGCCAAATCCACCCAAAGACTTGATTTTGAAACGATCTGGCAACCTGCTTGCTCAGACCCAAATCCATGACAATGGGCCGCACGGTTGCCCGCCTCGCTTCGAGGCTATTCCTCATGACGCCATCGAAAATACGCTGAAGTATTTCGATGTGCGAAATCCGAATGCAGCGAATAATCTCACTAGGAGTGAATGGGCAAAACTTACTTGGACCAAAGTCGACGCCAACAACCGCCAGGAAGCGGCAGAGCTTTGTCTCGCCGGCTGGATGCGCCATGACGAAGACGATTGCGAGTTTGGATCAGAAGAATACATCGTGTACGTGCGTGATGAAGTTGGCCATATCTTCAAGTGTGATGTGCGGATGACGAAGACCGTGATTTATCAATGTCTGCTTGATAAACCGATCACGGTTTGTTTCAGCAACGAATAATCACAATCAGCTGGCTTTGGATTATCAATACGAAAATAGCTCAGCAGATCTACCGAATGACTCAATCCAAACAACTAACACTTCCAGGACTTGAATCCGCCTCTGCCCTGCCAGATGTGGAAGGCGTCGAATATGAAGCCGAATGGATTATCAACAACCCAATCCCGGCGATATGCAAAAAATGTGGGCAGCGTTGGGAAGACGGCCCGCACGCAAAATCGAATGGTGCGATCCGGGCGCCGAGCCTAGATAATTGTAGATGCTTCTACTGTGGAGGAAGGCTCAGGCCGCTCGATCCAATGAGCTATGCGGAGCGACTAAGAGAACTACCTTTTCATGTTCATGTGAGGACAGTCGTGTCTTCAGCAAAATCAGCCGTTCACGCGGAAGAAGCTATAAGCTAAACACACGCGGCTGTCCCTCTTTGCTGATCAATTGCCGAGTATCAAGACCTACCTTTGATCACCGCCGCAGTATGTCATATTGGAGTATGAGTCAGCGCGAGACGGACGCCTGCCTTAAAATGAACAACAGAAAGCCCTAAGCCCTCCCTACCTGACCTCCAGCCGAAGCGAGGCGGCAGTCAAGGGCTTGCGAAGCAAGCCGCGTAGGGGGGCGAAGCCCCTTGACGGCTGCCGCAGCGGAGATTACTCCAGGCGAGACCCTATGTCAGACAATTCCTGATAGCTATGCTCTAACTGCAAGGTCAAGTTTAGTGTTTTACATGTAATCGGCATCGTCCATCCTGCGGAATTCCGTCTAATTTTGTTCAGCCAAATGTTGTTCAGCTTACTCCGCCGTCACAGCCGCGTAGATTGGTTTGACCGCGGCCTCCACTGCCTTCTTTCCTAAAGGGAGACAATATGCAGGACGGATCCAGCGCCATAACCTCAGTTCTGGGAACTTTCACAAAGCCAAGCCGCTGGTAATACTTCACCAGTTTTCTCGCGCAAGCCTTTTGATCGGTCCCGAAGGCCTGCAAGAGCAGCCTTTGTCGCCACTCATCAGGTTTGTAGATCGCTTCGAATTGAAGAGGAAATGGTTTCAATGCCGCAAGCCCGCAGCCATGTCCGTATTGTTGGACGCATCTGTAAAGGCAGGCCAATCCGAGGCTTTTGCCTCTGTATTCAGGCAGAATTTCCAACCGGTCAAGAATCAGCAAATTGATGTAGAAAACCTCGTCCCCAAATAAATTCCGCACAGATTCCTTAAATCCCCCTGACCTGGCGTCATAAAGAGCAGAGTAGTAAAGCTCTGTCGCGTGCTCCACATCAAGAACGTCATAAGGATGCTCCCCATGGTCGATTGCGCCTTCCAAATCAGCATAAAAGGCCCTCAATGTTCCTACCGGCGCAACTTCATTCTCACTATGGCAAATAATTCTTCCCTCAATCTCCGTCAGAAAGTTCTCCACCTCGTTCTCAACAGACGTCGAAGAAGTAAACTCAATAGTAAAAGCGCAATCTTCTATAATCATTATCGCCCTCCTCACGATCTTCGGTCTGTGAGAGGCCCAACTCTAATTTCTTCATAATAAACTTGGACTTACTGGCCAGCATCGCCTGCCGAGGAGGTTGCCATCCACGCCTTGCCCTCACTGTTAACCTACCAAAAGTAAACCCATTTCCAAATTTACGTAGTCATCCTTGCAATTGGATGCGGAGTCAGATTTAGATGCTCCCTTGCTGTTTTACTGAGCGTTGAAAATTACTGGGATGGGATCGCAAGAGCGCCCGCCACCTGCTTTGACTGCGCAAGCCCTAAGTACTAGGCCTTACCTCAGAATCCAAACGCCACACTCGATCCGTAGTCCTAAATAGAACCCTAGAGCCAAGAGGTTTTGGCGCTTTAACGATGTGATGCCCAGAGAAACTATCGGAGGAGAAAGTATGAGAACTGCCAGGTTGTTGCCATTGTTCAGCTTGTTAACGGCCTTCACACTAGGCCTGCCGGCCGCCGCGCAAAAGCAGGTAAACGAGACCACAATAACCCGCATCGCACCCGGGCAGAAACAAAAAGTCAGGGGAGTTATCGTAAGCCTCGCAGTTGATAAACTGGTCATCCGCGACACTAATGGCTCTAACATGGGAGTGAGCATAACTAGCGCAACCAAGATCGTCAAGATAAAGGCGAATCCGTCTAACGCCTTACTCCCCGGACTGGAAGTCACAGTTGAAGGCCGCGGCGACAATTCGGGTTGGTTGGTCGCCGAGAAGATCAAATATACCAAGGAGGATTTCGGCGTGGCGCGTTCCCTCGACATACGCGTGGGGCCCGTCGAAACACGCGTGACCACCACCGAAGGCCGCCTGGGCACGGCTGAGAACCGGATAACCGCCGCTGAGCTGAATGCTCAACGTCTGGAAGGCCAGATCGAAGAACTGTCCACCGTCGCCAACACGGCTCGTGGCGGCGCCAAAGCCGCTCAGGAGACCGCCGATCAGGCCCTCGCCGCCGCCAAGGCCGCCAGCGCTGACATTCAGGCCACCAACGATCGCATCTCGCAGATCGACAACTACGAAGCTCGCCGAAACGTTGCTGTGAATTTCAGGGTCAACACGGCCGTGCTTTCAGATGAAGCCAAAGCGACTCTCGACGAAATCGCCGCTCAGGCTAAGAATGAGAAAGGCTACCTCATCCAGGTTACCGGGTACGCGTCAGCCGACGGAACTGATGCGGCTAATCGCACGCTTAGTCGGCGCCGCGCTGAATCCGTGAAGCGATACCTTGCCGAGGCTCACGACATTCCCCTCTTCCGGATAATCACCCCGTTCGGATTTGGCGAGGCCAAGCCCGTCGCCGACAACTCCACCCGCGTCGGCCGGAAACAGAACCGCCGCGTCGAAGTGACGATCCTGGTCAACAAAGGGTTGACTGCTTCGGGGGCCGCATCGCCGCCAATCGGTTTGTAAACCAGCCGCGTCTCGGCGGAACAAACGCCGGAACCTGCCACTACCGGTCACGCGCTCTTACTCAATGTCTGCGCGCGAAGTCTCCACAGTAGCGGATTGCCGCGCAAGCCGAGGAGAGATTCTCCATTCGGTTCGAGTGTCACCGCAGTGACGGCCATGTCGGCCAGCGCGTCCGGAGGCAGCGTCAATTTCAAGACAGTCCGCCCATCCTCGTCGGTGCGAAAGACGGCGGCGCTGATCTTCGCATTCTTCGTCAACAGGCCCCGCGCCTTCTTGATGTTCACGTATTATCCGTCGTCTACTTCGGGTTTACCCAACTATCTTCCGACAACCCCTGTTTCGGTAATAAGTCCATATCTACATGAAATGCATTTCCGATTCTAACATTAGTTATTGGAGAGTCGATTTGAGCGTGGACAGTAGGCTGGACTCAAGGCTACTAAGGGCGTTTTAAAAGCCGGTTATTCCAGTCTGAAGCCCACGGAGGCCTAAAGATAATAGCCGGAGGAGCGCAACTGCCCCAGTCGAGGTCGGCGACCTCGACCGCTCCTCAAATGGCGCAATGATAAAGGGTTACCACACCCTTACAAGGCTTGATGACCAGCTCAATACTTACCTGCGTCGTGCTATGCCAATGGATATTATCTCGTGTCCTTTCAGCGTTTCAAGGAACTTCTAAAACAAGCATCGGGTTGAAAATATTGATAATAGAGTCCCTATGAAGAACTTGATTTCAACAATATTGGCCAAACCACTTTGGATGATTGAAGCGTTGGTGATCTTACTCGGGATAGGCGCAACGTCCTGGATTGCCGTCGGCTACTATCATAATGCGCCCCCTCCAGAGGAGTTTATCAAGGAGCAGTATCTGACCGTAGTTAAGACCCGCGTGGGGACAGAGCTTGGTTGGAGAGCTCTGCCGCGTCTCATCCCCGGGGCGCCGCGTCCCAATCTGGACGCGCTCAAAGAGGCTGTTGAGCGGATGAGCTTTAACAGCTTTTCGATCGTCGACTCTCAGCGATCGGAGGTAAATCGCGTGCCCATATACAGAGCGCATATCATCGCCAGCGTCAAAATCGGCGAAACCAATAGAAACCTCGACGAATGGATTACCTTTGAGAGAACGGATAAAGGCTGGATTTTATCCCCAGGGATAACAAGGGGAGCGCTTTAAGCAACTTGGGGTATCCTCCCGCAAGGCGTATGGAAAGAGATACGAGAGTACATTAAGTCGGTGTTAGTAAGACCGTATGAATAAAGTCAACGTGGCGCTGATTCAGATGAGTTGCGGAGACGATCCCCGCGAGAATATGAACAAGTGTCTCGCACGCATCGAGGAAGCTGCACGTCAGGGCGCGCACGTGATTTCGACGCCGGAGTTGTTCCGCTCGCGCTATTTCTGCCAGAGCGAGGACCGCGCAAACTTCGATCTGGCCGAGCCGATTCCGGGGCCGAGCACCCAACTGCTCACAGAGTTGGCGGCCGCGCGCGACGTCGTCATTATCGGGTCAATGTTTGAACACCGCGCGCCGGGGCTTTATCAAAATACCGCCGTTGTGATCGATGCCGACGGCCGCCTGGCCGGCGTCTATCACAAGATGCACATACCGGACGATCCGCTCTATTATGAAAAGTTCTATTTCACTCCGGGCGACCTGGGGTTCAGATCGTTCGACACTCGTTACGCGCGCGCCGGCGTCTGCGTCTGTTGGGATCAATGGTATCCAGAGGCGGCGCGGCTGACGTCGCTCGCCGGGGCGCAGATTCTGTTCTACCCGACCGCGATCGGCTGGCACCCCAGCGAGAAGGCCGAATACGGCGAGCGCCAGCATTCGTCGTGGGAGACGATCCAGCGCTCGCACGCCATCGCCAACGGCGTTTATGTCGTAGCCGCCAACCGCGTGGGATACGAGCCGGCGCCGGACGGAAACCCACAGAACGGGATTCAATTCTGGGGACAAAGTTTCATCGCCGACCCTTGGGGAGAGATTATAGCGAAAGCGGGGGATACGGAAGAAGCCGTCCTGATGGCCGAAAGCGATCTCAGCATCATTGATTGGAAACGCAAGTATTGGCCCTTTTTTCGAGACCGCAGGATTGATGCGTACGTTGATCTTCTCAAGCTATATCGAGATTAATACTTCTGCCATACCTTCCGTGGCGCACTTCGGAGCTTCGATCGGAGTGGCCCTTGGATAGCCACCTCAGCAAAACGTGAGCTTTCGTTGGGTCAGTATTCATCCCTCCTCCCAGCAGTCCGGAGAAACTACAGACTTTGACAAAAAGCCAACTAGACTTTTTGTCTAATTTTTGGGTACACCACAGATAGTCTTAGGAGTTGACAAAATGAAATACAAGATATTCGCACATAGTTCAACAGTCACAGTCTTAGCCTTGATCCTGATAATTGGCGCCGTCGCCCCGTTTATGATTGGCGACGTTCTTGCCCATGGCAATGTAGACCAAAGCAATCCTGTGGGGGCAGGCGGTAGCCAAATATTAGCTAACGGGCCAGTGGCTCAAGAATTCACCCCGTCTCAACCTATCCTAGTCGCCGTTGATGTCAATCTTAGTTTGGCTATTGATGAAGGATCTGACACCCTCACTGTAAACATTCGAGAGGGAAGCCTCGCCTCACCGGTCTTAGCCACCACGTCTCAAGTGGTTGCGCCATGCCCTAACATACCGCCTTTCGCTTGTGGCCTGACGCACTTCGACTTTCCATCCCCTCTTATGGTCACACCGGGAGACACTTACATACTGGAATTACAAGCTACTAAAACAACACATGCATGGGTTCGCGCCGATGGCGGTTACTCCAGAGGAGCGGCTATCATCCAGGGAATTGTGGAACCGGCCTTCGATTTCAGTTTTCAGACATACTCTCAACCGACGCCGATCGACTCGACCTTCAAGCAGCAGCAGAAGCTGGGGGCCTCGGACGTGGCGCCACTTGCCGGGTTCGGCGGGGCGGTGGCGATCAGCGTGGATACGGCAGTGGTCGGCGCGCAGTTTCATGACGGCGCAGCGGGCATCGATCAAGGCACGGCCTATGTCTTTGTGCGCAGCGGCGGCGGAGCCTGGACCCAGCAGCAGAAGCTGGAGCCCTCGTTCGCTGCGGAAGATTCCAGGTTCGGCGCCTCGGTGGCGATCAGTGGGGATACGATCGTCGTCGGCGCGCCGGGTGATCCTGGCGAATTGGGCCTCCAGCAAGGCTCGGCTTATGTCTTTGTACGCAGCGGCGGAGTCTGGAGCGAGCAGCGGAAGCTGGAGGCCTCGGACCCGGCGCAATTTGACGGGTTCGGCAACTCGGTGGTGATCAGCGACGATACGATCGTCGTCGGCGCGGTGCTTGCCAGTGGCGCACAGGACGTTGATCAAGGCGCAGCCTATGTCTTTCTTCGCAGCAGCGGCGGAGTCTGGACCCAGACGCAGAAGCTGGAGGTCTCGGTCCCGGATGCAAGATTTGCAAGCTTTTTCGGCGATTCGATGGCGATCAGCGGGGATACATTGGTGATCGGCGCGCCGAATTATTTTGATGGCGCAGCGAGCTTCGGGCAAGGCGCGGCCTATGTCTTTGTACGTAGCGGCGGAATCTGGAGCGAGCAGCAGATACTACTCGCCTCGGACCCCGGACCATTTGAGCTGTTCGGCGATTCGGTGGCGATCAGCGGGGATACAGTTGTGGTCGGCGCGTCGTTCGGCACTGGCGCAGTGGATCCCCAGCAAGGCACGGCCTATGTCTTTGTGCGCAGTGGCGCCGTCTGGAGTGAGCAGCAGAAGCTGGAGGCCCCGGATGCGGCGGCAAATGTCCGGTTCGGCGATTCGGTGGGGATCAGCGGCGATACTGCCGTGGTCGGCGCGTTTTTAGCCGCCGGCGCAGCGGGCCCTCAGCAAGGCGCGGCCTATGTCTTTACGCGTAGCGGCCCAGTCTGGACCCTGCGGCAGAATCTGGTTCCATCGGACGCGGAGGTGGGCGACCAGTTCGGCAGTTCGGTGGCAATCAGCGGGGAGACGCTCATGGTCGGCGCGAAGGGTGACCGTCGCGTAACGCAGCCGCGCTTCCCTGTAGGCTCGGTTTATGTGTTTACGTCGGCCGCCAACGTTCCGCCGGCGATTACGGCCGCCAATGTGTCCCGGACGCAAGGCGCTCCCGCTTCCATTGGCCCCATCGCCCAGGTCAACGATGTCGAAGACGCTCTCAACACTCTGACCGTGACTGTCAACGATGCGGCGAGCGCGACGGTCAATGGCGTGACTGTCTCTTCAATTAACGTCGATGCCTCAGGCCAGGTCACGGCCAGCGTCGGAGCGGACTGCGGCGCCTCGAACGCCAGCTTCACCCTGCGTGTCGCCGACAGCGGCGGTCTATTCGCCGAAGCCACACTCAATGTCACAGTCACTCCGGAGAGGATTCCGCCCGTCATCGCTTGCCCAGCGAATGTTGTTGTGACCTTGCCGCCGAACACGACGGACACAGGGATGGTGGTCAACTACCCGGCGCCAACGGCCACCGATAACTGCACTGCGTCGCCGATCATCACCACCAGCCAGGCCTCAGGCACGGTCTTCCCCGTCGGCCTAACCACCGTCAACGTAACAGCCACGGACGCCGCGAACAATCAAGCGACATGCAGTTTCACGGTGACGGTGCGCTACAACTTCAGCGGCTTCTTCCAGCCGGTCGACAACTCGCCGACGGTCAATGTGGTCAACGCCGGCCGCGCCATCCCCGTCAAATTCTCACTGAGTGGGGACAAGGTCCCCGCGTCGCAACAGATCATGTGCAATGACGGCGCGCCCGCGAGTGAGATCGAACAGACGGTCACGGCCGGTGGAAGCAGTCTGAGCTATGACGCGGAGAGCGACACCTACACTTACGTTTGGAAGACCGAGGAGTCATGGGCGGGAACATGCCGACAGTTGATCGTGAGATTGAACGACGGCAGCGAGCGAGTGGCGTTCTTCAAGTTCAAGTAAGGAATTCGCGTGCCGTTAGCAGTCTGAGCTACGACGCAACGATCGTGTCCCTTCCGCGCTCCGGCTTGACGCTGCCGAAACATTGCCAAGCCGGAGCGATACTGTTGGCGAAGTGTGTCGAGAACGCGCGAAAGTATCTCCCCAAAGGCAGTTTTTGGAAAGTCGCCATCCCCTGCTGATTTGTCAAAATTGTTTGCTGAAAGCCTCCGGCGCCTTTAAGACCTACTTGAGCGGAAAGAATAGTGGCTCCGTTGGAGTCAACTACAATAACCATCAAGGCGGCTTCGCCAGCCAGTTGCGCAAAGCCCCAGGCCGAGGCGACAGCTAACATAAGCCCCAAATACAATGCTTTGGTATATGAACGGCGGGCTTGTTTTCTCACTATGTTCCCACTCATCTAAATCCTCGCTGAATCTGGTCAACCACGCCTAAGGAAGTCAACCACCCACCACTAAATATGGATTGTCCGACAAGCCCCGCTATATTTCTGGGGGCCTTGCGACATCATGATTTAGTGATGGGTGGCTGACTCCCTTTTCTTACGCGGGTCAAAGTGATCAGGCTCGAACAAGGGATCGAGCTAGAAACTCTTGAATTCATACTCCGTAACGATTCTGCCCCTATGTTCATAGGTTATTAGATGAGGCAACATCGACTATAGTCCTATATACGACTCAAGGCAAGGAAAATTAGTTGGACACTTGACGCCAGGTGTCAGGTAGTTTAAGCGCAGGTTCAGCGCTTTGAACTGCGCAAGTATGTGTTGATCGAATTCAACCGCAGATGCGTCTACGCCGGCGCGGAAAGCCCTTGTGATGAGATCTTGAACGGCGACCACTCTGAGATCTGCGACAGAGTGATCGACAAGCCGTCACTACGATAGGCATAGAGGGAAATCAGTATATTCACAAGCGAGTTTGTCGCAGAACAGATAAATTGTCGTGGGCCTATGCAGCGATTCACCCGAAATCCGCCAGGCCAGATTTAGTCAGAAAGAATCGGCAATTTGTAGTCAATGGAGTTACGCGCCAACGTGTGCTAAAGTCCGCGCCCACGGAGGCCAAACAAAGATCGACGTCATGAAAATTAATCAGAGCGAAAATATGATCTGGAGATACCTGCTTGGCGAGTTAACGGAGGCGGACCAGACCGCACTTGAACGAGAACTTCTGATGGACCGGGACAAATTCAATCAAGCATGGGCCGTCGAGAATGAACTGATTGACAGTTACGTGCGGGGCGAGATGTCTCCCGCCGACCGGGAACGATTTGAAGGCCACTACCTCGCCTCAGCATTGCATCGTGAGCGTGTGGCGATTGCCGCGTCGTTTCTCGCAGACATCGATCAGGCGGTCGGAGACACACGCAAAGACTGACTTCCCTACCCCATAACCCGCCCTCCTCGCATCAGCTTCAGCCGCAAGAAGCTCAATCTCGACAACGGCGCCGTGATCTTCTCCCGCGATCCAGTTTTCGCCTGCGCGATCGTCGATCGGGTCCTGTCCGCGGGACCCGACGTCGGGACTGTCGTGCGAGCTGCTCGAGGCAGTGCGTATTCGGCAGAAGGATTTGCTCTCGCTCAGCTATTTACCTGCCTTCACCAATTAACTGAGGCCCCGGCGCAATTCGAGGCCAGAATTTACAAGATATCAATCAGTTCCTTGACATGCTCAGGGTTCATTCCCCGAGCCACTTGAAGCATCAGCAATAAATATCCGGCCACCCACAGCAGCCCCAGGCTACGGTTGTTGGCCAGCCCTTTCATCCATGCCGGCTCGATGTCGAAAACCTGATCAATCCGGTCGAAGAAAGGCTCGATGCTCACGCTGCGGCGCCGATAGATCTCGCGTTCGCGCTGGTAGCGGTCTGCTTCACGTTGTCGTTTGCCAGGCGTCCGCTTTTTGATTTCTATCGGTACGAGCAGGCAGCGCGTCAGAAGATGGTTTTCATACCGCTCAACCCCGGCGCGCAGTTTCGGGTCGTCGTAGGCTTCATCGCCCAGCACTCGCCGAGTATGGGAGGGCAAATTTTCCTTCAACTCGGCAGCGACCTTGGCGTCGGCCTTCGAGTTGGTCGCCACCTCTGCCCAGATAGGGATGATCGCGCCACCAGCGGTGGTCGGCGCATAGATTTCTGAGACTCTTTGTTCATGCGGCGGTTCTCGCTAAGGCGCAAAGACGCAAAGGACGCGAAGGGAGGCGCGCCTGCTATGGCGCCACTTAGAGCGGTTTGCAAATCAGTGTAAGGGTGGACCTGTGTGTGGGGCCCCGGTGGCGCCTGTAAACCTAGACCGGGGCCCCACACACAGGTCTGCCCCTACTGTACATGCGATTGCAAACCGCTCTGATTCCCCAAAACCATTAGTCGTTACTACGTGGCTATTTTCTATGGAGGATTTTGCAAGAAGCCCAATTGACATCCGGCCTAAATCGGGCCAGACAACATTGGCACACGCGGCGGTACGGTACCGGGAGCGGTAGCGACCGGGTACCCGTCGAATCGCTCTCTCCGCCGGCGCCCGGTCGCTACCGCTCCCGGTACCGTACCAATGTTACCTGTTTCGATTTAGGATCGAGGATCGAGCGGAGGAGTGAGCTTCACCTCGATCCTCGATCTTTTATCTTCGATCCTCGATCCTCGATCCTCGATCATCTGTCCTTACTGCCTTGTTATCCTCACGTCGTCGACGGCCGCCTCGACGAGGCTTCCGCCTCCGGCGTCCGCCGCCTGGATGAGGATTCGGATCGTCCGTCCGGCGAACTGGCTGAGATTCACCGTGGCGGTGGTAAAGGCTGCGTTATCTTGAGTGGCAGCTCCAAGCTCCTGAAATACCGTGGTCGTCGAAGCGCCGTCCACGATACTCACCCGGAAGAAGTCGGCTGTCGAGGAATTGTTCAAGTGGGCCAGGTAATAAGAGAAGGTCAACGTGAAGGTGGTTCCTCCTGAAAGGGTGATTGCCGGCGACTGGATGGATGTTGTGCCGCCGTCTACGTCATTGGCGCCGACCGAAGCGCCCGCCAGCCGTCCCGTAACCAGGTCGTTGACTCCGCTGACAGTGGTTCCGAGTTGCATGGCTCCGCCCGAATTCGTCGCCTCAGGGTCGCCACGCTCCCACGCCCCGGTCGTCGCCGTGTCGGTCCCATTCGGGTTGGTTACCCATCCCAGGCTGGTCTCGAAGTTGTCGAAGAAGATCGTCGTCGCCCCGCCGCCGTTGCAATCCTGCGGGACGTCGGTTGCGGCGACGTGCGTTGTGCCGTTATTTCCCTGGGCCGAGACGCCCATCCCGTGACGCGCGAAGACTGTCCAGATTGTGCATCTGTTCGCGCCGCCGTTAAGGTTTTGATCGGCCATCAAGATGCCGTCGCGGGCATTGAGGAAGGAAGGACTGCAGGGGGTAAACTTCATACCTTGCAGGACCAGACTGTCGGCGATGGCGGCGCCCAGCGTTTGTCGCAAATCCCACAATGCCGCAGCCCAGACTTCGCCGTCGCGATGGACCTCAAAGCCTCCGACTCCCAGGTCGGCGTAGGAATCGTGAACCGGATCCGCGGGAACTGTGTAGGCCGCGCGGCGAATGCCGCGAGTCAAGTTGTTGGTGACAAATTCGCCGATGACGCCATTACCATAGAAAGTGGCCGCCCAGTAATCAGACCAGCCTTCGCCCATGGCGCCCGCTTGCGTTCCGCCCAAACAGCTCGTGTTTGCCGGCCCGCCGACCAGGCGATTCGAAACTCCATGTCCATACTCGTGCAGCACGACGTCGCCGTCCATCCCGGAGCCGCGGTCGTCAGTCAGATCAGTCGTCCCGCGTGTGAAGATGAACATCTGCATGCGCGGGCGTTGTCCGTCGGGCGGAGTCCCGAAGTTGGCGTTGTTGGTTCCCGACCCGTCCTGCGCTTCTGCTCTGACCGAATCATTGCCGACCCCACCACGCCCGAAGTTGTTCGTCTGGAAGTTGCCTGCGGATTCGGTGAACCCGAGCCGGTAGACAAAATCATGCATAATGTTGTTAAAATAGAAGAGATTGGCCAACTCGGCCGCTCTTTGGGTCCGCGGATCAACGCCCAGTGTGAATGGGAAGGTGAAGTCCTGTATGGACGAGAAGGCGTGTCCGTTTTGAACGCCGGCTTCAGTAATCGCATCCGGTTGGTTATCCGCATTCGTGTCCAGATAGGCTTCGACGTTATTGCCCGTCGTCACTGTCGAAGTACCCATCCAGCCGGCGGCCGTGTTAATCACCGTATCCCCGACGAAAGATTCGAGCGTGCGTTGACCCAGCCCATTCACCCGGAAGACCGTTCCCTGGGCGACGTCATTGTAGAGGTTTCGGCGATAGAGCAATGCCCCCGAACCAGCGTCGGTGAGGATTTCGTACCATTTGTCTGACCCGAGATCCACGTAAGAATGCCAGGCGAGCACGGCGCGCGGCCCGACGCGCATAATTCTCATCTCAGAGAGAACATTCTCGAGATTCTCGCCGAACGGGTTTTGATAAACGGCGCGGTCGCCTTTGGCTAACCGGTTCTCCACCATATTGAACGAAGCAGGCGCCTGTACGCCCGCGAATTGAAAAGCCCTCTGCAGTCCTCCGACCTCGGAAACCGTGGGAATGGTACTGATTAAGGTTCCAGGAATCACCTGTCCTTCGTTGACTGACATCACCTGCCCTTCGCGGTTGACGGTGACTTGAACCTGCCCTTGGAAGACATGAACGCCGTCGATCATTTGTTCGTAGTTTAAGAAGGTCGTGTCTCGGTCCTTATCCTCATTCATCAGTCTCATCTCGAGGATTTGGTTTCTGCTGAGTCCGAACATGGCCGAATGCTCGGCGAGAAAGCCTCGCGCGATCAAATCCGGCTCGCCTGATTGGCGGGCGGAGAGCTGCGCCCCAGGATTGAAAACCATTTTCGGCAGACCGATACCGCTCATCACCACACGTAAATTATCACGCGTGTCGGGAGAAAATCCCGCACGGAAAGATTCAATAGCGCCCTCCATTGCCTGTGAATCGGTGGCGGCGACCGCCGCGCCCAATTGATTCATTCTGCTCTGAGCCGCGGCGCTAACCTCAACGCGGATATCGAAGTCGGGTAGAGCCTGCGTGTTCGTCTGGCTGATCTGTTGCTGTTCGGCCGCGCTTTGATTCGCCGCGACTGGCGCCGAAGCCTGCCAGATCGATGTGAAAAATATCGCTGCAGCCAGCAAAAGATAGAACAAGTTACGCATTATTTTGACCTCCTGGTTTTCGAACTGTGATGGGTACCTTAGCCACCTCCACATTCCGAGTGGCGTGTTTGAGCGCAGTCGGCGCTTGCGATTCCCCCCCAATGTCTCCGGTCACAGCCTTGACTTGATTGCTCGCGGCCAAGACATTGCCCGCGATGTCTCTGGTCCGTACGGTGAAGGCGCCACTCGAGCTGGATGCAGGCGCCGACGCCGTAAAGTTGGTCGCAGACGTTAAATGGGAGCTAGGGAAGATCTGGTTGGGATAGCTAACGAGGGAATATTATAGTTATGAAGATAAATAAACAAGAGTTATGTAGCCATAAATAAGAGGCCAACAGATCTCTGCAGAACAAATATGTAACTATTCCGCCGGCTGAAGCACGGCGGCTTTCTTAGCCCTGCCCCGAGGGGCGGACTCTCGAGCGAGTAGTTACGGACTCGCATCGCCGCTCAACGTATCGAGCGGCGACATTGTGCGAAGCGACGTAATCGGCATTATGCGAATAGCCACAAACAACACAGCGAAATGTAGATTGCGTGGTTCGGTTGGCTTTATCCACATGTCCACAGCGACAACTGCGAGACGTATTGCGGGCGTCAACCGATTCGACCTTAACGCCGTGCCGGCTCGCAACGTGCGCGGTTTTCAAGAAGAGCGGAGGGTTTCAGAAAAAGCGTGTAAATGGCCATAATGCCCGGAACGATTTCCGGGGAAAGGATCGATTATGGCTATCAGTAAAGAAATCCTCGACGAACTTTTAAAGGACTATCAAAAACCCGAAGACCTGCTCGGTCAGAGTGGTCTCCTCCAGCAGCTCTCCAAAGCCCTCATAGAACGGGTCCTGGACGGAGAGATGACTCACCATCTCGGCTACGAGAAGCACTCTTCCGAAGGAAAGAACTCCGGCAATTCTCGCAACGGCAAATCGCGCAAGACTCTCAAAGGCAAGCAAGGCGAGATCTCGATTGAAGTCCCGCGGGACCGTAACGGGGAGTTCGATCCGCAGTTCGTCAAAAAGCGGCAGACTCGGTTCGACGGCTTCGACGACAAGATCATCTCGCTCTACGCGCGTGGGATGACCTCCAGCGAGATCCAAGGGCATCTGGAGGAGATCTACGGCGTAGAAGTCTCGCCAGAGTTGATCTCGACAGTCACCGACGGCGTGATTGAGGAAGTGCGCGCCTGGCAGGGACGGCCACTAGAGAAGACCTACGTGATTCTTTATCTGGACGCGCTGGTGGTGAAGGTCAAGCAGGACGGGCGAATCGCCAATCGCTCGATCTATCTGGCGGTCGGGGTCAATCAGCAAGGGCGCAAAGAAGTCCTCGGCTTTTGGGCGGCGGAGAATGAAGGAGCGAAGTTCTGGCTGAGCGTCATCACTGAGTTGAAGAACCGTGGAGTCCAGGATGTGCTGATTGCCTGCGTGGACGGACTGAAGGGCTTTCCCGAAGCGATCGAATCAGTCTTCCCGCAAGCGCAGGTACAGCTGTGCATCGTCCATCTGCTGCGCAACTCGCTCGGCTACGTTTCCTGGAAAGAACGAAAGGCGGTGGCTGCGGCGCTCAAGCCTGTATATACGGCGGCGACGGCCGAACAGGCCGAACAAGAGCTGACGGAATTCGAGGAGAAGTGGGGCGCTCGCTATCCGATGATCGGGCGGAGTTGGCGCAACAATTGGACGCGTGTGATTCCGTTCTTCCAATTCCCGGAAGAGATTCGGAAGGTGATTTATACGACCAACGCGATCGAGTCGCTTAATTACAGCCTGCGCAAAATCATCAAGAACCGAAGCTTGTTTCCGAACGACGAGGCGGTCTTCAAGCTGCTCTACCTGGCCTTGAAAAATATCGAGAAAAAATGGACGATGCCGATCAGGGAATGGAAGCGAGCGCTGCAACAATTCGCGATCGTGTTCGAAGGCAGAATGCCATTACCCTAAAACATCAACAGGCCATTTACACAGAAAATCTGAGACCCTCGAAGAGCGAAGAGTACGGCCAGCCGTGGTGAATCAAGCGTTGCTTCTTAGCGACCCTGATTCTCGCCCGAATGCCCTTAAGGTCTTCGACGGCAATCGTCCCGGCATCAACTTTCAAGGCTTCGTCCACGATCTCGTTCGCCACGTTCCAGAGCAGCCAATCAACCGCCCTCTTCTCTTTGCCCGCCAGCCGTTTCAAGAGTCGTCTTTGATTTCGGCTCTTGTGCCTTGCGGATTGAAGATCGCGGCGCTGTTTGAATCTGCGCTCTCGAATGTGTTTGATAATTCCGCCGTTGAAAGTCTTGCCGGTGTTGACCGTGGCAATGCGAACGATCCCCGAATCGACGCCGATCACGCCGTCGCTTTGAGAGTCGGGGATGTCCTTTGTGATGATCAAATGCAGATACCAGATTCCGCCTTTGCGGGAGATGGTGGCAGTCGGCTCGACTCCCCATGTCCCGTCGAAATATTGCCGGTGGTATTCGGAGAGGATCAGGTTGACTCTCACTCTGCCGTCGAGCGTGGTCAGCGTGGCGTATTGCTGATCGAGTTTG
>WNFV01005792.1_pt1 | contig 20539 bp, 27 predicted proteins | sample 5400101 | NCBI WGS metagenome assembly WNFV01 (sample SAMN13153361, study PRJNA577476) | soil metagenome | isolation source: 115 cm soil or saprolite under grassland replicate 1 | place: USA:California | collected 2016-06-15 | reverse complement strand
CGTGGTTCGAGCGCGCGGATGCGCTCCTCCTCGGGCGCAAGACCTGGGAGATCTGGGAGCCGTACTGGCCGCACCACGACTCGGGCGACCCGGTCTCCCACGGCATCAACGTCCTGCCCAAGTACGTGCCCTCGACCACGCTCAAGGATCCGACGTGGCAGAACACCCACGTCATCGACGGCGACGTCGAGGGGGCAATCCGCGACCTCAAGCAGAAGCCCGGGCGCGAGCTCCAGGTCCATGGCAGCGGCGAGCTGCTCCGGTGGCTGCTCGAGCGCGACCTCGTCGATGTGCTCAACCTTCGGATCTACCCGGTCATCGTGGGCGACGGGCTGCGGCTGTTCCCCGAGCGCGGTCAGACGCACAACCTGGAGCTGGTCGAGTCGCGGGCCACGTCGACCGGCGTGATGCTCCAGACCTATCGGCCGGCTGGGCGGGCGACGTTTGGGAACGCCGGGGACTGACGGTGCCGATCGACGATGAGAAGGCCATCAAGGTGACCGACGACACCGTCGAAGTCATTTCCGAGGGGCACTGGCGGCTGTTCACGCCGTGAACAGCCGGCCCGCGGGCTAGCCCAGCAGCGGCAGCACACGCGCAGCGAGGACTGACCGGAAGACGTCGACGACGAGCGTGGCCCGGTCCTTGTCCGGCAGGCCAGAGTCCAGGAGCGGGTCGAGGACCGCGTCGATACGTTGGCGGCGCTCGACCGCAGTCAGCTCGGTCCGGACGCTGAGCGAAATGTCCCACAGCTCCTCGTAGAGAAACCATGCGAACTCGTTGTAGATCAGACCTGCCTCGATCTCCCAGGCTTCCGCCGACCGCAACGCGGCGCCGATCTCGAGGACAGCCGGCAGCGCGCGCTCCAGCAACTCCCCGAGCCCGCGCTCCTGGCGGTTGCGCATCTCCGGCAGGCTCACGCTTGCGACGGCGGCGGTTCCCAGCACGGCACCCCAGCGGCTCGCCGTGCGTGACGCTGACTTACTCTCGAGCGTCCGCAGGCACGCCTGGAATGCACGCGCGACTCCTCGCGCCCGTGCGGCCTCCGGGCCGCCGATAACCAACAGCGCCTTCTGGAATTGCCAGAGGTCGTCGGGCGTCGGGTTCGCCAGGAGCCGCTCGAGCGACGGTCGCAGAGCGGCAGGTGCGGGATCGATCATGAGGCCGCGTCCAGTATGCCGACGGAGCGCCGCCGGCGAAACGCCATCAGCCGGGTCCGTTCCGCCGCATCCGCTCGAGCTCGCGGCGAAGACGTTTGCTCGGCCGGCCCTCCCCACGGACGACCTTGATGCCGGGCGCGATCTCGTGGATGACAGGCGGTGGGCTGTTGTCGACGTAGCACGTGGCGGCGGCCGGCGCGCCGACGCGCGTTTCGATCGGCCGCACGACCTCGACGATCCGCTGACGTTCGGCGATCAGCGCATGCACCACGTCGCCGGCACGAACCTTCGTCGACGCCTTTGCCAGGTTGCCATTGACACGGACGTGCCCGCCCTCGCACAGCTGGGTCGCCATGGGCCGGGTCTTGACGAGGCGCACCGCGCACAACCAGCGATCAATTCGTGTGTCGTCGGACATGGCTAGGCCGTGTCTACCGCTTCACCGCGAACTGCATGAAGGTCGCCAACCGGGACTGCCGCACGCCCCGGTTCTCCAGATCGAGAGACTTCGTGAAGTTCTCAAAGAGGTGCTTGCCGCCCCCGAGGATGACCGGGGCGACGATGATGTCGAGCTCGTCGACGATGCCGGCATCAAGCCCCTGCCGGATCACGTCGGCGCCCCCGCCGATGCTCACGTCCTTCTCCCCGGCGGCCTCCTGCGCCCGGTCGACCGCCTCCTCGAAGTCTCCGACGAAGGTGAACTCGCCGGTATCGGGCTGCTCCTCCGGCCGGTGGGTGACCACGAAGACAGGCACGCCGAACGGGTTCTTGTCGCCCCAGTGCCCCGCGGCCTCGTACATGTTGCGGCCGATGACGATCGCGCCGACCCGCGCGGTCACCTCGTTCATGTACTCGGCGTCCTCGCCTTCTGGCTCGCCCTGCGGCTCGTTCGTGTAGCTCCACGGGCCGCCGAAGACCCAGTAGTGCAGGCGCTCCCCGCCTTCGCCGAGTCCCTTGCCCGGGCCGTCATCCGGGCCCGTGATGTAGCCGTCCACGGACATCGTGATTGCCGCGATGATCTTCGCCATACGCGCTGACCTCCTTCGTTCGATGACGCGCCGCGCCAAGGCGCTGCGCCCTCAGCCGGCGGTCCCGAAGGTCGCGCGGCCGGCCGGTCGATAGGTCTGGAGTATCACCGGTCAGTCGTCGCCGAACGTCCAGCGGGTCGCCTTGTGGTGCTCCTCGGACTCGAACATCCCGAACATTCCCGGCAGTCCGAAGACCTTGGTCGGTTCGAGCCGGTAGATCGCGTAGGGCGGCGGTCCGGCCGTCGGACCGTGCGGGCCGTAGATCTCGCTCCCGCGGGCCTCGAGCGGCCAGCCCTCGCCACCGAACTCCTTGGCGAGTCGGGCGACGGTCGCCACGTCCGTGATTGGTTTGGCGTGCCCTTCGACGACGAGGTCGAGCGATGGCATCGTGAGGTTCCCCGTCCCGATGACACAGCGTCCGTCGGCGGCGAGGTTCTGCCCCTTCCGGGTCCCCTCCCCCGCCAGGAAGTGGAACGCGCCGTCAATCCAGAACGCGATGATCGGCATGAGGTGCGGCCGTCCATCCGGCCGAACCGTCGCGAGCCAATGGTTCTGACCCGGCGCGGGATGCTCGAGCCGCTCCAGCGCGACCTCCCACGGGGTTACGCCAGCTTGACCCTCGACGAGCGGCTGCTCCGTCTCGGGAGCGTTCGTGGCATTCGTCATGCGTCATCGCTCCTTCGTACACGGTCGATGATAGGTCGGCGCCCCGAACGAGGGCCTCAGGACCGGGACGGCGTACCCTCGTGGAACCGATGTCCGAAACCGTCGACACCCTGATCCTGGACCTGCTCGAGTGGATCGGGCCGGGCCAACGCCCCTATGCCGAAACGATGGAGGCGTGGCGAACCTCAAGCCCGCGCCTGCCGATCTGGGAAGACGCGACAGACCTCGGCTTCATCGAGCGACACCGTGAGCCCGCCAGGCCCGCCGTCGTCTCGGTGTCAGCGACTGGCGTCGAGCACCTGCGGAAGCACCGAAGGCCGAGGGCCTAGGCTTCTCCCGATCAGGCCCCGCGACGGGCGAAGATCACGTGCGTGACTCCGCTGGACGAGGCAGTGGCCTCGATCTCGTAGTCCTTCTCGATGCCTTCCAGGCCGTCCCAGATACGGACGCCTCGGCCGAGCAGGATCGGGACCACCACGACGTGCATGTGGTCGATGAGTCCGGCGGCCGCGAACTCGCGGATCGTGGTGGGACCACCGCCGATGCGGACATCCTGGCCGCCAGCCGCTTCGCGGGCCTTCTCGAGCGCCTGAGCCGGGGTCGCATCGAGGAAATGGAACGTAGTGCCGCCCTCCATCTCGATCGAGGGGCGCGAGTGGTGGGTGAGAACGAACACCGGCGTGTGGAACGGCGGGTTATCACCCCACCAGCCTTTCCACGCCGGGTCCTCGTGCCAGCCGGGGTAGCCGTACTTCCCGGCGCCCATGATCTCGGCGCCGACCCCCGGATCGTGCAGGCGCAGGAAGGCGTCATCGATGCCGCGGCTACCACCGGACTCGCCGACCATCTCGTGCCACCATCGGGTGACGAACATCCACTCGTGCAGCCGGTCGCCGGCGTGGCCGAACGGGGCGTCGCGGCTCAGGCCTTCACCGGTGCCAAACCCGTCGAGCGAGACGGAGAAGAATTGGACGCGGGCAAGTGACATTGCCGCCACATCCTAGCCTTCCAGGCGCGGCCCGTCGCCGTAAAGACATTGGGAGTCGTTGATGAGACCCTTCGATCGCCTGCTCCTCCCAATCAATCTCGTGGGGAATCAAAGGTGACGTCGCCTGACAACGGAAAAGCGCCAAAGGTCGGCGCCGGCCTCTCCGTCAAGGACGTAGTCGAGGCCTCAACCCGCGCGACGCCGAAGACGCGCAAACCCACCGAGCGATCCGCCGCGCAAGGCAACGTCCTCACGACGCTGCCGGCGGCCATGACTGGCAGGGCGAGCCCCGCGAAGGCCGCGGTCGGCGACAAGCCGGTCTTTGCGTACATCAGCAGCTTGCCGCAGCCGCAACGCTCCATCGCCGAACGCGTCGATGCCCTGGCGGCCGAGACGCTGCCGGCCCTGGAGCGCTCCGTGAAGTGGGGCATGGCGTGGTATGGCGTCGGCGACGGCTGGTGCTTCTCGTGCGGCGGCTTCGCCGGCCACGTCAAGCTCACGTTCGGGCGCGGCACGGCACTCACGCCCGTACCGCCAGTTGCGCCGATCGGGATGGGCAAGGACTCGCGCGGCGTGGACCTCGAATCACTGGACGACCTCGACGAGAGCCAACTCGCGTCGTGGATGAAACAGGCCACGGCCATCCCCGGTTTCGGGGGGAAGAAACGATGAGCCCCGCTACGGCCGGCAAGGTCGCCTCAGCGGAAGGAGCCACGTGCTAAGGCAGGTCGCGGAGGGTGTACTGGCCCACGAGAGCGAGTTCATTGAGAGCAACACCGTTGTCGTGCAAGGCGAGGCTGGCGTGTCGCTCATCGACGCCGGGATAACGGGCGACGAAATGGTCGCCATCGCGGACGATCTTCGTAAGTTGGGCCAGCCCGTTGTGGCCGGCTTCTCCACGCATCCACATTGGGATCACCTGCTCTGGAGCGCCAAGCTGGGCGACCCGCCCCGTTACGGCACAGCCCGCTGCGCGGCTGAGATCCAAGCATTTCTATCGGGCGCGAATTGGAAGGACGACATCGCCGAGGAGTTACCGCCGGAAATCGAGGTACCGCTGGACTTGCTGGGTCTCATCACTGGACTGCCCGCCGGGACTACGCAGATTCCTTGGGATGGCCCTAATGTCCGGATCGTCGAGCATCAGGCACATGCTCCGGGCCATGCGGCACTGTTGATCGAGGAACGCAGGGTTCTCGTCGCCGACCCGATCGAGGACTACCTCGCCGCGCTGCGGCTGCTCGAGGGGGTGGCGGGCGACGTCGATGTTTTCATCCCGGGTCACGGGTCCGTCGGCGGAGCTGATCAGCTACGCGCACGGATCGAACTGGACCGCGCGTACGTGCAGGCCTTGCGTGACAATCAGGTTGTCAGCGACCCGCGGATCGGCCCATCGGCCAAGAAAGGCTGGGAATGGGTGAGCGACGTGCACGCAGGACAGCTGCAGCAGCTCGCCAAAAGAAGCGAGCGCGACGAAACGCTCGGCTAGCGATTCGTGGCCGGCCATCAGACGTTGCGAGGTCAGCGTGCGCGAGCAGATCCTGTTCATCCAGGGCGGCGGTGAAGGCACCCACGACGAGTGGGACGACAAGCTGGTCGACAGCCTTACGCGGGAACTCGGGGATGACTTCGAGATCCGCTATCCGCGGATGCCTGGCGAGGATGATCCAAGCTACGCACGCTGGGGCCCAGCCATCCAGCAGGCGATGGGCGCGCTCGATGACGGAGCCACCGTGGTCGGCCATTCGGTTGGCGGGACCCTCCTCATCCGCGCCCTCGCCGGGCATGCGCCCGACGTGGGGCTCGGGGCGATCGTGCTCCTCGCGGTGCCGTTCGTCGGCGATGGTGGATGGCCCGGCGACGACTTCGAGACGCCGAGCGATCTGGGAGACCGGCTCCCTGACGGTGTGCCCGTGCACGTGTTCCATGGGCTCGACGACGACACGGCCCCAGTGGTGCACGCGGACCTGTACGGTCGCGTGATCCCGCAGGCGCAGGTGCATCGGCTGGCCGGGCGCGATCATCAGCTGGGCAACGATCTGGCCGAGGTCGCGCGGGTGATCCGGGCGCTGCGGGCACCGGCGTGACGAGGTACCTCGTTCTCCTGCGCGGCATCAACGTCGGCGGCAAGAACAAGGTGCCGATGGCGCGCTTGAGATCGGTTCTTGAAGAGCTGGGCTACTCGAGCGTCTCAACCTACATCGCCAGCGGCAACGTGATCTTGAGATCCGACAGACCAGCTCGTGAGATCAAGCGGCAGATCGAAGAGGCATTGCCCAGGACGTTCCGGCTCGACAGCGAGTTGGTTGCGGTCCTCGTCTTGAGTCGGGCCCAGCTTCAATCGATGGTCGACCACAAGCCTCGCGGCTTTGGCGAACAACCGGAGACGTATCACAGCGATGCGATCTTCCTGATGGGGATCGATCCGGCGACGGCGATGCAGGGCTTCGACCCCCGCCCTGGAGTCGACAGCGTCTGGCCCGGTGATGGCGTGGTCTACTCGCAGCGTCTCAACGCTCAGCGCACCAAGAGTCGCCTCAACAAGATGATGAGCACCCAGGCGTACAAATCGATGACGATCCGCAGCTGGGCCACGACGATGGCGCTGCTCGAACTCCTGGGAGGTCACAAGAGGAGTTGATCAGCTGCTCGGCCGGAAGCGTGGTCTTCGCGCCTGCCGGCTGAGCCTACTCGAGCGGCTGGTAGACGCCGAGGTCGCCAGGAGGAGAGTCAGATGGGCACAGTCGTGGCCGGGGCGACGGTCTCGCTCGATGGCTATATTGCCGGGCCGAACGGGTCGGGCTCGGAGCACCTGTTCGCCTGGTTCGCCGGCGGGGACCGAACGTTCCCGAGCTCGGACCCGGCCTTCCAGATCCGGCTGACCGAGCCGGACTACCAGTGGATGTGCGACGTCAACGACGGCATCGGCGTGTCCGTGATCGGGCGCCGGATGTTCGACCTGGTCGACGGTTGGGGCGGCCGACACCCATTCGACAAGCCGATCGTCGTCGTCACGCACTCCGTTCCTGAGGGCTGGATCGCCGCCCATCCCGACGCGCCGTTCACCTTCGTCACCGACGGGCTGCCCGCGGCCCTCGAGCGGGCACGGGCGATCGCGGGCGAACTGGATGTCGACGTCACGGCGGGCAAGATCGCGAGCCAGTGCCTGGAGCTGGCCTGCTCGACGCACTCTGGATCGACCTCGTGCCCGTGCTGCTCGGCTCGGGTGTGTGCGGTTCCTCGACGAACTGAAGGCAGCGCCGATCCTCCTCGCTGGGCCGGACCGGCTCGTCGAGGGGTCTCGCGTCACTCACCTGCGGTACCAGGTCCTCGCTCCTGAGCCGGCTGGCGCACAATGCGCGGTGATCGTGGCCCACTACACCTTCTCCGTCCACGTCGCGGCACCGCCCGAGCACGTGTTCGAGCTGTGGACGAATCTCGAGCGGATGGGCGAATGGGTCGGCGGGGTGACTGGGGTGAGCGATATGTCGGGCCCGGTCGATCGGGTTGGAACGACCTATGTCGTCCACTTTGGCCCGATGAGGAGCCCGACCGAGATCCTCGAGGTCGATCCGCCACGACGGTTCGTCACGCGATTCGGCAACTGGCTGCTCCGCGGTCGGTCGAGCGCCACGGTCGAAGCTGACGGCGACGGCACCCGACTCACCCAGGAGTTCGAGACGATCGGCCGGATCTCGGCCATCTCCTCGTGGCTGTTCTCGCGCGGTTCGTACGAGGGCAGCTTCCGTGGTGAGCTCGAGAAGTTCGCGAGGATTGCGGAGCGCGGGGCGCGGACTTGACCAGTGGCGTCACCGGAGGATCTCGACGACGTCGCCGTCCTGGACAGCGTGATCGCGGCCCACGCGCTGGCCGTCGAAGCGGGCTGATGGACCCCAGACGCGGGCGCCGACGAACGTCGCCGCGAGATCGTGGTGGACCCGGTCGGCGACAGTCTCGACGGTCGCTCCCGGATCGAGCGCGACCGGTTCGGGGTCCGTCTCCCCCATCGTTCGGAGGCGGACCCGGATGAGCCCGGTGAGGCGCCACGCCGCATCGCGGAAGGCCTGGAGACTTGCTTCGTCGATGACCGACACGGGGACCACCTCAAGGTCCGGAAACGCCGCCCTGAGCCGCTCGATGGCGTCGGCGGAAGCTTCGTCGGCGCGGGTTGCCGCGAGGAAGGCCGGCTTCTCGATGCCGGCGAGGGTGACCTCGGCTCGAACCGGTCGAAGCTGAACGGGATCGGCGTCGGCCCGCGTGCAGTAGACGATCGCATCGGCCGATCGGAGGACGCCGAGCAGCGCACGTCCTCCACCCCGGTCGTCGTGCGCCCCTTCGATGAGCCCGGGGATCTCGACGAGCTGGACGAGGATGCCGCCGATCCGGGTGAGCGCCGGGATCGGCCGCAGCGTGGTGAACGGGTAGTCGCCTGTCTTGATCTGGATTTCCGAGAGCGCCTGGAGGATTGACGACTTGCCGACGTTCGGCGGTCCCACCAGGGCGATCTGCGCCGCGCCCTCTCTCCGGACGGCGATCGAGTCGCGGTGCACGGCGTTCGACCGCACCCTTGACTCCTCGATCTCCGAAGTCAGCCACTTCCGGAGGTCGGCGTACGGTCCGTTCTTGTAGTCGGGCAGCTCTGCGAGCAGTGCGCTGACCTCGCGGATCCGCTCCCTGCCCTCTTTCCCTATGAGCCGTCGCTTCGCCAACTGGGCGAAGGTTCGATGCGGCATCGGCATCTCGATCTCCCGCTGATCACGCGGGACAGCGCGGCGCGCACAGGCTCAAACCTGCGTCGGCGGCACGCGTCTGTCCCGCCCCTTCCCTTGACGCTGGACGTGGAAGGGGCCGATCAGCCGTTCTGCTTGGAGATCGTGGCGGCCCATGCATCCTCGGAACGCTGGGCCAGGAGCTCGTTCATGGCCGACACATCCTAACCCCAGGCTTCCATCCGACGCGCAGGTCCGGCAGATCTCCCTGCCGCGCGTTCATCATTGCCGCGATGGGAGTGAAAAGGGAGTCCGGACCCGGCCGCCGTCGGAGGCGACGATCGAGGCGCTAGACGGCTGAACGGCTCCGCCGCGCTTCTCGGGCACGTGGACGTTCCTACGCGAGCAGGCGGCTCGCCACGGTGGCGGCGGTCTCGAGCGCGCCCTCGACCCAGGCGCCGCGACGCGAGAAAACCTCGCCGCATATGTGGATCGGTAGCGACGGGTCAGGCTGCGCCGCGAGGTCGATGCTCTCGTCGGAGTTGGCGCCCGAACGCCAGAAATGCCATGCGACCTCGCGCGGATCGGCGCCCCAGTGCTGGAATGCCGAGCCGGCCGACAGGGCCGGGACCTCCGCACCGGGGTGCGCGGCTGCCAACCAGCCCCGGAGCGCCCCGAGGAGCGCGCGTGAGGCCGGTGCTCCCGCACTTCGACCTTCGGCAAGGGCAACGATCGGCTCGTCGTGCCGGTAGTCAGTGAAGGCGGCGAGGATCGAGGCGGGTCGATCGGGCGCGTCGTCGAAGTAGAAGATCTTCCGATTCGGCAGGTCGGTCGTCGTCCGGAGGCCCGTTGGGGCGTCGGCGCCGTCGCGCCACCAGGGTCGGTCGTACCAGCAGTACAACTTCGTCCCCGTGTAGCCCGCGATCGACCCGTACAGCCGTCGCCAGGCCGGCCCGTTGATCACCGGCGAAGCGCGGGCGAGCGCCTCGAGGGCCGGGATCGGCAGCGTGAGAACGAGTCGTCGCGCCCGAACGGCCGACCCGTCGGCAAACCCAAGGAGGACGTTCCCCTCCCCCACTTCGATCCGTCGGAGGTCATGGCCGAGCTGGACGGTCCCGCCGAGTGCCTCGAACCGCGCCGCCAACTCCCGCGGGATCCGGTCCATGCCGTCCACGGGCACGCGCGCCTTGCCCGATGGGTAGCCGGTACCCATGAGGTACTGGATCGCATCGCCGGCCCCCTGTGTGTTGATGCCTGAGTCGTAGCCGAAGGCGTCGGTCGCGAAGCGATGGCCCTCGGGGCTCAGGATCGTCGCAACTGCCTCGGCGTTCGACCAGTCCGTCAGCGCCCGCCCGCCGAAGGCGGCCGACGCCCGAAGTCGACGCCAGCCGGCCTCGTCGAGCTCATGGGCTTGGGGCACGATCGCGAGGAAGGCACTGCGCAGGAGCTCGGCAGCCGACCGTCCCGCCTCTCCTGCCGGGAGGTCGTAGCCACGGCCGCCCTCGGGATCGTCCGTGCTGCGGCCGATGACCCCGCGGAGGAAGGTCCGTTCGGGCTGATCGGCCGGATCGAAGGCGCGAGTCTCGATTCCCAGCTCATCGACGACCGATTGGACCAGCCGATGCCCCGACATGTAGCGCATGCCGCCGAGCTCGATCGGGTGCTCGACGCCGTCGACCTTCACGGACCAGAGGCGGCCGCCGATCCGGTTCGACCGCTCGAAGATCGCGATCCGCCAGTCCGGCCGAGCCTGGAAGAGCCGGAACGCGAGGTATGTCCCGGCCGAACCCGCCCCGACGATCGCGACGTCGAGCTCGTCGTCCGTCATCGACCGAAGAAGCGATCGCGCCATGAGCGCTGCGCAACCTCCCCGCCAGCGGCCCGAAGGTCCTCTCGTTGCTTCTCGTCGTGTGCGCGTTTGGTGGGCTTGAGGAGTCCGAACTGTCGAACAACGACGGCCACATCGGGCCAGTTCGGCGACGCAAAGGTTGGAGCCAACTCGAATAGCGCTCCGTCGATGCGGATGTTGCCGCTGATCGAGCCCTCCCTCGTGCGAACGAGGATCAACTTGTACCAGTGTGGACGTACATCGCTCATGAATTCAACGAGCGAATCGATGAGGCCCTGCATCAGCACCAGGTCGCCAATCGCCTTTCGGGCTGCGTCCGCATCGTCTCCGCCGACGCCAGCCGGACCCATCACCAAGTCCCATGCCGTGGGCCGCCCGTCGGTAACGGAGGACGCTGTGGCGAATTCCACGCCATCGAGCTGGATCGAGCGATCCAGATCGGCGCGGAGGACGGGAATCACCTGGTCGGTCAGGACATGGATCGCGTCGGTCAGGGCCTCCTGCGAGTCCTTGCCGATGCCCATCAGATCGAGTTCGATTCGGGGCGGCTCAATCCCCTTGTAGTTCGAGATGTACGCCCAATAGGCCAGGTGCATCACGTCGCCGGATGCCTTGATCGACTCGATCTTGATGTCGGCGGTCAGGCCGCCAAAACCGAGCCGGACACCGTGATCTGTCGCCGTCGAGTCGAGTCCCTCCGACCGAAGATGGCCGGCCAGAAGCTCACGCCCGAGCGGGACGTACTCCGATTCCAGCGACATCACCGAAGCTCTGCATGCACGGAAGGAGTTTGACCGTTCGTGCGACACGCGTGAACGCTCCGAGGACGGCGATCACGTGATCAGCCTGGAGATCGGCTGAGTTCACCAACCCCCAACGTATGGTAGTCTGTATGGCATGGAGCGAACGACCGTCTACCTGACCGAGGCTCAGAAACGCGCGCTCGAGCGAGCGGCAAAGGCATCGGGACGTAGCGAAGCCGAGTTGATCCGGGAGGGGGTCGACGTGGTGACGAACCGGGTTCGGGCTGCCGAGCCGGTCCTGCCGTTGTTCGATAGCGGACTCCCTGACCTCGCCGAACATGTGGACGAGGCGCTCGAGGGGTTCGGCGAGCGTTGATCGTCCTCGATACCAGCGGTTTGCTGGCTGCGATCGATGGCAGCCAGCACGACCACGCCGCGGCGGCCGACGTGATCCGGACATCGGACGGCCCATTGCTGCTGTCGCCGTTCGTTCTTGCTGAGCTCGACTACCTGCTCGTGACGCGAATATCGGTGGTGGCGGAGCTGGCGTTCCTGAAGCAGGTCGCCAGCGGCGCCTACCGGCTCGAGCCGATGGATCCCAGCGACGTGTCGCGCGCGGTCGAGGTGATCGCGCAGTATCGCGACCTGGAACTCGGCCTTGCCGACGCATCCATCGTGGTGCTCGCGGAGCGACACGGAACGGTCGATATCCTGACGCTCGACCAGCGTCTTTTCCGGGCCGTTGACGGACCACGCGGGAAGCCATTTCGGATCCTGCCGGCCGACGGCTGAGGCAATGGTCCTACCCGCGCTTCGCGAATGACGCCAGCCATCGCGGTGGAATTCCGCGATACCACCATCGTGTGCGCAGGACGCGGTTTTTGGACTGTTCGGCGGGATCCTAAGGGGGCGAGACGGTTCGACCAGGCTCGATTGTCAGCGGCGATTGCCATATGACTTCGAAGCTCTGAACGGGGTCATCGAACCCCTTCAGGCTCAGCCTCCGGTGCTTACGGAAGGCGAATCCTTTGCCCAGGGCAAGGTCATGGACTGCACTCGACACCAGGACGCTCCCCGGCTCGGCGCGACTGCAGAGGCGGGCAGCCAGTTGGACCACGGCACCGAAGAGGTCATTGCGCTCAGTGACCGGTTCGCCGGCGGACATCCCGATGCGCAGGCGGAGTTCACTCCTCTCGTCGGCTTCCGCGAGCCGGCGCTGGATCTGGACGGCGCTCTCGATCGCTCCGACGACTGACGGGAACGAGGCCATGAGTCCGTCGCCGGTGTGCTTAACCTCCGAGCCGCCGTTCCGGCCGAGCGCCTCCCCAACGATCCGGTCGTGCGCGCGGAGTACGGCCATGGCGCGCGCATCACCCAGCCGCTGAGTCAGGCTCGTTGAGCCTTCCATGTCGGTGAAGAGGATGGTGCGGAAGGCGGTCTCGACATACGGCTCGCCCGGCTGGTGTTCGACGATGCCGCCCATGAACCGTTCGACCGCCCGTTGGTCGACCTCGGTGACATGACCCGGAACGGAGCCATGCGATAAGCGGTGCACCGCCTCGACCGCGTCACCACTGGGCGCCTTCGCCAGGCAGAACGCAGTTTGTCGGTCGTCGTCGAACCAGTACGTGAGGAACTGAACTCCGAACCGGCCCTGCACCTCGAGGTCCTTGAGGTGCATGCTGGCTGCTTCGGCAGCCGTTAGTCCGACGAAATCGTGGCGATCCATGTAGAACGGCACCCACTCAGGATGAGGCACGCCGGCCATGGGAGCAAGACAACGCAGGGGATCCGGTCCACTCCCCTCCCCCTGACGAAATGGAAGCCACCGCGCTCTCTCGCGGTCGGGCTATCGCTCGAGGCCGTCGGAGATTGGAAGGAGTGGTTCGGGAGCCCGCAGGTGCGGCGGTGCGAGGGATGCGGCGCGCAGCGGGCGGACCTGGCTGAAGCCGAGCGCAAGGATGCAGATCGATGCGCCCAGGATGGCCAGCGTGCCCGTGCCGCCGACCGTGTCGATCAGGACCCCGCCGATGAGGCTGCCGATGGGCATGAGGCCGAGCGCCATGACGCGCGCGGTACTTGCGATCCGTCCGACGAGCTGGTCCGGGGAGTTCGCGGCCCGAACGCTCACGTAGACCACGACCAGCGCCGCCTCGCCGGCGCCGGACAGCGCTGTCATGGCGACCAGGACAGGCAGCGAGCCGATCGCGGCGACGGCAATGAGTGAGCCGCCCATCACCAACAGGGCGAGCACCAGCACGCGGGCGACGTTGGTGCCTAGGCCAAGCCTCGTCGCGAAGAGCGACCCGACGAGCGTCCCGACGCCGAGGCCCGTCAGCGCGAGACCAAACGCAGCGGGGCTCTGGCCAAGGTCGCGGACGATCCGGAACGTCATCGCCGGTCCGACCGGCGCGAGCACGGCCGACGTCGTCGCGAACAGGAGGATCACGGTTCGCAGGACCGGATGCCGAGCCACATAGACGATACCTTCGCGGATGTCGTCGAGGATCCGCGACGGCGGGCGATCCGGCGGGGCTTTCAGGTCGCGGCGGATGAGGAACAGCCCGAGCGACGAGAGCGCGAACGACGCGGCGTCGACGGCGAGCGTGGGGCCCGGTCCGATGACCGTGACGAGGAACCCGGCGATCGCGGGCCCAACGATGAACGACGCCGAGAAGGCCGTCTCCAGGATGCCGTTGCCGCGCGCCAGCTGGGATCGCCCGACGAGGTTCGGCATCGACGCCAGGTAGCCGGCGCGGAAGAACCCACGCAGAATCGCAAGCGGGGCGGACACCAGGAGGATCACGACCATCGTCGGTCCATGGACGAGGTCGGTGAGTGGGATGAGCGCCGTGAAGAGCGCCCGGCCCAGATCCGCCCCGAACATCATCCGCTTCCGATCGCCGCGATCGGCCATTGCGCCGGCGAACGTGCCCATGACGAAGTCCGCGCCGGTGTTGATTGCACCCACGATCCCCATCGCCAGCCCGGACCCCGTGAGCGCGAGCACGAGGAGCGGCAGCGCCGTCGCGCTCACCGCGTCGCCGGCCACCGACACGCTCTGGCTGATGAGCAGTGTCGAGAAATCGCGATTGCGACTCAGCGGCTCGTCGCTCGGCGACGCAGGGTTCTCCGCCACCCCAGAAGGCTAGCCGGGAGACGCGCCGACCCGCTGGGCCTACGGCGAGGTGATCTTCAGCGTGTTGGTCGCGCCGGTATACGCGAAGCTGCCGGTCCTGAACTGGGACTGTGCGCCCGACGCGGCGCTCACGCTGCCGATCTGGTTGCCGCTACTGAAGTCGTGCGCCCCCTGCAGCGTGATGTTCTCAGGCGGGTTCTTGCCAATGAAGAACAGGGTCGTCGTGAGCATCGCCGTGTTCTGCGCGTCCGTGCCGCCTGTTGTCACGCGTCGCACGGTCGCGTAGTTCGCGACGATGGTCGTCCCGCGGCGTGCGGTCCCGCCTTCGTGCTGCCAGCGACCCGCAGGATCGTCGACGTTGGTCAGGGTCTTGCGGTCGAGGACCAGAGTCGTCGAGACAGCCATTGAACGTACCCCCCAAGTCACGGAGGCGGCCGTCCACTCGATTGTGCGATGCGACGCCATCCAGGCTCCGAGCGTACCCGGGCGCCGTCACGGCGTCATCTCGGACTTGACCCGGCGCTGGGAACGCGCGACCCACCCTTCGGGTCGCTCGCCGGGGGCTTGACATGCAGGACGTAGGCTGTCGGCATGAGTCCTGAGCCACTGCCGACCGGGCCCGATCCGGAGGCGATCATTCGGGTGATCCTCGAGCGCTACCCCGAGACCTTCGTCGCCGAGGCCCTCGGGGCGACGTTCTTCTCCCTCGACGAGAAGCACTGGCCGAACTTCGCGACGATCGTCACGACCGACGAGCACGACGAAGGCGCGCCGTCGGATCTCGCACGGCCCGGTGCCTTCCGCCTGAACATTGGAGTCGGGCGGGAGACGTTCGAACGGCTCGTCGGCTCGATGGAAGCGCCGGACTACGCCGCATACGACCGGCTCCTCCCCCACCCCGTCTACGCCCGGCAGCATTGGATCTCGATCCTCAACCCGAGTGACTCAACGTTTCGGACCGTCGCGCTCCCGCTCCTGGCCGAGGCGCACGACCGGCTCGCGGCTCAGCGTGCAAGGCACCTCGCCGGCAAGCGTCAGGCGCAGAGAACCTGACCGCCGACCGACGCGGCGGAGAACGAGGCCGACGTGGCAGCCGCCATGGGCCGCGATTGAGCGCCTGACTTCGAGTCAGGCCACGGGTCGAGGCTCGAACACGACGACGGCGGTCTCCCGTGATCGCCGTGCGGCGTAACCCTCGAGGTTTGGTTCGCGTTGTTCCATCTCCGACCAGAGCCGCGCTCGCTCGTCGCCGGTCGCGAGGCGCGCCCTGACCTCACGCGCGCCGCCGGGCAGCTCGATCGTAGCCTCCGGGTGCGCCTGCAGGTTCAGCCACCACGCGGGCTCCGGCTCGCCCCAGCCGTTCATCGCCAGCGTGAACAGGTTCGGCCCGTCTTCGTAATAGCCGATGATCGCGATTCGCTTCGCGCCGGTGCGCCGGCCCGTCGTGTGGAGTCGAAGCATGCCGTACGTCTTCGGCGTCGGCTTCCGGAGGCCGAACCGGCCGCCGCTGATCGAGTACAGGGCGCGGTGAACGGCCCATGCGCCCCGAATGAACCACCGCGGCGGAAGAAATGGCCTTCGTCTTGTCTGCATCGTGCTCTTCCTCTCGTGATGCGGACGACCCGGTACCGCGATTTCGATGCGCCTCACGCTGATAGGACGGCAGAGATGGCCACTGTTCAGATTCTGGGCGGCGCGAGTAGCGCCAACACCGACTGCTCGAGGATTGCCGGCGCTGCCTGGTCCAGGCGTCCGGCCTGCGCTTCGGTTCCGGCCGTGTGGATCAAGCCATAGAGGGCGGCGACGAGCCACGGCCGCGGCAGGTCGCCCCGGAAGCTGCCCTCCGCCTGGCCGCGCTTGATGAGACGCTCGATGCGGGCGAGAAACGGAGCGCTGTGCTCGTGTGCCCAGCCGGCCGACTGGCCGTGGGCGGCGACGTGTAGTCCCCAGAACCAGTCGAGTTCCGACCAGGCGGCGTGGAGCATGCGGCTCATCGCCGCGGGGGCGGGCCCATCGTCGATCCCGGCCGCGTCGACGCTCGCCATGACGTCCTGCGCGGCCCGATCGATCGCGGCCGCGAGAAGCTTCTCGCGCGACGGGAAGTGGGCATAGAGCGTCACCCTCCCGACACCAGCCACATCCGCGATCTCGGCCATGCTGACGTCGGGCCGCCGGCCGAACGAGCGGATCGCCGCGTCGATGATCGAAGCGATGCTTCGCTCCGCATCGGCGCGGCGCTTCCGTGCGGTGGCGGTGCTCGTCATGCCACCACCCTACGCTAATGGGCGAACATCGGCCGGCCTGACGCCGACGCCCTGGTCGGCAGCCGGAGCCTGGCGAGCGCCACACCGACCACGGCGACCAGCACCCCGGCGAGGAAGGCGCCTCCGAAGCCACCGGCGGTTCCCACGCCGGTCGAGACGCTCGGGCCGGCCAGGGTGGAGGCAAGGGCCACACCCAGGGCGAGGCCCACCTCGTGGGCGGTGTTCACGAAGCCAGAGGCACGGCCCGCCTCGCCACCATCGATGGCCCCGAAGGCCGTCGTCGTGGCGGAGACGAAGATCGCACCGATCCCTGCGGCGGTGACGACGATCCCGGGCAGGACCTGGACGAGGACGTCGCCGGGTGCGGCCAGCCGGCTCAGGTACAGCGCTCCGAGGCTGGCCAGGACGAAGCCAACGGTCGCCGACCCGCGCGGTCCGTGATGGCCGATGTAGAAGGCCGCCCACTGCGAGCCCGCGACGAGCGCGATCGCCATGGGCAGGAACAGCGAACCCGTCTGGATGGCCGACAGGCCCGCGACGAGCTGCAGGTAGAGCGTCGCCAGGAAGATCATTCCGCCGAGGATCACCGAACCGGTCAGCATGACGACGACACCGGCCGAGAACGCGCGCTGGGCCAGCATGTCCAGGCGAACGAGCGGCTCCGCGGTAGCCCGTTCACGCCAGACGAACGCCGCCAGGAAACCGATCCCCGCGGCGATGCGGACGAGGACTGCTGGCGAGGTCCAACTAATCGCTCCCGCATCGACGATGGCCCACATGAGGCTTCCGATCGCGAGGGCGAAGCTGACGGCTCCCGGCAGATCGAGGCCAACCCGACCGCGCTCTGCCGGCGTCGCGGCGACGAACGTCCCGACGCCGAGCGCGACGACGGCGCCGACCGGAACGTTGATGAAGAACACCCACTGCCAACCCGGGCCCGAGGTCAACACGCCCCCGAGGATCACGCCGACCGCCGCACCGGCTCCGCCGAGGGCGGCCCACACCGCCAGCGCACGGTTGCGCTCGGATCCGGTGAAGGTCGTCGTGACCAGCGAGAGCGCCGCGGGCGAGAGCAGCGCCGCGCCGATCCCCTGGAGCGCGCGTGATGCGATGAGGATCTCACCGCTGGAGGCGAGGCCGGAGGCGAGAGATGCTGCGACGAACAGCCCGAGGCCGGCCAGGAAGGTCCGCCGCCGGCCGAATGCGTCGGCGAGCCGGCCGCCCACGACGAGCAGGCTGCCGAAAAGCAGCGTGTATGCCGTGACCACCCAGGTCAGCCCGGCGCGGTCGAGCGAGAGGTCCTTCCCTATCGACGGGAGGGCGACATTCACGACCGTGATGTCGATGATCAGCATGAACTGGGCCGCAGCGAGCAGCGCCAGGACGAACCAGCGAGCGCGCCGGTCCGTCGACGTCGCGACCCGGGATGCCGTCTGCTCCAGTTCGGTGAGTGGCTTCGGTGAGGCGTGGTTGCTCATTGCTTTGTCTCCATACTCCGTACAGTCGTGTACGGGTTATGGGGGACAGCATGCCATATGCCGGCCAAGAAGTCAAACACCTATGTTCGGGATACGGCGAGCGCCGCTTCGAACGGATCGACCCGCGAGCGCTCGGTTGTGGGCGTAAGTGAAATCTGGGTCCGAATCACCGAGCGCTGTTCGGCTTTACCCGGCGACTCGGCGCCGCCGACGGCTCGCGGTACAGTGTCGGCATGGGGAGGCCACGAGACACGACGGCGGATGCGCACAGACGTCTGATCGATGCGTTGCGGGCCCTGCCGCCGGCCGAGCGACTCCGGCTGGCTGCAGCGATGAGCGCTGAGGTGCGGTCACTCGCCGTGGCCGGGATCCACCATCGGCATCCAAACGCCTCGCAGCGCGATGTGGAGGCCGAGCTCGCAGAGATCTTCATAGGCCGCGAGCTTGCGAAGGCTCGCCGGGCCGATTGACCGCGCCCAGGTGACGTTCGCCGATTTGCTCGCCCACGTCATCTCAGGGCTCGACCGCGCCGGGATCCCGTACATGGTCACGGGCTCACTCGCAAGCTCGTATCACGGTGAGCCTCGCGCCACGCGCGATGTCGACATCGTGGTCGATCCGACGCCCATTGCCCTGGCCAGGCTCGTCGACGACCTCCTCGCGGCGGACTTCTACGTCGATGCCGAGGCGGCACAGACCGTATTGGCCGAGAGAACGCAATTCAACGCGATCGGGCCCGACGCCTCGAAGGTCGTCTTCATCATCCGAAAGGACCGACCGTTTTCGATCGAAGAGTTCGGCCGGCGCGAGCCCGCCGACCTGCTTGGGACCCGTGGCTTCGTAGCGACGGCCGAGGATCTTGTGATCGCAAAGCTCGAGTGGGCTGCCACGACCGACTCCGAGCGGCACCGGCGCGATGTCGCTGGGATCGTGGCCGTGTCCGCCCAGCTCGACGTGGCGTATGTCGAACAGTGGGCGTCGGCGCTCGGCGTCCTTGGTCAGTGGCAGGCTATCCGTGAAGAGGTGCGTGGCTGAGCGATGCACCGCTAATATTCTGGGGTGGCCCACGACGTGGCGCGTGTCGCTGACCGCCCGCCAGCTCAATCGCGCGACGCTCGCCCCGTAGGACCTGTCCCGCCGCGCGGTCTTGAGACCGCGTTCGCGCGGGCGCGCGACGTGGAGGTGGCTCTCACCGAAGGCCCCTCGAATGGCGCCTGTGCGAACCAATGGAGTACGCGCAGCGCGCGGAGCGTGTTCCAGCGGCTCGGCCGGCCCTCGCCGTCGTCCATCTCGAAGTGGGCCTCGCCGTCGTGGACGTTCTGGAGCGGCCAGCGGCCGTCGGGATCCCGATTGCCTTCGACGACCCCGATCGCCTCGGCGATGCGCTCCTCGGGCTCGACCCCGGCGTCGCGCAGGTACTCCAGCCCGCGCAGGACGTCGTAGAAGTACCAGGTCGGGAACGAGAACTGGAGCCAGCTGGGGTCGATCACCTCGCCGGTCGACTTCCGACGGAACAGCCGGCGCTCGAGCATGTACTCCTCGCCGCGGCGGCGCGCCTCGGCCAGCACGGCAGAGCCGCCGATCGCCCGCTGGTGCTCGAGCAGGCCCTCGAGGACGTTGATCGTCGTCCCGAACGAGGACACGGTCGCGCCGTTTTCGATCTTCGAGGGGGAGGTCGAGCCGTGCATCAACGGGAACGTCGTCTCAACCGGCTCGTACTTCGGGGTTGATATGACGCTGCTCGTCGAACGGCTCCTCGGCGAGCAGCTCCCGGACGGCGGCTGGAACTGCGAGGTCGAGAACGGCGCTCCACCCCAGAGGCCGTCCGGCGCCTGGAGCGCGAGCAGTCGGGCGCCCCAGCCCTCGGTCGCCACCCTCGACCGCTCGGCCGCAATGACGTCCGCCGGCTCGTGCGTGAGATCGCGCATCACCTGCCAGCGGATCGAGGGATCGGAGTCGAGCAACCAATCGATGACTGTCATGTCCCTACCTTGCCCTACCCGCGCCGAAGCCGCTTGTGGCCGCTGTGACAAGATGGCGGGCATGCCTTCGGAATCTAAGCAGATCAGCGAGTGGATCGACCGGCCCGCGGCCGACGTCTACGAATTCGCCTCGGATCCGGCGAATGTTCCGCTGTGGGCGCCCGGACTTGGCAATGCCGTGGAGAACGTGGATGGACAGTGGTTCGTGGAGACCGGGTCGGGTCGGGTCGGCTTGGCCTTCGTGGAGCGCAACAAGTTCGGCGTCCTGGACCACGAAGTGACGCTGCCTTCAGGCGAAGTCATCTACAACCCGATGCGGGTCGTCCCCTACGGAGACGGCTGTGAGGTGGTATTCAGCCTGCGTCGCCTCCCGGACATGAGCGACGAGGACTTCACACGGGATGCGGGTCTCGTACAGGCCGACCTCACCCGGTTGAAGCACGTCCTCGAAGCCACCGGATAGCGGCCTGGGGGTAGCCTTTCGAGCATGACCAGCCAGCTCGGCGTGATCCTCGAAGTCGGCAAGAAACGCC
>WNFV01011085.1_pt1 | contig 20560 bp, 22 predicted proteins | sample 5400101 | NCBI WGS metagenome assembly WNFV01 (sample SAMN13153361, study PRJNA577476) | soil metagenome | isolation source: 115 cm soil or saprolite under grassland replicate 1 | place: USA:California | collected 2016-06-15 | reverse complement strand
ACCCGCGCGTCCGGGCCGATGAGGTGCGGCGCCGCATCGGCCTGGTCTTCCAGGCGTTCAACCTGTTCCCGCACCTGTCGGTGCTCGACAACGTCACCCTGGCGCCGCGCAAGGTGCACGGCAGCGACCGGCGTGCGGCTGAAGAGCATGCCAAGGAGCTGCTCGGCCGCTTCGGGCTGGCCGGCAAGGCGGCGGAGTACCCCGACCGGCTCTCCGGCGGGCAGCAGCAGCGCGTCGCGATCGTGCGCGCGCTGGCGGCCAGGCCGCGGCTGATGCTGCTCGACGAGGTCACCTCGGCGCTCGACCCGGAGCTGGTGACCGAGGTCCTCGCGGTCATCAGGCAGCTCAAGGACGACGGCATGACGATGGTGATCGCCACCCACGAGATGGGCTTCGCCCGCGAGGTGGCCGACGAGGTCTGCTTCCTCGACGGCGGCGCGGTGCTGGAGCGCGCCGCGCCCCAGGAGCTGTTCGGCGCACCGAGGGAGCCCCGCACCCGCCAGTTCCTGCGCCGCGTCACCGAGGCCGGCCGCCTCACCGCCGCCGAGGTCGCGGCGCCGGCCGCCGAGCGGAGCGGCCCGGACCAGGAGGAGGACCGATGACGGACCAGGCGCGCACCGAGCGGTTCCTGGAGGCGTGGACGGAGATGCTCGAGGCGTACCTGGGGGGCGACGTGCGCGGCGCACTGGACCGCGTCACCGAGATGGAGCAGGGCTACCCGGAGCGCCGCACCTACGTGCGCTGCCTGCGCGCCTCCGGGCTCGCCGCGCTGGGCGAGGGCGAGCGCGCGCTCGGGCTCATGCGCGAAGTGGCGGACCAGGGTGGCTGGTGGTCGGCGAACTGGCTCGCCGACCCGGACTTCGACCAGGTGCGCGGCCACGCCGAGTTCGCGGCGCTCGCCGGCCGCATGGGCGCTTCCGAGGCCGCGGCCAGGGAGCGCGCCTTGGCGTCCGAGCCGCGGGCGCTGCTCGTCCCGCCACAGCGGGAGCCCGCCAGGGCGGTCCTGATCGCCCTGCACATGTACGCCACCACCGCGGAGGCGTCGCTGCCGTACTGGCGCCCGGCCGCTTCCGACGGGGTTCTGGTGGTCGCGCCGGAGTCGAGCATGCGCGACGCCGACGGCAACCCCACCTGGGGCGACGACGTCCTCGCCGCAAGGGACGTCGGCGCCGCCTACGAGCGGGTGCTGGCGGCGGGCGCCGCCCACGACGTCCCGGTGGTCCTTGGCGGCGCCTCCCAGGGAGCCCGCCACGCCGTCCGCCTCGCGGTCACGGGCTCGCTCGCGGGCGCGAGGGGGTTCGTGGCGGTGGCCGGCGGCCCCGATCCGGCTGAGCTGGAAGCGACCCTTGCGGCGGCCGCAGGCAGGGGCGTGCGCGGGTTCCTGCTCGCCGGCGAGCGCGACGCGCTCAACCTCGAGCGGCAGGAGCGGCTCGAGGCCGCGCTGGTCCGCCACGGCGTGCCCTGCAGGGTGGAGACCGTGCCAGGGCTCGGCCACCTGTTCCCGGCAGACTTCCCGGAGCGGCTCGGGCGCGCGCTCGACTTCGTCCTCGGCGCCTGAGCGGTCAGCCGGCCGGAGCAGCCCAGGTTGCCCGGAGCGGCCGCTCCGGGGAGGATGCGCCCATGCCGACCAGGTTCCAGCACGTGGTGGTCGACGCCGCCGACCCGGCGGCGCTGGCACGATGGTGGGCGGAGGCGCTGGGCTGGACGGTCACCTTGGTGGAGCCCGACGAGGTCGTGGTGGAGCCGCCGGAGCCGGACGGCATCGGCGTCCCGCTGGTCTTCGTGCCGGTCCCCGACCCGAAGGTGGGCAAGAACCGGGTCCACCTCGACCTGCGCAGCGCCTCGGCCGACGACCAGGCGGCGCAGGTCGCCCGCCTCACCGGGCTCGGCGCCCACCCCGCCGACATCGGACAGGGCGAGGTCCCCTGGGTGGTGCTCGCCGACCTGGAAGGCAACGAGCTCTGCGTGCTCGACCCGCGCGACGCCTACGTGGCCACCGGGGCGGTGGCGGCGATCGTGGTCGACTGCGCGGACCCGATGGAGCTCGCCGGCTTCTGGAGCGAGGCGGCCGGCTGGCCGCTGGTGCGGTCGGGCGAGGGGTGGGCGTCGCTGCGCTCCCCCTCCGGCAAGGGGCCCTACATCGAGCTCATCAGGGTCGACGAGCCGAAGCGGGTGAAGGACCGCCTGCACCTGGACGTGGCCCCCTACCGGGACGACGACCAGGCCGCCGAGGTGGCCCGGCTGCGGTCGCTCGGCGCCGTCCCGGCCGACGTGGGGCAGGGTGAGGTCCCCTGGGTGGTGCTCGCCGACCCGGAGGGCAACGAGTTCTGCGTGCTCACGCCCAGGTAGTACGGACGCCTCAGACGTACGGCAGGCCCACGTAGTTCTCGGCCAGGCTGGTCGCCGCCGCCGTGGAGCTGCACACGTAGGCGAGCTGGGAGAGCTGCAGGCGGCGGTCGAAGCCGCCCTGGTCGTCGAAGAGGTGCAGCATCGAGGTCATCCACCAGGAGAACTGCTGCACCCGCCAGACACGGCGCAGGCAGGCGGCCGAGTAGGCGTCGAGCAGGTCGCTGCGGCCGGTCCGGTACCACACCTCCAGCGCCTCGGCGAGGATGCGCACGTCGGCGACGGCCAGGTTGAGCCCCTTCGCGCCGGTCGCCGGGACGATGTGGGCGGCGTCGCCGGCCAGGTAGAGCCGCCCGTACTGCATCGGCTCGACCACGAAGCTGCGCATCGAGGTGATGCCCTTCTCGAGCAGGGGCCCGTCGGCGAGGGCCCAGCCGTCGTCGGTGGCGAAACGCGCCCGCAGCTCCTCCCAGATGTGCTCGTCGGGCCAGTTGGCGAGGTCCTCGGCCGGGTCGACCTGCAGGTACAGTCGGGTCACCTTGGGCGAGCGCATGCTGTGCAGGGCGAAGCCGCGCTCCGAGGAGCAGTAGATCAGCTCCTCGGACGAGGGCGGCGCCTCCGCCAGGATGCCGAGCCAGGCGAACGGGTACTCGCGCTCGTAGCCGGTGAGCACGCCGGCGGGGATCGACGGCCGGGAGATCCCGTGGTAGCCGTCGCAGCCCGCCACCACGTCGCAGCGCAGCTCGTGGTCGCCGCCGTCGTGGCGGAAGCGGATCGCCGGGCGCTCGGAGTCCAGCTCGTGCAAGCTGACGTCGTCGACCTCGAAGAGGATCTCACCGCCGGCCTCCAGCCTCGCCTTGACCAGGTCCTTGACCACCTCCTGCTGGCCGTAGACGGTGATGGCCCGGCCGCCGGTCAGCTCGCTCAGGGGGATGCGGTCGAGGCCGTGGTGGACCAGGCCCTCCCGGTCCAGCCGCTGCGCCAGGCCGTTCTCGCGCAGCAGGTCGACCGTGTTCTGCTCCAGCACGCCGGCGCGGACGCGCTGCTCGATGTAGCCGCGGCTGCGGTTCTCCAGCACCACCGAGTCGATGCCGGCGCGGGCCAGGAGGTGGGTGAGCACCAGCCCGGCCGGCCCGGCGCCCACGATCCCGACCTGCGTGCGCATGCCCGGGGCCTCCTTTTGTTCGCTCCGCAACGGCCTACCCGTCGGGACCGGCTACGTCAAGCCTGCACGGCCACCGCGGCCAACCGTCGCATCCCGGCCCGTGACGCCAGCTCGCCCGTCCCAGGTTGACCGGACCGGCGACGGCGGGTACCAAGAGCCGGACCTCGTGCCTCCCAGGGTCCTTGTCGGGGTCGGCAGCAGCGGGAAGGAGTCGCCATGGACGAGGGCAGGCCGCGGTGACCGCGGCGCGGCTGCACCACGAGCTGGTCGGGCCGGACGGCGCGCCGGTGCTGGTGCTCGGCAACTCGCTCGGCACCACCACCACGATCTGGGACGGGCAGCTCCCGGCGCTGCGCGAGCGCTTCCAGGTGCTGCGCTACGACCACCGCGGGCACGGGCGCTCCGAGGTGCCGCCCGGACCGTACACGGTGGCAGAGCTCGGCCAGGACCTGCTCGCCCTGCTCGACGGGCTGGGCATCGGCCGGTTGTCGATGTGCGGGCTGTCGCTCGGCGGCATGGTCGGCATGTGGCTGGCCGCGCACGCGCCCGAGCGGGTGGAGCGCCTGGTGCTCGTTTCCACCTCGGCCCGGCTGGGCCCGCCGGAGCTGTGGGTGGAGCGGGCGGCCGTGGCGCGCACCAAGGGCACCGCCGCGCTGGCCGAGACCGCTGCGGGCCGCTGGTTCACGCCGGCGTTCCGCCGCCACCAGCCGGAGACCGTCGCCGGCATCCTGGCGGCGCTGGCCGCCACCCCCGGCGAGGGCTACGCCGGCTGCTGCGAGGCCATCGGCGCCATGGACCTGCGTGCCGACCTGCCCGCCATCACCGCTCCCACGATGGTGGTGGCGGCGCTGGACGACCCGGCCACTCCCCCGCCGCACGCCGACGTGATCGTGGCCGGCATCGCCCACGCCCACCGCGAGCTGGTGGCCGACGCCGCCCACCTGGTCGTCGTGGAGCGGCCGGAGCGGGTCACCGCCCTGCTGCTCGAGCACCTCGCCGGCTGATACGCGCCCATGGGATCCCAAGCGGGCGGCCCGGCGCGTGCCGTGCCGGCGTTCCTCGACAACGGCGGCAGGCCGATCGCGTGCGCCCACCGCGGCGGCGCCGTCGACGGCCTGGAGAACTCGCTCGCCGCCTTCGGGCGGGCCTGGGAGCTCGGCTACCGCTGGTTCGAGACCGACGCCCGCCTGACCTCGGACGGGGTGCTGGTCGCCATGCACGACCCCACCCTCGACCGGGTCACCGACCGCGGCGGAGCCGTCGCCGAGCTGCCCTGGCGCGAGGTGCGCGCCGCCCGCATCGCCGGCCGCGAGCCGGTCCCGCTGATCGAGGACGTGCTCAGCGGCTGGCCGGAGGCCAGGGTGGTGATCGAGCTCAAGGTCGACGACGTCGTCGACCCGGTGATCGAGCTGGTCAGGCGTACCGGGGCGGTCGACCGGGTCTGCATCGGCTCGTTCTCCGACCGGCGCCTCGCCCGCGTGCGGGCCGCCTTCGGGGCGAGGCTGTGCACCTCCATGGGCCCAAACGAGGTGCGGCGGCTGCGCGCGGCCGCCTGGCACCTGCTGCGCCGCCGCACCGTGCCGAGCGCAGCGGCCTGCGTGCAGGTGCCGACCGGCTGGGGGCGCATCCCGCTGGCCGAGCCGCGCCTGCTCGCCTGTGCCCACGCGCTCGGCCTGCCGGTGCAGGTGTGGACGGTGAACCAGCCGGAGGAGATGCGCCGCCTGCTCGACCTCGGCGTCGACGGCATCCTCAGCGACGACCTCAGCGCCCTGCGGGCCGTGCTCGAGGAGCGGGGCGCCTGGCAGGGGTGAGGTTGCCTCGCATCGGCCCGGGTGCGAACATGTGTTCGATGAACAGCGGTGCGACCATCCTGCACGCCGACCTCGACGCGTTCTACGCGTCGGTCGAGCAACGGGACGATCCCCGGCTGCGCGGCCGCCCCGTCATCGTCGGGGCGGGAGTCGTGCTCGCGGCCAGCTACGAGGCAAAGGCCTACGGGGTCCGCACGGCGATGGGCGGAGCGCAGGCCCGCCTGCTCTGCCCACGGGCGGTCGTGCTCCAGCCCCGGATGTCGGCCTACGCCGAGGCGAGCAAGGCCGTCTTCGAGGTGTTCGACCAAACCACCCCGCTGGTCGAGGGGCTCTCGATCGACGAGGCGTTCCTCGACGTCGGCGGGCTGCGACGGCTCTCGGGGCCGGCCATCGAGATCGCCTTGCGGCTGCGGCGCGACGTCCTCGAACGGGTCGGCCTGCCCATCACGGTCGGGGTGGCCAGGACCAAGTTCCTCGCCAAGGTGGCGAGCGGCGTGGCCAAGCCCGACGGCCTTCTGGTGGTGCCGCCCGACGGCGAGCTGGCCTTTCTCCACCCCCTGCCGGTCGAACGGCTCTGGGGTGTCGGGCAGGTCACCGCCGACAAGCTCCGCAACCGGGGGATCACCACCGTCGGCCAGGTTGCCCAGCTCGCCGAGGCGGTGCTGGTCTCCATGCTCGGACAGGCGGCAGGCCGCCACCTCCACGCGCTGGCCCACAACCGCGATCCCCGGCCGGTGCAGGTGGACCGCCGCAGGCGCTCGATCGGGTCGCAGCGCGCGCTGGGCCGTCGGCCGAGGTCAGCCGCCGACCTCGACGCGGTGGTCGTCGGGCTGGTCGACCGCGTGACCCGCCGGCTGCGGACGGCACGGCGAGTCTGCCGCACGGTCGTGCTGCGGTTTCGCTTCGGCGACTTCTCGCGGGCGACCCGCTCGCACACGGTGTCCCAGGCGACCGCGCAGACCCAGACGATCCTCGCTATCGCGAGGTGGCTGCTGGCCACGGCGATGCCGACGATCGAAGCGCAGGGCCTGACGCTCGTCGGCGTGGCCCTCAGCAACCTCAGCGACGACGGCGCCATCCAGCTCGCACTGCCATTCGACCGTCGCAGCCAGAGCGCCCTCGACACCGCGATCGACGACGTGCACGACCGCTTCGGATCGGCCGCCATCACCAGGGCGGTGCTGCTCGGCCGCGACCAAGGGCTACAGGTACCGCTGCTCCCCGACTGAGCAGGCCCGGTCATGGATGCACTTCCTTCTGGCCGGGTCCCTTCGCACCTGGGTTCCCCGGCGTGGTGCGCCCAACCCAGCCGGAGCGCAATCGTCGTCGTGCTAGCCTGGCGGTGATGTCAGCCAGCCAGCACGGTCCCGGGTCGACGCCGGACGATGCTCCCGGGCAGACCGAGCCGTTGGCGCGGCCGGCGGTCCGGCGCCACGTCACGACGATGCGCGACATCGCGGCCGTGGCCGAGGTATCCCAGAGCACCGTGTCGCGGGTGCTCAGTGGCGCCCCAACCAAGGTGCCCATCGCGGCCGAGACCCGGGAGCGTGTCATCCAGGCATCGCGCCGGCTCGGCTACCGGCCCAATCCCCTGGCGCGCGGTCTGCGAGGGGCCTCGACCAACCTGATCGGTGCCGTGGTCAGGGACTTCAGCGACCCCTTCTTCGCGGGGGCGATCGAGACCCTGGTGCTCGAGTCGATGGCGCACGGCTACAACGTGGTGCTCGGCCACGTCCATGGCCGCCTCGACGAGGCGATCCCTTTGACCTCCGTGCTCGAGACCCGCCACACCGATGCCATCGTCCTGCTCGGCGACCTGCAGCAGCCGCAGCTCCTGGCGGACCTGAGGAACTCGAGCGTGCCGGTGGTCGCCCTCTGGCAGGGGACGAGCCCACTCGAGTTCCCGACGGTGGACACCGACGACCGTGCCGGTATCTGGGCCGGGCTCGGGTACCTCGAGTCCCTCGGGCACCGACGGATCGCGTTCGTGAACGCCGAGCTGCCCGGTGAGTACCGGGTGCGGGAGGACGCGTACGTCGACTTCATGCGCGACCGGTTCGGCGGCGTCCCCTCGGGCCACCTCGAGCGCTGCCCGAACACCCTGGCCGGGGGCGATTCCGCGCTGCGACGCCTGCTGGAGTTGCCGGAGCCGCCCACGGCGGTGGCGACGTCGACCGACCTGGTTGCCGTCGGTGTGCTGCACGCCGCGCACAGCCTCGGCACCACCGTCCCCGACCGGCTTTCCGTGGTGGGCTACGACGACATCCTGATCGCGAGCCACACGGTCCCCGCGCTCACCACCGTGCGGATGCCGATCTCGGAGATCGTCAGCCACGCCGTCGCCCATGCGATCGCCTTGGCGCGCGACCCGAATGCCTTGCGCGAGCCGAGCCTCGAGGTCTTCAAGCCGGCCTTGATCGTCCGCGACTCCACCGCGCCGCCGGCGACCGACCGCGACGCCTGACCTCCCGAGAGCGCTTCGGGCCAGCGGGGCCGCACGGCGTGGGCGGTTATTTCACCGCCCCGCTCATCAGGCCGGATATGTAGTACCTCTGCCGCGGCAGGTAGACGAGAACGCAGCGGATGATCGAGCTGGTGGTGCCGGTGCTGGATACTGGGGTCCATGGACCTTCCGGTGATGCCGCCGGTGGCGCCGATGCTGGCCAAGCCGGTCGCCCAGCTACCCGAGGGGCGCTACGGCTTCGAGCCCAAGTGGGACGGGTTCCGCACGGTCGTGTTCCGCGACGGCGACGAGGTGGAGCTCGGCAGCCGCAACGAGCGGCCGCTGACCCGCTACTTCCCCGAGCTCGTCGAGGCCATCACGACCCACCTGCCACGGCGGTGCGTGGTCGACGCAGAGATCGTGGTCCCTGATGCGGCCGGCCAGCGGCTGGACTTCGACGCGCTGCTGCTGCGCATCCACCCCGCCGCCAGCCGCGTCCAGCTGCTGGCCGGGCAGACCCCCGCTCGGCTGGTCGCCTTCGACCTGCTCGCCCTCGGTGAGACCGACTACACCAGCCAGCCGTTCGCCCACCGCCGCCTGGGACTCGAGCGCGCCCTGGCGGGGGCGGCGGCGCCGGTCCACCTGACGCCGGCAACCAGCGACCGCGACCGGGCCGTGGACTGGCTGCGCCGCTTCGAGGGCGCGGGGCTGGACGGCGTGGTCGCCAAGCACCTGGACGGGGCGTACGAGCCGGACCGGCGGCTGTGGTTCAAGGTCAAGCACCAGCGCACCGCCGACTGCGTGGTCGCCGGCTACCGGCTGCACAAGCGCGGCGAGGACCTGATCGGCTCGCTGATGCTCGGGCTGTTCACCGACGCCGGGGACCTGGCCAGCGTCGGCGTCGTCGGCGCGTTCCCGATGGCCCGGCGCCGTGAGCTGTTCGCCGAGCTGCAGCCGCTGGTGACCACGTTCGAAGGCCACCCGTGGGACTGGGCCCGCTACGCCGAGGAGGCCGGCGCTACCAGCCGGCGGGGGTCGGACGTCAGCCGCTGGAACCCGGGCAAGCCGCTGTCGTTCGTGCCGCTGCGGCCCGAGCGGGTCGTCGAGGTCCGCTACGACCACCTGGAGGGACGCCGCTTCCGCCACACCGCCCAGTTCGTGCGCTGGCGGCCCGACCGCGACCCTCGCTCGTGCACCTACGCCCAGCTCGAGGAGACCGTCACCTACGACCTCGCCGACGTCCTCACGACAAGGTGACCACTGCCCGCCCGCCGTAACGCCACTGCCTTCTCCAACGCTTGTACACGAGACAGTCCCCCACCATCCTGTCCACCACCGCTCGGTGCTGCGCTGATCCCCCCAGCAGCCAGCACTGGTCCAGCACCACCTCACCACGCTGCGGTGTGGTGATGCCCACCACCCCATCCCCCCAAAGGATCCGGGCTCAGCAATGCGCCCGGCCGTTCGGGCGACGCGACTTCGGAGGACAGCCAGTGGCCGCGTTCCTTCTATTCGTTCTGGCGGTCGGCGGCGGCGTCGTGGTAGCCGACCTGCTACGGGAGAACACCACCGTCGGCGAGGTCACGGTGTTCCACCAGACCGTCACCGGCTACCCGCAGGGTTGGCTGCTGGCGCTGGCGGCCGGGCTCGGCTTCGCCGTCGCCGTGCTGCTCGTCGCGTCCTTGACCTCCACCAGGCGACGGGCACACCGCAGGCAGGTCCGACCCTCGCGGCGAGGCCTGGAGGCCCAGGCGCCTGAGCCTGACCACGACCGCCTGCTCGACGAGTTCTTCGGCCCTGACGAGACACCCCGCCATCCCGGTAGGCCGGCCAGACCGGCCCACCTCAGGGGCGACCGCCGGGAGGGCCAGGCAACACGCGACCAGCGCTGGGACGCACCCGAACGGGTCAAGCGCCACCCCGAGCCCATCTACGAGCAGGCCAGGCGGGCCGCTCGCCTGCACGACGAGATGGACCGCCGGCTCCCGGCCAGAGACGGGCGCCGACGGTAGCTGTGCGCGCGGCTACCCGCGGCCCAACAGCCGGTCGAGGACCTGCTTGGCGGTGAGGCCGGAGTCGCCGGGGCTGACCAGCACCAGGACCCGGGTCGGGTCCTTCTCGTAGTGCACGCCGAACCCTACGTCCTGTCGCCAGAGTCCCTGGTGGCAGGGGACCTCCACGAGCCGGCTCCCGATCACCGCCAGCCGCTGCCGGGTGATCTCGAATGGCCGCGAACCTGGACCCTCGGCCGAGTGGTCCAGTCCGGACAAGGCCTGGCCGCAGTCGCCAAGTAGGGCCTCCCCGACGGCTCACGCGTCCAGCCACGGCAGCGGCTGGCCGCTGGCGCGGTGGCGCCATCCAACGAGCTTGCAGGTGCGGTCTCAAGCAATCATCAACCGAGCGGATACCAGCTACGTGATAGGATCACTGGCAAATGATGAGCTATCGTCTCGGCCAGGTTGCGGAGCTGCTCGGCGTCAGCGTCGACACGGTGCGCCGCTGGGCCGACGCCGGCCGGCTCGGCGCGCAGCGGACCAGCGGCGGCCAGCGCGTGGTCGACGGGGCTGCCCTGGCAGAGTTCGTGACCGGCCGGTGGCACGCGCCGGAGCACGAAGAGGTGGTGGCGCGGTCGGCCAGGAACCGCTTCACCGGGATCGTCACCCGGGTCGTCAAGGACCAGGTCGTCGCGCAGGTCGAGGTGCAGGCAGGCCCGCACCGGGTGGTGTCGCTGATGACCCGCGAGGCCGCCGACGAGCTGGGCTTGGCTCCCGGGATGCTGGCGGTCGCCGCGGTCAAGGCGACCAACGTGGTGGTCGAGCTTCCGTCCCAACGCTGAACGCGCAAGGAGGCCCAATGGTCCGGTCGTGGATCCGCTCGGCCGTGGTGCTGCTGGCGGTGGCGGTACTCGCCGCCGCCTGCGGCGGCAACAGCAGGTCCTCCGGCGGCTCGTCGGGGTCCTCCAACGAGATCAAGGTGTTCGCGGCCGCGTCGCTGACCGCCGCGTTCACCAAGATCGGCGAGCAGTACACCGCCGCCAACGGCGGCACCAAGGTGACCTTCGACTTCGCCGGCAGCCAGGCGCTCGCCACCCAGATCCAGCAGGGCGCCCCGGCCGACGTGTTCGCCTCGGCCGACACCACCAACATGGACAGGGCAAAGAACCTGGTCGCCACGCCGCAGAACTTCGCCAGCAACCGGCTGCAGATCGTGGTCGAGAAGGGCAACCCCAAGGGCGTCAAGGGCCTGGACGACCTGGCCCACAGTGGCCTGAAGGTGGTGCTGGCCGCCCCTGACGTGCCGGCCGGCAGGTACGCCAAGCAGGTCCTCGACAGGGCAGGGGTCACCGTCGAACCGGCCTCGCAAGAGGACAACGTCAAGGCGGTGGTCAGCAAGGTCTCCCTCGGCGAGGCTGACGCCGGGATCGTCTACGTCACCGACGTCACCGCCGGCGGTGACAAGGTCGAGGGCGTCGACATCCCCAAGGACCAGAACGTGGTCGCGACCTACCCGATCGCCACGGTCAAGGCGAGCAAGAACCAGGACGAGGCGCAGGCGTTCGTGGACCTGGTCCGCTCCGCTCAGGGCCAGCAGGTCCTGGAGAGCTACGGGTTCCTGCCGCCGCCGACGTCGTGACCGCCACCGCTCGGCGTCGCGGTCGCCGGGCGGCCACCACCATGGCCGGGGCGCCGATCGCCTTCGTCGTCCCGGCCGTGCTCGCCGTGGGGTTCCTCGCCATCCCACTACTCGGCCTGCTCGAACAGACGCCGTGGCGGCACCTGACCGCGGAGCTGACCAGCCCCCTGGTACGGGAGGCGTTGCGCCTGTCGCTGGTCTGCTCGCTCGGCGCGGTGGCGATGTCGCTGCTGTTGGGGGTGCCGCTGGCCTTCCTGCTGGCCAGGGTGGAGTTCCCCGGCCGGAACCTGGTGCGGGCGATGACGACCCTGCCGATGGTGCTGCCCCCGGTCGTGGGCGGCGTGGCGCTGCTGCTGGCGTTCGGCCGGCGTGGGCTGGCCGGCCAGTGGCTGGACCGGGCCTTTGGGATCACGCTGCCGTTCACCACCGCGGGCGCGGTCCTCGCCGAGGCGTTCGTGGCCATGCCGTTCCTGGTCATCACCACCGAGGCGGGCCTGCGGGCGATGGACCGCCGCTTCGAGGACGCCGCCGCCACCCTGGGCGCCGGCCGCTGGACGACCTTCCGGCGGGTCACCCTGCCACTGGTCGCACCCTCCCTCGGTGCCGGCATGGCGCTGTGCTGGGCGCGGGCGCTTGGTGAGTTCGGGGCCACCATCACCTTCGCCGGCAACCTGCCCGGGGTCACCCAGACCATGCCGTTGGCGGTCTACCTGGCGCTGGAGACCAACCTCGCGGGCGCTGTCGCGCTCAGCCTGGTGCTGCTGGCGGTGTCCCTGGCCGTGCTGATCGTCCTGCGCGACCGCTGGTTCCCGGCCGCATGAGCCAGCCAGGCGGCCCCGGTGCGCCGGCGGGGTCCGTGGAACCCCGGAGGGATGCCGCGGCGAGCCTGGAGGCCGAGGTGGAGGTGCGCCTTGGCCGACTCGACCTGGGCGTCGAGCTGGCGCTCGCCAGCGGCGAGCTGGTGGTGCTGCTGGGCCCCAACGGCGCCGGCAAGACCACCCTGCTGCGCGCCGTCGCCGGGCTGGTTCCGCTGCGGCGGGGCCGGGTCGTGCTCGACGGCATGGTGCTCGACGACGCCACCAGCGGCGAGCACGTGCCGACCGAGCGGCGCCCGATCGGGTTCGTGTTCCAGGACTACCTGCTGTTCCCGCACCTGTCGTCGCTGGAGAACGTCGCCTTCGGCCTGCGCGCCCGCGGCGTGCCCCGCGCCGAGGCACGCCGCCGCGCGGCCGCCTGGCTGGACCGGGTCGGGCTGGCAGGGCACGCCGGCTCGCGACCGCGGGCGCTCTCGGGCGGGCAGGCCCAGCGGGTCGCCCTGGCCAGGGCGATGGTGGCCGACCCGCGGCTGCTGCTGCTGGACGAGCCGCTGGCGGCGCTGGACGCCGCCAGCCGCGCCGAGGTCCGCCGCGACCTCCGCCGCCACCTCGCCTCCTTCGACGGCACCCGGCTGCTGGTCACCCACGACCCGCTCGAGCCCGAGGGCACCCCCCGCAACGTCTGGCCCGGGACCTCCGACACCCTCGAGGTCCTCGGCGACCGCGTCCGCGTGCGCGTCCTCGGACCCGTCCCGGTCGTCGCCGAGGTCACCAGCGCGGCCGCCGCCGAGCTGCGCCTAGCCGACGGCGGCCTCGTCTGGGCGACCGTCAAGGCCACCGAGGTGGTCGTCTATCCCGCCTGACCCTGACTCAGATCGACCAGGGGCCCGCGAAGCTCGCCGAGCAGATCCGGTATGCCAGCGCGTCATCGTTCCCGGCGAGTGCCGCGTACCACATACGGAGCGATCCGTCACGAAGCCTGAGGACACACGGGCTGGACACACCGCCTTCCTCCGTCCGCGCTCCGGATGCTTCCAGCACGGTTCCGTGGCGCTGCCATGACATCCCGTCGGCCGAGGTCGCCATGGCGATGCGGACCGTGGCGCCGTCGTCGCTCGCGTAGAACATGTAGAAGGTCCTCGCCACCTCGATCACGCTCGGATGGGAGACCGCAAGCTCACTGGCCATCGGCTCGAGAACCGTTCCGACGCGGTCCCAGGAGGCGCCGGTCGGAGAGACCGCCGCGAGGATCGCCGCGCGGCGGCTGTCGTACGAGCCGTCGTAGCCGCAGAAGAACAGCCACCAGCCTGCCTCGGTGCTGACCAGGCATGGGTGGCTCGCACCAAGGGCTTCGTCGGGACCTCGCTGCATGATGGTGCCCTGGGCGGTCCAGCGTCGCCCGTCGTCCGAGGTGGCCATGTGGAGCCTGGTCGCCTCCCCGTCGAAGCCCGCGTAGGCCATGAGGTAGCCGCCCGGCGTGCGCACGACACAGGGAGACTCGACGCCGTACTGGTCGCTGTCACCCGCGAACCCGGCATCGATCGCGACCCCGAGCGGCTCCCACGCGCCACCAGGCCGTCGCACCGCGGCCAGGATCCGTCCAGTGGTGCCGTCGTGGCCCGAGTACCACATTCGCAGGGTATCGCTCGTCTCCTGGAGCACCCACGGCCGCAGCGCGCGCAGGCCGTCCGTCTCCGAAGGTGCCCGCGAGGCGAACGCGGCTCCCTCACGGACCCATGTCACCGGACTGCCCTCGCTCTGCACTAGCGGGCAGTCGAGGAACTGTCCCGCTGCACCTGGGAGAGGCCCGCCAGGTCCAGCACCTCCGCGACCGTGGCAGGCGCGGACTGCACGACGAGGTCGCCGCCAGCTCGATGCGCCCTGGTCGACGCCCTGAGGAGGACGTCGACACCGGCGGAATCAATGAGAACCATGCCAGCCAGGTCGAGCACGATGTGGTGGCGGCCTTGCAGCATCAGGTAGCTCAGGTCGTGCCACAGCCGCGCCGCCGCCTGTGCATCGAGGTCGCCGCGCACGGTGACGATGGCGTAGCCGTTCGAAGGCGTGACGGCAGACTGACAGAGCTGGCCCATAAGGGCCTCCTCGTTAGCAGGAACATGCCTGCTCGGAAGCCACGAGGTCAGACGCTGCACCACCGAGCGGCGCCGCACACCACGCGCCGGCGGCCCGGAAGCTTGGCAGGATTGCTGGCAACCCCTGAGCGCCTCGACCATACGCCACCCGGCGGCCAGGAGATAGATGCGGCCGCCACCACTCGACCACCATCGGCCTGGTCGTCTGCCTGGGCGATCGTGCCGTGCGCGCCGAGGTCCACGACACAGCCCACAGCCCTTTCGTATCGAGGGGGGTATTGGGGTCTTGGGGTGACAGGATCTTCGGGATTGAGGCCCTTGTTGGCTTGACGTGACAGGCTTCACGGCACGACCGCGACCACGTCCCTGATCGCGCACGGCACAGGTCACCGTCCTGTTCGACCGGCGCAGCGACGGGTGCGGCGTAGCTGCTGGAGTCGGCGGGTGGTGTCCCGTCCGACCGGAAGGAGGTCCACCCATGGATCCAGGGATCTCGGGGTTCCGGCTACAGGGGCCCGTCAAGGCCCGCCCCGGTCGCCGGCGCAGGGGAGCGTTGGCCGCTGCCATGGTCGCGGCGGTTGCGGTCCTTGCGCCCGGCTTGACCAGGCCGGTGTCGGCCGCAGCGCCGTCCGGCGACTACATCGTCACGCTCCAGGACGGCACCGACGCGAAGGCGTTTGCAGTGGCCGCCGATGCCCGCATCGGGGTGGACGTCGAGCAGGTCTACACCGTGGCGCTCAGGGCCTTTGAGGCGCAGCTCAGTGGTTCCGCGAAGTCACAACTGGCCCAGGACCCTGCGGTGCGGTTCATCTCGTCGAACCGGGCCTTCAAGGCCTTTGCCCAGGTCTTGCCGACCGGGGTGGACCGGATCGAGGGCGACCTGTCCACGGCGTACGCGGCTGGCTCCTCGGTCACCACGCCGGTGGCGGTGCTCGACACCGGCGTCACCCCCGACCCTGACCTGAACGTCCAGGCCGTCGGCCACAATTGTGTCGGCGGCGCCGGCTGGTCCGACCTGAACGGCCACGGCACCCACATCGCCGGGATCATCGGCGCCAAGAACAACGCCGACGGCGTGGTCGGCGTGGCTCCGGGCGCGCCGATCTATCCGGTACAGGTCCTGAACAGCTCGGCGAACGGCTCCAATGCCAGCGTCCTGTGCGGCATCGAGTGGATGACCACGGTTGGCAAGGCCCTGGGCGTCAGGGTGGCGAACCTGTCGGCCGGCAGCTTCGGCGAAGATGATGGCAACTGCGGGCAGACCATTGGCGACCCGATCCATCTGGCCATCTGCAACGCCACCGCTGCCGGGGCCTTGTTCGTGGTGTCGGCCGGCAACAGCGGCGGCGCGATCACGTCCACCATCCCGGCCAACTACGACGAGGTGCTCACCGCCACCTGGATGACCGACTACAACGGCAGTCCCTCCACGGCCTCCCCGCCAGCCGGCTGCAACCAGGGCAGCGACGACCGGGCGTCGGCCAACTCGAGCTGGGCCTACGACTACGACAAGAACCACATCCTGGCCGCTCCCGGCAGTTGCATCACCAGCACCTCGAACACCGGTGGCACCACGGTGATGTCGGGCTCCAGCATGGCCGCTCCCCACGTCGCCGGCACGGTGGCGCTGTGCATCGACAGGGGGGCGTGCAGCGGCACCTCGGCCGCCATCATGCAACGAGTCCGCTCTGACGCGGCCGCCCGTCCCTCTACGTATGGTTTCGACGGCGACCCGTTCCGCCCGATCGTGGCGCAAGGCAGCGGGATCACCCAGAACTACGGCTACCTCGTCTACGCCGGAGGCTACTGAGCCACTTCACCGCAAGCGCCGCCGCGGGCCGTTCCTGAAAGGTATGGTGGATCGACCGTGACGTACACCGCCGACCCGCGCGTCGACGCGTACATCGGTGCCCTGCCCGATTGGCAGCAGGCCATCTGCCGCGAGGTTCGCGAGCTGGTCCACGCCGCCGACCCGGAGGTCACCGAGACCGTCAAGCGCACCGACCGTCCCTACTTCGTGCTGCAGGGCAACGTCTGCGCCCTGCTGGCGGCCAAGGACCACGTCAACGTGTTCCTCTACGACGGCGGCATCGTCCCTGACCCCGAGGGGATCATCACCGGCGGCCACCAGAACAAGACCGCCCGCACCGTGGCCGTCCGCCAGGGCGAAGCCATCAACGCGCCCGCCCTCACCGCCATCTTCGAGCAGATCGTTGCCAACAACCGCGCCGGCGGCTGGCGCCAGCTGAAGCGCGAGAGCTGATCCACGGCGAGTGGCTCACTCCCGCGAGGCTACGGGGACAGGGCGGTGCCGAGGGAGTCGGCGCCCCCGAACTTCGGGGTGCCCTTCTCGTAGAAGACATCGAGCTCGGTGATGGTGAAGCCGGCGGTCGTCAGCAGGTCGACGACCGGCCGGGTGAGGCGGCACCCGCCGAAGAGCCGCTTCTGCACCGGCTCGAGGCGTCGCTGCCAGCGGCGTACCCGCTCGTCGGGGGCCAGTCCGTGCTCGACGAAGTGCAGGGTCGCGCCGGGCTTGAGCACGCGCCGCAGTTCGCGCAGGGCGGCGGCGACGTCGGGGATGGTGCACAGCGTCCAGGTGGACAGGGCGGCGTCGTAGCTGTCGTCCGCGAAGGGCAGCGACTGGCCGTCCAGTCCGGACCACTGCACCGGGACGCGCGCCGCCCGGAGGCGCTTGCCGGCCAGCCTCCAGCCCACCTCTGAGGGCTCGACCGCGGCGACCCTGGTGACGGCCGCCGGGTAGAAGGGGACGTTGAGTCCCGAGCCGAAGCCGATCTCGACGACGTCCCCCGCCAGGCCCTCGCAGACCCGGCGTCGCAGCGGTTCGGCCACCTTCGTGCCGCAGGCGACGTCGACGATCCGCGGGACGACTCGCTCCCGATACAGCCCCATGACTGCCTCCCCTGCCACGACGTTGGTCCGGTTCCCCCAGGCCAAGTGTCCGGGAGGAGCGGCCGGCCGTCATGAGGCCTTCACCTCATCTGTGGCCGGGCGTGTCCGCAGGAAGGCCGCGCTATGCGGGTTCGAAGTTGCCCATCAGGCCGTGCTGGGTGGCGAACAGCGTCGCGGCGGCGCGGCTGGAGACCCCGAGCTTCGCGTAGATGTGCTCCACGTGGTTCGACACCGTCTTGGGGGTCACCACCAGCCGCTGAGCGATCCGCTTGTTGGAATCGCCGCGGGCCAGGAATCCCAGCACCTCGACCTCACGCGCGGTCAGCCCGGCGGGCCATTCGCGCCGCGCGGGCGCGCGGCGGCCGGCGGCCCGTAACACGGCGTGCACCGCCTCGCCGTCCAGCCGGCCGGCGGTGGCCTCTGCCCGCAGCTCGCGGGAGGCCCGGTCGGGATCCAGCGGCGCCCGGTGCGGGCGCGGCTCGCTCATGGCGTGGTAGACGTCGGCCGCGGCCAGCAGCCGGTCGGACGGGGTCAGCGCGGCCGCGGTCAGCCCACGCGGGTAGCCCGAGCCGTCCAGGCGCTCGTGGTGGCGCGACGCGATCTGGCGGACCCGGTCCAGCGCCGCCACGCGGGCCAGCATGCGATCGGTCAGGTACGGGTGCAGGCGTACGCGCTCGAACGCGGCCTGCGAGAGCGGGCCCGGCTTGTCCCAGACCGTGTTGGACACGCCGAGCCGGCCCAGGTCGTGGAGGAGGCCCGCGCGTCGCACCGTGACCACGTCGTCGCCGGACATGCCCGACAGGCGCGCCGCCTCGCCCGCGAGGTTCGCCACCCCGCGCGAGTGGCCGGCCAGGTACGGGGACTTCAAGTCGACCAGGTCGGCCATTGCCAGCAGGACCTCGTCCAGGTCCGGCCCCGTGACCCGGCGAGCCAGCCCGGGCTCGGCGTCGAGCACGGCGTCCCAGCTCGCGGCCTCGTCCAGGCCGTCCAGCAGCTTCCACGCCTGCGCGCAGAACAGGTCCGCGATCGCGGGGTCGAACAGCGTCCCCCGGTGCTTCCGGACGATCCTCCGCGCCGCCTCGACGCCCTGGCGGCGGCTGAACACCTCTACCGGGGCGGCGAGCTGGACGAGCCGGGCGGGCAGGCAGATCTCCTCACCCCGCACGTGGCGCGGGTGGCCCTTGCCGTCCCACTGCTCGTACGCCTGACGAATCGCCAGACAAGCCCCGTCGTCCAGGCCGATCCGGCCGGCGAACTGCGCGCCCAGCGTCGAGTGCGTCGTCACGAACGTGACCACCTGCTTCTGCCCCACCACGGGGAAGGTCGCAACCCGCTTGGCGCGCTCCACGCCACCGCCGTGCGAGCCGATCCGCCGCAACAGGAACGAGATGGTCTGCGCGGTGCTCATGCCGAGCAGCTCGAACGCGTCTCCCTTGAAGCTGATCTCGTCGCCGAACCACCTCGCCTGCTCAGCCGCGTCGGCATGGCAGTAGACGTTCATCAACAGCCCGAGGTAGTAGGTCGCCTCCCGGTCGCGATCGCCGGCGGCGACCAGGTCGGCCAGCCGCATCGCGATCACCGTCTGGCGCAGGCAGTGCTCCATGGGCTGCCCCAGCCCCAGGTCAGCGGCGTAGGACAGCGTCGCCACCAGCTCCGCGATGCGGACGCCACCATCCTCAGGCAGATCAGACATAACGGAAGTCCACGCTCGTGTCCTGAGGCCGCCACCCAACCGCCGCCATGACGGCGCGACCCCGGCCAGCGTAGCGCCGCTGACGCACCCTGGCCGTCGCTGGCGTGGCAGCTCAAAGCCTCGCCCCCGGCAGGCGGCGAGCGCGCTGACGATCAGGATCCATACTCCGATGCCTGGGAACCCCGACGAGGACGAGCGGGGTCAGACTGAGCCAGGTGGCCGTGCCAGGGCACGGATGCGGAGCGCGAGCGTCACCACCCCGGCGGAGAGGAGCACGATCGCCGCTCGCTGCAGGTAGCCGCCGCCCGTCTTCCGCTCGAGCGCTGCGGAGCCGACCAGGACGGCGAGAAACAGAAGACCGAAGAGGACACTCGGCCGAGCCAGATCGCGCCAGCCGTCCGCGCGGCGCATGCGGGCCGCGAGGGCGAACGGGGCTGCGACCGTCGCGATGGCGCTGATCACGCCCACGGCGAGGTGGATCGTGCCGTGCCAGGAGCCTGCGGCGGCCGTGACCGTGCAACCCGGGTCGGCCGCCCGGCAGTCGAGCCGGAAGAACGCGTCGGAGAGGTTGTCGAGGCCCATGAGGGACGCCGCCAAGAGGCATGCCCCGAGCGCCGTACCCCGATCCGGTACGGCGAGTGCTGGGCGGAGCACGACGAGCGCGAAGAGAACGGCGAGCGCTCCGGCGATGCCCTGTGCGGTCAGCATCACCCACGGATACTGAGCGGTCAGTGCTGCGAGGTCGCTGACGTCGTGCCTAGCGACCGAGTAGCCGCCGGCTTGCAGCGCGCCGGCCAGGAACCACCCAAGGTTGAAGACCACCACACCGGCGATGGCCCCCCAGACCAGCCAGGTCGCTCGAGAGTCGAAGCCCGTGGGCGTGCCTTCCATCCTTCCCCTCCTGTTCGTCAGCAGGGGCAACGGTAGGCACGGCGGTGTCGGCGGTCATGGGGTGTTCGCCTCATCATTCGGCCAGCGATGAGTTCTGGAGGGCCGGCCGGTTGTACAAGGAGAAGCCCGCATGGTCGGGACGCGAGGTTGGACGAAAGGGTACGAAGTGGCTAAGTACGCGGTGGTTGTAATGTCTGAGCACAGCGAGGGCAATCCAGGTGGCCAGGGTCGGATGGTTCACGCGCTGGGCGCGGTGAAGGCGTTCAAGGAGGCCGGTGAGGAGGTCACACTCTGGTTTCACGGGATCGGCGTCACCTGGCTGGCGGCCTTCGATTCGCGGTACGACCAGTTCACGCGCCACTATGGCGGGCTGTTCGACGAGGTAAAGGACGCGATCGGAGGCGCGTGCGATTTCTGTACGCGGCAGCGGTTCGGTGCCGCCGAGAGCACCGAACGCCTTGGCGTGCCGGTTGTGGGCGGGGACGGTCAGCACCACACCGTCGCCGCGCTCGTGCGGGACGGCTGGCAGGTCTTCACGTTCTGACCCGTCGGCCGCGGCCGAGGTGGAACACTCCACGGTGCACGCGGAGCGAGTGGATGGTCACGTGCCGATGGTGAGCAAGCCGGTCTCAGGACCGGGGTCCGCGGAGCGCGAGGGAGAGGTCCTCGCGGCCGCGAAGGCGGGGGACGCGCAGGCATTCGAGCAGCTGATCGCGCCATATCGCCCGAGTCTTCACCTGCACTGCTATCGCATGCTCGG